>Ga0326727_10007052_pt1 | contig 30144 bp, 23 predicted proteins | sample MB2enrmetagenome_FD_207643 | JGI IMG/M metagenome (GOLD analysis project Ga0326727, IMG submission 207643) | Lab enriched peat soil microbial communities from McLean, Ithaca, NY, United States - MB29MY | ecosystem: Environmental > Terrestrial > Soil > Wetlands > Peat | place: USA: New York... | reverse complement strand
TTCCTGCTTCTCCTCGTCCTAAGTCTTCAGGGAGAAGAGGGTTACACATGGTGTGGGGTGATATGAAACCTGCGTGGAGGGCGGTTTTTCAACAGGCTGTTTATCCTTGACTTAAGGCGCCCCCTGAGTAGTTCTGCCTTCCATTGATTACATCGATAAGGCAGTATTGCAAGACAAACCTTAAGCCGCTAGATTAGGAAGAAACTGCTCGATAGCTCCCCATCCAGTGCACCCGCACCCGTTGGGCGTGGGTGCACTGCCGCGCATTTTCCCAGGTGAAGCACCTCTCCCGCCATTCGGCGAATGGACCGACCCTCCCTATCACAGGTCTCTCTTGAGGACCACGATGCCTGTCCGCCTTATTTCTTCAACCAATGTGCCTCCATTGTTGAAGTCTTCAGGTTTCAGCGGAATCGGCTCTATTCTTGTGTCGATGTGTCTCCTCAAGGGAACTATCTTTCTGCGGTCTTCAAACCTGTCCCCGGTAAATGCCTCGGTAATCAGCGCAACATCGATATCGCTGTCACTGTTGGCTGTTCCTTTTGCATGAGAGCCGAAAATGAGGGCTTGCGAAACATGAATTCGATGTTTCTCAAGCTCTTCGATGTATTTCCTCACCACGCCGGCTATTTCCGAACTTGGTTCATAAGCCATTGTCTCATCTCCCTGATGTATTCCAAATGGTGTTCAGCGAATTGCCTGGTGAGGCGATTTTTGATGCATGTACCACCCCCATCCCAGGTGGCTTCTCCTCGTGCTTATTTAAAAGTTGTCTATCAGCTTGTGGGCGCCCACATAATGAAGCTCGTATTTGATGTCAAGAGTATCCGCAACAGAAAAAGATAGAACATTTTTCCTGATAAAGTTGTGCTTGACAGGAGGAGTATAGGATGTCCCCTATGTCCCCATTCTTCTCAGAACATCTTCGAGGGTTCCCCTGAAAGGACCGGAGGTTTCCATCTTGATCGAAGCCAGGGCTGCCGCAAACTTCAACGAATCTTCCACCCCATGATCGAGCCTGCGGACCAGATATGACCCTGCTGTTGTGTCACCGCGACCGGTTCTACCCTGAGAGTTCCTGTGAGAGAATCTTTCGTAGTACGTCTTGCCCTTATAACGGGCGAGAACTCCATCCGAACGGGTTACGATAATCTCCGGGCATCCCCATTCTTCGACAATCACGGCGGCTTGCTCCAGATCAATAGTGCCGGTGAGGATGTCTGCTTCCACCACATCGAGTTTTACCATATCGGCGATGCTCGCGATGTATCTTTTGCCCGGTACGTCCTTAAAGTGAATCACACCGGTCTCGGTATCAACCTGGCGCACGAAATTCTGCATATCCACCGACAAGCGAAAACCTCGTTCCTTCAGTCCTCGCATGAATCCCAGGGTAAACTCCTGGTCGGTCAAGGCACCGAGGTGAGCTACACACGGCTCCAAAGGGGGCAGGTCTTCCAAGGAAAAGAATCCGGCGTTCTTCGTCTGATATATCAGCCTTTCGTCCACATTCGCCGTCGGATGCACAATCCGCATGCGGGTAGTATGGTCGACCGGCCGCAGGTAAACGTCGATACCGGCAGCCTTTAACGGTGCAAGGCAACCTTCGTCTTCCTTGGCCATTCTGGTCACCACGGCTATCCTCTTGTGGCTGCGAGAGGCGGCAAAAGCCCCGAAAAACGGTGCCCCACCGGGCACACCGCGGGCAGATCCTTCCTTCGCCTCAATGTCGTCAATAGTTATGTGGCCCATGAACACGAGATCATAGCTACCCATATCCGCCCTTCTTTCCAAAGTTAGTGAGTTTTTTTATAACATACTACGGTGTTGCTACGCGAAGGTGGTGCCCTCTATATGATCGTCAGGTCTTGGGATGCATGTGCGTGCATGGGCTTTTCGGCGATCGGGCGCATGGCGTGGTTATCCGTTCCTCCTTGCAACATACTGAACCCCATCGATAGCAGTTTTGTAATATTATAGCCGATATCGTATGGCTGCACAGGTCCAGGGCGACGCCGCCGCCTCCACCTGGTGTGGGGGCAATGAACTATCTCTTCTGTGCTTGCCATGTCCACGTTTGGCCCTTGACGTTCCAGGCTTTGCCTTCCATATGCGCGCCGGAGATCAGGCCTTGTCGTTCGGCGTATTTCTTGTTTGTTTCCATGTAGATTTTGTCTCCATCCTGTTTCCAACTACCGTTCTTATAAAACCCTCCCGGAGACTTGTAGTGCAAGGCGCCATTTGCCTGGAAATAGTACTCGTAGTAATCGCCATCGGAATCTGTGCCGGCCCACGTAGTTCCGGCGACGCTTGCAGTCAGAGAATTGCCTGGAACGGTAGATTGCTGATTGGTCTGCTGTGCGGCAACAAAAACCGGCAGCAGCACGAGCATCAACAATGCAAATACCGAAAATCTCTTCATCGCCCCTTCCTCCTTTCGTGGTGCCCGAACAATTAAGCTCAAGAACTATTTCTGTTCAATTGTTCTTCCCCTCTCCGACGGCATGTTTCGTGTATTCTGACACCCTGCCGAGATAACGTCAATAAGATTCCATCGGCTATCCCAACACATTAAACAGTTTCGTGTGGAATCTTGCGTCCCGGTGAAAAGTACCACTACCGCCGTTTCGGGAAGAAAGCCCCGGATGGTTAAACAGGCGGCATAACCATCATACCGGCAAGAGGGGCTGACTGTCAGGCGAGAGCTTGACGTGTACACTTTTTACTTCCTTTCCAGCAGCGTGAGCACCTCAAAGTGGGAGGTGTGAGGAAAAAAATCAAAAGGGACGATCTGCCGGGCTTTGTAGACCTCTTTCAGGCTCAGGAGGTCCCTCGCCAGGGTGGAGGGATTGCACGATATGTAGGCCAGCCTCTCTGCCCTGATCTCGCGGACCGCGGCGACCGCTTCCCTGGTTAACCCTTTTCTCGGCGGGTCGATCACAAGGAGATCGACCTTCCCGGCCTTAAAGCGGCGGGCCGCCTTTTCGGCTTTGTCTTTCAGAAAAAGGCAGTTCTGCGACCCGTTGAGGCCGGCATTCTCCCGGGCAACCGCGATATTCTCCTCGCTTGAATCGATGCCCGTCACCCCTTTCGCATGGCGGGCGAGAATGAGCTCGATGGTCCCGGCGCCGCAGTAAAGGCCGACGACGCGCTCCCCGCCCGTGAGCCCGGCAACGGCGATAAGACGTTCATAGAGCTTCCCCACCGTCTTCGGGTTCGGCTGGAAGAATGAAAGGGGATATATCCTGAAAGTGAAGCCTGCAAGGAGCTCATCGATAGCGGGTTTACCCCACAGGAGCCTGGTGGCGGCGCCCGTCACATAAAAGCTCCTGAGCTGCGCCACGGCCCCGGGCAGCAACTCACCCAGGTCCCCAAGAAGGCGCCTGATGTCGGACGCGGCAATGAGGCGGCACATGATCTCGCCCGTCCCCTTCGCCTCCCTTAGCACCAGCCTCTTGAGCGTCCCCTTCCCTGTCAAAGGATTGTAGGCCGTCAGACCTGTTTTCCGGAGCCATTCACGGACCACGGGGAGCACCTCCGCCGCAGCAGGACTGAAAAGGAAGCACCCTTCAACCGGGACGACCCGGCCTGTTGAGGGACAAAGGGGCGACGGTCGCTCGCTTAGGCCGAGGGTGGCCCTCCCGTCTGCCTCGCCGAAGGAAAACTCCACTTTGCCCCGGTAAAAGAACGTGTCCACCGAGGGGACGATGCTCGCTACCTCGACCCCTTCGAGGTCTTGCCCGCCCACCCTTCTCAGCACCTGCACGAGATGATTCTGCTTGACCTTAAGCTGCGCCTCGTAAGAGAGCGCCTGCAGATCACAGCCCCCGCAGCGGCCGAAAAAAGGACATCGCGGCCGCTCCCGCAGACGCGACTCCTCCTCGATCATCACAAGCTCCCCGTAGGCGAAGCGCCTATCGAGCCTTACGACCCGCAGACGCACCCTGTCACCCGGCACCGCGCCGGGCACGAAGACGACCAGGTCATCCAGGCGGGTAACGCCATGGCTGCTCGGCAACGCGATATCGCTTATCTCCGCGGAGTACTCCCGGCCTGCCTCGATCACCTTTCCACTCCTTTCAATTACCGGGGCTCAGCGCCCCCTGCCAATCTACAGGAAAAGGCGCAGTGCCCGCCTGATGGTCTCGGGCTCGTCATCCCCTGTGTCCACCTTCAAGACACGAAAGGAAGGCAGGTCGTCCGGCTCTTCCCTGGTCCGGAGCTGCCCTTCGAGCACAGCAAGGTGTGCATCGGAGACGTCCCTGCCGTCGGCCATCCGGCGCATCACTCTCCGGCGCAGGATATGCTCGCCGGCGCTGCACCAGATGAAAAACGGGTTCAGGCCTTCTCTCCCGCAGCTCTCGTAGAACTCTTGCCTGAGAGCGGAGGAGAGGAAGGCGGCGTCGACTACGACCCTTTTCCCCTTTGCGGCCGCGGCGACAGCCTCCTGTGTCATTGCCCGGTAGGTCCTTATGCTCATGGCAGGGTCATACAGACCCGAGCCGTAGTCCACGTAGACGTGGGCGCCGGCCGGTACGCCGGCCTCTCGCTTTCGCACTTCATCGGAGCGCAGAACCACTGCCCCGGGAAGCAGGCCCTCCGCAATTGTTGACTTGCCCGAGCCGGAAAGACCCATGAGCACGACCGGGTTAAAGGGCGCCCGGCTGTGCTCTATATAATGCTGCGCCAGCCCGTAATAATCCCTGGCCCGCCGGATCGCGGCCTCTCTGCCCGCCTGATCGCCCTTCAACCCATCCGCGGTAAAACCCTCGATTTTTCCCCTGACCACCGCGCGGTAAGCTTTGTAGAACAAAAGAAGATCGTCTGATCGGCTTTCCGGAAAATACGCGAAATATGCCTGTGAGGCGGCGGCGGAAAGATCGAATCTGCCCCTGTATTCGAGGTCCATAAAAAGGAACGCCACGTCCTCCAGCACATCGCTTATGCGAAATCGCCTGTTGAATTCGATACAGTCAAAAATGATCACGGGATTGGTGAGACATACGTGCTGCGTGTGAAGGTCGCCGTGTACCTCCCGGACGAATCCACTCTCCTTTCTTGCCCTGACCACGTCCTTGCGCTCTTCGAGGAAAAGGCGCGTAGAGGAGACAAGCCGCGTAAAGAACCGCTCGTCGATGGTAATGCCCCGGTAAGGCTCTATCTGGTCGAAGTTCTCTTCCGTATTCGTATGGACCGCCTCGATCCCGCCGTAGGGACCGCCGCGGTGGATTGCCGCATCGAAGTGGAAACGCGCCAGCACCTTACCCACTTCAGCCAGTGCCCCGTACAACAATTTCCCCTCTCCTATGAGGTGAGAAAGCAGCTTCTCCTCCGGTATCCTCTTCATCTTCACCGCGTACTCGGCGACGGCAGCACCTTTCGACCGCCGAAAAGCGTACGCGTCCCCCTTCCTGTAGAGGGGGACAACGCCGAGGTAGGTATCACCGGCCAGACGAGAGTTGAGGAGCACCTCTTCCCTGCAGTAGAAGCGCCTTTTGGCAAGGGTCGTGAAGTCGAGGAAACCGAAGTCCACGGGTTTTTTGATCTTGTAGACCACCGGACCCGCCACGAACACGTGAGAGATGTGCGTCTCAAGGTGGACAACGGAGGAAGGCTTTTCCGGATAGCTCTCCGGCTTCAACAGGAATTCGACAAGGTCCCGGTAGGGCCCCATGTTCACCTCATGCGCGATCCCCCTACCGGCCTCCGCCCTCGTCTTTACGCGGCGGGCTTGGTACGGCGGCGTTCGAGGTCGTCCAGTATCTGCTTGCGCAGTCTGATCGAGAGAGGTGTGATCTCAACCAGCTCATCATCGTTAATGTAAGAGATGCACTCCTCAAGGCTCATTTTTACCTGGGGTGTGAGGATGACTGCGTCATCCGAGCCCGCGGCCCGCATGTTGGTGAGCTTCTTTCCTTTCGCCGGATTGACCACGAGGTCCGTGTCACGCGAATGCTCCCCGATGATCTGCCCCTCGTAAACCTTCTCCCCGGGTCCTAAAAAGAGGCGGCCCCGCTCCTGAAGGTTAAAGAGGGCATAGGCAACGGTGGTACACTGATTCATGGCAACGAGCACACCCTTCGTCCTGTTCTTGATCTCGCCGGCATACTCACCAAACTCGAGAAAGACATAGTTCATGACGCCCATTCCCCGCGTATCGGTGAGGAATTCCGAACGAAAACCAAGGAGTCCGCGCGTAGGTATCCTGTAGGTGAGCCTGGCCATTCCGTTCTTCTGATGCATTTCCAGGAGAGTTCCCCGTCTGCCCCCAAGGTTTTCAATCACCTTGCCCATGTAATTCTCATCCACGTCGACGATCAGCTCTTCATATGGCTCAAGCTTCCTGCCGTCAACTTCTTTGAATATCACCTGGGGTCTGGTCACCTGGAACTCGTACCCTTCCCTTCGCATCTTCTCGATAAGGATCGAAAGGTGAAGCTCGCCTCTTCCCGAGACCTTGTATCCTTGCGCGTCTCCAAGCTCCTCGACGCCAAGGGCCACGTCGGACAGGGTTTCCCTGAAAAGTCTCTCCCTTAAGTGCCTGGAGGTCACGAACCTGCCTTCTTTGCCGTAGAACGGTGAATCATTGGGCACGAAGTTCATGGAGACCGTCGGCGGGTCGACCGTGATGCCGGCAAGCGGTCTGGGGTCCTGGGGGTCCGTGAGGGTTTCCCCTATGGTAATCGATTCCATACCTGCTACCGCCACTATCTCACCCACACCCGCCTCATCCGTCTCGGCCTTCTCAGTCCCCTTAAACCGGTAGATTTTGGTTATCCTCGCGGCCCGGGGCGTGGTCCCCGGTGTTGCGACAACGACTTCCTTATCTATATGGATCAGGCCCGAGGTGATCTTTCCGATAGCGAGCCTGCCCAAAAAAGGGGAGTAGTTGAGTGAGCTGACAAGTATTTGGAGGGGACCGTCAGGGTCTCCCTGAGGCGCCGGGATCGCATCAACGATCATGTCGAACAGGGGCATCATGGAACCCGACCTTACCTTGGGGTCGAGCGTTGAGAAGCCCTCCTTCGCAGACGTGAAGATCACGGGAAAATCGAGGATATGGTCCGGCGCATCGAGCTTCACGAAGAGGTCGAACACCTCGTTTACCACGCTGTCGCAGCGGGCCGCAGGTTTATCGATCTTATTTATCACCACGATCACGCGCAGGTCTAAGGCCAGCGCCTTCTTGAGGACAAAATAGGTCTGCGGCATGGGGCCTTCGGCGGCGTCAACGAGCAGCAGCACCCCGTCCGCCATCTTCAGCACCCTCTCGACCTGCCCACCGAAATCCGCATGTCCCGGTGTGTCGATAATGTTGATTAAATGGCCTTTATAGAGAAAAGAACCGTTTTTCGAGGTAATGGTGATGCCCCGCTCCCTCTCCAGATCCATTGAATCCATAAGACGCTCTTCGACAACCTGGTTGTCCCGGAAAAGGCCGCTCTGCTTGAATAATTGATCGACGAGCGTGGTCTTGCCGTGGTCCACATGAGCGATAATCGCAATGTTCCGTATTTTCTCTTGTTTCATTGTCCCTCTGACCCATTCAATTTACGCGGCGGAAGGCGTGCGAATTTGTAGTATACACGAAAGGGCGGGTTAAATCAAGAGCCGCTGCGGGGCCGGCGGGACTGGCCGGGTGCTTGCTCACCCATTTACCCGATGAAGAGTTTCCCTGGTAAAGATCACACTGGTGAGAACCATCACGCTCGCAAGTCCGCTCCGACATCCATATCCCATAAACGATGTCACATCATGTGTTCCTTTCGGCCTCTTGGTTTGAACCCATATGCGCACCGAGGCGGGGATAGACGTTCTGCCGCCAGAAAATCCCGAAAATAACCATATAACCGAAAAGGTTTAGAAACCACAACTGGGGGATAAGGCAGACGCTCGCGATCAGGATGATTGTTCTTTCTATTACATTGATCCTGATCTTGGCGAAACCAAGAAAGGACATGGATATCCCGCTGATCGCGATAAAGGCCGTGATGACCCGGAAAACCACATAGAATGGCGAGCCTTTAAGCATCAGTTCCGGCGAATAAACGAAAAGAAAGGGGACGATAAACGTTGGGGCAGATATCCAGAATGCTAAGTTCGTCGTTTTTAATGGGTCTGTTTTTGCAATTCCGGCGGCTGCAAAAGAACACGGCGCCGAAGGCGGGGTGATATTGCCGAGAACGCCGAAGTAGAAAACAAAAAGATGTGCTGCCATGGGGTGGATACCGGCCTTAATAAGGGCCGGTGCCGCGAGGATCGCGAGGATGAGGTAGGCTGTAACGGGCGGCAAGGGCAGGCCGATGATAAGCGACGCTATGGCGGTTAATATAAGGAGAATGAGCTTGTTACCTCCCGCCACATAGATCAGGATCTCCGAAAACCTGAGTCCTAGTCCGGTTAAATTGATTACTCCTTCAATGATTCCCGCAGACGCGCAGGCCATGACCACAACCAGAGCCGTCTTCGGACCGTTTTCCAGGGCCGCGATAACCTTCCGGAAAGACATACGCGTGCTCTTCCTTAACATGCTTACTGCAAAAAGAACGACAATCGCCCAGAAACCGGCTAACTTTGTTGAAACATCTTCGACAATCAGCAGGTACAAAACTATCACAATGGGGAGAAAGAGATGACCATAATCCTTCATGAGGGGACCGATCTTGGGAAGATCGGCTTTCGGTACCTTCACAAGGGCGAGTTTATTCGCCTGCACCTGCATGAAAGTGAATACCGCCGTATAGAAAAGAAGCCCCGGTATCAGAGCCGACCGCATGACGTCTATATAGCTTCCGCCGATAAGTTCCGGGATGATAAAAGCCGCCGCACCCATAACAGGGGGCACAAGCATCCCCCCTGTTGCGGCTACCGCCTCCATTGCAGCCGCCATCATCGGTTTATAGCCCGACTTTACCATTAACGGTATTGCGAGGGTCCCAACCGCGACCGCATTGGCTGTTTGACTGCCGGTCATCATTCCAAAAAGCAGGTTACCTAAAACCGCCGCTTTTGCGGCTCCTCCCTTGAACCTCCCGAACAGACCATAGCCGATATTCGTAAAGGCGTGGCTCCCCCCTGTCTGCTCCATAAAGGCTCCGAAAATAAGGAAGATGATGATCACCGTGGCGGACACGCTTAAAGCTACCCCCAATATTCCTTCGGTTCCAAGGAACATCTGTGAGACCACGCGCTCAAAGGTATACCCGCTATGAGCGAACATCGGCGGTAGATAAGCGCCAAAGGCCACATAAGCAAGGCTTAAGGCCACTAAAACGCACATGGTAAGGCCCATGACCCGTCTTGTCGCTTCCGTCACGAGAACAATACCCGCCGTACCTACTATGCAGTCAATTACGTTCGGCGTGCCCTCTCGCCCTGCGATGTTCTCGTACTCCATGAGCACATAAGCACCGATGAAAATACTGAAGAACAGCAGAATGTAATCTACAGCGGCGCAAATTGCCGAATATTTTTTGCCAAACTCTTTTTTCAGTGGGAATAGCAAATATACCAAAACCAGGCCAAAACATAGATGAATTGATCGCTGCTCCATGGCTGGCAGCTGCTGGAAGCCGGCCGTGTAGATTTGAAAAACGGACATCGATATTGCAGCAGCTGTTATTACCCTGCTTTTATTTAACCATTCCATGTCCCCCCCCCCAGATTTCAACTACTTGTAGTTGTCTTACTTCTTGAAGATCCCCACTTCCTTGAAGTATTTTTCTGCTCCGGGATGAAACGGAAACATGATAGTTTTGGCAACGTTCTCCCGACTCATCTCTTTGGCGATCGGATGGATTTCGATTAGTTCGTCCCTATGCTCAAAAAGGACTTTCGTTATTTTATACACCAGTTCGCTACTGACCCCGCTATGCGTTTCCAAGGGCGTACCAAATACTATTATGGGGGTGTCCTGATCAACGCCGCGATAGGATCCCGGCTTCAACGTCTCGCTGTACAGATATGGATTTTCCGCCAGCACCTTCTTTAACACCTTCCCATCCACAGGAATAACACGTATCTCTCTTCGGGCGCTCAGCTCTTTAATTGCGGGGATCGGGTGAGCCCCGGAGATAAACCCGGCATGAATGCTCCCATCCTGCAGACCTTCAACCACCTCTTTATAGCCAAGCCATAGAGGCCTGTACATGTCCTTGGTAAGGCCGTGCGCGGCCAACAGTTGCATGCTTATCTCGGAAGTCCCGCTGCCCGCTGCACCAAGCGCAACCTTCTTGCCCTTTAGATCGTAATAAGTTTTTATGGGGGAGTTTTTGTAGACAATCAAATTCAACCCAGACCCATACAAAAAAGTTATCGCCCTGAGATCCCTATAGGCTTTCGTAAAAGGTGATTTCCCGGCATAAGCGAGGTACAACAGTTTAGAATCGCTGATTCCGAAAGCCGCCTGCTTCTTGCCCTTTTTTTCATCAATGAATTTAATCGTCGCCGCCGACCCGCCCGTCCCTTCTACTATCATTTGCACTTCCGGCACATACTTATTTATGACGGTTGTTATTGCTCCACCGAGAAAATATGCAGTTCCACCCGAGCCAGGCGTGTAGATCGGAATAACCTCCTTGGATACGGCCGCCGCTGGCGAACACACAATTGCACTTACTACGAGGGCTGCAAAAACTATCCCCAGAACCTTCATCTTTTCCTCCCTCCCCTGCTTCGAGATGAAAACACCGTTCGTTTCTGCGTGCGTCCCTGTCCTATGTGAGGATGAGACTGACAATATCGTGTTCCTACCCGATATATTTGGATCTCATCTTGACCTTTTCAATTTTTCCCGTCGGATTTCGCAGCACTTCATCAAAAAAGATCCGTCTGGGCCTCTTATACCTTGGCAGGCTCTGCTCAAAAAACTGGAATAACTCTTTCTCCGTTTCACCTGATTCCAGTACTTGCGGTTTCACTTTGATCACCGCTGCGACAATCTCACCCAACCTGTCATCGGGTAGACCTATTACCCCCACATCTTGTACCTTGGGATGGGTTTGAACGATCTCCTCTACCTCAGAAGGGTAGACGTTTTCGCCACCGCAAATGATTAAATCTTTTTTCCTGTCAACAATCCAGTAGAAGCCGTCCTCATCCACTTTTGCCAAATCGCCCGTGTACAGCCAGCCGTCTTTAATGGTTTCAGCCGTTTTCTCAGGATTTTTATAGTATCCCCTCATTACACCGTTTCCCCTGAGTATGATCTCGCCGATCTCACCCTGAGGCACATCCTTTCCGAAGTCATCAACGAGCCGCGCTTCCCAGTTAAAGCCGGGTTTTCCTATGGATCCAACCTTGTGCGGATTCTCAATGCCCAGGTGGAGGCTTTGGGGACCTGTGCCTTCCGTGAGTCCGTAATTCTCCTCAAAGAGCATGTCCGGGAAATGCCATCTCCATTTGGTCACAAGGTTGGGCGGCACGGACTGTGCCCCAAACATTACCAGTCTCCAGCGGCTCAAATCATAGTCCTCTTTCTTCAGCGTGCCCCTTTCCAACTCGGTAAGGATATCCTGGAGCCAGGGAACAAGGAGCATCACAACAGTGCATTCCTCCTTTTCCATAACCTCAAATATTGCCCGAGGTGTTATCTTGTCGCTCTGGATTACCGCACGCTCGCCGAGGATAAGGCTTGACAGCCAGTGGATGAAATCTCCCGTATGGTAGAGCGGTTTGACAATGGCTAAGGTGTCTCCCGGCTCCCGGAGCTTATGGACCACCTCTATGATGGCGGCATGCTCCATGTTGTAATGCGTCAGAAGAATCGGTTTGGCGAGCCCGGTGGTGCCGGAAGTGAAATAGAGCCCGCAGGGATCCCGGGGCTCTATCGATACACGACACGGGTCAGACGGGGATCGGGCAATTACCGCTTCAAAATCCTCCATCCCATCTGCTACTGTTACCGGTCCGCCGTTCACCAGGTACGTGTTTTCTATCGAAGGAAGTCCTCCTGAGGCCCGCACCCTGCCGACAAACTCTGCATCAACGATAGCCGTTTTGGGTTTGGCTACATCGACACAGTATTTAAAGTCTTTATCGCTAAATCGAAAGTTGAGGGGTACTACGATGGCACCGGTTCGGATGATCCCGAAATAGGCTTCAAGCCATGTCTTGGAGTTCATCATCCAATGCACTACCATGTCGCCTTTCTCGACCCCCCTGTCCCTAAGCGCATTGGCGATCCTGTTCACCCTTTCATCAAACTCCTTCCAGGTGACTTGAACTCTCAGCTTTTTGCTTGGTACCCGTTCTACCAATGCGACTCTGCTGGGATACATCCTGCCATTTCTTGCCACCATTTCCGAAATATCCATAGCCCTCTGCCTCCGCTGAACATATTCTGTCTGTCTGTTCTTCTGTAAGCCAGTTCTCTAAATCAATTCAGCTCACCGGATATTGAGTACTGAAGCCAAGCCACGCCTTTAGTACGGACTCGTAGCCGCCTCCTTAATGATCCCGGTCTCTTTCATAGTTTTCTCGCACCTAGCCCAGAACATCTTGAGATACTGCTCGTACGCAGTGCTCTTATAACAGACGGGGATGAGGTCGAGCTTCTGTGTCATGTTCTTGAACTCCTGGCTGTCCATCGCCCTTGCAAAGGCGCTCTCAAGTTTGTGCACGACCTGCGGCGACATGCCGGCAGGTCCGACAATGGAGAAAATCACTTCGTCAATCGTAGGGTAACCAAGCTCCTTCAAAGTTGGAATTTCGGGGAAATTAGGACTCCTCTTTTCTTGACTCACCGCAAGAACCCTGACCAGCTCCGACCTCTTCGCGGGAACCCATTCAGGCCCTGCAGAACAGACATCGACATGTCCTCCCAGTAAAGCGGTAATGGCATCCTGGGTCCCCTTGTAGGGCACATGGATCCACTTGATCCCCAGGTCATGGGCGAGCAGTTCCATCTGGTGATGCTGTGAAGAACCCGGACCTGTCGTGCTGTACTTGATCTTGTTCGGGTTCTTCTTTGCGTAGTCTAGAAGTTCCTTGAGATTCTTAAAGGAAGAATCCTTTGCCACGATAATGGCGTTTTGTGGGGTCGCAAAGCCGATGATGGGCGTAAAACTCCTCAGCGGCTTAAAGGTCACTTTCTGCATGAGAGGGGCACGGATAAGCCCGGACGTGGTGGCACCGCATAACGTGTATCCGTCGGGCTTCGCATTGGCTACCACTGCCGGCGCGACGGTCCCGCCACCGCCACCTCTATTATCAACAGCGATTGGCTTACCCAAATATTTCTCTGCCGACGCTGAGATCGTCCTAATGGCGATGTCCATCGAGCCTCCGGGCGAAAACGCAACAAGCATAGTAATCGGTCTTTCCGGGTATTCCGCTTTTGCGTTGGAAGCACAGAGGAAGCCGGCCGTTGCCAGTGAAACAGCGAGTGCGAAAACAAAGAGCCTGAACTCCACCTTTTCCATCTTACCCTCCTTAGGCCGATATACGAGGCCTCATTTTCGACCCCCTTCCCCGCGAGGCGTGTCGAGATTCAACTGACGCGAAGCTCCCTGGTTATGTAGCGCCATGCTCATCTTCCCATACTCGCCCGGCATCTTTGATAACCAAGCTCAAAGGCCTCCAGGTTGACCCGCGACGCCTTCGTGCCGAAACGGGCTTCGATCTCTCCCTTAACGCTTTCTACAGATACGGGCAGTTTGCCGGACCCGAGTAAGGCCCCGATCATGGCTGTATTAGCCGCGAGCACGCTACCCGCTTCCTCAGCAATGCGAAACACATCTAAGGCAATGACCTGCCCGGAAAACATGGTCAATTTTTCCACGATCGTCTCCAACCTTGGATAGGTGCTCTTCCCCAATGAGATCGTAGAGGGGAGGATGATCCGGGTGTTGAGTAGGACTACCGACGATGGCGACAGATAGGAGACATTCCTCAGTGCCTCGGCAGGCTCCATTGCGACGAGAATGTCACATTTGCCCGCAGGAACGGTGGGGGCAAGCGCTTCTTTGCCAATCCTCACGTGGCTCGAAACCGACCCACCCCTGGCTGCCATTCCGTGCACTTCCGAGCCCGTAACGGCAAGTTCGTCTCTGACTGCGGCGTTGCCCAGAATTTCGGAAATGAGAATGACTCCCTGGCCTCCGACGCCGCATATGATGACATTTATCTCCTGAGGTTCTCCCATCTCATGCCCCCTGCACAATCGCTTCACTCGGGCAAACCTGTGAGCATACCCCGCAGCCGGGGCATTTCAGGTGGTCTATCGTGACCTGTGCCTCCTCGAGAACGATCGCCGGGCACCCGAGCATGTTAATGCATGCCTTACACTCACACGATAGACAACGCGCTGCTTCCTCGGCCGCCTCTTCCTTGTTGAAGCCCAATTCAATCTCCCGATAGCCGTCGATCCTGCGTTCCGGTACGAGGGTTCTCATCCTTACCCTACGTTTCTTGCCTACGCCAGCCGAGTCCACAGCCGTAACGGCCGCGCGCGGCTCTTCCGAGGCACCCTCTCGCTCGAGAGGAACTCCTCTCAGGTATCGGCCAATAGAGCGCGCGGCCTTTCTGCCGGCAGCGAGCGCCTCGATCACGCTTGCTGGTCCTGTTGTCACATCGCCGCCGGCGAAGACCCCGGACAGGCGCGTCGCCATGGTCTTCGGATCGACATTGAGAAGGTTCTCTCTTACCACCAATGCTTTCTCGTCTTCTGCAAAAAAAGTCAGATCCGGTTGTGCTCCGATGGCGGAGATGATCATGTCTGTCTCGACTATAAGTTCAGACTCCGCAATCGGCATCGGCCGCCTTCTCCCGCTTGCATCCGGTTGCCCCAGAGCCATCTTCACGCATGTGATACCGGTTACGTGACCGGCTTGAATTTCCACCTTGCTCGGCGCGACAAGAAAATGGATGTTGACCCCTTCCTTTTCCGCCTCTTCCACTTCTTCTGGAATTGCAGGCATTTCGGTCCTTGAACGTCGATACAGCATGTCAACTTTCTTGGAACCGAGTCTCAAGCATGCCCGCGCGCAGTCCACGGCCACCATTCCTCCTCCGACCACCACCACCCTGTCGGCGCCGACAACGCTTTCGCCCATGTTCACTTTCCGGAGAAACTCCACCCCATCCACGACACCGTCTTGTGTCTCATCGTCAAGGGATAAGTCGAAGCCCTCATGGGCACCGACCGCAACAAAGACCGCGTCATAAGCTCTCCTTAGATCAGCAAGGGAAATATCGACCCCAACCTTTGTAGTGAGTTTGACTTCAACTCCCATTCTCTCGATGATGCCGATTTCTCTCTGTAGTACATCGCGCGGCAAGCGGTATTCCGGGACTCCGACGGCAAGCATGCCTCCGAGTACGGGCAACGCTTCGAAGATCGTTACCCCAAACCCTTCTCCTCTCAAGTCATAGGCGGCCATGATGCCTGCAGGCCCGCCACCGATGATTGCTATCTTTTCAGGGCGTTCCTCAACGACGAAGTCGCTTTCCGGAGTCCTGCAGTGATCCGCCGCACTTCTATGAAGTCCTGCAATAGCGAGAGGGTCATCGATCTCGCCGCGCACGCACTTCCTCTCACAGGGACGTGTACACACCCTGCCAAGGATTCCGGGGAAGGGCAGCTTCGTTCTCACAAGCTCTGAGGCCTCGTCGACCTTTCCCTCACGAATCAGGCTCACGTAACCTTTCACATCTACGTGGAGCGGGCAGGCAACCTGACAGGAGGGCAGCCTATCCACGCATTTGTCTCTATCCACATAGTAGGGCAATATCTTTACTGTTCCATTCTTCTTTTCCTTCTGTTCAAGAACTGCGCATGTCCTTTTCAGAACGACAAACGATGGGCCGTTAAATCTCATGGCCCGCTCCAGCGTATCGATCGCTTTCTCCGTATCGAAGGGATCTACAACTTCGACGAACTCTATCCCGCAGGCTGACGCTATCTCTTCCGGTCTGATCTTGCTGCTGACCTGACCCATCGCGGTCGTCCCGCTCCCAGGGTTCGGCTGAAATCCTGTCATTGAGGTCGTTGAATTATCCAGGACCACCATTGTTACGCGTGCCTTATTGTAGACAAGGTTTATCATCGGAGGTATTCCGGAATGAAAGAAGGTAGAATCACCCATATGGGCGACAATCGGGACATTCAACACATGAGCTAGGCCATTTGCCAATCCGAAGCTACTTCCCATAGATATGGAAATGTCCTTCGAGTTTAACGGCGGCCGATATCCGAGCCCGTAACATCCGATGTCTCCCGCGTAGACAGGGATAGTTCCCTCACCACGCTCACGGGAGACCTTCTTGGCGGCAACGTTGATATCGTAGAATGAGGCGCGATGGGGGCATCCGGCGCACAACGTGGGCGGCCTTTCAGGCAAAAGCGGTACTACCTCCTTCTGTCGTAATCGAGCGTTGCTTATGACCGAGGGAGGATCTATCCGGGCCATTTTTGCGATGACCTCCGTGACAATATCGACAGATAGCTCCCCCGCCAGAGGCACAAGGTCCTTTCCGTGGATCTTGTTCCGGAGGCCATGTTCCTGGGCTATCGCTTTAACGCTCACCTCAACGATAGGCTCCAGTTCTTCGACAACCAGAACCGTGTTGGAAGCAGTAAGTAGTTTGACTACCAGGTCTACGGGCAAGGGATAGGGCGTTCCGATTTTCAGAATTGAGACGCTCTCCTCGAGTCCGAGCCATCGAAGTGCCTCGACAGCGTAGCAATAGGAGACTCCCGAGGCGATGACGCTTAACGTGCCGCTCTTTGCGATAGTCAGATGGTTATAACGAAGATGGTTAACCGCCGCTTGTATCTTTTTGAGCCTCTCGATCATCAGGGGACGATTCTTCTTCACTGTAGGAGGCTGGAGCACAAAGCGGGAGGGATCTTTTTGAAAGCGGCTTTTCCGCTTTTCCTTTGGTAGTGGACCGAGCAGGACATCCCCCCGACCGTGGGCAACCCTTGTCACTGGCCTGAGCATGAAAGGCTGGCTGAATTCTTCCGAGAGCCGGAAAGCATCGACCATCATGTCCTTAGCCTCCTGCGCGGATGAAGGCTCGAGGACGGGAATGTATGCCTGCTTGGCAATGTACCGGTTATCCTGTTCGCTCTGAGAGCTCCAGGCAGAGGGGTCGTCGGCTGAAATCAGTACCAATCCCCCGATCGCGCCAATATAGCCTGCCGTCATGACCGAGTCCAGCGCCACGTTTACACCGACATGCTTCATCGAAGCCATCGCCCTGACCCCACATACCGATGCGGCGAGCGCCGTTTCGAAGGCCACTTTCTCGTTGGTCGACCATTCCACGTACATGCCCATAGTCTTGGCTACCTTTGAGAGGGTCTCGACGATCTCGCTCGATGGAGTTCCCGGATATGCGGCAGCCACTGCTACGCCCGCCTCCAACGCTCCTCTTGCGATTGCTTCATCGCCCATCAAGAAAAGTTTTTGGCCCGAGGCCTCGGAGGTTAAGGTTAATTTCGCGCTCTTTTCTGGCATGTTGACATCTCCGTCACTCATTTTTTGTCGGCATTTCGAACCATCCCCACAGCCATTCTTCGTGCGTCTTTCTTGCCCTTGGTTCAACGCTGCGCCCTTGTTCTGATTCCGATACCCTCTCCATGGGGAGATTTGGCATGCGCCGTATCACATTCCTTGCTCAACCAGGGGGATGACCAGCCCACCTGCCGGCAGTATATTCACGGTTGCCTCCGGAACCTGCCTCGAAACCATTTTTATTGCCTTTCCTAAACCATCGGAATAACCGAATCCCATCCGTGCGGCTTGTTTTGCGTGTGCGTCTCTGGACACCAGAATTATCTTGTTAACCCGGCTTAGATTAAGCAGTGTCAGGTTCAGTGCAGCATTGAAATCCATCGGGGCAGATGGGACTATGGGTTTCCCTTCTCGGCAGGAATCCAGAACCAACTGCGTCGGGTCTCCTTGTGAATTGGCAAATGCCGTGTCAAATGCACTGAGAAAAGCCTCGGGGAATCCCCCCCTGATGGTTCTTGCATAAAGTACTACAATCCCTCCCGGGCGCGTAACTTTCGTTGCTGCATGCAGAGACTTTGTAATCTGCGGACCTTCTGTATGAGGGAAAGCGGATGTGATCGTCACGTCGGCACGCTCATCGAAACGGACAGCGAATTCCGAGAGGCTCATGTTCATGCCTTCCGTGTGGGCTTTCACAAAATCGCCCGCCACGACTTCCTTGGCTTTTTCATTCGAGTCATAAATCACGTTAACAAGGAAATCCAATTTTGCCAGTCGGCCGGCCTGGCAGATTTCTTTCTGAAAAGAATTCTCTCTTATATTCCCCAGCGATGACCCTTTGGCGATCATTAGCGCGCAATGGTGATCGCGAATGGCCTCGTAGTTTGCGACTCCGGGAAAGATAATTTTGGCGCCTCCACCAAAGCCAGCCATTGAGTGGGGGAGAATAGAGCCCACTCCGATGCGAAAATCCGCCCGGGCAACCAATGGATTAATCCTCACTTCTCCGGCATGTTCCAAAGTTCCCACCGAGACGAGAAGAGAAGATCGACAATCATGATTCACAAAGCGAACTTCTCGAAAAAGATCCTCACCAAAAGCTGATTTGATTTCATCCTCGGTCACGGCCCTGTGGGTTCCCGTGGCGAGAAGAACATCGATTTGATGAGTGCCGACCCCGCATCTTTGAAGGTGAGTCAACAGGCAGCCCAATATTTCCTTCTTTGGGGTAGGCCTTGTGATGTCATCCATGATAATCGCAATCTTATACCCAGGCTTGATGAGATCGCGCAGAGGTGCAGTGCCTATGGGCCCTTCTATCGCCTCACTGACCATCTGATCGATGGTTCTCGTGATGCCTTCTGATCTCAGTTCGACGTTATTGATGACCCGCCATGCCGCCGAAAGGCGAAAATGGACCTTGCCGGTGCTTGTCATCAAAAAATATTTCTTCATCATCGGTTCCTCCCCTTGCACGGAGGCAGGCTCTTTCATCTTATGGCCCATCCTCATCCACACTCTCCTTGTAGGTTTGCAGTTTCTTCATAACGGCGGGTATTGCGGCAGTGGAAACAAGGAGAACGGCAAGACCGAGCGTCACGGCCGAGATGGGTCGTGTAAAGAAGGCAACAAACCTCCCGTCCGATATGAGCAGCGCCTGGCGCAGGTTCAGATCGAGGAGAGGGCCGAGCACAAAGGCAAGTATGAGCGGCGCCCCTTCATATTCGAACTTTCGGAAGAGGTATCCTACCACCCCGAAAATGATCATGATGAAGACATCAAACACGGCATTGTTCATGCTGTAAGCACCGATGATGCAGAAGAGAAGGATAAGGGGGTAAAGGTACTTATCGGATACTTTGAGCAGTTGCACCCACAGGGGGATGAGGGGCAGATTGAGGACGAGGAGCATTACGTTCCCGATATACATGCTGCTGAGGACCCCCCAAAAGACATCGGGGTTGCTCTTTATCAGGAAGGGCCCCGGGGTAACGCCATGGATCAGGAAGGCTCCGAAGAGGATGGAGAGGCTTACATTCGGGGGGATTCCCAGGGTAAGGAGCGGAATGAACGAAGAAGATGCGGCAGAGTTATTAGCCGACTCGGGGGCGGCAACGCCCTCGATGGCACCGTGTCCGAACTCCTCCGGATGTTTCGATATCCTCTTTTCCAGGCCGTAGGAAAGAAAAGATGCAAGGACCGGTCCGCCACCGGGCAGGATACCCAAAAAGAATCCGACAAGGGTTCCCCTTGCTAAGGCCCATTTGGAGGCCGCCCAGTCAAGCCGTGAAGGGAAGAGGTGCCGTACCTTGGTGTGGACCATTTCAGTGGTGATAGTCCGCTCAAGGTTGACAAGCACCTCACCGACGCCGAAAAGGCCCATGGCTACCGGGGCTATGCCGATACCATCAAAGAGATCCATGATACCAAAGGTTATTCTGGGGGAGGACGTAATGGGGTCAAGACCCACATTGCTCAATATGAGGCCGAAGCAGCACATCATGACAGACTTCATCATAGAACCGTGTGCCAGGTAAGTCACAAAAGTGAGACCGAGGACAATGAGGGAGAAATATTCATGGGGGCCAAACTTGAGGGCTAATCTGGAGAGTGGAACGGCAAAGAGCATGAGTCCCACAACACCCAGAGTACCGGCAATGAAGGAGCCAAAGGCGGAGATGCCGAGAGCTGGTCCGGCCCTTCCTTTACGTGCCATCTGGTAGCCATCCATGCAGGTAACAACGGAAGCGGCCTCACCGGGGATGTTCACAAGAATGGATGTTATGGAACCGCCGTACATGGCCCCGTAATAGAGACCTGCCAGCATAATAATGGCTCCTGTAGCGGAGATATTAAAAGTTATCGGCAAAAGGATAGCAATGGCCCCTACAGGCCCTAAGCCCGGCAGAACTCCAACCAATGTACCCAGCACCGAGCCTACGAAACAGAAGAAGAGATTATTCGGTTGCAGGGCAATGGAGAAACCGTATAAGAGACTGTTCAGTGTCTCCAAAAATTACCTCCTGTTACCATCCGAGCATGCCTCTCGGTAACTGGACCTGCAAAGCGATATGGAAAATCACATAGGCAAGACTGATGGTAACAAAGGCGCCGCCAACGGTAACCCAGGGTTTCGGCTTTCCCAAGGCATAGAGGAGAACCATAAGGGCAAAGGTCATGATGAGAAAACCTATTTTCATGAGAAATGAGGCATAAAGGAAAAGGGCAATGACGGTCACGAGAACATTCTGCCATTTCAGGCTCTTCCAAGAATCGGCCAGAATTCTCTTGTCACCTTTGCCCAACAAGGCCTTAGCCACGAGAACTATAGACAACACCCCAAAAATGAGACCCGACCAAAAGAGGACAAAGCCGGGGCCAGGGTTTGACAAAACGCCCACCCCGAGCCCCTGGGCCATGTGCATAACAAATATTGAGATTCCGAGCCAGAAAAGACCGCTGAATAAGTCGTGTCGATTCACGCTCTCCCTCTCTTTGCAATCCTACCAGCCGTGTTTCGCCAAGGTCTTTGCATAATCGGTCTGCATGGACCTTACGGTGCTTATCTGGTCTTCCGTGAACCATTTCTTTAAATTAACCTTATTGACCGGGTACTGAGGTCTCTGGAAGAAATGTCTCGTCTTGTACGGTACCGTCGCATCGAACGCCATACCGCCCTCCCAGCCTCCGACGCCGCTCACCCGAGCCTCTAAGGGCTGCGCGGCTATACCCCTGGCACCGCGGGGGAGCTTAAGGATGTCACGATCCGGGTCCACTCTGCTTTCTATGGCCCACATTACGTCATCGGCGTTGTAAATGTCGACATCTTCGTCGACGGCGACAGCCATGCGCATCCCCGGGGCATCAGCAAGCGCCGCCATCAGAATGTTCCTCTGGAAGCCTTCTTCTTGAGATCTTTCCTTGCGGATCTGGAAGATTACACCACTGCCCCACTTGAAATAATCAGGAATATTAACGTCGACGCAAATGCCCGGGGCTATCCTTTCGGCAAGCTCATAAAAGGTCGCTTCTCTCGACAAGTCAAAGCAGGCATATTCAAGACCGGCGGCGAGCGGCGTATAAAAGATCGGATTCTTTCGCATGGTTATGGCAGTGACCGTAAGCTTACGGACCTTCCAGGCGGTGCCCATGTACCCCACCCATTCAGGGAAGTAATTCGTTTCGCCCTGCTTTTGCACACCTAGTTTTTCAGACTCCTCACTCTCCCACACATTTTCGGAGGTAGGCTCAAGGTAGCCTTCGAGCACTATTTCGGCGTTCGCGATTGCGTACGCGTTAACGGTCTTGGCTTTGACGAGTTCAATGGGAGCTCCCTGCACACCCCCGGCTATTCCCAGCTCGTCAGACCCGTGAGGAACTATAGTCCGGACATGCCAAGCCCCGGCTACCCACCCGGCAGCGGGCGGAGGGTTGATATTAACGGTCACGGGAATCCTCTCGTCGCGATGAGTCTTAAAGCACATCTGACCTATGTGGGTGATCTGGGCCGTTGAGATTGATGCCCAGTTCTTCCCACGAAAATGGATCCTGTTAAAAGAAATGTTGGTGTCCCCCTTTCTATAAACGTCAGTCAGAAGCTGGTTACCGCAACCCATGATGCGGCCAGCATCAAACTCGGTATGTTTGATGATCGGAAGCGTACCGAGTACATCGATTTTCTTATCGATAACGATCTCGTGAACAGGCGCATCCTTGACAACCCTCGGGGCAATTGGATCGTGGATGGCATCAACGAACTTGAATTTCATCTTGTTGGGATCCTCCACACCGAAAATATCAGCCCACGGCTCGCGTCGCCCGAACAGGTTTCCGATGTTGACGAAGTCGGGGTATCCTTTGATCTTCTCGAACTTTAGTATGGGACCTTTTTCGAGGGCCTTTTCAATACCGGCGACCTCGTATATGGGATCGACCTCTTTCTTGACGTGCAGTACGTAGCCCTTTTTGTCCAAATATTCGAGGGCGGTCCTGATACTAGTTGCCTCTTTCTTCACTCCCATTGTGTAACCTCCTTATCCTTAATATGTGGTACCATGCTACTAGGGTTATGTCCGACTTTATTTGTTTCCGAGAAAGATATGCAATAAATATACCTGACCTAAATCCACGAGGAATTTAGCCCAAAGAAGCGCGTACGCGTGCATCTTGACAAATTGCGGCAGCACGAGGTATTGTCTTAAAAATGGACATGTCCAGAAAATGAAGAATCAGAAAATCACCTACGATAATTTTTCCGAGCTTTTGAAGGTAATCGGTAAGTATGACGTAAACGAAATCGTGGGCTGGGCGCTCCGTTTTTGTTTCCGAAATCCCTATGAAAGCATTACTATAGTTGACGAAAAGTCATGTGTCCAGTTTATGGACAAAGCTACTGAGGAATTTTTCGACCTGGAACAGGGCGGAGCGAAAGGCGTCGACATACGAGAACTGATCGCAGACTCTAATCTGCCCCGCATCATCGCGAGCGGAAAACCAATGATCGGTGGAATATGGGAGTTGAGGGGAATAAGAAGAATTTGTTCCGTCTATCCACTTAAAAGGGATGGCAAAATCGTCGGAGCGGTCGGCCGAATATTATTTAATTCTCTTGAGGAAATAGAGCGAATAAATGGTGAAATACAGAGATTGAAGAAAGAGATACACTACCTCAAGCAAAAGGAGAGAAAAGAATATAGCGCACTCTATAATTTCGACAACATACTCGCCGTGAGTAAGCTTATGCGAGAAACCGTCCAAACGGCCCAAACAATAGCCGGTCTGAACACAGATGTACTGATAACGGGGGAAAGCGGCACCGGAAAAGAACTTTTTGCCCATAGCATTCACAATTTCCTTCATGCCGACAAACCGTTCATAAAAATCAATTGTCCGGCAATTCCTTTTGAGCTTGCGGAATCCCAATTGTTCGGCTACGAAAAAGGGGCGTTTACAGGAGCAAGGTCTTCGGGACAAGCCGGCATTTTCGAAGCGGCTGAAAATGGGACGGTCTTCCTGGACGAAATCTCCTCCTTGCCGCTCTCTATTCAAGCGAAACTGCTCAGGGTTTTGCAGGAGAGGGAAGTCACAAGGCTGGGAAGCACCCGGACGAGGAAGATAAATTTCAAGTCCATCGCAGCGACGAACGTGGATTTACGGAAGTTGGTTGGAGAAGGGAAATTTCGCGACGACCTCTATTACCGGGTGGCAAGGGCAACGATTATTATTCCCCCACTTAGGGAGAGGAGAGAAGATATCCCTTTATATCTTCGTAATTTCCTTGAAAGAATCAATGATTCCTTCAATACGAGCATCAAGGGGTTCTCACCCGAAGCCTTGCGGTGCCTCGTTGAATACAACTGGCCCGGTAACGTAAGGCAGCTAATAAATGTTTTGGAGCAGATAGCCATCAGGGCATGGCAAGAGGATAGGATCACATTTCAACACCTCCCCGTTGAACTGCATACGCCAGTCAGGGGGCCTGCAACTGACAGATTTGTTCCGGCCGGTTCGTTATCCATGAAGGATCAGGTGGAAAACACAGAGAGAAAGTTGATTGCTTCCGCCCTCCAGCAGACTAACGGAAATAGAAGAAAGGCTGCTATGCTTCTCAACATGCCGCGATCAACGTTTTATCAGAAGCTGAAGAGCTACGATATGGGCAAATGAACGACAAGCAATAGGCTGAGTAGATGCGGGCTTATCGTCCAAAAACCGTCGTAGCGGGACAGCGCGCTCCAGCCCAACTGCAAGACATGACGACCATGCGCAGAGGACTTATATGTTGTGTAGAGATGCTATGAGGAGGTACTGATGGGCTTGTTGAAACGTTTCCTGTTGCTCGCCGGACTACTTATTGTGCCCTTAATCGTGTTGCCCCTTCAGAGTATCGCGCAAGTGAGCGTGGGCATACACATCGGACCCCCGCCATCCTCGCTCTAAGCCCATAAGCCCCAGTGGCCGCAAACCAGCACCTCCGCGGCAATGAGGCCGTTGGTGACGGCATGGGCGATGATCGCGTCGGACACCTTGCCGCGCCTGTACATGGCCCAGGCGTAGCACATGCCGCTGGCTGCCCCGGCCAGCCAGCGCCCGTGCATGGCACCGAACAACACCGAAGAAAGGAGAAACGGGAGCCAGGAGAAACGGAGGGAGGAGGGACGGTCAAGGTCCGCAGAGGATAGCCGGCGAAGCAGGTAGCCGCGGAAGGCCAGCTCCTCCGCTATGGGCGCCGCCAGCACTGAGCCCGCCACGCGGAAAAACAGCCAGCCCGCCGCAAGACCCGCCGGCATCTCCGCCAAGCCCCGGAAAATGGAGGCGCCTCCGGCGCCGCCGCCTGCGCGATCCAGCCCTATCCAGACCCCGAAAGCGAGGGTGCCGATCGCGAAGGGTCTCCACGACAGGTCCCGGAACAACGTCGCGCACAGGGGCCGCGCGCCCCGCCAGAAGTACCAGAGGGCCGCGGCAGTCACCATCGTCCGGGCCGGGTAAAACCGGTCGAAGCCGGTCGTGAAGAGACCGGTGATCACACGTGCGGCCAGCAGGGACATCAGAGGCGCCAGATAAGCGATCGTCAGAGTGCCGGCGCCCCGGTCGGCGTCGCGTTGGCTGCGCGAAAAGAGGGCCATTCGCTGCGCCAGCGCCACCACGCCCAAAGAGACGGCGATGAAGCCAAGCCAGCCAATCTGGGAATGGAAACCGGTTGCAGCCACCTCGGGCGAGACATAGGCGCCGAACATGACCAGCACGGCGATCCTCACCGCATTTACCAGCCAGATAGCAAGGGCGCCCAACGGAAGGAGCAGGTACGCGCCGGGAAAGCGCAGCCTGTCGCGAAAGAACCAGAGATAGGAGCCAACGAACAGCAGCATCAGGCCGATGCCCTCGTGACCCGCGCACGTAGGGTGGATAGCTACAGTGAACTCTTTCGTGCCAAGTATAAAATCGGCAGGGCGGGAGATTACGTCCTGCCCAAGAGACTTCAATATCCCCCCGGCAAGGAGGAACGTCCAGCCCCGCAGCGGCGCCCAGGCCCTGCTCGCAAGGGATCCCGAGACGAAGGATATTGCCATGAGCATGGCGCAGGGCGCGATAAGGGGCGAGCATCGTGCAGCTAGCCTCACCCATGCGCGTGCCGGCATAACGGCAAGCAACCAGAAAATCCCGGTCGCGAGGCCCGCCCCCAGCCACGCCAGTACCCAGAGCGCAGCCACTGGCGATGACGCCATGCCGCCAACGAAGGCGAAGAGCGTCAACTGTGCGAAGGCGGCATATGACCCGAGCTGCACCGGGATGATCCGCCAGACCTTGGGGGAGATCTCGCTGAAGTGCGAGAGCCCGGTCTTCATGATGCCTGTGACTGCCCACACCGCTGCAAGGGCGAACGCCAGCAAGGTCATGACAAGAGCAGGGAGACCTCTCGTATAGGAAAGAAGGCCGGTCTCAGGCGCCTGCACGCGGGCGGCGAGACAGATCAATTCCGCGGCGGCGAGTGCCGCCAGGCACCCCCATCTGAGTACCACAGGGTTCATCCACCGCGTGCGTGCGAATGGGCGGCTCCAGACTCCCACCGCCTCCCGCCCGGCAATCACCTCTTTGTCCTCCTCTCAACGAGGATCAAAACAGCGCACATGAGAAGGCCGACTGCCGCCGAGGCAGCGGTCGGGTCGATCTCCGGGACACCCGTGACCGCCCAGAGCGGGCCGGCGAAGGCCGTGCAGACACCCCAGACAGCTACAGCGCCTATCCATAGTAACCTGACCATTTTCTCCTCCTTTCGCCCTCTCGCCGCCCGCTCAGGACCCACAAACCGGCAGGGCAGAACGGGCTGCCGGTATTCTATACTAATAGAGTGATACTTTGTAATACGATTGTCAATACTTTTTTTGCTTTGGAGATAAAACAGTTGATTACGTCAGGACGATGCAGGGAGAAACTCACCACCGATAAAACGATCGGGTCCCTGCATCCCGGCCCACGCCCTACCCCGGCGTGCCTTCCGCATCTGCAATGACCCGCCTGATCGTTTCGGCCATCTCGTTCTTGATGATCGGCTTCATCACGAACTCGCGGATACCCATTGCCTTCGCGCTCTCGGACGATATCACTTCGCTGAAGCCCGTGCAGAGGATGATCGGTATATCCTTCTTTATGGACATCATCCTTTTCGCAAGCTCGATGCCGGTCATGTTCGGCATGGTCTGGTCGGTGATGACAAGGTCGAACTTCCCCGGGTCTCTCTGAAACTGTTTCAGGGCCCTCACGCTGTCTTTTTCCGCTACTACCTCGTACCCAAGCCGCTCCAGCATCTGTTTCCCTACCTCTACCAGGGCTTCTTCGTCATCCACGAAAAGTATGCGCCTCTTCCCCTTTACCGGTTGGGCGGCCGGCTTTTCATGCCCCTGGGCTGCCGAGGCTTGCGCATCCTTCAATTTTCTGAGGTAGACGGCGAAGGTCGAGCCCCTGCCCGGAGCGCTGCGCACGGTGATGGCCCCCTGGTGGCTCTTCACTATTCCGTAGACGACCGAAAGGCCCATCCCGGCGCCGCCGGACCCTCTCGTCGTGAAAAACGGCTCGAAAATCCTGTCTTTTATCAGATCGTCAATCCCCGCACCCGTGTCGCTGACGGACAGCTTCAGGTAGGGACCGGGCTCCATATCGGGATACGGGGCGTTCGCGGGGTCCGAAAGGATAAAATCACTCGCCCTCACCTCAAGCACCCCTTTTCCTGCTTTCATTGCCTGCCCCGCATTTGTGCACAGGTTGATAAGAAGCTGGTGGATCTGCACGGGGTCGGCGAGGATTATCCCTTCCTCCGTCTCGATCCTCGGCCGGATCTCAACCGTGGAGGGGAGCAGCGCGCGCATCAGCTTGAGCACCTCCCGCACGATCGGCACCACCTGCACCGGCTTCTTCTCCTGCTCACCCTGACGGCTGAACGTCAGTATCTGCTTCACAAGCTCCCTGCCGCGGTAACCCGCGGTGCGCACGCGCTCAAGGTGCTTCTTCGCACTGCTCTCTTCTTCGAGGTCATCGAGGGCAAGTTCTGTGAAGCCGATCATGGCCGCGAGGATGTTATTAAAATCGTGCGCGATGCCGCCCGCGAGGGTACCGATGGCCAGCATCTTCTGGGCCTGCCGCAGTTCCGCGTCCAGCCCGGCCTGGTCGCTCATATCCCGCTCGACGGCAACATAGTTGGTGATCGCGCCCGCTTTGCCCTTAATGGGCGACATGGTCCTCTCCACCTCGTAGGAGCTGCCGTCCCTTTTTCTGTTGACGAGGCGCCCTGCCCAGACGTTGCCCAACTCAAGCATATGCCACATGTCTTCCCAAAAAGCGTCCTGCTCGCCCGCCCCTCTCAGCACGTCAAACCTGCGCCCTGTAATCTCCTCCCTGCTGTAAAGGCTCACCTTTTCGAAGGCCGGGTTCACGTACTGAACGACGCCCCGGCTGTCGGTAATAATCACGCAGTCGCCGCCCTGTTCTATGGCGGTCGCAAGGCGCGTCCGCCCTTCTTCCGCCTCTTTGTGTTGCCTGATCTCGACCTCAAGCCGCTGATGGGCGGCTCTAAGCTCGGCCGTCCGCTCCTCCACATGCCTTTCCAGCTCGAGGTGCATGCGCCGCAGCTTCTCCTCTATCTGCTTCCGCTCGGTAACATCGCGGCCGTTGACCACGATACCGGCGATTTTTGCATCGTGGAGCAGGTTCCTGCTGATCATCTCAACAGTGCGCCAGCCTCCGTCCTTTCTCTTTAAGGAAGCGTCGAGGGTCATGGTGAAGCCCGGTATCCTCCCTGCCTCGACGAACCGCTCAGCCACTGCGTCTCTGCCCGCGGGATGAACAAAATCGAGGAAATTCCTGTTGACCAGGCTCCTCGGACTGTAGCCGAGCACGCGCTTCACGGAAGGCCCCGCGTACGCGATAGTCCCATCCCCTTTCAGCACCATCACCATATCGAGCGCATTTTCGATGAGGAGCCTGAAGTGCCCCTTCCTCTCCCGCAGACCGATCTCGGCCTGTTCTCGCTCACGGGCTTCCCTCTTCAACTGCTCGTTGGCAGTCGTCAACTCTCCGGTCCGTTCTTTCACCCGCTTCTCCAGATCATCATACGAATTGCGCAGGGCCTCCTCGGCCTCCTTGAGCCGGGCCTCCAGTTCGGTTATCCTCCGAACATCCTCTTTACTGTTACTCATACTCTACTACCCCCGCTCACTGGATTGCTTTGCATGAAATGTGCCTGCTTCCACAGAGATTGCGCTTTCATTATGCTGAGTTTACCCGGTAGCAGCACGATTGTCGGCATCCGTCGTTGTTTCGCCTCAAATAACATTTCCTCATAATAATCGATGTTTCAGCCTCTTTTCTTAAGGCCCTTCGCAATGTCCGCACGCGGAAGAAAAAGTTCCGCCCGCTCAATCGATAAAGTACTACCGTAAAATGCTCTGCGCCGTCTTCCCTGGCTGACCGATGAGCTTCTCCTCCCCCAAGTCTGATGCGCAAGTCGCCGGACGCCAGATGCCTGAAACGCCGCGCATGCGAACCTTTCGCCTGCTTTTCAACCGATGCGCGTCCGAGTAGCAAACAGCCCTGCTGAGTGAAGTTGAGATTACTCCGAGTTCCGGTAGCGACGAATTCCTTTATGCTGCATTCCCGTTAACCTGATGAGACAGCGAACGAACACGGCCTTGTACAGTGCTTTGCCTTATCAAGGTATCATTATAAGTAATCGGCTGCTCTTTGTAAAGAAAAGTTGCGGCCATAGTGGGGGCACGTAAAGACTCTGCCAACTCGATATCAATCCCTCTGGAAAAGGCCCGCCCGATATGCCGCGTAGGTGAGAACCGTGGCGAGGAAGAACCGTGCACCCACGAGAATGAGACCGTTCCCCCCGATGACGACGAAGATAAGGGTATCCTCGATGATGGCGTGGCAGACGGAGAGGTAGAGGAGGATGAGAAAGGCCTCGCCTTTCTGCAGGTCCGTCGAGCGTATCGAGTGGATGATCACGCCCGCACCGTAGGTCAGGCCGATGATGATGCCGGTGACGAGGGGGATGAGACCATTGCCCGATACGCCCGCCATTGAGCGCTCCTTTGCCGCGAGCGACGCGGTCCGCGTTTTCAGGAACTCGTAGATTATTGTGAGGGGTACGATGATGAGGAAGAGCTGGGCGCAGAGGAGCAAGGCCCCCTTGAGGGCGCTTAGAATAATTTCCATATCAGGTTGAGGACAATGCCGACGACAAGGCTCAAGACCATCCGCACGAGGAGCAGGAACCACGCGTTCACGCCCGTTTTGCGCATGACCGACGTCTCGACAGGAAGGCTGTGGCTGATGCCGAGCATAAGGGCGACAGTCGTCACGTCCCTGGATGAGAGATGGAGGGGCGTGAGGACCGCGAGGGCTGCATAGAGGTTCGCCGTATAGCCTGCGACCAGCGCGAGGGCGGACTCTCCCGGCAGGCCGAACAGCCCCATGAACGGTCCGCAGGCGTGGCCGATGAGCGAGATGAAACCGAAATACCTCAAAAGCTCCACGAGGAGGTAGAAGGGGACGATCACCTTCACCATCTCGGCCGCAAGGGCAAGGCCGTTGAAGAAGCCTCTCTTGAAAGTAGCCGCCGTATCCATGCCTCGCCTATTCTAAACCGAAACGGCGCGACCGGGCAAGAGGCGCCCCGAGTCCGCGT
>Ga0326727_10007050_pt1 | contig 30153 bp, 27 predicted proteins | sample MB2enrmetagenome_FD_207643 | JGI IMG/M metagenome (GOLD analysis project Ga0326727, IMG submission 207643) | Lab enriched peat soil microbial communities from McLean, Ithaca, NY, United States - MB29MY | ecosystem: Environmental > Terrestrial > Soil > Wetlands > Peat | place: USA: New York... | reverse complement strand
GAAGCATGCCTGATTTCCACCCCCCTCTTCAGGCTCATCCTGTAGTGGAATCAAATCCCCGGTTCAGGCTCACGATGTATTGGAAACAAACCTCTTCTCCAGGCTCATCTTGTATTGGACAATTCTACATCTGGTGTGATCGGTACTAAATAATTAGTATGGGTAGCCGGCGTCTTTGCGCTTTTCGGCATAGCCCGGGAGTTCATGAGATCGTCTGGCAGGGCGAGAGCGCCGCTGTCCGGGACTCTCTTTTTTGTCCACTATGATGTGATCGTATTTCGTACTAAGCGTGTCGCCAGCATGGCAAGGGGGACGCCGAATACAAGACTATCCAGCCTCGGCGCCTGCTCCGGGGCCCAGAGGCCATCGCCTGAATGGCGAGGCAGGCTAATGGCAAAAGGGGCAGGTTCCGCGAAGGTGGCCTTGATCCTATGCGCGACAGCGTTGCGAGCCGCCACTGCCTTTGGACAGGGATCGCCGCAACAACTCACGTTCGAAGTAGCGTCGATTAAGTTAAGCGCCGCGACTGACGATCAATCCCGATTTGAAACAAATCCGGGTAGACTCAGGTTGGTCAACCAAACGCTTCGGGGCTGCATTCGGGCGGCATATGCCGGTGGGGGTATGCCGCTGAAAGAGTGGCAGGTCGTGGGGGGCCCCAGATGGGTGGACTCCGCGCGATATGATATTGCCGCCAAAGCCGAGGGCGCGGCCACAGGCGCGCAACTTGTGCAGATGCTAAAGGCCCTCCTGGCGGAGCGGTTCAAGCTTGTGGTTCATCGAGAAACCCAACTGTCTCCGGGGTATGGCCTGGTAGTTGCCAAGGGCGGGCTGAAGATCAAGCCGGATCCGGTCGAGGGCGAACCTCCGCGTGCCGTCCCCACTCGCGGCATTCTCACTTACCAGCGAGCACCCCTTACCTGGCTACCGCGGATGCTCTCGAATGTGGTGGGCGCTCCAATAATTGACGATGCCAAAGTCACCGGTGTGTATACCTTCAAGCTCGAATGGGACCAAGCTGAGTTGGAACCGAGACCCCTCGAAGGCGACAGCCCCCCAGGGATTTCAGCCGCATCGGCCCCGCAGGACGCGGCGCTTCCTTCGCTCTTCACGGTATTGCAGCAACAGCTCGGTCTCCGGTTGGAGCCGCGCAAGGTCCCTGTGGACGTCATTGTGGTCGATCATGTCGAGACGCCGTCGGAGATCGACTGAAGGCGGCTAAACCCGTTCGGAGGAGTTTCAGGGGAGTTTCAGGGGAGTTTCAGGGGCAGGCTACGGAACCCCCGAAACTCAATTCCTATCGTGTACTCGTAGACCTCGCGGCGGTGCGCGACCCGCGTGACGGTGACGAGCTTCGCCGCGTCGTCGATGATGTACAGCACGCGCCAGTCACCGGCGCGGACGCGCCATTGGTCCTTGTACCCTTTCAGCTTTCTGCATCCCGAGGGCCGGAGATTGTTGGTCCTTGTACCCTTTCAGCTTTCTGCATCCCGAGGGCCGGAGATTGTCGGCCAGCGCCAGAATCTTCCGGTCTATGCGGGTGAACAGGTCATCGTCGAGCGCATCCAATTCCTTTTGCGCCGACTGCTTGATTTCGAGAGAGTACTTAACCACGCGGGCGGGTCCGTTTCAGGCGGGTCGCGCGGTACTGCTCGTATGGAATGCCCTTTTCCTTCCGGCGGGATTCGGATACCAGACCGTCCCAGAAGTCCTCCCAGATGGCTCCGTGTTTCTTCAGATCGATCAGAACGCCCACCTTGCGGCCCTTCTCATCGGTGACGAACTGGATTCCGCTCATAGTTTCATTGTCCCTTAGATGACGGCCGCGCGAGGCGCCGCTACAATCCCAGCTCCTCCACGGCCTTGAGGATCACCGGATCGCGAGTGGCCTGGACCTCGTCGCCCTTTTCGACGCCGAAGGCCAGGTCGAAGATCTCTTGCTGCAAGCGGCTCCTGATAAAATCCCTCTCCAGGGACCATTCGCCGATGCTGGGGCTGATCCGGCGCTCGCCCAGAAATACGCGGAACTGGTCCATGAGCTCGGGCGGGACTTCAAAATCGAGGGTGACCTTATTGGTGCGCAGATACTCGGCGGCGAAATCGGGGAACGAACCGCTGGCATCGAGCACCACGCGCAGGCGGTTCATGGGCAAGGGATGGACCACGGCATCCGGCTGGATGCCGCCCCCGCCGGTGACCTTGCGCCCGCTGTCCGTGCGGAATTCGGAGACCGCGTTGGGATGGGCCGTGGCGCCGGCCAGCTCAAAGCGGGACACATCGAGCGGCTTTTGAATGGAGCGCCCGCTGGGGGTGTAATAGAGCGCGGTGGTGAGCGCCAGGCCGGTTCCTTCGGTCAAGGGAAAAACGCTCTGCACCAGTCCCTTGCCGAAACTGGGTTCGCCGACTATGGTGGCGCGGTCGTGGTCCTGCATGGCCCCGGAGACGATCTCCGTGGCGCTGGCCGATTTGCCGTCGATCAGGATGGCCAGCTTGCATGCGTACGGAGTGGCAATGGAAGGAACCGACTCCGTGTTCTCGGGCACGTTGCGGCCGCGCACGGTGACGATCGCCAGGCCGGGGCGCAGGAACAGCGACGCGGTCTGGACGGCGGCCGTGAGCAGCCCGCCGGGGTTGTTGCGCAGATCGAGAACCAGGCCCTTGAGGCCACTTCCCCCCAGTTTTTCGATGGCGGCCTTGAGGTGCTGCGGGGTGTTCTCATCGAAGCTGGAGACGCGGATGTAACCGATGCCCGGACCCATAAAGAAGGCGCGGTCCACGCTATCGGTCTGCATTTCCTCGGGCGTCAAGGTCAATTCCATAATGCGCGACTCGCCGGGGCGCCGGACGTTAATGCGGGCTTCGCGCTGGCGGGCCACGCCCAGCAGTTCCGTGAGCTGGTTCAGATCGAGACGGGCGATGATGTATCCGTTGACAGCCAGGATCTCGTCGCCGGGCGCCAGGCCGGCCTTGGCGGAGGGCGTTCCAGGCAACGTTTGCAGAACGATCACCCGCCCGGGCAGGAGCGAAACCACGCTCCCAAAGCCCTTCTGGGTGGAACTCTCCATCTTGCGGAGCTGCTCGAACTGGTCGGGGTCGAAGAAGACCGAATGCGGGTCCAGCGTGCGCAGCAACCCGGGGATGGCGCCCTGGTAAAACGCCTGGGCGGCGGTAACGGGGTCGGCGGCGTTCCGCTCCGCGATGGCGTAGGCGCCGAGCACGCTGCGCATCTGGCGATCCAACTCGTCGCCGGGCGGCTGGGCGGCCGCGCAAACGGCCATTGAGACCAAGGCTAGCGGGAGACGAAGCATCAAGCGAGCCAGATTCCGGCGATTGGGATTCCGACGGGCCTCTCGAACCAGGCGCGCATCCCCGGATTGAAAAGGCTTGCCATAAGCGGCTCCCGTCTATCTCGATTCTATCGCGGGAACCGCGCGCCCAAGTGGGACGGGCGCTTCCGGGGGTCACCGGTGTTCGTGCATTCTGGCCGGCCGCAAAGGGGAACAGCGGGTTTTGCCGTCGGTTACCCGGCCGGCCGCTTTACACTGCATAATAGCGCTCACCCGCATTGGTTTGGCCTGGCATGCGCGCCGTGGGCAGCGCCGACTTCCGCATTCCCGGTACCTTGCGCCGCCTCCTTCCAGTCCGGCTTTGTCGCCATCGGAACGTTCCCAGGCCGAGCAGAATGAGGCCGGTGGGTAGCAGGGTCTTGGGCCCGGAGATCTCCGTGACTGCCCCACCCTGCATTTCCTCTGCGATGCTCGAAATATTGTCGCCGGCGTCATCCCATGGCCAAGTCCCGGCGCCCGGCGAGCCAACGCCGATACGGAGGACGCCCCCCAAGTCCGCCACGGGAGAAATGGAGTAGACTGCGCACCCCGATCCCATGGTGCCGCCGGCGGCCCGCCTGGCGGGCCCGGCGAAGCTCACCGCCACATTCGGGGAGAAGCCGGTTGCGATGTCCGGCTCGAACCTCGGGCTCCCGCTGAGGTCATACGTCTCCAGCGCCGAGGCCGGCGCGTCATCGAAGATCGTGAAATCGAATGGGAACTCCGCGATCATCATGGCCGGGTCGGGTCCTGCGTTCGGCGGGCGGATCTCAACAGACTCCGCGGCGCCTGGGAACGAGAAGCCGACTTGCGGCGGCATGGCGAAGAGGAAGGCGCTTGCCTTCGCCGGCTGAGAGGCCAGCAGAAAAGCTGCCATGGCCAGCGCTATCCGCATGCATCCAGTCGCCGGGTTACTAAGTGGCTTCATAAGTGACTCCCAATACTTCGCTGCTTCTGGCCGCTCGGGAAACCGAAGCTCACGGACGTTACGCTCCCAATCGACCTTAGGCTCGAACACGGCGCCGGGCGCATGCTCGCCAGAGAGTTGAAGAACCCGTGTTAATCAGTGTTCATCGGCGGCTACCACTGATGTGCCGCCGTGGACCGATACCTCTCAGAATTGTTATCGTTCGCACAACGGCGCGGACGAGGGCCGATCCTGGCGTGATGCGCGCGCGACCTCTGGGGCTGGGAACAGCCTTTCGCCCCGTTCCGGGGCTGGCATTCTCACGGGCTATTCCACACGGCTCACGCCGTGGGCTAGCGTCTTTCGCCCCCCGGGCTTCGAGAATGCACAAACTGCAGCGGCCGGGCCCGGCCCGCCGCGTTGAGGTGCAAATCAGGCGGTCGAAGACCTAGCGCTTGTAGCCGATCCTGCGCAGGAACCCTCGCCGGGCATCGGCGTCGGCGGGCGTTTCCACGCCTTTCGGGGAGGAGCCGTCGATCACCCCCACCACTCCGCGGCCCTGGCTGGTCTCCGCTGTCACTACCTGCACGGGGTTGGCGCTGGCGCAGTAAATGCCGCACACCTCGGGCACGTCCTTAATGCGCCCCAGCACGTTGATCGGATAGCCGTCGCGCATGGTCACCACGAAGATGTGCCCGGCGCCCACGGCGGAGGCGTTGCGGGCGGCCATGGCCTTCAAGTCTTCGTCGTTGCCGTCCACGCGCGTGAGGCACGGGCCGGAGGCTTCGTTGAAGGCGATTCCAAATTTCATCTGCGGAACGGTATTGACGATGGCCTCGTAAATGTCTTCGACGGACTTGATGAAGTGCGTCTGCCCGAGGATGACGTTGCCGCCCTCGGGGATTTCAAGCGGCGCGATTCCAAATCGGATTGCATTGTGCCAGTCCATAATCGGAGTATAAACTCCTCCACCGTCGAGAGTCCGCGGCCCTGGGAGTTTGTTTGCCTCTGGCTACTGGAACACATGGTCGAGCGGCGCCACCTGGATATTGTCGCCGTGCAGACCCAGGGGCCCCGCTCTCAGTTGCTGTCTTTATCTCCAATCCCCGGCGTCTCTGCGTCGGAACCTTCTCCTCTAAAATAGATTCGTGGACCCTCTGACGTTTCAGCAGGCGCGCGAAGCTGTGGTGGCCCGTGTGCGCGACGCGCGTCCGGGACCGGCCGTGGAAGAAGCGCGATTGGAAAACGCCGCCGGGCGCGTGCTGGCGCTCGATGTCACGGCGGACCGCGATGCGCCGGCGCTGGCGCGCTCGGTGCGGGACGGGTACGCGGTGCGCGCGGCGGATGTGCCGGGCGAGCTGAGCGTGATCGGCGAAGTGCGGGCGGGCGAGCGGTTCGCCGGTGAAGTGGGGCCGGGCCAGGCGGTGGAGATCATGACCGGCGCCCCGGTGCCCGCCGGCGCGGATGCGGTGGTGATGGTGGAGTACGCCACGCGCCAGGACGGGCGGGTGCGCATCGACGGCGCCGCCGCGCCTCGGCAGTTCATCAACGAGCGCGGCTGCGAGGCCGTCGCCGGGGCGGTGGCGCTCCCCGCGGGGATGCGCCTGGACTATGGCGGCGTGGCGGCCCTGGCGGCGTTCGGCCGTGAGCGGGTGGCCGTTTTCGCCAAACCCGTGGCGGCCATTCTGGCCACCGGAGACGAAATCGTCGAGGTGAGCGAGACGCCGCAAGCGTTCCAGATTCGCAACTCGAACGCCTACGCGCTGGCGGCGCAGGTGGCGCGCGCCGGCGGAGCGCCGCGCATCTTGCCCATCGCGCGGGACAATCAGGCGCACACCCGCGAGCTGATTGAACGCGGTCTGGAAGCCGACCTGTTGCTGATTTCGGGAGGCGTTTCGGCGGGAAAGTACGACGTGGTGGAACGCGCCCTGGCGGACCTGGGCGCGGAGTTCTTCTTCGACCGCGTGCTCATCCAGCCGGGACAGCCGCTGGTGTTTGGGCGCGCCCGCGGCCGGTTCTTCTTCGGCCTGCCGGGCAACCCGGCATCCACCATGGTGACCTTCGAGCTCTTCGCGCGGGCCGCGCTGGAGCTCCTCGGCGGGCAGCGGGAAGTTGCCTTGAACATGCCGTGGGCGCGGCTGACGCGCGAGTTACGGCTCCGCCCCGGCGTGACGCGCTTTCTGCCGGCGCTGGTTGGCGCGGGCGGATCCGAGATTACGCCGCTCGACTGGAGCGGCTCCGGCGATATACCCGCCATGGCGCGCGCCAACGCCTTTCTGGTGGCCGAAGCCGATCGCCCGGAGTACGCCCGCAACGACCCCATCCGGATGCTGCTCAAATGAAGAAGCTCTCGCATTACGACGCGGCCGGCGCGCCGCGCATGGTCGACGTTTCCGGGAAACCAGCCACCGCGCGCCAGGCGCGCGCGCACGCCTTCGTGCGAATTTCGCCGGCGGTGGTGCGGAAGTTGCCGAAAAATCCCAAGGGGAACCCGATCGAGATCGCCCGCATCGCCGGAATCCAGGCTGCCAAGCGCGCCTCCGAGCTGATTCCCCTGTGCCACCCGCTGACGCTCTCGCACGTGGACGTGGAGGTGGAAGTGGAGAGGGATGGGGTGCGGATTATTTCAAGCGCCGCCACCACCGCGCGGACGGGAGTCGAGATGGAGGCGCTGGCCGCCGCCGCGGTGGCGGCCCTGACCATCTACGACATGACCAAGGCGCTCGATAAGGAAATCGAAATTCAAGACCTGTATCTGCTCGAAAAGACCGGAGGAAAAAGCGGCGATTTCCGCCGTAAAGGCTTCCGGGGAGGGGGCGATGATAAACGCCGCGGTTCTGACGATTAGCGATTCCGTGGATGCCGGGACGCGCGCCGACCTTTCGGGACCGGCCGTGCGTGAACGGTTGGAACAACTGGGCTGGAGAGTCTCGGTGATGGAGGTGATTCCGGACGAGGCGCCGGTGATTTCGGCGCGCTTGGCTACCCTGGCCGATGGCGGGCAGGTCTCGGCCATTTTCACCACCGGCGGCACCGGCGTGGCGGCTCGCGATGTGACGCCGGAAGCCACGCGCGCGGTGTTGCATCGGGAAATCCCCGGTATGGGCGAGCTGATGCGGGCGCATGGCCGCAAATTCACGCCCTTGGCGGCGCTCTCGCGCGCCGTGGCGGGCGCCCGCGGAGCGGTGCTGATCGTGAATCTGCCGGGCTCGCCCAAGGGCGCGGTGGAATCGCTTGATGCTATCCTGGAATTGGCCCCCCACGTGCTAGATCTGCTGCGGGGGCAGACTGGGCACATGACGGCCAGGCGGGAATAGTATGCGAATTCTATTACTGACGGCGCTTTGCGGCCTGCTGGCCGCGCAGTCCACCATTCGTCCCCCGGATCCCAACGCGCCGCCCAAGGCGGCGCCCGCGCCCCCGGCCACCCCGCTTCCACCTTCGTCACCCGCTCAGGAGCCGGGCGAATCGACCTTTAGAACGACCATCCACGAGGTAGTGTCCCCGGTGATTGTTCTAGGCCGGCACGGCGACTACGTGAATAACATCAAGCCCTACGAGTTTCACCTGTTCGACGACGACCGCGAGCAGAACATCAACGTCTACACCTCCTTCGCGCCCATATCGCTGGTGCTGTTGATCCAGGCGAACGCCCACGCCGACCCCATCCTGCCGCAGGTGAACAAGATTGGCGGCCTGATTGGCCCCCAAGTGATCGGCGATGACGGCGAGACGGCCCTGATCGCCTACGATTCGCGCATCCGGGTGCTCCAGAATTTCACCACCGACCAAAACAAGATTACCCAGGCGGTGAAGAAGATTCAGGCGGGGAGCGAGAGCAATCGCATGGTGGACGCGGTGTGGGAGGGCATGCGCTTGTTGAAAGCCCGTCCTATCGGCCGCCGCAGAGTCATCCTGTTAATTGGCGAGACGCGCGACATGGGAAGCGAGATCAGCGCCCGCGAGGTCATGATCAACCTCCAGTTGAACAACATAACGCTGTATTCGGTGGATATGTCGCGCTTCATCACCACTGTGATGGCCCCGGCCAAGGCGGGGCGGCCGGATCCGCTGCCGCCGGCCGCCTATCCATTGCCGCCCGGCGTGGCGGCCACCCCCACCGCGGTGCAGCAGATGTACGGCATCAACAGCCGGGCCGAGTTTCTTCCGCTGATGATGGAGATCTTCCTGGATGCCAAGGCCATCTTCAAGGCGAACCCGGTGGAGTTGTTCACCAAGGCGACGGGCGGCTCGCAATTTGGTTTTCATAGCCAGCGCTCGCTGGAAGAAGCCTTGACCTTGATCGGGGAGAGGCTGCACGCCGAGTACACCGTGTCCTACACGCCGAACAACACCGTCAAGAGCGGCTTCCACGCGATTCGCGTGGAGATTGCCGACCATCCCGACGTGGAAAAGGTAATCACGCGCCTGGGTTACTATCTGGGCGCCCAGCAGACGCAATAGCGAGGTGCGACAGACGATCGGTTTCCGCCGTCTGTCGCGCAGCCCGCGCACGCCCCCGAAAACGTGAGCGGCGCTACTTCTTCGTGTTTGTGGACTTGGCCGAACCGCGCACGATGATGCGAACCGCGCGGTCGCCTTCGTCGGCGGCGATGTAACGGATGGTCACGCGGGCATTCACCTGAGGCTTGGGACCCTCGAACTTGGTGTCCGGCGTGATGACAAAGGTTTTGGTGTCCTTCGGCTCCGTGCGGACAACCGTTACGCTGACGTCGCTGACGGCGGTGATGATGCCCGAGAACATCGGCGCGGCTGCTGGAGCAGGCTGCTGCGCGACGCTCGGTTGGAGCGCCGCCGCCGAGACGAGGGCCGCGACGAAGAGGGCGTACAAGATAAACCGCACGATATCAGGGTATTCCAAAGGCATGAAGCGAAGGTAAAGGGGCCATTAAAGTTCCTTCATTAAGAGGCGGCCGGCTGGCCGGCCAGCTCGACCGTGCCGGAGCCCACGCCGGGCGCGGGAAGCCGTATGGTAAAGCATGTGCCGTGGCCCACGGAACTCTCCACCTCGATCTTGCCGCCGTGGGCTTTGACGATCCAAGCCACAAAGCTGAGGCCCAGCCCGAGACCCTGCTCCGGCGTTCCCCCGGAGGGACCCGGCACGCGATAGAAACGGTCGAAGATGTGCTTCAGGTGTTCGGCGGCGATGCCCCGTCCGGTGTCCTCGACCACCAGCTCGATCTCCGCTTCCGGCTCGCCGGGCCCGCGCACGGAGAGCTTGACCTCACCGCCTTCGGGGGTGAACTTGATGGCGTTGGAGAGCAGATTGGTGATCAGGCGCTCGATCTGGACGCGATCCGCTTCCAGGAAGCAGTCCGGGGGCAAGTCGGCGGTGAGGCGCACGCCGGCCGCTTCGGCCGGGATTTGATACTGCTCCACCATGTCCCGGGCGACGTCGCACAGATCGAGGTGCGATTTCTGCAGCGTCAGTTGGCCCGATTCGGCCTGCGAGAGCAGCAGGAGGGCGCGCACGATCTGCGACAGCCGGTCGATATCCTGCAAGGCGTTGAACATGGCCTCGCGGTATTGCTCGGTGGTCTGCGCCGTGAACAGCGCCACTTCGAGCTGCCCGCGAATGGCCGTGATGGGCGTTCGCAATTCGTGGGAGACGTCGGTGGAGAACTGCTTCATTTGCCCGAAGGACGATTCCAGCCGCTCGATCATGCGATTGAAGGTGCGAATGAGGTAGTCGAGCTCGTCTCCGGCGTCGCGAACGGGAATGCGCAAGCTGAGGTTGGAGCCCGAGATGCGCTGCGCGGCCACGGCCACCGAGCGCACCGGGGCGAGCGCGCGGCCGGCCGCGATCCAGCCCAGAAAGGATCCCAGGATCAGGGCCCCGGGGATAACTCCCATGCAAAGCCACGTGAACTGCCGCAGAATGTTGTCGTATTGGCGGAGCGGCAAGCCGATGGCCACATAGTAAGGTTCCACGCGCCCCAATAGGTGGGCCTCGTCGAAGACGATTCCGGACCGCACCAGGAACTGCTCGCCCTGGGCGTTGTGGCGGACCGCCCAGAAGGCCATGAGCTCGGTGTTCGGCCTCGAAGCGGCCAAGGCCTTCCTTACCTTGTCCCGTATCTCGGAGGGCGGCTCCAAACCGATTTCCTTGAAGGAAGCCGAGACGGCGGGCGACTGCGTGGAATTCTGTATGATCACATTGCCGTCGCGGTCGGTGATGACGTAGATGCGCTTGGTGTTGAGGACGATGCGGCTTTCCTCGCTGTCGAGTGGATCGTAGTACCAGACGGCCTCGTTTCTCTGCGTGTCGTCGTTCTTCTCGATGCGCAGGTATCCCTTCATGGCGCCCCATTCCGATTCGAGAACGTCGTGCTCCTGGTTGTCGAGCCCCGTGGCGACGCGGTGGTGGAGCAAGGCCGTGACGCCGATCATGGGCACGATGAAGAAGATGGCGTAAGTAGCGGTGAGGCGGAAGCGCAGGCCGCGAGCCAGACGCCGGAGATCCCGCGTGCGAATCACTTTATCCCTGCCGTTCGACGCCCTGCCCGGCGGGCTTTTCGGCCCCTTCGATCATGTAACCGATGCCGCGCACGGTCTGGATCAGCTTCATCGGATAGCGGTCGTCGATCTTGCCGCGCAGGTGCCGGATGTAAACGTCCACGATGTTGGTGAGGCCGTCGTAGTCCATGTCCCAGACGTGTTCCACGATCATGGTGCGGCTCAATGGGCGGCCCTTGTTGCGCATCATGTACTCGAGGATGCCGAACTCCTTGGGCGCCAGATCGATTGTTTCGCCGGAGCGGGCCACTTTGCGCCGGATGCAGTCGAGCGAGAGGTCGGCCACTTGTAGCTTCTCGGGAGTGGGTTGGCCGCGGCGCAGGAGGGCCCGCACGCGCGCCAGGAACTCGACGAACGCGAACGGCTTGACTAGGTAATCGTCGGCCCCTTGCTCCAGGCCTTTGACCCGATCCTCGAGGCCGCCGCGGGCGCTGAGGATGAGGACCGGCGGGCCCAGCGTGCGGTCGCGGATCTTCTCGAGCACCCTGAGCCCGTCCATGTCGGGCAGCCCGAGATCGAGGACCACCATGTCGTAATCCGCTGACTGGAGATGATCCAGAGCGTCCCCGCCGGTGAGAGCGACATCCACGGCGTAGCCGGCGCCCTGAAGCCCGCGGCACAGGAAGTCGGCGATTCTTTTCTCGTCCTCCACCACCAGGATTCTCATTTGCTTTCAGCTTAGCGCATGACCGGCTTCAAAACGGCCTCTGCTGGGAAGCGCGACGCGCCCGTAGGCTTCGCCATTCACCGCGGAGACGCGGAGGTATCGCGGAGAAATTCAAGATCTTCTTCTCTCCGGAAACTTCTCTCGTCCAGACCAAGTTTCCCAACTCATTCCGCCACGGCCGCCGTGGCCAAGGCTCCCTCCGGAAACTTCTCTCGTCCAGACCAAGTTTCCCAACTCATTCCGCCACGGCCGCCGTGGCCAAGGCTCCGCGCTTTCTCCGCGGCTCCGCGGTGAAGGCCCGTTTCTTCCCCCACCAGACTGGTCTCCCATCCCCCTGCTCCGCGGTGAAGTTTCCGCCCAGCGCCACCGGCTACAATCGGAACTGTGCCGGGCGTCTATCTTGCCTACCCCTTCTGCGCGCAGAAGTGTACATTCTGCAATTTTGCGTCGGGGGTATTCCCGCGCGAGCTGGAAGCGCGCTATATCGGCGCGCTGAAAGCGGAGATCCGGGGGCACGCGTGGCAGTGGAAGCCCGAAACCGTTTACTGGGGCGGCGGCACGCCCGGCAATCTGGACGCCGGAGAATTGCGCGAAATCCTGGAAACCATCCCCGGCCGCCCCTGGCTCGAAGCTACCATCGAAGCCGCGCCTGGCGGGCTCACCGCCCAGATGGCCCAGGCGTGGGCCGCGTGCGGCATCAATCGCGTGAGCCTGGGCGTGCAGTCGTTCGTGGAAAAAGAGATCCGGCGCGCCGGCCGCAAACACACTGCCCAGACCGTGGCGGACGAACTGCGGCTTCTCGAATCCGCCGGCATCCGCAACTGCAACATCGACCTCATCGCGGGTCTTTCCGGCCAAACCGAAGCGAGCTGGCGCGAATCGCTCGATTGGATCGAACGCCTGGCCCCGCCGCACGTTTCCGTCTACATGCTGGAGGTGGACCAGGACAGCCGCCTGGGAAAGGAAATGCTGCGCGGCGGCGCGCGCTACGGCGCGGCCGAAACCCCCGCCGAAGAGCAGGTGGTGGAGTTCTACGAAATGGCCGTCGAGCGCCTGGCCGCCCTGGGAATTCCGCGCTATGAAATCTCCAACTTCGCCCGCCCGGGCTGGGAATCGCGCCACAACCTGAAGTACTGGAAAATGGAGCCCTACGCCGGTTTCGGCGCCGACGCCCACTCCTTCGACGGGCAGGCGCGCCGCCAGAACCCCGAAACGGCCTCCCAGTACGTCGAAGGGATGGAAAGCGGTCGGGAATTGACAGACGAAAACGTCTGTCCCACCTGTAAGGCGGGCGCGCCGAAGATCCGCTCCCTGACGGTCGCGGCTCGGAAGGCGTCGGTCGCAGCTCGGGAAGCGTCGGAAGAGCGCTTCTTCCTGGGCCTGCGCCTGGCCGCCGGCATCCGCCCCGCTCCCGACGAGTGGCTGCGCTTCGGCCCGCCCATCCGCCGCTTTCTCGATGAGGGGCTTCTCGAGACCGAAGGCGGCGTGATCCGCCTCACCAACCGCGGCGTGCTGTTTTCCAACGAAGTGTTTCAGGAATTCATCGGCCTATGATCGATTTGCGCAGCGACACCGTAACCAAGCCCACACCCGAAATGCGGCGCGCCATGATGGAAGCCGAAGTCGGCGACGACGTCTACGGCGAGGACCCTACCGTGAACCGTCTGGAGGGGCGCGCGGCCGAAATCACCGGCAAGGAAGCCGCCCTGTTCGTCCCCACCGGTTCGATGGGGAACACCATCGCCGTGAAACTGCACACCGAGCCCGGCCAGGAAGTGATCTGCGATTCGCGCGCGCACGTGCTCGATTACGAGCTGGCCATGGTGGGCTGGTTCTCCGGTTGCGTGGTGCGCGCCATTCCCACCGAGGATGGCATTCTATCCTGGGAGGAAATAGAGCGGCATATCCGGGCGCCCGGTCCGCATTGGGCCCCCACCGGCCTCATCGAGATCGAAAACACCCACAATATGGCCGGTGGAACCATTTACCCGCTGGCAGCCATTCGCCAGATCGCCGAAGGCGCCCATGCGCGCGGCCTCCCGGTCCACATGGATGGCGCCCGCATCTTCAACGCCGCCACCGCGCTGGGCGTGCCGGTGAGCGAGATCGTGGGGCCCGTCGACACGGTGATGTTCTGCCTCTCCAAGGCGCTGGGAGCCCCGGTGGGCTCCATGCTGGCGGGTCCCGCCGACCTGGTCGCCAGGGGCCGCCTCCACCGCAAGCGCCTGGGCGGCGGGATGCGCCAGGCAGGCGTGCTGGCCGCCGCCGGGCTGGTGGCCCTGGAGGAAACGCCCCGGCGCCTGCCCGAAGATCACGCCAACGCGCGCTTCATGGCGGAGGGTCTGGCCCGGATTCCCGGCATCCAGGTGGACCCCCGGAAGGTGGCCACCAACATCGTGATTTTCGATGCCGCCGGCACGGGCCTCTGGAGCTCCGAAATCTCCGCGCGCCTGAAGCGCCGCGGCGTGCTCCTCAACGGCATCGACGCGCGCCGGATGCGCGCCGTGACGCATTACGATGTGGATCGCGCGGCCTGCGCCGAGGCCCTGGAAGCGCTCGCGCAAGCGGTGGTATCATAACCCTTAAGCCCTGCCTTTTCGTGGAATTGGGAAACCGCCCGGGGGCCCTGTGCGTCCCTGGGTGTTATTCCGCGGAAATTACTCAGTTCAGGACTGGTATTATACATGGTCAAAGCGGCAGTGAGGCGGTATCGGAGCGCTCTGCTCCTGCTGGCGGCATCGGCGGCGCCGGCCCAGCAGTATGTCATTTCGACGCTGGCGGGCGGCGCGCCTCCCGCTAACGTGGCGTCCGCCGCCGGCATCTCCATCGGGCAGCCGAACCGCGTGATGGTGGACGGCTCGGGCAACGTGTATTTCAGCAGCTTGAACTGCGTGTTCAAGCTGAGTACGAACGGCTCTCTGGCTCTGGTTGCGGGCAATTCCCGCGCCGGGTTCTCGGGCGATGGCGGCCCGGCCGTCAACGCCCAGTTGAATGGGCCGCAGGGCTTGGCCGTGGATTCCTCCGGCAACATCTACATTGCCGACAGCGGGAACAACCGTGTGCGCATGGTCAACCCTTCCGGCATCATCTCCACCTTCGCCGGCAACGGCCAGCCGGGGACCTACCAGGCGGTGGGCGACTGGAGCCCCGCTCCACAGGGCAACCTGCACCTGCCTTCGGGAGTGGCCGTGGATTCATCGGGCAACGTGTATATTGCGGACACCCGCAATCATTCCATCCGCAGGGTGGACGCCAGCGGACCCGACGCCGGCCTCATCCATACCATCGCCGGAGATACCTTCGCCGGTTATATGGGAGACGGCCTTTTGGCCCTCAACAACAGCGAATTCAGCGGCCCCGAGGACGTGGCCCTCGATTCCCTCGGCAACATCTACATCGCCGACACCGGCAACGCCTACATCCGCAAGATCACCACCGATGGCATGCTCAATTCCATCGCCGGCGACGGGAGCATCGGCTATTCCGGCGATGGCGGGCTGGCCACCGGAGCGGGCTTGTTCCAGCCCACCGCCATTGTGGTGGACGCCGCCGGCGACGTATACATCGCCGACACGGCCGACGACCGCGTGCGCATGATCAATACCAAGCTCGACATCAACACCATCGCGGGCAACGGTGCGCCCGGATACGGGGGCGACAACGGTCCGGCTGGCGCCTCGCAACTGAACACGCCCACCGGCGTCGCCGTGGATTCGGCCGGGAACCTTTACGTGGCCGATTCGCTGAACGGGCGCGTCCGTAAAATTCCCCAAAGCGACTCCATCTCCACGGTGGCCGGCAACGGGGTCTACAGCTACTCGGGCGACGGCGGGCCGGCGGCCAAGGCCGAGGTGCGCCTTCCCCAGGCCGTGGCCGTGGATGCCTCCGGGAATCGCTATATCGCCGATTCCGGCAACCACGTGGTGCGCAAGGTCGCCGCCAATGGAACCATCACCACCATCGCGGGCACCGGCGCGGCGGGCTTTGGCGGCGATGGCGGCAGCGCCGCCAGCGCCCAACTGAATACTCCCACGGGCGTGGCCGTGGACAAATCCGGAAATATCTACATCGCCGATAGCGGCAATAACCGCGTGCGCAGAATCGCCGCGTCTGGCTCCATTTCCACCGTTGCCGGCACGGGCGCGGCCGGGTTCGGCGGCGATGGCGGCCCAGCCACCAGCGCCCAATTGTACATTCCCTTCGGCTTGGCGGTGGACGCCTCCGGGGACCTCTATATCGCCGAGTTGGGCAACAACCGCGTGCGTGAGGTCTCAACCGCCGGCACGATTACCACCGTGGCCGGCAACGGGACCACGGCCTTTGCCGGCGACGGAGGCCCGGCCGTCGATGCCGAGCTCAACTATCCGCAGGCCGTGGCGGTGGACTCGGCCGGCAATCTCTACATCGCCGATACCCTCAACTTCCGCGTGCGCATGGTTACCACCGGGGGCCTGATCGACACCGTCGCCGGCAACGGCACAGCCGGATATTCCGGCGACCTGGGTCAAGCCACCGCGGCGCAAATCGCCAGCGCGACCGGCGTCGCGGTGGATTCCGTGGGCAGCCTGTACATTTCCGACGGCGCAAGCCACATCCGCAAGGTCTACTCCAACGGCATCATCCAAACCATCGCCGGCAACGGCGTCACCGGCTATTGGGGGGACGGCGGCGCCGCCGTCTACGCCCAGATCGATACTCCCGGAGGTCTGGCCGTGGATTCTTCGGGCAACGTCACCTTCGCGGATACCGACAACAACGCCGTCCGCATGTTGCAGCCCAGCCCCACCGGCATCGGCGTCGCGGCCGTGGTCAACGCCGCCAGCAACATGTTGGGCGCGGTCGCGCCGGGCGAGCTGGTGGTGCTCTACGGCTCCGGATTGGGCCCCGCCGCACTGGCGCAATCCCAGCTCGACGCCGAAGGCATGTTCCCCACCACTCTGGCGGGCACAACGGTATTCTTTGACGACGCCGCCGCTCCTCTGATCTATTCGTCGGCCAACCAGGTGGCCGCCGTGGTTCCTTTCGCCACCTACGGCGCCAGCGTGGAAGTGGTGGCGCTCTACCAGGGGCAGCTCTCCACCGCCGCGCCGCTCCAACTCGCCGCCGCGGCCCCCGCGATCTTCACCTTGAATCAGTCCGGCCAGGGGCAGGCCGCCGCGGTGAATCAGGACGGAACCAACGCCATCAACGGCGCGGCTCACCCCATCAAGATCGGAAACTACATTGCGCTCTATATCACCGGCGCCGGCCAGACCAACCCGCCCGGCGTGGACGGCCTTGTGGGCGCGGTTCCGTACCCGTTGCCCACCCAAAACGTGACCGCCACCATCGGCGGCCAGCCGGCCTACGTGCAGTATGCCGGCGGCGCCTCGGGGCTGGTGGCCGGCGTGATGCAAGTCAACCTCCAGATTCCGGCCGGAATCGCTCCCGGCAATGCCGTGCCCGTCAGCGTGCAAGTGGGAACCGTAACAACCCCGGCGGGCGTGACCATCGCCGTGACCAACTGACCGGCGCATTTCCGTATTGTGGGGCAGGCGCTTTCGCCACCCGGGGAACGCCAATCTCCGGATTGGCGTTTCCTGGCCAGCCGGGCAATGCTCCCGGATCGCGCCCCGCGCCGGTTCAAACGCCCGCGGCAGCTGGCCGGTCGGCCAGGAAGGACTCCGTCTCGGCCCGCGTGGGAATGGAGGACTGCGCGCCGGGTCGCGTGACCGAGAGGGCGGCCGCCGCGCAGGCGAATCGCAGGGCGGCTGGCATTCCCCGCCCTTCGGCCAGCGCCACCGCCAGGGCTCCGTTGAAGGTGTCTCCCGCAGCGGTGGCGTCGCGAGCCTCCACGGCGAACGCGGGCGCGTGGATACGCTCGCGGCCGTCGGCGAAGAAGCAGCCCTGGTTGCCCAGCTTGAGAACCACCGCGCGCGCGCCCATGCCGAGCAGGTCCCGCGCCAGCCCCGGCGCTTCGGCCAATGTTACTCGGGCGGCGGGGCGGCCCAGCAGCAGCAACGCCTCGCTTTCATTGGGCGTGAGGATGTCCACGCGCTCGAGCAGCGCCGGGTCGAGCCGCCGCGCGGGGGCCGGATCGAGAACCGTCGCCAGCCCCTCTTCGCGCGCCAGGGCGAGCGCCGCCGCCACCGTGTCGAGCGGGGTCTCGAGTTGGAACAAGGCATGGCTCGCGCCGCGGAACACCCGCCGCATCGCCTCCACGTCCCCGGCCGCCAGCGCGTGGTTCGCCCCGGAGGCTACCACGATGGAGTTCTGCCCCGCGCGATCCACCCAGATCAACGCCACTCCGGTGGCCTCGGAGCGCGTGGCATAGACCGCCGACGCGTCCACGCCGGCGGCGGAAAGGCTGGCTTTCAAGTGGTCCGCGAAAACGTCGTAGCCCACCCGGCCGATCATCCGCACATCCACCCTCGCGGCCCCCAGCCTGGCTGCCGCGCAAGCCTGGTTGGCCCCTTTGCCACCGGGAATCGTGCGGAAATCGCGGCCCAGCGCCGTTTCGCCCGGCGCCGGCAGCCTGTCCACGGACACCACGAAGTCCATGTTCAGGCTTCCCACCACCACCAGCGCGGGTCTCATCTCCCCAGGTCGATGCCGAGCTTCTTCAGCTCCTCGGAGTAATACCGCCGGTGCAGCAGGTCCCACTCCTCGCTTCCTTCGGGGATCTCGCGCTTCTGGCCGCGGATCTTCTGGCGCACCGCGCGGTCCACCTTCTCCTCGGCTACCAGCAGTTCCAGCATCACGCGCATGATCTCCAGCCGCACGTTGTTGGCGTCCTTATCCCGCAGCCGCAGATCGTGGCTCCTGCGCAGCGTCTCCACCAGCTTGTGCGAAATCTGGGTGACTTTGTCGCGCGACAGCTTCATATTGTCGCCCGTGTCGCGGCCGGAAGCGCGTACCACTTTGCGCTGCATGATCAGGGTGTTCTTAATGCGCCGGAACATCTCCTGGTAGCTAACGCCCTCGCGCCGCATGTAGTCGCTGTATTGGCTGAGAAGCTCCCGCACCTCGTCGTTGAGGCGGTCCTCCACCGCCAGCTCCGCGTTGATGGCCTCGGCCATCTTCTCGGCCACCGCGTCGGGCGAGGTCGTTTCGATCACGCCGGGGGTCAGTCTCCTTACGAGTTGCCGGGAAAGGTAGGCGACGAATTCTCTGGCGAGCAGCATTCTCGATGTCTTTGCGTATTCCGAAAACGTAGTTTATCATGTAAGCCGCGCCATCACCCAGCCGTAGCGAATGGGGCGATACCATACGGATGGCCTCGTTGAACCGTGCCGAACATCACGTATTGCGCGCCGTTTGGGAACGTGGCGTGCTGCGACGTTGGCGATAATACATCTGAATACCTGTAGCCATGTCAACCAGACCAGGCGGCCAGAACACTAGCGAGACACCACATGAACGACTACGCCGAACCTCCGTATTCCGACGATCCGCTTTCTTATCTGCCCCGCAGGCAAGTGCGGGAATTCGCCAAGAATCGTGTGATTTACAGCCCCCTGCAGCCCTCCGACCACCTCTACGTGGTTATCCTCGGCCGTGTCAAGCTGGCCACCGCCGCTGAGGACGGTTGCCAGACTATAGCCCGGATCGTGTGCACCGAAGGTCTGTTCGGTGAGTCGTCGCTGATCGCTCCGCGGGCCTGCGCGGAAACCGCCACCGCCCTGGACGCCGTCAGCCTGATGTCCTGGAGCCGCGGCGAAATCGAACAGCACATCGAGCGCGAACCGAGCCTGGGCTTGGCCCTGACCCAGTACATGGTGCGCCAATGCCTGGTTCTTCAGGACCGCATCGAAAGCATGGCGATCCACAAGACCCCCGAACGGGTCATGCTGGCGCTGATCCAGTTGGCCGAGACGCTGGGGACGCCCATGCCGGATGGATCGGTGCGGATCTCCGCCCTCACCCACTACGCCATCGCCGAATACGTGGGAACCTCGCGCGAGATCGTCACCTTCCAGATGAACCGCCTCCGCCGCCTGGGCATGCTGCGCTATTCCCGGCGGTCCATTGAGGTTTACGCCCAAGCCCTCGCCGAGTCCCTTCGCCAGCAGGGCGTCTCCGTTCACCACTCCGCCGCCACGGTGGCGCTGGCGGCGGGTTAACCGGCTTGTGGGGCAGGCGCTTTCGCCTGCCAACTTCCTTGTGGGGCAGGCGCTTTCGCCTGCCAACTTCGCGATTTCCCACCGCCCATCTTCCTAGCCTGGGAACTGGCCCCCACATTGGTTTGAGAAGCGCAGATCCGGGGACTGGGAACTTTTCCCGGCCAACGGGTGTCTATTGCTTACGGAGGGCGGCGCTTTTTGGTAGCTTGAAATCAGGCCGAGTGAGGCCCCGATGCCCACTTCAATCTTGGACCTGAGCCCGGAACGAGCGGCGGACGACGGCGAGGCCGGCGATGCCCGCCTGGCGGACCATCTGCGGGCCGGGTCCGAACAGGCCTACGAAGAGTTGCTCACCCGATTTCAACAGCCCGTCTTTGCGCTGGCCTTCCGCCTTCTCGCTGACCAGGCGGATGCCGGCGATGTGGTGCAGGAGGTTTTCCTCAAGGTTTTCCGGAACATCGGGAGCTTTCGGGGCCGGAGCAGCCTCAAGACGTGGATCTACCGGATCACCGTAAACGAGGCGCACAACGCGCGGCGCTGGTTCTTCCGCCACCGCCGGCGCGAGGTGGAATTGGACAACCAGCCGGAAGAGGCGCGGAATCTGAAGGAGGTAATACCAGACGGTGGCCGCTCTCCCTTCGACGTGGCGTTCGACGGCGAACAACACGTCATGATCGAGGCGGCTTTGGAGAGGATCAATCCGGTCTTCCGCGAGGTAGTGGTGCTAAGGGACATCACGGATCTCAGCTACGAGGACATTGCGGAAATCCTCGGTGTATCGCTAGGGACTGTCAAGTCCCGTATACTGCGGGGCCGGGACGCCCTGCGGCAGGAGCTCGCCGGAAGCCTGGACGCCAGGCATTCGTTGCGATTGGCGCCGGGAACGGCCGAATGAAGTTATGAGCTGCGAAAATGAGCAAAGGGTAATCGCCTCGCTCCTCGATGGGAGAGAGGAATTCGACGGGGAAGGGGGCGCCTCGGGCCACGTGGAGAAGTGCGGGACCTGCAATTCCCAATACCGGTCTCTGTTGAGCCTCCGCAAAGCGCTCCGGGCCTTGAACGACCCCGCCATGCCGGACGGCCTGGCCGAGCGGTTGCGCGTGCTCGCCTCCCACGAGCGCGAACGGCTGCTCCTGAGGGTCAACCTCGCGGCCCGCCTCCGCAACTGGAGAGAGCGGCTACAGCTTTCCTTCGATAACATGATGCGGCCCCTGGCGCTTCCTTTCGCCGGCGGGTTGCTCTCGGCTCTCTCGACTCTGGTGATATTCGCCTTCGTCATGCAAACGACGGCTTTCCCCAGTAATGTACGGAGCGATGTTCGGCCTTCCATGATCGCCACGGATCCGGACGGCGAAGTGGTGGATTGGGTTGGACGGGCGCCCCAACTCCTGCCGGTTACCGAGGACGTGTCGAGCGATGCGACCGTGGCTCTGCTGCTGATCGACCCGCAGGGCCGGGTGGCCGACTACATGGTGGCGCACGGCGAAGCCACCCGGGAAATGAAGAACTTCTTCCTGTTTTCGCGGTTCACGCCGGCGACTTCCTTCTGCCAGCCCGCGTGGGGGTACAAGTTGGTTCTGTTCCCGCACAAGAGCGCCGCGCGGAGCTGATCGGCTGCCGGCGTGGCGCGCCAGAAGCTGGGACAGCACTTCCTGATCCGGGGTTCCCTCCTCGAACGCATCGCGGCGGCGGCGTGTCCCACGCCCCAGAACCTGGTCATTGAGATTGGCCCCGGGCGGGGCGCGCTTACCGAGCGGCTTTTGAAGCGGGCCGCGCGGGTAGTGGCCGTGGAAGTGGATCCTTACCTGGTCCGGCATCTCCGCGCCAGGTTCGCCGGCGAGCCGCGGCTGGAGGTGGTCGAGTCGGACGTTCTCGAAACCGATCTGACCGCCTGGGGACCGGCCTCCGTCGCCGGCAACCTGCCTTACTATGTCGCCTCGCCGATTCTCGACAAGACCGTGCGCGCGGCCCCTCCGCGCGCGGTCTTTCTCATCCAGAAGGAAGTGGCCGAGCGGCTCATCGCGCGCCCGGGCGCGCCAAACTACGGCTTTCTGACCGTGCGCACCGCACTCTTCGCCGCCGCCAGGCTGCTGTTCGAAGTGAAGCCGGCGGCCTTCCATCCGCCGCCCAAAGTGGATTCCGCGGCGGTGCTGCTCGAGCCTCGGCCGCTGCCTTTGCCGGCGGGCGAGGCCGAAGACTTTCTGCGATTCGCCGCGCAGTGCTTCCGTTACAAGCGCAAAACCCTGCGCAACAACCTGGCGGAACTCTACGGCAGGGAGCTTGTGGATGCCTGGCCGGAGGCCGGCCTAAGGGCCGAGCGGATTTCGCTCGAAGGGCTTCTCGACATATTCGGCAGGGTCCGGCGCTCCGGGGGATGAAGGCTCTTGCGGCGCGTCGAGCAGCTCGGCCATGTCGGTCTGCGCGAGTAGCTCTTCCAGGGCCATCCGCCGCAGTTCGTCACGCACCCGCCGTTTGTTGTCCGCGAGGCTCGCGGGATCGCTCGAAGTTCCTTATAGTCTCGCGCCATGCCATTACTCTTCTCGCCGGCATCAGCCGCCGAAGACCATCCGGCCCATCTGGTCTCCGAGCCGTCTGACTTCGTCGGGATCGGTGGCAGTACGGAAGCGCTCCGCAAGATCGAAGAACTCCCGTTGCTTGCGCTTCTCCGCCTCCATGCCGTTCTCGATCAGTTCCACCAGCATCCTGTTGGCGCTTAGCCGGCGGGTCTTGGCTAACTTGCGAACCTGCGCCGCCACATTGGATGGCAGGCTGACGCTTTGCCGTACCGCCGCATTTCCCGTCCTCATGACACCATTATGCACCAAATTGGTGCGAGTCGGGGAATTCGGCGGAGCCACCGACGGGCAACAGCGCCTTTCACCCTGTATCATCGAATTCTAGGCTTCATGATCTCGCTTACTGGCGTTTCCAAGCACTACATTGGTAAGAGGAAGGTGGTGGCGCTCGATTCCATCGACCTGCGCATCGGACGGGGGGAGATGGTTTCGATCGTGGGACCCTCGGGGTCCGGGAAATCCACGCTGCTCAACCTGATTGGCGGCTTGGACCGGCCGACCGCCGGCGAGATCGCCATCGACGGCCAATCGATGGCCGCCCTTTCCGACGACGGCCTGACGCGGCTGCGGCGCGACAAAATCGGCTTCATCTTCCAGTTCTTCAACCTGCTGCCGAGCCTCACCTGCGTGGAAAACGTGGCCCTGCCGCTGCACCTGAAGGGGCTGCCGCGCAAGGAGATCGATGCGCGCGCGCGCGATCTGCTCGAGCTGGTGCAGCTCGGGCAACGGTTCGATCATTTGCCGGATGAGCTCTCGGGCGGCGAGCGCCAGCGCGTGGCCATTGCGCGGGCGCTGGCCTTTCAGCCGCCGGTCCTGCTGGCCGACGAGCCCACCGGCAACCTCGATACCCGCACGGGGGCCGAAATCCTCGACCTGATCCGCGATCTGCACCAGCGGCTGCGCGCCACCATACTCGTGGTCACGCACGATCAGAACGTGGCCCAGAGCTGCCAGCGCACGGTGACCCTGCGCGACGCCCGCATTGCGGGAGACGTGCGGCGATGAGGCTGCTGCGGCTCATCGGGTTGCCCTACGCCCGCAAGCACCTGCTGCGTTCCATTCTCACCACCGCCGGGATCGTATTGGGGGTGGCGCTGCTGGTGGGCATGCGCACAGCCGATCAATCCGTGCTGCGCGCGTTTAACCAGACCGTGGACCGCATTGCCGGGAAGACCCAGTTGCAGGTGAGCGCGGGCGACTCGGGCTTCGGCGAAGACGTTCTCGATCGCGTCGAGGCGGTGGCCGAGGTGCGCGCCGCCGCCCCGGTGATCGAGGCTTCCGTGGATACCGGCCTGCCGGGCCAGGGCAAGCTGCTGATTCTGGCGGTGGACATGACCGGCGACCGCAGCCTGCGCGATTACGATTTCGACAGCGGCGACGACGAGGTGATCGACGATCCGCTGGTCTTTCTGGCCCAGCCCGATTCCCTGATCGTGACGCGCGAGTTCGCCGACCGAAACGGCCTGCGCACCGGCGCCAAGCTGGCCTTCGACACCATGGAAGGCCGCAAGCAGTTCACCGTGCGCGGGATTCTCAAGGCCGGCGGCATGGCGGCGGCCTTCGGCGGCAACCTGGGGATCATGGACATCTACGCCGCGCAGAAGGTATTTGGGCGCGGGCAGCGCTTCGACCGCATCGATGTGGGTCTGGTCGAGGGCGTGCCGCTCGAAAAAGGCGAAGCCGCGCTCGCGCGCGCGCTGGGCCCCGGTTTTCGCGTCGAGCCGCCCTCGGGCAGAGGCCGGCAGTTCGAATCGCTGGTGGGCATTTACACCATGGCCATGAGCATATCGAGCCTGTTCGCGCTGTTCATCGGCATGTTCATCATCTACAACTCGTTCGCCATCGCGGTGACCGAACGGCGCGCGGAGATCGGGATACTGCGCGCGCTGGGGGCCACCCGCGGGCAGATACGCGAGCTGTTCCTGGCGGAAAGCGCGATTGCGGGGCTGGTTGGATCGCTGGCGGGCATGGGCGTGGGACTGGCGTTCGCGCGCAGCCTCACGGGGGTGACCGGCCAACTTATGGAATCGGTGCTGGGGGTGCCGCAGAACGCCGAGGCGGTGACGCTGGACCCCTGGTGGCTGGCCATGGCCGTGGCGCTGGGCACGGCGGTGAGCATGGCGGCGGCGTTCATCCCGGCGCGCAATGCGGCGCGGCTCGAGCCGGTGCAGGCGTTGCAGAAGGGCAAGTACCAGGTGCTGGGAGCGGGCGAAAACCACGTGCGGCGCTGGGTGGCGGCGGTGGCCGCCGTGGCGGCGATGGGCTGCCTCGCCGGGTCCGGAAACAAGAGCGTGTTCTACACGGGATTCCTGCTGACGGTGGTGGCGTTCCTGCTGCTGACGCCGTTTCTGGCGCTGGAGCTGGCCAGGCTCCTGCGGCGGCCCATGAAATGGCTGCGTCCGGTGGAGGGGTCGCTGGCCGTGGACAGCCTGATACAGGCCCCGCGCCGCACCTCGGCTACGGTGGCCGCATTGATGCTTTCGCTGGCCTTGGTGATTGCGCAGGGCGGCATGGCGCGCGCCAGTTACGCATCCATCGAGCAATGGCTTACCGCCAATCTCAACCCGGACCTCTTCGTCACGGCATCGGGAACTATCGCGGCGCGCGATTTTCGCTTTCCCGCCAGCATGCGCGCCGAGCTCGAAGCGCTGCCCGGGGTGGATGAAGTGCAGCCCGTGCGCGCCGCGCGCGTGCAGTTCCGAGGGAAGCCGGTCATGATCATTGCCATCGAGCTGCAGCAGATGGCGCGGCGCGTGCATCGCATCGTGGTGGCCGGCGACCCGGACCGGATGAACCTCCTGGCGGCGGAAGAAAAAGGCGTACTGGTGGCCGAAACCCTGGCCAACATGGACCACCTGCGGCTGGGCGACATGCTGGAGATTCCCACGCCCACCAAGCCGCTGCGCCTGCCGGTGGTGGGAGTGGTGCGCGACTATTCCAACCAGCTCGGCAGCATATTCCTGGAACGCAAAACGTACGTTCGGTATTTTGAGGACGATACGGTGGATATTTACCGCGTGTACCTGAAGCGCGGGGTTTCCGCGACGGACGTGCGCGCGGCCATCGTCGGCCGGCTCGGGAACGAGCGCCGGTTGTTCGTGCTGCTCAACCGCGACGTGCGCAATTACGTGTTGAATGTGACCAATCAGTGGCTGGGAATGACCTATCTGCAGGTGATGGTGGCGGTGGTGGTAGCGGTGCTGGGCATTGTCAACACGCTGACCGTCTCCATAGCCGACCGGCGGCGCGAGCTGGGCGTCCTGCGCGCGGTGGGCGGGCTGCGGGCGCAGATACGGGGCGCGGTGTGGCTGGAGGCGGCGGCCATCGGCGTGATCGGCCTGACCCTGGGAATCGGCATCGGGGCCATCATGCTGTACTACGAATTGCAGGCCATCCGGCGCGATTTCAACGGCATGGCGCTCGATTACGTCTTTCCGTGGGGCATCGTGGCCATGCTCGTCCCGGTGATTCTGGCGGCGGCCCTGGGCGCGGCCATTTTCCCCGCCGAACGGGCGGTCCGCGGCTCCCTGGTGGAGGCTCTCGAATATGAATGACCCCTGTAGAGCGGGCTTCCAGCCTGCCATGCCCGCATTCTTGCGGGCATTCTTCCCTTGTATAGCCCTACTGCTGGCCGCCCCCGCGCCGGCCCAGGACGCGCGTCAGATCGTCGAGGAATCCCAGCGCCGCGGGCGGGCCAACTCCCAGCGCTATGAAGGCGTGCTCGAAGTAATTTCGGCCAATAACAAGGTCGCCAAGAAGTCGTGGCAGTACGTCCGAATCGGCTCCTACGGCAACAGCAAGGCCATCATCCGCTTCACCGCGCCGGCCGAAGTGAAAGGCGTCGCGCTGCTGGTGGTGAACCATCCCGACCGGTCATCGGACCAGTGGATGTGGACGCCCGCCATCGGGCGCGACCGGCGCATCGCCCTGCAAGACCGCTCCACCCGCTTCTTCGGAACCGATTTCAGCTTCGAAGACCTGGAGGAGCGCGACGTGAACCAGTTCGACTACAAGCTGGAGGGCGAAGAGAGCATCGACGGCGCGCCGTGCTGGCGCATCGAATCGCGCCCGCGGCCGGGGAAGGTCTCGCAGTACGCGTTTTCGCGCCTGTGGATTCGCAAGGCCGACTACGTGGCGGCGCAGTACGACAACTACGCCAAAGACCAGGTGGCGCGGCGGCTGCGCGAATCGCAAATCGAGAACGTGCAGGGCATATGGACCGCGCGCCTGCTCGAAATGACGGACCTGCGCCGCAACAGCCGCACCATCCTGCGCATAGAGAAGCTGGAATACAACGCGCCCATGAAGGACGACGATTTCACGGTGCTGGCGCTGCGCAGGGAGCAGTGAGCCGGGATGCCTGGGGATCTCCATCGTAGAGCGGGCTTCCAGCCTGCCATGCCGGCATCCCTGCCGGCATGCTTGTTGTTTGCCATGGCCTCGCTCGCCGGCGCCCAGGATTTCACCCAGCGCGGGTTCTTCGAAACCAGCGCCCTGCTCTTCCCGCAGACGGCGCCGAACGATAGCAGCCTGGCCAACGGCGCGGCCCTGTTCCGATACGAAGCTTTCTACAAACCGCTGCCCGGCCTCCAGATCGTGGGAGGACTGGATGCGCGCGCGGACACGCACGAGGAGACCGACCGGGACGCCGGCCTCTCCTGGTTGGACCGGGAACGGCAGCGCCCGGCGCTGGAGGTGCGCCGCCTGAGCGCGACTTACACGCGCGGCAAGTTGTCGCTCGAAATGGGCAAGCAGTTCATCCGCTGGGGCAAGGCCGACGTCCTCAACCCCACCGACCGCTTCGCCCCGCGCGATTACCTGAACGTGGTGGAGAACGACTTTCTGGGCGTTACGGCGGCCCGTTTGACCTATGGCGGGCAGACCAACTCGGTGGAAGTGGTGTACGCGCCGTGGCTGACGCCCAGCCGCATGCCGCTGCTGGACCAGCGTTGGTCGCCGCTGCCGCCGGGGATCCCCACGCTGGAACTGCCGGCGCGCTTCCCGGGCGGTCCGCAGCTTGGCGCGCGGTGGAATCACGGCGGCCGCGCGGTGGAGTATTCGCTCTCGTTCTACGACGGGCACGACAACCTGCCCCTGTTCCGGGCCCAGCCCGCGCACGCGGGCCTGGAGATCCAGCCCTTCTATCCGCAAATGCGGATGTACGGCGCGGACGCCGCGGCCCCGCTGCCGGGAGTCACCCTGAAGGGCGAGGCCGCCTATTTCACTTCGTCCACGCCGCAGGCCGACCAATATGCGCTCTACGTGCTGCAACTGGAACGGCAGGCGGGCGAGTGGTCCTTCGTGGGCGGCTATGCCGGCCAGGTGATCACGCAACACGGCGACGCGGCGGGCTTTTCTCCAATGCGCGGTTTCACGCGCGCCTTCTTGGCTCGCGCCGGATATACCATCGACGTCAATCGCAGCCTGGCGTTTGAAGCCGTGGCGCGCCAGAACGGGCGCGGCCTGTGGCTGAAGGCGGAATACAGCCAGGCCTTCGGCCAGCATTGGCGCGCCACCGCCGGCTTCGGCTTGATTCGCGGCGAGGCCTCCGATTTCCTGGGGCAATTCCACCGCAACTCGCACGGCCTGCTGGCATTCCGCTACAGCTTCTGAGGCCATCAAACGACCATGCCGACCGCTCCCTGACGGTCGCGGCTCAATAACACTGTGGCGAGCCGCGACCGTCAGGGAGCGGTTGGAGTGGCATCACGACGATCCCAAACGCGCTTTTCTTTCGATCCTCCTTCACAATGCTATCCTAGCCATCTAACCCCTTTTATGCCCAGCCTATTCATTCGCAAGCCACTGAGCATGCTTACGGCGGAGGCCGGGGAGACCGGCGCCCACAGCCTCAAGCGAACCCTCGGGGTGTTTCAACTCACGGCCTTGGGAGTGGGCGCCATCATCGGCGCGGGCATCTTCGTGATGGCGGGGCTGGGGGCGCACTACGCCGGACCGGGCCTCATGCTCTCGTTCGTGCTCTCGGGGTTGGGCTGCGCGTTCGCGGGCCTGTGCTACGCGGAGTTCGCCGCCATGATCCCCCTGGCCGGCAGCGCTTACACCTACGCCTACGCCACCCTGGGCGAGCTCCTCGCCTGGATCATCGGCTGGGACCTCACCCTGGAGTACGCCATGGGCGCCAGCACCGTGTCTTCGGGCTGGTCCAACCACTTCATCGAGCTGCTGGACATTCTGCACATCCGGATGCCCCTGTGGCTGGCGTACGATCATTGGACGGCGCTGGGCATGGCGGAGAAGACCATCGCGCGGCAGATCGCGCAGTCCGATTCGTCGCTTGTGCCCGGAACCCAGGCTTTTTTAGCCCGCGTCGCCGACATCGTGGCGGCGCAATCGCCGGAGCTGGCGCGCCGGGCCCATGACCTGCTGGCCGCGCCGCGCCTGTTCGGCGTGGAGATCGGGTTCAATCTTCCGGCCTTCGCCATCGCCATGGTGATTACCGCCGTCCTGACATTGGGCATCAAAGAGAGCGCCCGGTTCAATGCCACCATCGTGGCCGTAAAAGTCACCGTGGTTGTCTTCGTCATCGGCCTGGGCTTCAAGTATGTGAACGCCGCCAACTGGGGACATTCCTGGTCTTCGTTCGCGCCCTACGGCTTCTCGGGAATCGGCGCCGGGGCCGCGTACATTTTCTTCGCCTACATCGGTTTCGACGCGGTATCCACCACCGCGCAGGAAGCCAGGAACCCGCAGCGCGATCTGCCCATCGGCATCATCGCCTCGCTGATAATCTGCACCGTGCTGTATATCTCGGTGGCGGCGGTGTTGACGGGGATGGTCCCGTGGCGCGAAGTCAACATCGAGGCGCCCATCGCGCGGGCCTTCCTCGACCGGGGCTTGTCCACCGCCTCCAATGTGATTACCCTGGGGGCCCTGGCGGGGCTCACGAGCGTGATGCTGGTGATGCTCCTGGGGCAGACGCGCGTGCTGTATGCCATGGCCAACGACGGGCTGCTGCCCAGAAAGTTCTTCGCCGCCATCCATCCCCGCTTCCGGACGCCGTGGAAGAACACCATTCTGGTGGGCACGGTAGCCGCCGTGGTGGGAAGCGTAACGCCCATCGACGATATCGGGAAGATGGTGAACATCGGTACCCTGCTGGCGTTCGTCATCGTGTGCGTGGCGGTGGTTGTGCTGCGGTACACAAATCCGGCCCAGAAGCGGCCCTTCCGCACGCCCTGGGTACCGCTCGTGCCCGCGCTGGGGGTGATCTTCAACGGCTACATGATGTACAAGCTAGGCTGGGTCAACTGGGCGCGGCTGTTCGGGTGGCTGGCCATTGGGTTAGTGGTGTACTTCACGTACAGCCGCCATCACAGCCGGGTGCAGGCGGCGGCGCGGGATAAAGCGTAGCAGCCTTGTGGGACAGACGATCGGTTTTGGTCGTCTGTCAACTCCGGGGCCTTGTGGGACAGACGATCGGTTTTCGTCGTCTGTCAACTCCGGGCCCTGTGGGACAGATGATCGGTTTTTGTCGTCTGTCAACTCCGGGCCCTGTGGGACAGATGATCGGTTTTTGTCGTCTGTCAACTCCGGGAGGATCCTCGCGCCTGACAGACCACAAAAGACGATGGTCTGTCCCACATGGAGCGACCCGTAGTGAGCGGAAGTTCTATGAAGAAGGACAATGACATGCGCGCTGAATACGATTTTGCGGCGATGAAGGGCGGGGTTCGAGGCAAGTACGCCTCGCGCTACCACGCTGGCACTAACCTGGCTCTTCTCGACCCCGAGTTGGCTCGGGCCTTCCCGACGGACCACGCCGTCAACCAGGCGTTGCGTGCCGTACTGGACCTGACTACCGCCGTGCGGCCGCCGAAAAAAGGAGCCCAGGAAGCGGGAAGCGTTCGAGGAGTCCGGAGGGCCCCGGCCAAGCCGCGCGCGGTTCGCGGTTAGCCCGCTTCTCTCACAGGGATCTTCTGGGACGCCGGCTTCCGGCTTGTCGAGGTTCAATTTGGGGCGGGTTCTCCCTCGACGGCGTAAGGGGCGGCCAGTTTTGGGCTCGGAAGCCGGGCAGGCG
>Ga0326727_10007049_pt1 | contig 30156 bp, 24 predicted proteins | sample MB2enrmetagenome_FD_207643 | JGI IMG/M metagenome (GOLD analysis project Ga0326727, IMG submission 207643) | Lab enriched peat soil microbial communities from McLean, Ithaca, NY, United States - MB29MY | ecosystem: Environmental > Terrestrial > Soil > Wetlands > Peat | place: USA: New York... | reverse complement strand
GAAGTTCATCATCGATTTAACTAAGAAAGGACTTGGACGTGGTAAAGGCGTTAACCCTGATACCATTGCCAATCTGGTTCACAAGTATGAGGACTATGTTTGGAAACTGAACAAAGCGAAAAAAACCGATAACGCTAAAACCGCCAAGGCAATCAAGACGGCAACCTACGGCATTCTGAAGACGAAGAACGATCTCTTCAAAAAGACCAAAGATGCCAAATGGAAATTGACCGCTGAAGAAGAGAAGACCTACAACAAGGAAAAGACCGCAAAAATCGACAAAAACTCTTTCATCAAAGGACGGATTGCTGGTAAGAAAACATCGAAAAAGGCATAGTAAACCATTTACTCAATAAGGGCGGGTTTCATACCCGCCTTTTCTTATGCATTAAACAATATATCATACAATTGCTTTCCATAATACTCGATAAGAAACATTGGGAAAGAACTAATTATAGCAACAGATTTTCTGGTAAGAATAAATTTACTGACTTGATTATCATGTATTGATAATTGTGTCAAATCATCAATTACAGAATTATACAATGGAATCTCATACACATCATTTACAATACAATTTGCCTTCTTAATATTTGACCTAATGATAAGATGCCAAGTATCGATTGAATATTTTTCTATTTGAGTAAAATTAGATCTTGAGCCAACAATTTGCTTGTAATTTGTATTCAACTTGATGTCTATACAGCATCTTTCAACACAAAATGTCTCATCTGCATTACAATCTTTCAAGGCTTCAACCATTGGATAACTTATATACAATTTTCCATTTTCTGTTTCATTATTAAATAATTCCAGCATTCCTTTTATCGCTTCATTTGCACTTTCTATCTTTTGTCCACGGGAATGAATATCATGATCAAAGAATAGATATACCTGTGATACATCGCTTCTCTTTACTCCGTCAAGCACATCCTTATTCTTTTCTCGTATTATCTCAACAATATCAATGTATTCATCATCTTTTATTGTGCTCCACAACTGATATATGTCTGATTTATATGAAGCTCGTAAGACACTACTCTTTTTAGAAGAAAAGAATAATTTTTCTATACTTTTATATATCTGAGGCTCAGTCTTTTCACCCTCAAATACCAATAGTATAGTATCATTATTCATTAAAAGCACCAGCCCGATACATTTTTTCAATATTATGTGCTTTCCGAATATCTTTCTCAGTTAGAGAAGAAAATGAACTAATTTTATTTCCAGACATTACAAAATAACAATCAGGTCTCAATAAATCATTATTCATAAGACTTGTATTATGAGTAGTCAATATAGTCTGGAAATCCAATCCAATAAGTTTCTTTACAACAATATTTGACACTTCTTGATGGAAATACGCATCAAATTCATCAATGAATATAAATGAAGGCTTATTTTTCTTAATGCTTATTTTCAATAACCAAAAATAAAATATTGAAAGTGATCGAGTGCCTGTCGAGCAATTTTCCCAAAAATCAATTGTTCTTGTTCCAAAATCAAAAACAACTCTCTTTTTCCCATTAATTTCAATAACCCCAAGTTTGCAATCAATTTGTGCACTGTTTAAAAAAAGTTCAAAATCATTCAATCGACTACCAATGACAATATCTTCAAATATATCATGTCCGCCAAACTCATATCCTTGATATATCTTATCATCAAGAGTCCTAAAATAAAGCATATTATCAATAAATTCAATAAATTTATTGAACACAGAATTATCATTATCACTGACTAATACAGAATTATTTTTTATATATTTAATGATTGATATCTTGATTAATGAAATATCTTTGTTTAAAGTAGACGTTCCATTTAATCCAATCATTGCTTTATTGTCATTATTATTTCTTCGATCATAAGAAATCACAACATTGCCGTTTATTGCAAATATCTCATATATAAATTCATCAACATTTTTTTTGCCATACGAATAAAATGCAATATCTTCACCAAACTTAAATTCATACTTAAATTCGGAAATATCTTGACTACATCTAGCGTTTAAATAATTCATATAATATTCAGACATTCTATTTTTATCAGAAACATTCGATATTATATCGAATATGGCAAATCCAAGATTTGATTTTCCAACACCATTTGGTCCATATATTAAAGCATTATTCACTATTCCGTTTTTTACACATTGCGTATTGAACTCAAAATTCTTTGTATCTGAAAGATCAAAAACAAATTCATCTTGAAAGTTTTTAAAGTTCTTAACAGAAAATCGAAATAACATGATTCACCTTCTTTCACTTCGTAAGAAAGAAATTATAGCTGGAATTTTGGACATTTTCAAGTTTTGCCGTAATATTTTTACGGCAACCGAATCTATTCTCGACATTTCAAGATTTATTTTTTGCAGCCATCAAGATTACCGTTGCGTCCAGTGCGTCCAACTGCGTCCAGAGAAAAAACAGGCTTGGACGCACCCTATTCTATTGTCCTACATGTAATTATATCAAAGTGCGTCCACTGCGTCCAAGATTTTCTATTATTAGTTAGATTTTGAAGAGAGGGAGAAGAAATCTTGTTTAAATAATGACTTTCTCTGGCTGCATTGGACGCAGTAAGTTGTATCGTATAGTAATGCAATAAGATAGATCAATTTTTAGTGCGTCCAGAGCTTGGACGCACCTTGGACGCAGACGAAATCTTGGACGCACTTCGAGGGCTTCATTTTATTTTTTTGCGGGGGATTTCTGCTTACCGTTTACCATTCAGTCGACGTGATCGAAAAAAAAGATGAAGACGATTCCATCACCCTGGCATCCTGGCAATTTTCAATTATCTCTATCAATTCCAAAAAGTAAACTTGCCACAAGGTTGCCAGCTTGCCGATTTGTTTTCACACGTTCTTCAGGATCTTCTCCAGTTCGGGATATTTGATGTCAATCAGTTTCTGGACAGCAGAAGACAAGTTCTTACACTTGTAAACAGGAAAATCTTGCATCAATGTATCAGGAGTTATATCAAGAGATACTTCAAAACGAAGAGACCAGCCATTGTCATTACCGACGAATATGATATCATAGTTAAAAGGAATGTGTTCAAGACAGTTAACATTTTGAAGAAGCTTTTTACTAACTTTACCAAAAAGCATTTCTTTCCAAAGATCAACATAAGAGTTGATGTAAAACATAATTGTTTCTTTTTCTTCATCAGAGAATAAAGTAATTATTTCTTGATCGATAAACAGGTAAATTTTGAACATCATAATACCTCCCTCAAGCGCTATCTTGAATGAGGTTGATCAAAATAAGTGAGAATAATGATCGGAGAAATTACAAAAAATGTTTTCTGCAAGTTTCAAGCAACTAGCAAACCATACGTTAATAAATTGGCAATAAACGACTATAACAACTGTAGCTATAACACTATAAACGAGTTATTTTTAAATAAGCAAATCAATTGTCTTATCTAAGGACAACCCCTTCAATTCCTTTGTGTAAAAATGTGTTATCGTAATTAGCATAAGTTTTTAACAAAGTATTACTATCAATATTAGCCATTTCAGAAACCAACTTAATATCTTTTGTTTTCCACAACAAATAAGTAATAGATGTATGCCTAAATGTATAAAGAGTAATTTTTTTATCAATCTTTAGATCTTTCTTTATTCTTTTGAATTTCTTTGAATAATATTCATCGCTTCTAGAATATGCACCATCGAGGATATATGGATCAGCTTTCTCTTTCTTATAACTTATATATGATATAAGAGTATCTTTTAATTCTGGAAATATTGGTATTATTTTCTTATCTTTATTATATCTCCTTGTCTTATCAGTATAAATAATTATTTCATTCCTTGAATAATCAATGTCGCCATTTTTAATATATAATACTTCTTTTGGCCTACTAATCGTATACAACAATAACATCATATATGTATAAAAATCAAAATCATTCTCTTTCATATAATCAAAAATTTTTGTGAGTGTTGATTGATCAATTATCCCAATTTTTGGAACAAACGAACCAGAAACAAACTCAAGTTGATCAAATTGTTGTTGATTATACAATCCTTTCTTTATTAAATATCTCAAATACGCTTTTATTTCTTTACAAAAAGTTAATTTTGCATTAAAACTACCATATGAATTATAAATCTTATTCAAAACATCGTTGTTTATATCAGAAAGCCTCCTAACATTGAATTTTAATAGTTTATTCATAATCGATACTTTCTTCTTCTCTGTCTCTTTACTATCTATCTCGTGAACACTCTTTTTTGTCAATACATAAATTTTATACAAAGCTTCGATAGAATTATCTTCATACCGATTACTTCCAACTGGTAATTCGACAGAACTTGGTTTAATAGAAGATCGATTACCAACATCATCGAAAATATCATTAACTTTCTTATTAAAGAACTTTTCAAAAAGTGCATTAACCTTTATAAGCGCCGCTTCTGGATCTTTAGTATCTAGGCTAATAAATTTTCTTTTCCCATCAATTAATTTTCTGAAACAATAAATCCCATTAACCTTTATTACATTCTTCATTTTCGATATTGAATATATATAGCTACGAGCAATATTCTCTTTCCCAAATATATCTTTACTCTTCTCCTCTACAACCTTGACATTGACTTCCTTGATCAAGCTGGCATACTCTCTCCAATAGTTAGGAAAAGGCGTGCCTGGAATATAACCCTTGATATGAGTCAGGCTCATTTTTTCCTCCGAGCAGATCTATTATAGAACCGTCGAGAAAAAATGTAAACCAAAAGACCACAAATTCGATACCCGATATTACCAATTTTCTACCAATTTGTGCCAAAATCGATTCCCGCCATGCTAAAAACCAAGGAAAAGCAACGGACATATTTCATTACAGAGTATGAGAAAAGAAAAAGGCTCGGCATAAAGCCGAGCCTTTTCATTACCCCCACAGGGAATCGAACCCTGGCTGCAAGAATGAAAATCTTGTGTCCTAACCACTAGACGATGGGGGCATATCTCCACAAGTTCTAAACAGGAAAATATTTTAACATATACCACATCGATTGTCAAATTATTTCCGATTTATTTACCGCAGTCCATCACCGCCCTTCTTCCCGCTCAATGGCAGCAATCTTGTCCAGGCGCCGCTGGTGCCTACCGCCCTCGTATGCGATGCTGAACCAGATTTCGAGGTAGCGCGAAACATCCTCCATTGTGCGCCGTCGCCCGGCGAGAACCAGCACGTTGGCGTCGTTGTGACGTCGAGAATACTCTGCCGTGTACTCGTCCATACACATCACCGCACGCACTCCGCGCACCTTGTTAGCCACGATGGCCGCACCCACGCCCGAACCGCACAGCACGACGGCGCGTTCAACCTCGCCCTTCGATACGGCGCGCGCGGCTTTGACGATGGTGTCCGGGTAATCCATACTCAGCTCGGAATCGGTCCCGAAATCGACGGTTTCATGTCCCTTCGCGGCAAGCCAGGATTTGACATCCTCCTTCATCCGGAATGCGGCGTGATCGGATGCAATGGCAACTTTCATGGTTTTCTCCGTTTCATCAAAATTTTTCTTTCACTTTCAGGAAACGCGGATGGGCAAACGCATGGTAAACACCGTTCCCCCGTCTATCTTCGTTTCATAACGCAGGACGCCTCCATGAGACTCGGTGATCTTCTTCACGATGGACAAACCAAGCCCGGTGCCGCCCTTTTTTCCGAAGGTGAAAAAGGGCTGGAACAGGCTTTCCCGAACTTCCTGCGGAATGCCCGGACCGTTGTCCCGCACGGAAAGCATCAGCCATTCTCCGTCGCGGACCGCGTCGATGCGGATTTCTCCGCCCTGAGGAAGCACGTCGATGGCGTTCTGGACGAGATTTCCCACCGAACGCCAGACGCGGTTGCGGTCGATCTCGGCCACGATACCACAGTCCGTCGTGCAATGAAGGATCAGTTTCCTGTCGTGGAACGTCTTCGCGTAGAAACGGGCGATGTCGGCAATCAGGCGATCGATGTCCACCGCTTCCTTCGTCAGGTTGAGTTGGCCGCGGGAGAAATCCAGAATGTCGTTGAGCATATTCGTCAGGAGTTCGATCTCCTTCCGCAGGGTCTGGTAATACCCTTGCTTTTCCTCTTCGCTGAAGTCGGGATCGTGGAGAGCCTCCACAAAGCTCTTGATGACAGTCAGCGGATTCTTGATGTCGTGAACTACGGTGCTCGCGAACTGCCCGATACTCGCGAGCTTCTCGCTCTCTATTTTCAGACTCGTGATGCGAAGCGAGTCGATCTTCATCGCAACCATGTTGGACACGGTATCCACCGTATCGAAGAGCAACTGAAGCGACCGTGAATTAGCCACAAGGAAAATCACATAATCCGATACATTCCCGACTACTATGGGAAACGCGCAAACGACAACGCTCCCGTTCCAGCGGATAATCCTCCCGGGATGAATCCGGATCCGCCTGATAAAGAGCGTTTCGAGGGATTCCAGCCGTCCGGCGACATTACGGTCGGCCGCCGGTGTTTCGAAGCATTCTTTCATCTGTCTTCCCGTCCCCGGTCCCCGGACGTCATACGCCGACAGGTATCGCAAGCGGTATGTCTCTTTCAGAAAACCGGACAACTGACCCAGGAATTCCCTTTCCTCGGAGTACTCGCGGCCGCCCAGGAAAACGGAAAGATCGTTGACGAGAAGCAGCCCCCGAATCTGGATCATCAATTCCCGCGTCTTTTTCTCCACCTCCTGGGTCAACTGGTCATTATAGTGATCGATATCCTTCTTGTACCGGACGAGATAGCTCGACATATCGTCGAAACTCTTCTGAAGCTGATCGATCTCGTTTCGGATGGCGGTCGGCTTTGGAGCCAAGCTTTCGCCGCCCTGAAAACCGACGACGGAATCCCTCAATTTCAGGATGGGCTTCGTCATCCGCGAAGCAAGATAGAGCGAAATCAGCACCGCTATCAGGAGAGAAATCGCAAAAACCGTATAACCGACCGATTGAAGCAGCAGCAACGTCCGGTTAATGCTGTTGAAACCGTACAATATCCCGATAGTCACCGCCGCCTGCTTTTTCGGACGATAAAGCATTTCCTGGTAGCAATAATATTTCCCGCGTAAGCCCGCGCTCAGGACTTTCTGATGCGACAACTCCGGTTTCTGCTTCCGGAACGATTCGCGAAATTGCCGGGTATTCATTTCCTCTTTGCTGAAGACAACAGAATTTCCGGTATCGACGAACACGGTCAGCTCCGGGGCATCCCCCGCCAGTTTCTGAAGAAAAACCGGATCCAATGGCTGGCTGACGACGGCGAGTCCGAGTTTCTCGCTTTTCGGAATATCGTAAATAATCGAGGCGAATCGCAGGACAAGCCCGCAATTGCTGCTACTGTTGTTGCTCAGAATATCATTGAACTGCATGCAGAACTGGAGATTGTACTGGGGAGCCGAAAGGAATTTCCACATGGCATCGAGGGAAGCATCGTCCGAAGAGAACGCCGCTGTATCCGGCCTCGAAATATAGCGGCGGACAGCCTTGTTGGAAATCGTGTACTCCAGGAGAATGATTTTATACATATCCGTGCTGAGATTGTAACTATTGAAATAATAATCGGATGTCGACGAATTGTAACTCTGCGGCGCCCTTTTGAAGAAGTACGAAAAGGTAAGATAGGTATCGCACAGGGTATCGTACCGGATGCGCACGGCCGAAAGCTGTTTTTCCAGATTCTGCGAAACCTGCCGATCGAACTGGACGGTAAAAACAAGCGACAGAATGACAAACACCAGAAAAAGCGGTAAAAGGCCGACCAGTAGATGGCTCGCCAGAAGCGTCTGACGGATGTTCATGGCTCTTCCCGCCCGCTCGCGGAGGACAGATGAATAAGGAAGGAAGTTCCCTTCCCCTCCTCGCTTTCCACGGTAATCGAGCCGCCGAAAAGTTCCACCGACTGACGGACAAGACATAGTCCTACACCCAAGCCCGGTACATGCGCATTTTCCTCCGCCTCGACGCGGAAGAATTTCTCCCAGATTCTGGGAAGGTAACGGGCGGAAATGCCCAATCCGTTATCCGATACGGTCACGATGCCGTATCCGCCGGTTTTCTCCAGTTTGACATGGATTTCCAGCTCACGGTCCGGAGAACGGTAAAGCCACGCGTTCAGAAAAAGCTCCAACAGCGATTTCCGGATCAGCCGTTCGCTGGTTTCTACCGTAAGACTGTCCTCCCCTTCAACGACGAAGCGGTAACCGGATTCGCCCCTGTGATCACGATCGAAATCCATCATGGCTTCACGAACGATAACGGCAAGGTCCGCTTCGTTGCGGAAAAAAACCTGCGGATTGAAGTCGATGACAGACAGAATGATCAGGTTGTCGATGAAGCGCACCAGTTCCCTGCTTTGGCGGTGAATACTTCGGATATAGCCCAGCGACTCCTCGTCGGCGAACTTCGCACTCTCCAGAAGAATTTCGGAATAACCGAGAATCGTGGTCAATGGAGTTTTCAGTTCATGCGTCAGGGTGATTTCGATCTCGCGGCGGATACGTTTTTCATGGATACGGTCATGCCGCTCCAGAAGGCGTGAAAAGATCCATCGAAAAGGCACCTTGACCGCACTGCGTATGGATTGGAAAAATCCGGACACCGGGTTCATGAAGCCAAACCCAGGAGCCGGTTGAGATAATCCAGCAATTCCTGGGGCGAAAAGGGTTTGGGTATGAAACCCTCCGCGCCGACCTCCTCCGCCTTTTTACGAGTGAAATCCATGTCCTTGGCGGTCAAGAAGATCACCTTTGTCCCGCCGATGGCCGCATCCGATTTGATGGCGGAACAGATTTCGAAACCGGTGATCTTGGGCATCATGATATCAAGCAACACCACATCCGGCCGGAATTCCTTGGCCAACCGGATAGCCTGAGTCGCATCGGAGACCGTTTCCACCTCGTAGTGGTTCTTGCTGAGTTTCGCACGGATAATGGCGAGAATATCCTCGTGATCGTCGACTGCGAGAACCTTGGGCATGGCTACCTCCCGGTACGGCGGGGCCGGGGCTCCGCAGATGATGAATATTATAAAGCGTACAGGAAAACAGTCAAGGAATTGCAATTCCTCCGGGAGCCCTGTTCCCGGGAACAGCATGCCGGATTCGCTCCGCCCGATTTCAAGAAATCCGGAAGAAATCCGATATTGTCCCTGCCTGTGATCAGCTTTCCGGATGGCCATCTTTACTTGATTTTCCCGAAAGATGCAGTTATATTATTCTGATGATTTATCCACCGCAGACTCTAACAACAGGAGGATCCTTCATGCATACATTGGTGGGAAGGAATTCCATTGCCATAGCGATTTTCCTTGCACTCCTGTCAGCCTCTTGCAGCGCCGTCGCGCAGACGGCTTCGTCGTCCGCTTCGACGGTTTCCAATTTGACGCTGGTATCTTCATGGACTCCGACCTCCGGTCAATATATCCGGGATGTGGTCGCAGACGGAAATAATGCTTACCTTTACGCTGCGGCGGGTTACAACGGGATTCTCTGTTTCCAGATCTCCAATTCCTCCAATCTCATCCAGTTTGCGACCAACCTGGTTATCACCAATTATCCGGTCAATGATATACTTATCAAGGAAATCAATTCGCGGGAATACCTCTTCGCCGTCCTCGGAACTTATAATGGCATGGGCGGAATCGCGATATACGACATTACGGCCGGTCCGGCTGGCGCAGTTCTGACCAACGGCACCAATACCGTTGCCGGGGTTTCCGGCAACTCGGCTTATATGAATGCAAGTACCGGTCTTATCTATGTCGCGGATGAATTTATGGGCATCCAGATATATACTAATTTCCCGGTTCTCGCCCCGATTTCAAACGGTCCCGCTATGCCCTTAAACGGACACAGCGGCATAGGTATCGATTCCCTCGGTACCTATGCCGTTTTATACGTAGCCGCGGCGGATGGCGGGGTTTACATCGTCAATTCTTCTTCGATGACGGTGCTGGCGCAGATTTCGTCGCCCGTATCCATAGCAAACTCCGTGAGAGTGAACCAGAATACCCTTGCTGTCGCGGACCAGTCGGGATATATCTGGTTTTACAACATTGCCATTCCTTCCAATCCGCAAATGCTGGGAAGCTACTTCATCGGAGGACAACCGACGGATATTGCGATTAACGGGTCCGATGTTTTCGTCGCCGCCGGGTCCCAGGGCGTAGTCTGGATCGATATCACCTCCACGAGCGTCCCCGTCCTGAAAGGCGCCTCCGTGCCAAGCGGAAGAGCTCTCAAACTCAACGTGCCGACCGGAAACGGCGGCTATTTTTACGCCGCTTATGGCCTGGATGGAATACGTGTATTTCAATACCAATAGTATATTTCCTGTTCAGCCTCCAGGAAGGGAATGATTCACACGGAGGCACAGAGAACATGGAGCGAGAAAAAGAGAATCCAATGGATGGTATTCCTCGATACAAGAGTGGATTCGTTTTTTAAGGGTTCTTTTTCATCGCTCATTCTCAGAAAACTCCTTGCCTCCGGGTGAGAATCAGATTTTTTGTCGGCAGTTGAAAAAGATACAAATCCGGAACAATTCCAGGTTCAAGGAGCGTCGATTCCATGCTGACGGGTACCTCTGCTATCTATCCAATTGCCAGGAAATCAAGTATATTATCTATTCCAAGTAACCCAATGCGCATTCTTGCACAGGAGGTTCCGGTGCCGAAGCAAGGAACGGCTGAGAGCGGCCCTTGCCGCCCCGAAAGGACGGTTATGAGAGGCGCCCCGAAGATCCTGCTTCCGATGCTCTGCCTGCTGGCCGCAGGTCTGTCGGCCTGTTCGGAATCCGACAGTTCCACGACGTCCGGTATCAGCACGCTGCCTCAACCCCAGGTAGTGGGAGAATGGAAGAGTAAAATCGGAGAATCCATAGAAAGTCTCGCGATACATGACGGAGCCATTTACGCCGTCTCCGGATACGACGGTGTGCTCGTCTTCCGGATGTCGGTTTCCAACACTCCCGAAAAAGCCACGAATTTCCTGACCAATACCCGCGTCCGGTCGATTCTCTTATCCGCGTCCGAAAAGCCCGCCCTTCTTTACGCCGTAGGATCGGACAAGAATAATAATTCGGTTCTGCAGGCGTACAGTCTGGCCGACCCCTTCGATCCGGAGCTCGTTTACTCCAGCAGCAACCTGCCGGGCAGTTTTCCGAACTCGCTCGCGCTTTCCGGAACTTCGGTCTACCTGGGCGACGAATTTAACGGGCTCATGGAATTCGATCGGATTACGAATCCGCCTCAGCTTCGCGAAAAAAGACGGATGGGTATCGGCGGAGTGCGGTTAAGGGCGATCGCCGTCGACACGGACCGGAAAATGGCGGCCGTGGCGGCGGAAGAGGATGGAGTGATTATGGTGGATCTCGTCAGCGGGAAAATCGCCGGAAGGGCGTCCAATCCTTTGTCAATGGCCTGCACGATCCAGATATCCAACCGCTTCGTCGCCGTGGGAGACCGGATGAACGGGATCATTCTCTACGATATGACGAAGCCGGACCAACCGCTGATTCTCGGCAGTTACAGCACCGCCGGCGAAGCTATGGACATTCGGTTGAACAATAAAGAACTGACCGTTTCGGACGGCGGAAACGGTCTTGTCCATCTGGATATTTCCGGTCCGAAAAACATATCCAACACCTGGCGTTTCAGTTGTCCCGGGATTACCTATCAGTCGGTGCAGGTTTCCAACCTCGTCTTCATGGCTTGCGGCGCCGACGGAATGCGGATCATCCGGATTCCGTGAAAGTTTTCGTGGCGCATTCCCGAAGATTTTGATTTTTTGAGCCAGTTTCCGCCGTATCTCACTTTCCGGAAGCATCCAGCAGCCGGAAGGCCAGGTCGATCGCGGCATCCATGCTGCGATGATCCGCCCTGCCGGTTCCCGCAAGATCCCAGGCCGTACCATGATCAGGCGATGTCCGAACCACCGGAAGGCCAAGCGTCACGTTCACCCCGTCATGAAAATGGAGCAGCTTGAAGGGCGTAAGTCCCTGGTCATGGTAGGCCGCCACCGCGATATCCCATTTTCCGTTCCTCAGAAAAGGGAAAACCGTGTCTGCGGGAAGCGGACCTTCGACCAATTCTCCCGCTTCACGGAAGGCGAGCACCGCGGGCGCGATATTCTCCGCTTCTTCCGTTCCGAGAAGTCCGCCCTCGCCCGCATGGGGGTTGAGCCCGCATACGACGACGCGCGGTTTTTCGATCCCGAGGGCCTTGCGGCAGTAGTCCAGAGCACGGGAAACCGCGCGGGAAACCGTTTCCCGTGTCAGAGCCTCCGAAACCTTCGACAAGGGCAGGTGAATCGTAGCGAGAATAACGCGCATATCGGGGGCGTCGAAAAGCATGCTCGGGTCCGGAACGCCAAAAGCGCGTCCGAAAAAGGTGGTATGATCCACGAAATCGGGATGACCGGCGGAAACGACGGTTTCTTTGGAGAGGGGCGCAGTGACGATGGCGCCGCAAGCATGCGATAGCGCGAGTGAGGCGGCTTCGCTAATGCACCTGTATGCGGCTTCACCGGCGAGAGGATCCTTGATGCCGGGACGGACCCGGTAACCGGGAACATTTACGGGAAGAAGTTTCACATCGGCAAGTCCGCCGAAAAGCCGTTCCAGAAACACGTCCGCACCGATCACGATCACGCGCTTCCGCCTGACGGGATCGAGCCGTTCCAGTGAACGCAGCGATATCTCGGGACCAACGCCGTTCGGGTCCCCGAGTGTCAGGGCTACCCGTTCGGCGGGGATCAAGCCTTATCTTCCTTATCGCCTTTGTCGTTCTTGTCTTCGCCGTAAATCTTCAGGATGGTTTCGCGGGCGGGCTGTTCGAGGTTGTTGGAAATCAGACAGCGGCCTTCCAGGATTACGCCGTTCTGGATCAGGAGTTCCGGTGTCTTGATATCGCCGAGCACTCGGGCGGTAGGCATCAGCATCACTCGGGTAGTCGCCTTGATATTGCCGATCACGACGCCTTCCACAAGTACGGAGGAAGCCTCAAGATTGGCCTTGATCTTTCCCAGTTGCCCGACCTGGATCTGGTCTACCTTGAGCACGGCGCCTTCGAAGCGCCCGTTGATCTGGATGGTTCCGTTAACGAGGAATTTCCCCTCGAAGTAGGATTGTTCCCCGATGACGCTGTTCGCGCCGTCTTTCAAAGCCATGGATCATCTCCCGATAATATGGGTCTATTCTTCCTCGTCCACCTTGTGAAGATCCGGTATCTTGAGGAAATCGGTAAATTCTTTTACGAACAAATAAAGGTCCATCAATGCCTGACGCGAGGAAACCCCGTTGATCAAGGAAGTCTCGCTGTTGATCGAAATCAGGCGGTCGGGTTCCATGAGCACCTTTTCGCCGTTTTTCTCGGCCTCCAGGATATCCTCGATGAAGTCCTCGATGGAACGGAGAAACTTTCCGACGCGGATGATGACGTCCCGATACTGCTTCATCTGCACCTTGACGAGCCGATCATGGTAATCCTTGGTGCCCGTCTGCCCGGCGCCGTCGAGCTGTTCCAGAATCTCCGAGTAATTCTCCATCATGCGCACGCATTCGTTATAGCTGTTGAAAAAGCGGTCTCTCTGGTAAGCATGTCCGTAATCCAGCCGGAGGTTTTGTTCCGAAAGAAGTCCCAGATATTCTTTGCCGAAAAAAACGAGATAACTCCAGATGGAATTGATCTCCTCGTTTTTCGATAATTTGCTGAGTTTCTCGACGGGGATGTTCCGGAGAATGCGATAATTTCCCTGTTCCCCCATGGACGCGTTCTCGAGGTAATTCTGAAGATCTTCCCGATCCACCTTGTAGCGCCGGAGATCATCCAACGTGAAAAGATCGGCCGCGAGCTTTTTCAGGTCGCGCTCGATATTCCCGACCGTCTGGCGGATCCCTTCCTTGCGGGTGGGATCCTTGACCGTGCCGGCGATGATGTCGAATTTGTGCTTCGTCTGCAGGAGCTTGGCTTCGACATAATCCTTGGCCGCATGGATCAGGTCCTTGTCCTCCATAGACCACCACCCTCGCTACTGATAAATATTATAAACTCAAACGATAGAAAAATCCATTTTGGCGTCCCTATTTATCTCTGCGGCCGTTTCGGTCGTGTCAACTCCTTGCTCTTTTCCTCGATTTCCTTGGATTTTTCGTAGGGAATCGGTTTGATATTGCCCGCGTTTTCCCGATAGAACGTGACGTACTTGAACTCGTTCTTCACCACGAGGATCGCGTTCTTGATCTTGATACGGACGCCCGGATAAACCACCTTCGAAGCCGACACCTTGGCGTCCTTGCCGAGGCTGTCGAGATAAGTCTGGATGGAGAGGGCTTCCTCCTCCATCTGGGAAAGCTCGCTTTTGAATTCGCCGACCTTGTCGGTAAGGACATTGAACTCCTCCTGTTTGTTGGGAGGAAGCGGGCCCGTGGACGCAAGCATGGTCAGGTTCATCAACTGCTTCTGGAGTTCCGGCATCTCCTTCTGAATCGCGTCCTTGCGCTCGTGGATATCGGTCAGCCGATCTTCCTTGGCGGGATCGGTTCCTGCCTCGATAATCGTTTCCGTATAGGCCTCGGCACCGATGTTCTTCGCATTGACCTCGAATAGCGCCCGTACGATGCCGCCCACGATCTGGGACTTTTTTCCGCCCTGACAGATTACCTTGTTCTTGCAGTCCACGTTGGAGTGCATGATGGCCTCGGTAACGTATATGTAGCCTTCCACCTTGACATTCGCGCGTTCGATGAAGCGGGCGATGAGGTCGCCGCCGCAGACGATCTTGGCGTTGTCCTTGCCCTGAATGCCCTGTCGGCAGACGATATTGCCCTCGGCAACCACGTCCGCCTTTCCGACATGCCCCTTCACCTCCACGTTCGCGCCTGAGTAGACCTTGAAGGTATCGTTGACGTTGCCGTAGATCACCACGTTGCCCGGGAAATTGATGTCGCCGGTCGAAAGGTCGACGTCCCCCGTAACCTCGAGGATCGGCTCCACGTGAACCTTGCCGTTCTTGAAAACAACCTGCCCGTTGATGTCGGAAATCACCTGCGACTGGTCCGGTGAAAGGTGGGTATTGGAGCCGTTCATCAGTTTGATATCCCGGCCGTCGCGCGCGGGAATGATGCGCCCGGACACCGTCCGACCGGCTTTTCCGCGCTGCGCGGGCAGCTTGGTGGCAAGCACCTGCCCTACCACGACGCTCTGGATGATGTCGAGCTTGTGGAAATCCACCGATCCGTCCTGTATATCCGTCATACCAACGGCGTTCAGGTCGGTCTTGAAGTGGTACTTGATCTCCGCGTCCTTCCCTTCAAGCGGAGCGTCGCCCTCGGCCACACCGATAGCCATGTTGAAAAGCTCGTTATCGATGGCATCGCTGATCATCTTTTCCTTGATCCCGTAAAGAACGTTCTTTGCCTTGAGAACCGAAATGATTTCCGGAATTTCAGGAATGCGGCCATAGCGTTCCGGTTTGGTAATCGTTATGAAGGCTTTCATTTCATCGGGGGAAAGCTGGATCTGCACCTTGCTGTCGAAGGGTGACGGCGTGTATTCGCCGATCTTCACCCAGCGGCCGGTTGGCGAGCCTATTTCGTTGATTACGGTGTCCTGGTTAATCTTGGTGATTTCCCGCGAGGAAAGGTGCGACAAAACCTCGTCTCTTCCGACGGCCTTGCCGTTTCCCGCGGGCGGGTCCACCTTGAGCATAATGCCCTGCTGACGGACGACCACGCGGAATTTACCGTCCTGGTTGGCAATGTAATCCGGTTCGCGGCTGAAAAAGCCGCTTCCCATGACTTCCTCTTCCGTTCGCCGCACGCTCTGCGCTTCGTGGTGCGCTACCCGGACAAGAACCCGGTGAGGCTTGCGTCCGAAACCGAGAATGCCGGATTTGCCGCGTTCCAGGATTTCGTAATCCAGATTGATGATGCTCGCATGGAGTTCCTGCGCGGCATTCTGCAACGCATCCTCGATGGAATAAGCGAGCACCTCGACTTCCATCGGCTGAGCCGTAACGGGCAGCTCCGCGTTCTTTCCGTATGCCCGAAGCTCCTCGTTCTGGTCCATCGCGAGCATTTCTCTCAGTCTGTCCATCGTTTTCCTTCCCTGTGGGAGTAATTTTTCCCGAAGCGGCTAAACCGGGTTCCTGCGAATGTACGCGGCCGGTATATTGAGCTCGTCGCGGTATTTCGCCACTGTCCTTCGCGAAAGCACCATTCCCTTATTGGCGAGGATGCGAACGATGCGGCCGTCGGAAAGGGGGGCGTTCTTGTCCTCGTTCTCCACGATCTTCTTCAGGGCGTCTTTGATGCTGCTCGAGGACACATCCGCCGCGCCGACGTTGGTGGAGAAAAAGTGCTTGAGCGAAATGATGCCCCGGTCGGTCTGAATATACTTGTCCTTGACCACTCGGCTGACCGTCGACTCATGGATACTTAATTCTTCGGCAATATCTTTCAGTTTTAAAGGAACCTGGAAGGCGGGACCTTTCAGGAAAAAGTCTTTCTGTTTTTCGACGATAGTGGTGATGACCCGGCGAATGATCTCCCTGCGGCTCTTCAGGTTTTCCATCAGCGTGGCAACCTCGGCCTTCTTTTGAGCGAGAAATTCGCGGGTCGCACGGTCGACGTAATCCTTCTCGTCCTTCTTCGCGAAATCGGGAAGCTCCTCGACAAGAAAACCTCGCAGCATGGCGCCGAGCCTTTCCTTCCGTTCCGGGTCGAGCGTCCTGAGCGCAGCTTCGGCGATACGCCGACGTTCTTCAAGTGCGGGCGCAGGCATGTCAAAGTCCCCGTCGTCGTCACCGGAATTCTGCTCCTCCGCCGATTTTGGCTTCTTCAAGCCGCGGGGTGAAAGAATGGCGAGGTAAATTCCGCTGTCCAGAAACTCGCGAACCTCGTTTTTAACGACTTCGGCGAACTCCCTTTTCAGCGCTTCCTGAATGCGGTTGGAGGAACCCTCGTCGAAAACCACCAATTCGTTCTTCTTTTCCATAAGGAAATCACAGAGTGCGCGGATCATGGCGGTGCGAAGTTTGAGATCCTGCAACGGGTCCGCGTTGAAATATTCGGAAACCTTGCGGTGCATGAAACTCTTGAGCTTTTCTTCTTTCATACGCTCCGTGACTTCGTGAAGGTAGCGGTCGTTGATGCGCACCTCGGGAACGTAGTCGTCGTTCAGGTGGACTTCCACCTTGCCTTCGATCACCGTGACGTTTGCGTCCGGAACGACATAGTGCGTGACCGCGCGCGTAAAATTGGCGCCGGGCTGAAGGTTCAGCCGGGAAATTCCGGCGATCGCTTCCTCGATTACGATATAATCCACACCCAGTTTTTTCGCTATACGGGAATAAAGCTTCTTTTCCAGGAGGTCGGCACATTCATGGATAATGCGGTACTCCAGGCTCTTCGGCCCGAAACGCTCCTCGGTCTGCACCTCCAGGTATTCCTGAAAGGTTCTGGATGCGATCCCGACTGGTTCGAGCCGCTGTATACGCAGCCGCATCGCCTCGAACTCCTCCGGGCGAAAGTCGGTTCCTTCGATGAGCTTCTCCGGTGCAACCGCCAGAAGACCGTTGTCGTCGACGCTGGAAAGGATAACCTCGGCGATCCGCACCGAACGCTCGTCGAAATCGCCCAGGTGAACTTGTTCCATCAGAAAATGATAAAGATTGGTGTCTTCCGCGGCGGTATTTTCCAGCATCGCCTGACTGTCGAAGTTTCCGCTCTGAAAACTTCGGCGGTTGCTGATACGGGAGCGCTTCGGAGGCTCGATGCGCATCAGGGGATTTTCGGTCTCCTTCGCCTTGAGCACCTCCAGGAGTTCGGAAGAAGGAAGCATAAGCAGTTCAAAGGTCTGGACCATGGCCGGCGATATGAGCAGCCGCTGGTCCTGGACCATATGGAATTTCATCCCTTCACCCCTGTGTTGTTCTCCGGTAAATTTTCCTGTTCCGGGACCGCTCCCGGAACATTTTTCCATCTATTAATTTAAGGCAAAACCTGAAAATGTCAAGACAGGACCTGCTTCATGATCGGGAAATGGCATTTTTTTTGCTGGTGATACAGGAGGCTATTCCGGCGGATGGCAAAAAAAATTTCCTTCCGGAAAGGTAAAGTTCGAATGGAGGAAGGTCGAAAATTAGAGTAAGGAAGGGATTTTCGGAGAGCGGAAGGGAATGATGATCCGCCCCGGCTCTGATAGGATTATCGGACCGCCCGGAAAAACCTGAAGGTTTCCAACGAAATTTTTTCCGCAAGGATGCGGAAGAGTATATATCAAGGAGGACTGTATGATCATCAACCACAACATCAGCTCGATGTTCGCTCAGCGCAGTCTGAGAACCGAAGGGGATGCGGTGGACAAGGACATCCAGAAGCTGTCCAGCGGCCTGCGCATCAACCGCGCCGGTGACGACGCTTCCGGTCTCGCCGTGTCGGAAAAGATGCGCGCCCAGGTGGGCGGTCTGCGCCGCGCGGAAAAGAACGTTCAGGATGCCATCTCGTTCATCCAGACCACGGAAGGCTACCTGGAAGAGACCCACTCCATCCTTCAGCGCGTGCGTGAACTTTCCGTTCAGGCTTCCAACGGCATCTACACCACGGAAGACCGCATGCAGATCCAGGTCGAAGTTTCCCAGCTCGTATCCGAAGTCGACCGCATCGCCAGCCATGCCCAGTTCAACGGACTCAATATGCTGACGGGCCGCTATGCGAAAGACAACCTCGGCAACAACCCCACGGCTTCCATGTGGTTCCACGTCGGCGCCAACATGGATCAGCGCATCCGCAGCTATGTCAACACGATGACCGCCGCCGCTCTCGGACTGCGAGACGTCGCCAGCCGCGACATCATCAGCCTGTCCACTCCCGAGAAATCGAATATGGCCATCGGCATGATCGACAAGGCTCTCGAAAAGGTTTCCAAGCAGCGCTCCGACCTCGGCGCTTACCAGAATCGCCTCGAGTACACCTCGAAGGCCCTCATGGTCGGCTACGAGAACACCCAGGCTGCTGAATCCCGCATCCGCGATACGGATATGGCCGAACAGATGAGCACCTTCGTCAAGGATCAGATTCTGCAACAGGCTTCCACTGCAATGCTGGCGCAGGCGAACCAGAAGCCGCAGCTCATCCTGCAGCTCCTCCGGTAAGCCGAAAGGCTCTGGGGATTAGGTAAGGCAAGATTAAAATATTCGAGGCAGTTATCCCGGTATCCGGGATAACTGCTTTCGCTTTTCCCGGTCATAGGTACGTTGTGGAATCCTCCACCCCTCCAACTGCATGATGGATCGTGCAGTGATCAGGGACCCCTTTATCAGTCACACGGATGTGCAGGACGGACAAGGAGGGTGGTATGATAGTCAACCACAACATCAGTTCGATATTCACCAACCGGCAGTTGAAGAACAACGACAACAACCTGAACGCGAATATCGAGAAACTCTCTTCCGGTCTCCGGATCAACAAGGCAGGCGACGACGCATCAGGTCTTGCTGTTTCCGAAAAAATGAGGGGACAGGTCAGCGGACTCCACCAGGCAATGAGGAATACGGAGGACGCGATCTCTTTCCTTCAGACGACCGAAGGATATCTCGATGAAACCACGAACATCCTGCAAAGGATGCGCGAGTTGTCGGTGCAGGCTGGTAATGGCGTATACAGTGACCAGGACCGGACGTTGATCAACGTGGAAATGTCTCAGTTGGTCGACGAAGTCGATCGCGTTGCCAAACATGGCCAGTTCAACGGAATGAACGTGCTGACGGGGCGTTTTGAGACCCCGGCGGGTTCAACCGCAAATTCTGCGTCAAACAACAATGCGGCCGGCGTCTGGTTCCACATTGGAGCGAACATGGATCAGAGGCTGCAGGTTTTCGTCGGAAACATGAGCGCGGAAGCGCTCGGACTGACGGATTCCGGGAAACAAAAGCTGGTCAGTGCAAGCACCATGGATTCAGCGAACCGCTCGATAGGCGTGATCGACAAGGCCATCGAGAAAGTCACCAAGCAGAGAACGGACCTCGGCTCTTACCAGAACCGGTTCGAGAAGCTTTACAAGGGACTTTACATCGCGTATGAAAATACGCAGGCGGCGGAATCGCGGATCCGGGACACGGATATGGCAGAGCAGATGAGCGACTTTGTGAAGAACCAGATCCTTGCTCAGGCCAGTACCGCCATGCTGGCCCAGTCAAATTTAAAGCCTCAGCTGGTGCTGAGGCTTCTGGGTTAGGGATAGGCAAGTATCCCTGAACTAAGGGGTTATTGTTACTGAAGACTGTGCGGGGTCCCTGATCAATTTATCCCGCGTTTTACATCTAGAATATCGACGCTGCCCGGAAACCCTTAACGTTTCCGGGCATTTTTTTTGTGATCGGCTGCAATGATTATTTCGCTCAGCGAGACAGGCGCTTCTTGAGGGTGACGACGCGCTGAAATGCGCGGTAAACATCTTCCGGGTCCATACGTCCGTCGGCGAGCGCGTTTTCCACGGCGGAACGAAACTTCGCGGGCAGGTTGGTATCGTATTTGTCCATGAAATTTCCGTAAAGAAGGATATCCGTGCCGCTGGACAGGGCGGCTATGGCGGCATCTCCGAACGAATAGTTGCGGCGGACGGCGTCCATCTGCATATCGTCGGAAATCACCACGCCCCGGTAGCCGAGTTTCCCGCGCAGGATACCCTCCACGTGCAGACGGGAAAGAGAGGCCGGGTATTTCGAGTCGACCTTGGCGTTGAACAGGTGGCCGGTCATCACCATATCGGCCAGACCGCGCCGGACGATCTCCCGAAAGGGAAAAAGCTCCCTCCCCCCCCATAAATCGGTCACGTCGGCCGAAGACAGGTGAGTATCGCTCGCGGCGCTCCCATGCCCCGGAAAATGCTTGACGACGGTCAGTACGCCCGACTGCCGGTGCGCGCGGATGAAGGCGGTCGCCAACGCGACGACGGCCGCAGGGTCTTTGGAAAAACTGCGCCCGAGCTGACCGATTACCGGAGAAACCGGATATTCCAAATCGAGAAGCGGAGCAAAATTCAGGTTGAAGCCTGTTTCCCGGAGTTCCCGGGACATCGAAATATACAGTCGGTAGGCCGCGGCAGGGCGGAATTTCCTTCCCACTTCCGCCGGACTGGGAAACCCCGGAAAACCTTTGTCCGGAGAAAGTCTCGCAACCGCGCCGCCTTCCTGATCCACGCCGATGAAAAGCGGGTAACGGCAGGGAATCGTACGGAGGTCGGAAACCAGTTGACGAATTTGTTCATGAGAGACGATATTGTAGGAAAAAAGGACCACTCCGCCGATCGTTCCCTCGGCGATGCCGTCACGAAGCCATTGTAGATCGGGGTCGGCCAGGTTCGTGCCGTGGAATCCCAACAGGAGCGTCTGACCTAACTGGGCAGCAAGAGAAGGCCGTTTGGGATCCTTCGGAAGACACTCCCCATAGGCCGAGTGAAGAAAAACGACGAGAATGACGGCGGCAAGAAGGCGGCACATCCGGGCATCAGTCTTTCGGGAAAGGATGGACCACCGGTTCGGAAGCCTTTTCGGGCTTTTTCTCGAAAAAGAAAAACAGGAGAAAAAGTACGATCGCGCCGACCACCACGAAACAATCCGCCACGTTGAAGATGTACCAGCGCAGATGTCCGATCCCGACATCGATGAAATCCACCACGGCGCCGCGGATCAGACGATCCGTTATGTTGCCCGCAGCGCCCCCCGACACCATCATCGCTGCGACTTTCGCCGTCGTGACCGGCCATCCGGGTTTCAGGTAGCGCGGAATACGGAAGAAAAGAAAAATCACCAGGACGAGCGCCGCCGTCGCGAACGCGATCAGTAAAAACGGCACCCACTGTTTGGTTCCCCCCGCACCGCTGAGGAAGCCGAAGGTAATGCCTGGATTCCAGATAAAAGTGAAACGAAGAAAATCGCCGATGATGTTGACGGGATTCCCCTGGTGGAGATTCGTCACGACGAGATATTTGGATATCAGGTCCAGCGCCGCCGCCGCGACTGCGATCAGGGAATACGCCAAGATCCGGTAGCGCTGGTTCATCGATCACCTCGCCGTCTTCGTTTTCAGGCAGATATTATAACGGAAACGCCGGGGAATATCAAATCGGCGGAAAAGCCGGGCTACTGCACCCTATTTCCCTTGCGGCAAAGCGCCTTCCGGCTTCCTTTCGAACAGGATGAGCAGGATGCCCAGCCCGATCGCGCCGATCACTACGAAGCTGTCCGCCACGTTGAACACGAAAAAGCGCGCGCTTCCGATTCCGCAGTCGATGAAGTCCACGACTGCCTTGTGCAGGAAACGGTCCACGTTGTTTCCGATGGCGCCTCCCGCGATGAACGAAACCACGATCCGGCCGAGAAGGACGGGAACATCCCCTTTGAGAAGACGATGCAGCCGGAAGAAGATGACGATCATCACCACGAGAATGATGAAATTGATTCCGATAAGAAGAAAGGGCTGCCAGTCCGGAACCCCGGTCGCATTGTTGAATGTGCCGAAAGTGATGCCCCGGTTCCATGTGAAGGTGAAGCGGAGAAGGTCGCCGATCACCTGGCGCGACTGATAAAGCTGGAACTGCGCGAGGATCGCGAATTTGGACCAGAGGTCGAGCGCCGCCACGGCGAGAGAGATAACCGGATAGACCAGCCATTTCGGAGTTATTTTCATCGTCACTGCTCCTGGTTTTATCGTATTCTGCTAATCATTCTCCGAAAGCGAACCGAAGGGTCAAACCGGCGGTCGGCGCGAAGATCCCGTTCTGCTTGCCCGTCAGTTCCGGACCGTAAACCACTCCGCCCGACAGCCCGACGTCAAGGAAACCGGCGGCCCGGAACAGCACCGAAAATGTGGAAGACAGCATCAGAGCGGGCATCGGCACGTTCCCGGAGGAACCGCCGAGGGCGGCGAGGTTATCGAGTTCGAAAGTCACCACGTGAAGGGCCGTGCAGTGGAAATTGACGACGAAACCGCCGTATAAGGCCGGAGAAATGCCCGAACCGTCGAGAGAAAGCAGCGAAAGCCCGCCGAGACCGAGACCGAAAAAGGGATTGACGTGCCAGACAAAATCGAGTCCCGCCTTCAGGGCCGGAACCTTGACCGCCCCGAACGCAACCGGCACAATGCAATACTGCGCGTATGGACCGAAGGTGATTCCCATTCCCGAATCCGCCGGAGCAGACTCCGGCAGGCGTTTGTCCGTCACCGCCGTCTCATCGGTCCTGACGGATGGCGGATTATCCGGACGCGCCGCATCCGTGTGTCCTTTCGCGTCCTGCTGCGCTATCGCATTGGTAATGAGTACAGTGAGGTTGGACATCCCTCCCAGCATGGTATCCGCGAAACTTTTCACCGACGAATCGGCAATAATACCGAGGTTTTCCGGCACATCGAAGGAAAGATACGATCCCGTCGGAAGCATGAGATGAGCGAAGATGTCGTTCTTGTCTACTCCGGCAAGCCGCTGCGCGATCCCTTTCACGGAGCGAGCAAGGTCCTCCGTGCTGGACGCCTCGAGGGTGGCGGAGTTGTCCACCTTTCCGCTCTCCGCGTCAATGGAGCGGACGCTGACATAGAAGCGATCCTCCACTTTGCCTGCCGATCCCACCACGATCTTCTTCGCGGAAACCAGTTTACCGAGCTCCACGGCGTAACTCCCGCCCGTCAGGCCGGACAATGAAAGTTTCTGCTCGGCGATCACGCGCTCCATCTGCGTCCTCTCGACCAGGGTGAATGCGCCGGTGTCGAAAAGAGCGGAACGGAGGGTTTCGGTCAGGTAGGCCGCCACCTCCGTACTGACGCCCGCGCGGGCTTCGAGATCGAAAACGGCAACGGAAACGGGTTCATTCGTACCGGCGGAAAACATCGTTGAAACCGAAAGAAAGATCAGGCAGATTGCCCATCGGCAGGTACGCATGGTTTGCTCCTTTTTCCGCCGCTTTCGTACCGCGCGGCCGGGAATGACCAATGCCTTCAATATACCACGAAACCCGCTTTCCATCAAGAAGCCTTAATTACCGGAACCGATACGGCCGATCCGAAAACCGGCGGACAGCGTGAAAAGCTGCCGGGGCATATCCGGCACGCCGGAGAGAAGCGTTCCGTTGAAACGAAGTCCATCGGAAGGATAATAGTACCAGCCTCCCGAAAGTTGTACATCCCATGTCCCGAAATGGACGGAGGCGAGTAATCCGATCCCGGCGACCAGCGAATTGTAAGTCAGCACGCTGCCCTGCTTCGGATCGGAAAGAAAGTGATCGAGAGAGCTGTCGGAAAGGGAATTCGGATAAACGGTAACCGTGATTCCCCCTCCTCCCAGTGAAGCCGTCGGAACCAGAAAAAAATCGGGCGAAATCGGCACCACATAGCCCAGATCGAACATTCCGTAGCTGGAATTCCAACTCAAGGTGCTGCCGCCGTTTTTAACCTCGACGGGCAAGCTGCCGAACCCGCGTCCTCCCAGGTAAAAACCGTGATAAACAACCCCTCCCCCGCCGCCGGGACAGAAGAATAAATCGTTGACAGCCGGATATCCGTAGGATGCAAGGCGTCCGTTCAGCGGTCCGAGGTCCATACACAGCATGGCGAAATCCATGCCGAGAAAACCGCCGGTCAGGTTCGCATCGTCGGAATAGAGAGGGGACAGCATGGCGAAAAGAATCGGGAACGGGAGAAGGAACCGCATGCATCCACCTCGGTTACGGAAAAACCCGGAGAATGATTATATCGCAACCGGGTCCAACAAGCAAGAAAGAGATGAAGTGACTGAGGGCGGGCAATATTGGCTGGAACCTTTCCAACTGCTTTCCGAAAAAACCGAAAATAAAATACACAACACATAGAACTTCTTTCCGGATAGGTGAATGCCGAACTTATCCTTCCCGGGGGTTCCGTCTGATCCGTGATTCCTTAACCCTTTTTACCCTTGGTGTTCCGCTATTCTCAATAACAGATGATCACATACCCGTCGCCGGTATTGAATCCGTTGGTTCCCGTCAGGAAAGTGCCCGACGGAGACAGATAACTGGAACCGCCGCCGCCGCCGGCATGGGCACCGTACAATTCGGATCCGCCGCCGCCGCCGCCGTAATAGCCGCCGCCGCCGCTTCCGCCCCACTGGTAACCGGTGCCACCCGTTCCCAAAGAACCTGCTGTCGGTGCGGGTCCATAATTGCCAACCCCCGCGGTACCTCCGGATGTTTCCGTCCCGCCGCCGCCGGGAATAGAAGTGAAGTCCAGAGTCGGATCGTATGCTCCCAAACCGGCCGCACCGTTGGTATCGTACAATCCGGCACCATCTCCGCCCATCCCGCCGTTTCCGGGATAGGCACCGCCGCCGCCGGCGACGATGATCCGGTCCGTCAGAGAGGTATTGGTCCGGACATCGGAAGCGCCGCCGCCGGTATAAAACGGACTCTGAGCCTGGGGACCGCCGCCGTTATAACCGCCGTGGGTTCCGATACTGCCCGCGCAGATGTAAAGAATCTCGCCGGGTATCACGTTGAATTCTCCGGTAATGCTTCCGCCCTTGCCGGGAGTATTATTGGGGGAGTTGGTGCCGTCGCTTCCCGCCGCTCCGACGGCGGTAACGATGATGTCGGTGACACCGACGGGCACGGTCCAGTTTTGTACCGCTCCCGTGTATAAAAATGTGTTGGTATTACCAAAAGCGACTCCATTCGAAACAAAGACCACCACCGACTGATTGCTCGAATTGCCCGCCGCGTCGAAAATCGTGGCCTGCACCAGGTTGCTCCCCGGCGAGAAGGAGAGAGTCAGTTGGGTAAATACCGAGTTCGCAGAAGGATACAGGACATTCGAGTCGGTACCGTTCAAAATGACCAGCAACTCGCCGAAATTGGAACTGTCGTCGGAATAAGATAATTGAACCGGTAGCAAGAGTGTATTCGTCAATATTTGCTGCTGATTGACGAAATTCGAGAAACCGATCACCGGCGGCGTCACGTCGACGGAAAAGCCGAAGTTCGTCGCACTGCAGGTATTCCCCGCATTGTCGGAAGCCCGGAGCGACAGGGTATGATTACCGGCGGCAATAACAGCGATCAGGGCGGTATTGGTATATTCGTTCCATGAACCGCCGTCGAGGCAGAACCAGGTCCTGGCAACCCCGGAAGTGGCGTCCGTAAAAACCGGCGAGATGTTGAATGCATAAACATTGGTATACATCGGAAGATTCGCATCCGTCAGGACCGGCGGAACCGTATCCACGACGGTCGAGAAAGTATCGGTGGCGGAAATATTGCCGGCCTTGTCCTTCGCCAGAAAGTCCAGAGAATTGCTGCCCTCGACGAGATTGTATCGGACGGTTCCGAGGGTAGTTAGATTCCACGCGCCTCCGTTCAGACGGTATTCCAGCGAAGCGACTCCCGAAAGAGTGTCGGACGCCTGCACGTCCAGCATAACATACGCGGTCGTCAGATAGACAGGAGCCGCCGGGGTAAAGCTCACGGTCGGCGGCACGGTGTCCCGGATGATGTTGTAAACGGACGAATGATTGGTTTTCGCTCCCGACGTGACCTGCAGTTGGACCGTATTCGTACCCTCATCGGGAAGGGAAACACCGGGCGCCGTCCAGGAACTGCCGCTGCCGATGTTGCTGTAGGGTGAAGAATTCAATGAAATGGCAACCCCGTCAATACTGTAAGGCAAAAGTATCGACGCCGTTCCCGCGAGATCAATGCCGGTCAGATTGGTGTAGAAAGTCAAAGCGGGAACGTTGGTAATCGCGGCATCGGGAACGGCGATGATATTCAGGCTGACCGTGTTCGTGGCGCTGATGTTCCCGACGTGATCCACTGCGAACCAGGAAACGACCATATTTCCCGACACCGTCGCAGTATAGCTTTTGGACCAGTTTCCGGAGGGAAAGAAGAACAACGTGCTCCATGGCCCCGAATTGGTCTGCACTTTGACTGAGGCGACACCGGACAATGCATCGGTTACGGTTCCCGCGACGGTAAAGAAAGCTCCCACCTGCTGGTTGTCGGTGTATGCGGTCTGGAGAATCACGGGCGGCGTAAAATCCGCACCGATCGACCATGTGTACAACGAACTGCTGTTGCCGGCCCGGTCGAAACCCATGATATTCAGGGTATTGCTCCCCTCCACGAGGTTGGAGAAAACGGCGAAATTCGTCGTCGTGGAGATCCAGCCGCCTCCGTTCACTCTCCAGGCGTTGGAAGCCACTCCGGAATAGGCGTCCGTCATCATTAGGTTCGTCGAAAAATTCGACGTGTCGATGTAGGACGGAAGCACCATCGCACCGAGAACGGGAGCGCTCCGGTCCACCAGAAGCACGTTGCTCTGGGTGACGCTCGAGTTGCCGGCGAGGTCGACCGCCCAGGAAAGAAGCTGATTGCTACCTTCCGGAACGGATGACAGGGAGGCTATCCCGCCGCGCATCAGGGTTTCCGCTCCACCGTTGAGCGAATACACCTCCCGGGCCACGCCGGAAAGGGAATCATACGCCTGATAGACGATATCGAGGTCAACCGCGTTTGTCCAGTTGGTCGCGATCGCTGTCGAGGAAATGGTCGGAATGCCGGTATCCCGTAAAACGGTGAACGTCGGCAGGGCAAAAACCTGCCCGGAACTGTCCATGACGCTGAGATCAATCCGGTTACTCCCCTCCAGCGGAAGCCCCACCGAACCGAGCAGCCACGAAGCGGGCGGATTGGTGATGCTCCACAGCGCCGCCCCGTTGACACGCAAGTTCAGAAACGATAAGGTCCGGGGCGATGCAACCCCCGCCGATCCATAGAAATCGACGAAACTCGCGTTGATCCAGGAGGACGCGGCGGGACCGGCGAGAGTCACCCATGGAGCGTCGCTCCTTGCGAAAAGGATCTGGTTGGTAACGGAGGAATTGCCCGCACGATCGAGAACGTAAACGAGATCGGTAATGACGACCTGCGTGGCGCTCAGGTCGACGCTCCAGCCGCTTCCCTGCAGCACCGCCTGGCAGAACGCCCCGCCCTGGTGCGAAACCCATACCGAGGCCGGTCCGGAAAGCGCATCGGAGGCGGTGCCGGTCAGTTGATAAACGGAAGACACGTTCTGCCCCGCCGTCGGGGAGGTAATGGTGAGCAACGGAGAAACCGTGTCCAATATGACGGTCAGGAAAACCGGATCTCCCGATATTCCCAGCGCGTTCATTGCGGTCACCGTCAGACGATTGGTACCCGGGGTGAGCCCGGATAGCGGAAAACTGAAGGAGTTGGAATTCACCGTAAACGCCTGGTAATTCGAGGAACTCAGGTTTGTCACTTGGATCAGCGTCACCAGCCCGTTCGCACCGGACCAACCGCCGTCGAGAGTCGGAACGAGGGTGTTGGTATAACCGATGTTTCCGCCGATAGCCGGGGCCGTCAGAACCAGCGGCGGAATGATGACCGCCGTCACGGATACTTCAGGACTGAAAACGGTCCCGGATTTCGAGTCCACCCCTTCCAGTCGCAGCCGGTAGCCGCCATACGCCGGGAAGGAGAGCTGGGCGGAAACGGAACCCGAACCGATCCGGACCGGCAGAACGTTCGTCGCGCCGCCGGAGGAGTTATAAACGAGGACGAAGGCGGACAAAAGAGTCGAGGAATCGCTTGCGACAGCGGACAGGAAGAAACCGTTGGTCACCGCCTGCCCGTTGGTGGGACTATTCAGAAGCAGGGATTGATCCCCTGTCAAGGGGGTTTCCTCCGGAAGAATGTGGGAACAGGAAGAAAAACACAAGGCGGATAACGTGAAAAATATTCCGAAGATCGAAAAATGACGCTTCATACCGCACCTCTCCTTTTCAATTCAAAGAAAAGGCGGAGAAAAAACACCGCTCCCCGCAACATGGTAATTATACCACGCAAATCGTGAAAGTGGAAAAATCCGGGTGACATTTTGTGAAAATTTCTTTGCCGTAATGCTCACAGGTGCAGTTCGCACCAAGGAAAGGCCGACCGACCACAGGTTTGCGGTTCAGGAATTGCGGATGACCAGTTCCGGCGGAAGACAAAGGCGGTTTTTCTCCGGAACGTCGGTCTGGATCAGCGAAAGGATGCTTTTCGCTCCCTCGAAACCCATCCGGTAGGCCGGCTGGCGAATGGTGGTCAGCCCGAGATAGCCCGAAGCAAGAAGGTCGTCGAAGCCGACGATATTCACGCCGCCGCCGAGCACCTTGCGCGCCCGAAGCCCACCGTAGGCGAGTTCGTCGCAGAAGTAGAAAATGCCTTCGAGACTGGGCTGCTCTTCCATCAGCTTGCGGGACAACTGGTAGGATTTCTCTTCGTCGACGTTCACGTATTTCTCACAGACGAGGGAAACGCCGTTTTTCAGGAGCTCGTCCCGGAAGCCGGCGAGACGCTCGCTCTGCTGCTGACCCGGAGTGATGTCTCCCACGTAGGCGATACGCGACAGCTTCTTGCCGAGCATATACTGCGCCGCGAGGGCCCCGCCCGCCCGGTTATCGGTGTAAACGCAATTCTCGGTCTCGTCGAAGTAGTCGATGTAGAGATAGCGGCTGCGGTTGAGTTCCAGGCTTTGCTTTTCCTCGGCGGAGAGGGGTTCGGCGATGAAGAGGATGCCGGCGAGGCCTTCCTGCACGATATGCTCGAAAACGGTCCTCCGCTCGTTGCCGGTGTTGAAGAGCAGAAGGTTGTAGTTTTCCTCCGTGAGGGCCTCGTACAGACCTTTGATGATCTCGAAGTAGAACGGGTGGGCGATCACGGGAAGCACGACGCCGATGGTGGTGCGCGAGTAATTGCCCCTGGCGAGAGTACGGGCAGCGTGATTCGGCTGGTAGTTGAGCTCGCGAACGGCGTCCATCACCTTCTTGAGGGTTTTCCGGCTGACATTGACACCGCCGTTCAGGACCCGGGAAACGGTCCCGATGCCGACGCCGGATAAGGCGGCGATATCCTTGATGGTTGCCATGAGCGAAAACCTCTTTCTCACTATATGATTTCTTATTATAAAGAATAATCCGGGAAAAGACAAGAAATGATTGGAAATATTCCAAATTGACTCACCCCCATGCATCTTGCGAATCCGACTGCTACATGCTATAATCATTGCATCTTGAACATTCCGTTCACCGGAACAAACTACTCTATCCAGTT
>Ga0326727_10007048_pt1 | contig 30156 bp, 24 predicted proteins | sample MB2enrmetagenome_FD_207643 | JGI IMG/M metagenome (GOLD analysis project Ga0326727, IMG submission 207643) | Lab enriched peat soil microbial communities from McLean, Ithaca, NY, United States - MB29MY | ecosystem: Environmental > Terrestrial > Soil > Wetlands > Peat | place: USA: New York... | reverse complement strand
TACTCATGGATTGCTCCACTTTCCCGTTCGACTTGCATGTGTTAGGCACGCCGCCAGCGTTGATTCTGAGCCAGGATCAAACTCTCATTTGAAACCTGAGTCGGTCTGGGTAGACCGACGGCCTCCGCCTGCTGTGGCGAAGGTCCTATCTTGTGAGTACGTTCAGACTTGAGCCCGAACATTTGTTTCTCACGACTGGCACGTTCAACCTTTTGTCAAAGATCAATCCGCTTTCCGCCTGAGCGGTGCGCTTTCAATCCGCCGCCATCCCTAGAAGAGATTTTGGCGTCCTCGAAACTTGTAGTACTAAACTTGCGGTAGCTCGCTAAAGCTACGCGTCCCCGCCCTCGCTGTCAACCCTCTGCGATCACAGGATTTCCACCTGATTTCAACAGTCCGGGAGAATCTCCGTAGAGACAGGACCTGCCTCGCCTCCCGCGACGTCCGCGAGAAAATCTTTAATACAGCGCGTCCGAAAACGCTCTTCTACCTCAACTCGCCGAAAAATTCCGGCGCACGCCGAAGCAGAAGACAGTTCATAAATTAAAGATCGCTTGGAGGCTCTGCTTTTCGCGGAAACCCTTCAGGAAACTTTGTTCCCGAATGCGAACCCCGGAAAGGGGTCAACTGGAGGCTTTACTGAATTTGATGCACCGAGCGACCGCGAAGACTCAACGGATGGCTCAGACACTGGTTCACTTGTCCTCGACTCGTTTGTTATACCAAAGTGAAAGCCATTGTGCAAGGGGAGAATAAAAAAAGTTAACGGAGTATCCGAGAGGAGGAAACTTGCAGACTTTGGCCCCAGAGGGGTTCTTAAGGGTAGAATGGCTCGCTTAGAGGGGGGACAGCAGTGAACGGAATTCGTATCACAGCGCTCGTCAAGCGGCAAGTGCTCATACCGCATGGTAATTTCCCCGTCCTTCTTACTGGGCGGGTGGCCGCAGACACCGCAGCGGTCGTCCATGCAGAATTCCTTAATCGGTTGGAATCTCTACTTCGGTAAAGCTGCCCGGTGTCGCCGCGTCCACAGCGGCGCCAATCGCTCCGAGTCGTTGGCCCGGGCCAGCCCTCGCGGAACGCTGTTATCGAAGAGTATGAGCACGGCGGCGGTCTCAGGACACGACGGTGTTGAGGCTCCGCGCGGCGAAGTCGATCACGGTCTTTACCTGCTCGCGCGTAACGTCGTACTGTTCGATGATTTCATCGATGGTCATGCCATCTTCCAGGTTTTCGAAAACAAGCTTGACGGGCATGCGGCTGTTCCGGAAAACCCACGCCCAGCTGAGTTCGGCGGGTGGCCCACTTCTCCGGCGCGATCATTAACGCCGCTCGCTTTTCATCGCTGAATAATACTAACTGGGGGTGCCCCACTTCTCGCGGCTTTTCGAGAAGTGGGCCGCCACGCCGCCTTCACCCTTGACACTTACTCTCCGGCCCTTATACTGAGTATTACTAAGTAATACAAACAATTCCATGCGAACCACCCAAATCCTAAGCATCTCGCTCCCTCCCGCCCTGCTCCGGCAGTTCGAGGAAGTACGAAAAAAAGAGTTTCGCACCCGCTCAGAATTAGTACGCGAAGCGCTCCGCCTCTATTTCGAAGAGCGCTATCCCGCCATAACCCCCACCGCGGCCGAGCTCGCCGCCCTGCGCCGTGGACGAGCCGCGTTTCGGCGCGGCGATTCGGTATCATTGACCCAATTCCTCACCGGATTGGAACCCATTGGCCTGGAACCTCCACATCACCGGCCCCGCGCAAAAAGCGTTTCAAAAACTTCCGCCCAAAGATCGGGCAGGCGTTAAGAACGCCCTGCTTGCGATGCAAGAAGATCCCTTCAGCAAGATCCCTTCAGCGGCGACATCAAACGCCTCAAAGGACAGGCCGGTGCGTGGCGCCGCCGCGTAGGCAATTACCGCATCGTCTACGATCTCCACGTTGACGAACACCAGATTGTAGTGGCTGGTATTGTGCGCCGCACCTCGACCACATACTGCGACCAATCGAGAGATGGCATGAGCGGTGCCTCCGGCTTTCAGATTATTAGCATAGTTCGCGGACCCGTGCCAGAGAAGTACGCCCCGCCCTCTGACCTCCTCTTCTTCCTCTGTCACGAACGGAGAGTGATCACTGTCACCTTCGCCAGACTGCCTTGCACGGCACTATAACCGAATGACAATCCTGGTAACGGGCGGAGCTGGTTACATCGGCAGCCACGCAGCGCGGGCCCTGCGGCGTTCTGGCTATGAGGCCGTGCTCTACGACAATCTCTCCACCGGCTGCCGTCGTCTGGCCCAAGGCTTCGAACTGGTGGAGGGCGACATCGCCGACGAAGCGCGCCTCCGGCCCGTTTTGGCGCGCGTCGATGCCGTCATCCACTTTGCCGCCTCCGCGTATGTGGGAGAATCCGTCGAGAACCCGCGAAAATATTTTCAGAACAACGTTACTGCCGGGCTCAGTCTGCTGAACGCCGTGTTGGACGCTGGTATTCGCCGCTTCGTGTTTTCCTCGAGTTGTGCGGTTTATGGCCTTCCGGGACAGGTTCCGATTCCCGAGCGAGCTCCCCGTCAGCCGGTGAATCCTTACGGCGCGTCGAAGCTCTTTTTCGAAAATGCCCTGGAATCTTACAGCCGGGCTTATGGAATGTGCGCTGTCAGTCTGCGCTATTTCAACGCGGCCGGAGCCGATGAAAGCGGCGAGATTGGAGAGATTCACGATCCGGAGACGCACTTGATTCCGTTGGCGCTGGCAGCCGCAGTGACGGATGGGGCACAGTTAATCGTACACGGCTGCGATTATCCAACTACCGACGGCACCTGCATCCGCGACTACATTCATGTCGCCGATCTTGCCGAGGCGCACGTCCGAGCCCTGCAATACCTGGAGACGGGCGGCGAGTCTATGGCTCTCAATCTGGGAACGGGGCATGGGCACTCCGTTCTCGAAGTCGTTCGAGCGGCGGAAAGCGCTAACGGAGGCGTGGTTCGGCGAAGAATGGGTCCGCGGCGACCAGGCGATCCGCCGGTTCTTGTGGCCAACCCCAGCCACGCTCGAAGCGTGTTGGGATGGACCGCGAAGCGCGATCTCCCCGAAGTTATGTCGAGCGCGTGGAACTGGATGAGGAAGACCTCACGACGCGAGTTGGCCGAGACCGCCTGATTTCGGTCACGCAGCGGGGTGATCAGGGCCGTGGACTCGAGCATGTTTTGATTCGATCATTCCCGATTCGACCATTGTCAACCCCGCACAGTTTCAAGTAGTCTGCGGCCCATGAGAATTCGCGTTTTGCCAGCCTCGTGGTGGGCTGGAGCGTTCCTGTTGGTTCTGTATCGGGCTCCGAGCTGGGCGCAGAATCCCGCGCACCCCTTCTCCCTCGAACAGGTGATGAGTTCGCCATTCCCTGCGAACTTGGTGGGCTCAGACCACGCCGGACGCATCGCCTGGGTATTCTCCGCCAAGGGCGAGCGCAACGTGTGGATCGCCGATGCGCCAAATTTTGATGCCCGCCAAGTCACCCATTACGCCGGCGACGACGGCATGCCCATCGCTTCCCTCAAGCTGACCCCCGATGGTCGTACGGTCGTATACGCGCGCGGTAGCGAGGCCAACAGCGCCGGAGAGATCGCCGACCCATCCAGCAACGTCGAAAAGCCCCTCCAGCAGGTCTGGGCGGTAGATGTGGACAAGGGCCAGCCTCGTCTCCTGGGCGACATGGGTTGCGATGAGGAAGGATGCGAAGACATCCAGATTTCCCCCAATGGCGAGTTTGCCGTTTGGGCTGCAAAAAAGCAGCTCTGGATAGCGCCGATTTCGGCAAAGCATAAATCCGACGCGAAAGCCAAGGCGCTGATCTTTGTTCGCGGCAACAACGCCCAGCCCCGGTGGTCGCCCGACGGGAAAAAGATAGCCTTCGTCAGCGATCGCGGCGATCACAGCTTTGTCGTAATTTACGAATTCGGCAGCAACACCCTGCGCTACGTCTCTCCCAGTGCCGACCGCGACCTCTATCCGCGCTGGTCGCCCGATGGCACCCAGATAGCTTTTGTGCGGCTTGTGGGCAAACAGATGAAGCAGCCCCTGATTCCCCAGTCGCCCCTTCCCTGGGCCATCTGGGTCTACGATGTCGCCGGCGATTCCGCGCGTGAGATATGGAAGAGCGGTCCGGACCTGGACGATTCACTCCCGCTGATCACCGAAGATGCTTCGTTTCGATTTGCCGCAAGAAATCGCATCGTTTTTTCTTCCGAACAAGATGGCTTTAACCACCTCTATTCCGTGTCGACTTCGGGCGGGAACGCCGCTCTTCTAACCCCCGGAAAGTTTGAGACCGAAGATGTGGCGCTCAGTGCCGATCGAACGGCTGTCATTTTTTCCTCGAATCAGGATGATATCGACCGCCGCCATCTCTGGCGCGTCAGTGTCGAAGGCGGAACGCCGCAGTCCCTGACGCATGGCGAGACCATCGAGTGGACGCCGCTCGAAGTCGCGGGAAAAGTGGTCTGCCTGGGTTCGACCGCCACCAGTCCCGCCATGCCGTATGTTGTGACCTCCAGCGGACGCGAAATGATCGCAAAAGGCGCCTTGCCAGCGGACTTCCCCGCGTCCCAACTGGTAACTCCCAAACCGGTAATCCTCAAAGCCTCCGACGGCTGGGAAATTCACGCGCAACTGTTCGAGCCGAAACCGGAGCGGCCGTCGTCCCGCCCGTCCCCCGCGCTCATCTTCATTCACGGCGGATCGATCCGCCAGATGATGCTCGGTTTCCATTACATGGACTACTACCACAACGCCTATGCCATGAATCAGTATCTGGCCAGCCGCGGATATGTCGTGCTCTCGGTTAATTATCGGACCGGCATTATGTATGGCCGCCACTTTCGCGAACCGAAGGATGGCGGCCCGCGCGGCGGCGCTGAGTACAAAGATATTGTGGCGGCGGGAAAGTATCTCCAGAGCTTGCCCAACGTCGATACGAAGCGAGTCGGCCTATGGGGTGGCTCCTACGGCGGCTACCTCACCGCCATGGGACTGGCGCACGACTCCGACATGTTCGCGGCGGGAGTGGATTTTCACGGTGTACATGACTGGTCTGACTTCAAGGAGGAATTCCCAGCGGACGCACCCGATCGCGACGACGCGCTAAAGCTGGCGTTTCAGTCGTCACCAAATTTTGCGATTTCGACTTGGAGGTCGCCGGTGCTGCTCATCCAGGGAGACGACGACCGCAACGTAGATTTCTCGCAAACGGTCGATCTGTTGCAACGCCTGCGCGCGCAAAAAGTGCACGTCGAGGAACTTGTGTTCCCCGATGAGGTTCATGGATTTCTGATGTGGAAGAGTTGGATACGGGCGTACGTCGCGACGGAGGAGTTCCTTGGCAGGGAACTGCGGTGAGAAGCACTTGTAATTTGTGAATTGGTGATTTGAAAATTCAGGGGCACTATCTTTCAAATTACCCATTACCCATTACCAATGCCTGCCGTATCCTCTCCCATGTCACCTCCAGCGCTTCCGGCAGCACCCTCGTTTCGCCGATGACGCTGACGAAATTGGCATCCGCCACCCACCGCGGCAGAATGTGCATGTGGATGTGTCCGGCCACCCCGGCGCCTGCGGCTTTGCCGATATTCATGCCGAGATTGATGCCGTCGGGCGCGTAGAGCTTACGCAGAACCGCCTCCATCTTCTGGGTCAGAACCATCATCTCGCGCGCCGCATCGCCCGGTAGTTTCTGCAGTTCGTCGAGGTGCGCGTAGGGCACGACCATGACATGCCCATTGGTGTACGGGTAGGTATTGAGAATGACGTAGCAATCCCGTCCGCGGTGGACAATACGCGCCTGCTGGTCGCTTTGCTTAGGAGCGTCGCAGAATATGCAGCCCGCAGTCGTGTCCGCGCCCGTCACGTAGGCATAGCGCCACGGAGTCCAAAGATAATCCATGGGGGGAGGGTAGCAGAAGCAAGTGGCGCGGGGCCAATTCCAGTTGACCGATGGATTCCCGGTGAGAGCCGCGCGTCCCCTGGGCAGCTAGCGATCAAAGCAGGGTAACCGGTTACCAATTCCCATACTGGTTCTCGGCCGTGTGACAAGTCCATGAATTTTTCGCCTCCCGCCGGAATCGCGTTTGACACTGTTCTAAAGCGGTTGCTATAGTCAAGGAGTCCCTATTGGGACGCGGTTTCGAACCAGCTGGAATTGTCCCAGGGTCGTCCGCCAGGTCGACCTCAACGTAACCTAATGACCACGCCAGCAGTCCGCTCGACCACGTCCCGCATGAGTTGCGCACTGACCTGCGCGACCTCGAGGCTATGAACTTGTTCGACGACAACACCGCCCGTAACTCTGAATCCAGTCTTGAAACCATGACACCTGCAAACGACACCCACTCCGGCGGCTCGGCCGTGATTGATGTACCCGAGCTCGCACAACCTTCGCCTGCGGAACTCCAAGCTTCCGCCCCTGTCTCTTCGACGCACGATTCTCCCGGAACCGATTCTCCGGCACACGATTCTCCCGTTCACGACGTTCCGGAAAGTCACGCCGCCGCCAGCTCCGCGCCTCCCGTCGAAGCCCCGGAAATCTCCGCCCCTGAATTTGCCGGGGCCGGCAGTGACGATTTCGCCGCCGCTCTGCACAACTTCGAGCACGAATCCGAAGAATCCGTGGGCGACGATCACGTCATCAAGGGCAGGGTGATCAAACTGACCGCCACCCACGTCGTCGTCGACATCGGGGCCAAGTCCGAAGGCATGGCGCCCATTGCCGAGATTCTCGATCACGATGGCAAGCCCAGGTTCCAGCCCGGCGACGAAATTGACGTGATGCGCGACAAGGGCGAAACCGAAGAAGGCTACGTCAACCTCTCGCACTTGAAAGCGCAACGCCTGCGCTCGTGGGATGAGATTGAGAAGGCCTACAACGATAAGAAGCCGATCAAAGGCATCGTCGTCGAACGTATCAAGGGCGGCTTGACCCTCGACATTCAGGGCGCGCGCGCCTTCCTGCCCGGTTCGCAAGTGGACCTCCGTCCCATCCGCAATCTGGATGGCATGAAGGGCCAGACCATGGAAGTCGCCATCATCAAGCTCAACAAAAAGCGCGGCAACATCGTCGTCTCGCGCAAGCAGCTTCTGGAAGAAGAGCAGAACGAAAAACGCGGTAAAACGCTGGAGCACCTCGAGGAAGGCAGCATCCTTACCGGCATCGTCAAGAATCTCACCGAGTATGGCGCCTTTGTCGATATGGGCGGAATTGATGGCCTCCTCCACATCACCGACATGTCCTGGGGACGACTCACTCACCCCCGCGACCTGGTCAATGTCGGCGACCAGATTCAGGTCAAGGTGCTGAAGTACGACAAAGACAAGCAGCGCGTCTCCCTCGGCTTCAAACAACTCACTCCCGATCCCTGGCTCGATGCCGAGCATCGCTATCCCGTCGGCGCCCACGTCCACGGCCGCGTCATCAGCGTCACCGACTACGGCGCCTTCGTTGAACTCGAGCAGGGCATCGAAGGCCTGGTCCACGTCAGCGAAATGACCTGGTCCAAGCGCATGAAGCATCCCTCCAAACTCGTCAACGTCAACGACGAGGTCGATTGTGTCGTCCTCAGCGTGAATCCGACTGAACGCCGCATTTCGCTGGGCATGCGTCAACTCGCCTCCAATCCCTGGGACACCCTCCATGACAAGTATCCCGTGGGCGCAACCGTCGAAGGCCGCGTCCGCAATCTCACCGAGTTCGGCGCCTTCATTGAAATCGAGGACGGAATCGACGGCCTCGTCCACGTCAGCAATCTGAGCTGGACCACCCGCGTAAAACATCCCTCCGAGGTCTTGAAGAAAGGCGACAAGGTCAAGGCCGTAATCCTGGCCATTGAACCCGACAAGCGCCGCCTTTCCCTCGGAGTGAAGCAGATGCAGCCCGACGTATGGGATTCCTTCTTCGCCCAGCATCGCGTCGGCGACATCGTGCATGGCAAGATCTTGCGCGTCGCAAATTTCGGCGCCTTTGTCGAAATCGCCGAAGGTATCGAAGGCCTCTGCCATAATTCGGAAGCCGTCGACGCCAACCAACAACCCATGCATCTCGAACCCGGCGCTGAGTTCGACTTCAAGATCATCAAGATGAATCAGGAAGAGAAAAAAGTCGGCCTCAGCATCCGCGCCGTCGGCGAAGAAGCCTCGCGTCAGGAAGTCGAATCCTACAAGCACCCGTCGTCCACGTCTTCCTCAAACAGCACGACCATCGGCGACTTGATCTCGTGGAAACGGTCCGGTGGAGACGGCAACTAACAAGCTTAAGTGATCGCGTGGAGGGACGGGCGACGCCCGGCTCTCCACCGCGTCACCCGATCTTCTGCAAATTCTCGAAGCTGATTCTCAGGCTCTCCATCGCCGGACGGTCCCCCGAGTCGCGCTCCACAAAGTAATGCTTTACGTCATCCCTCGCCGCCGCCGCTAGAATCTCCTTCCACTGGATCGTCCCGGCTCCAACTTCAGTGAAATGCTCCGCCGCTTTATCCTTGACCTGGCTAGCAGGGAAGCCGGGCTTCCGGTCCTTCAGGTGAACTAACCGGATACGTTTGCCGTACTCCTCGAACATTTGCAGCGGGTCGCGACCAGCCTGCGTGATCCAGTAACAGTCCATCTCCATGCAGACCAGCTTCGGGTCTGCGAGCTTCATCATGGCCTCCCAACCCGTGGTCTCGCCAAAACGCCGAAACTCGTAATTGTGATTGTGAAAACCAAACTGCATGCCTGCCTGCTGAATTTTTTCGCCCCAGATATTGAACTGCTCGGCCGCTCGTTTATAACCGTCGAGCGTGAACCACATGCCCTTCGGCAACATCGGACAAATCACATATTCCACTCCAAGCGTTTTCGCATACTCAATCTTCGCTTCCAGCCCTTCATAGTTGAAGTGCCCGCTCGGCACCTTCAATCCATGATCGGAAATCATCCGCCGCAGTTCCGCCGCCGGATGCGAATACACATTCCAGTAGGTCTCCACTTCGGTATAACCAATCTTGCGAATGGCCTCAAGAACCGCCGGAAGATCTCGCTCCGCCTGCTTCCGCACCGTGTACAACTGCACTCCAATATTGATGCCCTTCCATTCAGGATCGCGCCGTCCAGTATCGTTCCGCCCACCGTTGCCACGCTCGGAAGCCAGCATCCCGCGGACGGCCAGCCCCGTAGAAGCCGCCATTGACCACTGCAGAAATTCACGACGGTTCACCATAAGCTCTCAATCGCTCCTGAATTGCTATTCTCACTCGGCGCTGCGCATTCGCTGGCAACGAGGCTCAGGCCGTCCCGGGTCAGGACAAGCCCGATTACCCCATTGCCCAGTCATTACTTCCCCCCGCCTTCACCCTCCACCAGCGCATAACTCACAAAAGCCACCTCTTCGCTGTCCGGCGACCATGAAGGCACGTTGATTGTCCCCTGCCCGCCAAATAATCTGGCCAGCACGCTGATTTTCTTGTCGCCCAGCGACATGATCCGCAGCATTACATTCTTATTCTCCGGATGCCCCTTCACCTCCGCCTCATACGACAGAAACACCATCCAGCCTCCATCTGGCGAAATGTGCGGAAACCAGTTGTTCCAGTCATCAAACGTAACTTGCTCCTGCTCGCTGCCATCCGCCCTCATGCGCCAGATCTGCATGTGCCCCGTGCGTTCCGAATTGAAATATATATATTTTCCATCGGGCGAATACTCCGGGCCGTCATCCAGCCCTTTTGCAGTCGTCAGGCGCGTTTCTTCTCCCCCCGTCACCGGAATCGTGTAAATATCGAATTCCCCGTTGCGCTGCCCCACAAACGCCAGCGTCTTGCCGTCTGGTGACCAGCCATGCCAATACGACGGAGACTTCGCCGTGATCCGCCGCGGCACCCCGCCCCCGATCGGCACCACGTAAACCAACGAGTCATGATCCTCCTGCGACTGGTCGCTGATCGCCAACCAGTTCTGGTCCGGCGAGATGCCGTGATCGTTGTTACAGCGGTTGGCGAATCCGGTGTCAATCAGCATCGGCTCCTCGCCGTCGACCGGCAGCCGGTACATGCGCCCGTTGCGATTAAACAGGAATGAAGTTCCGTCGCGCGTCCAGTTCGGCGCTTCAAACCGCTCCGGAGCAACATACACGATTCGCCGGTCCGTCGACGTAACGCTGACTCTTTCCAGCGTGCTATAGAGAGTCGCTTTCTCTTTTTCAACACGCGGCAGATCCACCGCCAGATCGACATGGGCGAACACCGCTTTCTCCACCACATCTTCATCGTGGGCGCACACCCCAATTCCTACGTAGTAAGTTCCTTTCAGAGGAACCCGCATCGACGCGCCCGAGTAGCGCTCCTTATCTCCATTTCGAAAGAACAAATAAACGGAATCTCCGCGCTTTGCCAGCCTTATCCCTGTTGGTTCCGCGACCTTCCCCTCGATTTCTCGCGTCTCGATCTCCCGCGTCGCACCACCCGTTTCATCGCGGTATTGCAAAGCCGTCCGGCCGTTCCCGTGCAGCGCCACATCGCCATAAATAGAGTTCGCGGCTAGGCTCTGCCGCACCATCAAAACCGCCTTGCGATGCTCGTTGCCCCCCGGCCCCGCAAACGATATGTCAGCCCCAAGGCTGACGTCGCCAGTCACTTTCTTCCACACGAAATGGAAAGCGTCCGATTCATTCCACATGTTCTGGCCGCTGCCGCTGACCGTGTACGTTCCCCGAGCCGCGTCGTAATCCAACCGCCCCGCGTGAACCACACTGCCTACATCGCTGTGATTGTCAAACCTTCCAGTCATGCTTCCAGTTTCGCTTGCCCAGAGCCCGCCGCCGCCCACCGGGGCATACGGACACCAGCTCAGCGCCAGCATCGTGGCCACTACTCTCTTGCTCAGGGTCATGGGAAAGCACTCCCGATTTCAAGGGGAATCCGCTGCGGAGAGATTGTACGACTTTCGGCAGGTCACGCGGCGCCCGCCGGTACCAGGCTACTTCGTGTTGATTTTCAAACTGATGTAAACCTGCGAGCGATCGTCAAACTGGCTGACCGTCTTGGTGCCGCTCTTGCGGTTATTGTACTGCGCATACACTTCGTAATCGATGCTCGGTAGCAGCGCCGGAAACCGGTATTCTCCGTCCGCCCCCACGATATAGGTCTTCACCGAGCGCGTATGCGTGTTCGTCAGATAGACCACCGCGTTCGGCAAAGGGTTGTCGCCGCCGTCAAGCACTTTGCCCGTAAGCAGCCGAGTCTTATCCTGCTTCGATGAACTGCCAAACTGCGCCGCTGGTTCCGCCAGTACCGGACGACTGCAGACCAATGTCGTAGAGACCGATGCCGCCAGCATCCAAGCCGCAACCGCGATTCGCGCTTTCTTCATGAGGATTCATTGTCGCTCATCATCGATTCGCGACTGCTACCAGTCTAAATGAAGACCAATGTCGGATCGCTCGTCTCGATCAATATGAACGGTTACTTCGGAGCCCGGCTTCAGCTTCTTGCCCGACTCTAACTTGTAGTCCTTCACGTCCGCCCACACAACATAGTCCGCCTTGCCCACCGGCAACCGCTGCGCGAACTCGCCGGTGTGGTTGGAATACAGCTCCCAGCGCGCTTTCTTATCCTCGGCCCGCCGTATCTTCACTTTGACTCCGTAGAGCGGATGCCCCTCGGGGTCCCAGACCGTCCCAAAAATTAACGCGTAAGGCTTCGGCTTCGCGGTGCCGCTGCCTCGCGCACTCATTGGCTCGACCGCAACCATCAGCAAACACGTCGTCAGCCACACTGGTAAAGCCGCCGCCACCATGCGCCCCAATCCACGGAAATGTGCCGCGTTCTTCAGGAATCCTCGTCCTCATCCTCTTCGTCGGCGTCGTCCTCATCCTCGTCTTCTTCAACCTCGTCTTCGCCCACGATTTTCAGTTCAACCGGGTTCACTGTTACCACCTCGAAGTCCGTGCCGCACTCCGGGCAGGAGACGACCGCGCCTTCATCGACCTCATCCTCGTCGATGTCGAGATCCGTCTCGCATTCAGGACAGTACACCATGATTTCCTCCACGCCGATTCCCTCCACCCTCGGGGTACCCTGTTATATTTAGTTTCTTCTCGACGAAAAGGTCAAGTGCCTTGTGGAGAAAATTCCGCCCCGCTTCATTCCGACGGCCATGAACCCAAGGTCTTGTCTCTCGGGCAACCTGTGAAGCTCTCCGCCCGAAACGGCCAATCCGGCCGAGTTCAATTGCTGAGGGGCGACCTGCGTGCAACTCTCGAGCTTTCGAAGGATAATGGGATATTCGGTGCGCACGCAATCCACTGGCAGGGCATCGCAGCCTCGTTCCCGAACCAGTGAAGATTAAGCCGGAAGAGACAACGCACAGGAGCTAACCCACACCGTGGCTCGCGGCCAAACCATTTCGTTCAGCTTCCCTCCCTTTGCCGGATGGGTAAGGCGCATCATCCTGACGTGCACCGGGATCTACCTGTTTCAGGCCGTCTCCGGCCGGTTCGCTCCCGGCGTTGTTTTTCAGATGCAGGAGTGGCTGGCCCTGATCCCCGCCGACGTAATGCGCGGCAGAGTTTGGCAAGTCGTGACCTACTCGCTGTTACATGCCAACTTCAGCCACGTTTTTTTCAACATGCTCACGCTCTGGTTTATTGGCGCCTACCTCGAGCGTGACTGGGGTCCGCGCCGGTTCATCGAATGCTACACCTTCTGTGTCGTGGGCGCCGCCCTCGTCGTGATCGTCATGTCCTACACCCACTTTCTCGGAATGCAGCCGGAAGGCGGCACCGTAGGCGCGTCAGGCGGCATCTTCGGTTTGCTCATGGCCTTTGGAATCCTCTACGCTGATCAGGAAATGTTCTTGTTCCCGCTGCCTTTTCGAATCAAAGCAAAATATCTGGTCGGTATTTGGGTCATCGTCGCCATCGTTGCCGTCTTCGAGCCTTCTCAAGGCGGTGTCGCTGTATTTGCCCATCTCGGCGGATTGCTTTTCGGATTCCTCTTCGTCAAGTTTCTCCCGGCCCGCGGACTCACCTATGCCGCGTCCGAGCGTTACTTCGCAGTGCGCAACGCTTACTACCGCTGGAAACGCCGGCGCGCTGCCAGAAAATTCGAAGTCTACATGCGCGACCACGACCGCAAAGTCACCTTCGACGAGCACGGCAACTACATCCCACCCGACGACAACGAAAAAAAGAATGGCGGCGGAAAGTCAGGCTGGGTGAACTAGGGACGTTTGCTGGTGTGGGGCTAAAACATCTTCTCAAATCCAGCTAAGATGCTCCCCGGAAGATCTTGCGCTAGTTCTTTCCCCTTGAAACCCAAGTCGTGCCCCACTCCTTCCACGGTCATCAGTTCGGTCTTGGCGGGGACTAACTGCAACGCCCCCGTCATCTCTTCAATGCTTCCGAAAGGATCGCGCGTTCCATGCACAAATAAACTCGGAGTGCGCAAATCGGGCAAATGCTGTATCCGCAGTTGTTCCAGCCTGCGCGGCGGATGCAGCGGATAGGAAAGCAACAGCAATCCCGAAACCAGATCCGATTCCCCGGCGCCCAGTATCGTCGCCTGGCGTCCTCCATAAGAGTGCCCGCCCAGAAACATTCGGCTCGCTACCTTCTCCCGCAAAACCGCAACCGCATTTCGCAGTCCCGCTCGATCCCGTTCTGCGCGGCCCGGAAACGGCGGCCCCGTCCGCCGCTCCTGGCGGAAAGGCAGATCGCAGCGCAGCACTACGTATCCCTCTCCGGCAAAAGCTTCGCTCAACGCCACCAGCAGAGGGGCAGAGCAATCTGATCCCGCCCCATGAGTCAGGATCAATCCGTCACCGTTCCGATTCACGGGCGTATGCAAAAAGCCGCGAACCGCCGGGCTCAGTGAGTCGTCGAGAAACGGGATCGCCGTCTGCATCGCATCAACTATTTCTTGTGTCGCCCCTTCGGCCGCGCCCCATCGCTTTCCTCCACCGTGTGCAGCCGCATGAAGTTCGTGGCCCCCGACGTCAGCTTCGTCCCCGCCACCAGTCCCAGTACGTCCCCCGGTCGCAAAATTCCCTGTGGCAGTAACTCGTCTTCCGCCGTCCTCAGCATCGCCTCCGCCGATTCCCATTCTGCCTTGTGCACCGGATGCACTCCCCAAAGCGCATTCATGCGATTACATACTTCCGCCTTCCGGCTGAACGCATAGATACGCACCTTGGGACGATGTTTCGAAAGCATGCGCGCCGTGTTACCGCTTTCCGTGAACACCGCAATTGCTCCCATCGGCAGATCTTCGGCCGCGTGCGCAATCGACTCGCAAATCGTCTCCGCCACCGAATACCGAACCTGCCCGTGTCGCCGCCGCGGCGTCGGGGGGAGCTTCGCCATACTCGCCTCCGCTTCCAGAATAATGCGAACCATCATGGCCACCGTCTCCCGTGGATATCGCCCTTTTGCGGTTTCTCCCGAGAGCATCACCGCGTCCGTGCCGTCAAAGATTGCATTCGCCACATCGCTCGCCTCCGCCCGCGTCGGGCGCGGGTTCTCGGTCATCGACTCCAGCATCTGCGTCGCCGTGATCACCGGCCTTCGCCACACCCCCGCGCGCTGAATCACCAGCTTCTGAATGATAGGAACGCGCTCCGGCGGCAATTCCACCCCCAGATCGCCGCGCGCAATCATCACCCCGTTGGTCACTTCCAGAATCTCTTCCAGATGCTCGATCGCTTGCGGCTTTTCCAGCTTCGCAATCACCGGCACCGACTTCCCAAACTCGCGCATCAGGCTCTTCGCCATCCGAATGTCGTCCGCTGAGCGCACAAACGACAGCGCCACCACATCCACTCCATGCTTCAGCCCAAACTCGAGATCCCGCTTGTCTTTTTCCGTCAGCGACGGAATAGCCACAGCCGCGCCCGGAAGATTAATCCCCTGATGCTCGCCCAGCATGCCTCCATTCAGAACTTCACATTCCACATCGTTGCCGCGAATCGCACGCACTTTGAGTTCAATCCGGCCGTCGCACAGCAGCACCCGCGCCCCCGGCTCAACTTCGCGTGCCAAGCCCGCAAAATCCGTCGCAATCAGCGCTGCCGTCCCCTCTACTTTCCGCGCCGTAATCGTCAGCGTCTCCCCCGCCGTCAGCAGCACCGCCTTCCCGTTTTTCAGCCCCCCGGTCCGAATCTTAGGACCTTGCAGATCCTGAAGAATACACACTGTTCGCTTTAAACTATGCGCGGCGCGCCGCAGACGCTCGATTCGCCGCGTGTGTTCCAGGTGTGTGCCATGCGAAAAATTCAGACGCGCAACATCCATACCCGTGCGCATCAGCTCGCCGATCATCTCTTCGGAATCACAGGCTGGCCCAATCGTGCACACGATCTTTGCCCGGCGCACCCGCTCCACCAACTCTTCCGCACCAGTGGAAGCTGGCAGATTCCCTTCGACCAGATCCGGTTTGCGTTCCTTCAAACGACACCTCTCTCCAGAAAGTACCATGAGTTTTTCATCAGTGTGGCGCCTTGGGGACCGCAATACTCGGCCGGCCGCGTTTCTGATCAGCGTGAGATCGAGTCCATCCGAGGAGACGGAACTTTCGTGAGACACCGTGGGAAAAGCATGGCGTTGAATTCAGCCCCAATCAGAATCACCAGCGAAATCAGGTACATCCATACCAGCAGCGCAATACCCAGACCCAGCGAACCGTAAATGACGCTGTAGTCCGCATAGTGCTGCAAATACCATCCAAACAGCGCTGTCGAAATCAGCCACATGGCCGTCGCCAGCACCGCGCCCGGCAAAACCGTGTGCCAAGGCTGCGTGCGCGGCACCGCATTGTGATAGATCAGCTGAATCACTGCAATGCTGGTCAGAATCGCAATCAACCAGCGAATCGCGCCCCACAGCAGCAGAATCAGCGGGCCGAATTCATGCCCCAGCATAAACAAGATCCGTAACTCGATGCGGCTTCCGAAGGCAACCAGAATCGTTGAGAAAGTCAGCGGCAGTCCCGCCATCAGCACCAGCGAAATCGCAATCACTCGCTCCTGAACGATCCCCCACGTCTTAGGCAGTTGGTAGGCGCGGCGAAAACCATCCATCCACGAGATGATCACGCCCGAAGCACTCCACACCGTCAGCAACGAAGTCGTGATGAGCAGCCCCACTGGCCGGTTGGCGCTGCTTCTCAGGTAGGCGAGAACCGTTGAACTGCCCGCCGGCAGGATCGTGCCCAGAGCATACGAAATCTCGCGCAGGTAAACCTCGCCGCGGTTCAAGGTCGCGAGAACCGCGCCTAGCACCAGCAGGGCCGGAAAAAAAGTGAAGATGGATGAATACGCCGAGGCTTTGGCGGTCCCGAAAGCATCGTGCTCAAAGGCCCGCCAGATCGACAGACGGAATAGGCGCCAGAAGCGCCCCAATGCTGGCGCAACCACCAGCCCGCCGGGAATCGGCTCCGGCATCGGGCTCGTATCCTGAGATTGCCCGGTCAGGCGCTGTGGTTCCAGTGCTAAAGACATTGGCTTCAAGACACCGTTATCCAAAAATGCCGTTCCAGCTTACTCAAACAACGTCGCTCGGGGAAAGCCCTTCCTCAAAACGTCACCAAGAAATAAGGGGCGACTCGCGTCGCCCCTCTGGATTCCCCGCTTCTTACTCCGCTGCCAGTTCTTCGGTCTCGCCCTCGTGACGCATGAGTTCGAGCGCGCGTTCGGCATCTTCGTACGCCTGCGAGACTTCCTCCTGCACCTTGCTGGCAGCCTCTTCCATTTCTGGAGACAGACGCACGTTCCGGTAATACTCCATACCGGTGCCCGCAGGAATCAAGCGGCCCACGATCACATTCTCCTTCAAGCCGCGCAGATGATCGACCGCTCCCTGAATCGAAGCTTCCGTTAGCACCCGCGTGGTCTCCTGGAACGAGGCCGCCGAGATAAACGAATCCGTCGAAAGCGACGCCTTCGTGATCCCCAGCAGCAACGGACGCCCAGTGGCCGGTTTGCCGCCCTGCGCGATCGCCCGTTCGTTCTCCTCGTGGAAGCGGAACTTGTCCACTTGCTGCTCCAGCAAAAACTGCGTGTCGCCTACATCCTCGACCTTTACCCAGCGCATCATCTGCCGGACGATCACTTCGATGTGCTTGTCCGAAATGTTTACACCCTGCAGCCGGTAAACTTCCTGGATTTCATTCACCAGGTAGGACTGCAGTTCTTTTTCACCGAGCACGGCCAGAATGTCGTGCGGGTTGAGCGGCCCGTCCATCAGCGGTTCGCCCGCCTTCACGCGCTCGCCTTCCTGCACGTTGATGTGAACGCCGCGCGGTACGGAATATTCTTTCTCCGTCCCGTTATCGGCTGCCACGTAGAGCTTGCGCTGTCCCTTGGCCACTTCGCCGAAGCGCACCACGCCATCGATTTCGCTGATGACCGCCGTCTCGCGCGGCTTGCGTGCCTCGAACAATTCCACCACTCGCGGCAAGCCGCCCGTGATGTCCTTGGTCTTGGTGGTTTCACGCGGAATCTTCGCCAGCACGTCGCCCGGAAATACCGTGTCTCCATCCTGCACCATGAGATGTGCGTGCGAAGGCATCAGGTAACGCTTGCTCGCCTTGCCCTTTACCACAATCGCCGGCTGACGCTTTTCATCCGGCGAATCCGTCACCACGTGACGCGACAGACCGGTGACTTCATCCACTTCCTCGTTCAGCGTGATGCCTTCCTGCAGATCCTTGAATTGCGCCGTGCCCCCAATTTCGGTGAGGATGGCAAACGTGTAAGGATCCCACTCCACCAGAGCCTCGCCCAGCGCCACCGGTCCGCCGTCCGTCACCTTCACCTTCGCGCCATAGACCACTGCATAGCGCTCGCGTTCCCGGCCCTTTTCATCCACCACCGCAATCGAACCCTGTCGATTCATCACCACCAGATCGCCGGTTTTCGATTTCACCGTCTGCAGGTTGATAAAGCGCACCGTGCCCTTGCTCTTAGCATCGAGACGCGACTGTTCCGAAACTCGCGATGCCGTGCCACCAATGTGGAAGGTCCGCATCGTCAACTGCGTCCCCGGTTCGCCAATCGACTGCGCCGCAATCACCCCGGTAGCCTCGCCCAGTTCAACCAGGCGTCCCGAAGCCAAATTGCGCCCGTAACACATGACGCAAACTCCCCGCCTCGATTCGCACGTCAGCACCGAGCGGATTTTTACCCGCTCGATTCCCGCAGCCTGGATCGCACCCGCCAGATCTTCTGTGATCTCCTGGTTGATATCGACCACGACTTGGCCTTCGTAGTCCTTGATCTTCTCCAGCGACACCCTGCCCACGATGCGGTCGCGCAACGGCTCGATGATCTCGCCCGCTTCTACGATGCCCGAAACGAAAATTCCATCCACCGTGCCGCAGTCGTATTCGCTGATGATCACGTCCTGCGCCACGTCTACCAGACGCCGCGTCAGGTAACCCGAGTCGGCCGTCTTCAACGCCGTATCGGCCAGGCCCTTGCGTGCGCCGTGCGTCGAGATGAAATATTCCAGCACCGTCAGCCCTTCACGGAAGTTCGCCGTGATCGGCGTCTCGATAATTTCACCCGTCGGCTTCGCCATCAGTCCGCGCATCCCCGAGAGCTGACGAATCTGCTGTTTCGATCCCCGGGCGCCGGAGTCGGCCATCACGTAAATCGGATTCAGCTGGCCTTCTTTGTCCCTCCGCTGCATCTGGCCGAACATCTCATCGGCAACCTTTTCCGTAATCGCCGACCAGATTTCGATGACCTTGTTATAGCGTTCGCCGTTGGTGATGGCGCCGTCCAGGTATTGCTGCTGCACCGCGATCACCAGCTTGTCTGCGTCTTTCACCAGCGTCTTCTTGTTGTCCGGGATCACCATGTCGTCAATGCCGATCGACAACCCGGCTCGGGTCGCGTACTTGAAGCCCAGCGACTTGATCTCGTCCAGCATCTTGACCGTGACTTCCAGGCCGAAGCGCAGATAGCAGTAATTCACCAGCTGGCCGATGCCCTTCTTCTTCAGCAGGCCGTTGATATACGGCATCGCCACGTTGACCCCAGGCACCGTCTTCGGCAAATGGTCGTTCAGAATGGCGCGCCCCACCGTCGTGTTCAGGTACTCGCGCTTGATGTGCACCGGCTCCGTGTGGTTCACGTCCTGATCGTCGTACGCCTGCGTCAGGTCGATCACTTCGCCTGTGTACCGCAGCCGAATCGGAGTCAGCGTTTCCACCTCACCCATTTCGAGCGCAATCACCACTTCATCAATATTGGCAAAAGACCGCCCTTCGCCCTTCGCGCCCGGCTTCGCTTTGGTCAGGTAATACAGCCCCAGCACCATGTCCTGCGTCGGCACCGTAATCGGCTGGCCTGATGCCGGCGACAAAATGTTGTGTGAAGACAGCATCAGCACGCTGGCTTCTACCTGCGCCTCCGGCGACAACGGGATGTGTACCGCCATCTGGTCGCCGTCAAAGTCCGCATTGAACGCCGTGCACACCAGCGGATGGATCTTGATCGCCTTGCCTTCCACCAGCACCGGCTCAAACGCCTGAATGCCCAGGCGATGGAGCGTAGGCGCGCGGTTCAGCATCACCGGATGGTCTTTGATTACCTCTTCCAGAATGTCCCACACGATCGGGTCCTGCTGCTCCACCATTTCTTTTGCCTGCTTGATGGTCGTGCAGTTCCCCGTCTGTTCTAGCCGGTGATAAATGAAAGGCTTGAACAACTCCAGCGCCATCTTCTTCGGTAACCCGCACTGATGTAGCTTCAATTCCGGGCCAACCACAATCACCGAACGTCCAGAGTAGTCCACGCGCTTGCCCAGCAGGTTCTGGCGGAAGCGTCCCTGCTTGCCCTTCAGTGTGTCCGAAAGCGATTTCAGCGGACGATTGTTCGCGCCTCGCAATACGCGCCCGCGCCGCCCGTTATCGAACAAAGCGTCCACCGCTTCCTGCAACATGCGCTTTTCGTTGCGCACGATCACTTCGGGAGCGTGCAAATCCATCAGCTTCTTCAACCGGTTATTGCGGTTGATCACCCGCCGGTACAGATCGTTCAAATCGGAGGTCGCAAAACGTCCGCCATCCAGTGGAACCAGCGGACGCAGTTCGGGTGGAATCACCGGCAGCACATCCAGAATCATCCACTGCGGCTTGTTGCCGCTCTTGCGGAACGCCTCTACCACCTTCAGCCGCTTGGCATACTTCAAACGCTTCTGCAGCGAGGTTTCGTTCTTCATCTTCTCGCGCAGCTCCGTCGAAAGCGAATCCACTTCAATCCGCTTCAGAAGCTCTTTGATCGCTTCCGCGCCCATCATCGCCTTAAAACCCGCCGGGCGGTATTGCTGATCAAGCTCGCGGTACTTGACTTCGTCTTTGATGACTTCGCGCTCTTTTACCGGAGAGTCGCCCGGATCCACCACAACATACGCTTCGAAGTAAAGAATCGCTTCCAGGTCGCGCAGCGAAATATCCAGCAGATGCCCGATGCGGCTCGGCAGTCCCTTGAAGAACCAGACGTGCGAACACGGCGACGCCAGCTCGATGTGCCCCAGACGCTCGCGCCGGACTTTTGACAGCGTCACTTCCACGCCGCACTTGTCGCAGATCACCCCACGATGCTTCATGCGCTTGTACTTGCCGCAGAGGCATTCCCAGTCGGTGACCGGACCAAAGATGCGAGCGCAGAACAAGCCATCGCGCTCCGGCTTGAAGGTGCGGTAGTTGATGGTTTCCGGCTTGGTCACTTCACCATGCGACCAGCTCCGGATCTTTTCCGGTGACGCCAGACTGATGCGAATGGCGTCAAAGTCAGCCACCGGGTTTGCCATATCGAACGGGCTCGAACGAAACATGTTCCTCCGCTTTCCTGTGGATCTCACGCGCCCACCGGCGGCCCTCAAACTTCAGTTCTCAGTTCCCGGTTCTCAGTTCTCCGCGAGAACCGGGTTGAGATCGCTGCCTTGTCCGCGACCTGAGAGCAACTGCCGCGTACGTTAATTGCACAAAATTTTCTGAGCACATCCCGGTTCCAAGCCGAACTCCGCTCTCCCACCACTGAGAACCGAGAACTGAGAACCGGGAACTGCCTTAATCCGCTGCAATCGCCACCGGCTTTTTCTCGGTGGCCTTGATCAATTCCACATCCAGGCAAAGCGCCTGCAATTCGCGAATCAGCACGTTGAACGATTCCGGCACTCCCGGCTCCATCGCAGCCTCGCCCTTCACGATCGCCTCGTAGATTTTGGTGCGCCCGTACACATCGTCCGACTTCGCCGTCAACAGCTCTTGCAGGATGAACGCCGCGCCATACGCTTCCAGAGCCCAGACTTCCATCTCTCCAAAACGCTGGCCTCCGAACTGCGCCTTGCCACCCAGCGGTTGCTGCGTGATCAGCGAATACGGCCCAATCGATCGCGCGTGAATCTTGTCGTCCACCAGGTGCGACAGCTTCAACATGTAGATGTAGCCGACCGTGACCGGCAATTCGAACTGCTCGCCCGTCATGCCGTCCCGGAGCATCGTCTTACCCGATGTAGGCAGGCCCGCGCTCGAAAGCAACGCCTTGATTTCCGATTCACGAGCCCCGTCAAATACGGCCGACCCCATGAACACGCCCTTCTTCAGCGTCGGCGCCACTGCTTCGAGTTCATCCTCGCTCATCTCGGCAATCGTGTCCGCCAGCACCGTGTCCTTGAACAGCGCCTTGAGGTCCCGGCGAATCGCTTCGGAACGCGTGTTCTGCTTCAGCAACTCCCCGATCTTCTGCCCCAGCTCAAATCCCGCCCATCCCAGGTGGGTTTCGAGAATCTGTCCCACGTTCATTCGACTCGGCACGCCGAGCGGGTTCAGGACGATCTCCACCGGCGTTCCATCCTCGAGGTACGGCATGTCCTCTTCCGGCAGAATGCGCGCAATCACACCCTTGTTCCCGTGCCGTCCAGCCATCTTGTCGCCGACGCTCAGCTTGCGCTTCATGGCGATGTAGACCTTCACCAGCTTGATCACGCCCGGCGGCAGCTCATCGCCCTTGGTCAGTTTGTCTTTCTTTTCGTTGACGATCTTCTTCAGCACATCGATCTGGCGCGAGGTCATTTCCTCGATCTCGTCGATCTGCTCGTTCACTCGCGGATCCTTGTCCGCGTACTTGATCCGCTTCAAATTACGCGTCGAGATACGCTCGATCGCGTCCCGGTCCAGAATCGTATCCTTAGTCAGCAAACGCTTGTTCGTGCGCTCGTCATGCAGATCGGCTTGCACTTCCTTGCCGCCCAACAATCCCTCCAGACGCTTCAGACGCTCGTCCGTAAGAATTCGGATTTCGTCCGAAAGGTTCTTTTCCAGCTTCGCGATCTGGTTGCCTTCAATCGCCTTGGCCCGCTCGTCTTTCTCCTGGCCTTTGCGCGAGAAAATCTTCACATCCACCACGATGCCTTCAATTCCCGGCGGACAGTAGAGTGAAGCGTCGCGCACGTCACCTGCTTTTTCCCCGAAGATTGCCCGCAGCAGCTTCTCTTCCGGCGTCAGTTGCGTCTCGCCCTTCGGCGTAACTTTGCCGACAATGATGTCGCCCTGCTTGATGCCGGCGCCGATCCGGATTACTCCCGCTTCGTCCAGATTCCGCAGCGTCGATTCGCTCACGTTCGGAATGTCCCGCGTCACTTCCTCGGGACCGAGCTTCGTGTCCCGCGCTTCCAGCTCAAATTCTTCGATGTGAACCGAGGTGTAGTAATCCTCCTTCACCATCTTCTCCGATACCAGAATCGCGTCTTCGAAGTTGTAGCCGCGCCACGGCATGAAGGCCACCAGAACGTTGCGTCCCAGCGCCAACTCGCCAAAATCCGTGCACGGACCGTCCGCAATCACCTGCCCCTTCACCACCCGCTGCCCTTTTTTCACGATCGGCTTCTGGTTGATGCAGGTGTTCTGGTTCGAACGCTTGAATTTCGTCAGCTGGTAAATGTCGCTGCCCACTTCGCGCGAAAGCTGCATCGGATGATGCTCGCCCTCGACTCGCACAATAATGCGTTCGGAATCGACCGAATCAATGATCCCGTTGCGCCGCGCCAGCACCACCGCCCCCGAATCCCGCGCCGTAACCCCTTCCATCCCCGTCCCTACAATCGGAGCCTGCGCCCGCAGCAAGGGCACCGACTGCCGCTGCATGTTCGCGCCCATCAGCGCGCGGTTCGCGTCGTCGTGCTCCAGAAACGGCACCAGAGATGCCGCTACCGATACCAGTTGCTTCGGGCTCACGTCGACGTAATCCACTTCGTCGCGATTCACCAGCACAAAGTTACCCGCCTTACGGGCATTCACCAGTTCGCCCGCAATGCGGCCCTTGTCATCCAGTTCGATGTTCGCCTGCGCAATCGTGTGCCGGTCTTCTTCCCACGCGGAAAGATAGAAAGAAAACGGCTCCACCTCGACCGGCTTCTTGCGCCGTTCCTTAAGATCGGCGTTGACTTTCTCCATCTCGCTCTTCTCGGCATAATCGCCGACTTTGAAGTTGCTGTCGCCCGCGTTAACCACGATCACGTAGTCCACCACGCGCGCGTTCTTCACCTTCCGATACGGAGACTCGATAAAGCCGTAGTCGTTAATACGCGCAAAACAACTCAACGACGAAATCAATCCGATGTTCGGACCTTCCGGCGTTTCAATCGGGCAGATGCGTCCGTAGTGCGTCGGGTGTACGTCGCGCACTTCAAACCCCGCCCGTTCCCGAGACAACCCGCCCGGCCCCAGCGCCGACAAACGCCGCTTGTGCGTGATTTCCGACAGCGGGTTCGTCTGATCCATGAACTGCGACAACTGCGACGATCCGAAAAATTCGCGGATCGCGGCCATCACCGGTTTCGCGTTCACCAGGTCGTGCGGCATCGCCGTCGACATCTCCTGGTACACCGACATCTTCTCCTTAATCGCCCGCTCCATGCGGACCAGGCCGATGCGGAACTGATTCTCCAGCAACTCGCCCACCGCTCGCACCCGGCGATTCCCCAGATGATCGATGTCGTCCACCGCCCCGATGTTCTTACGCAGCTTCAGCAGGTACTTGATGGTCGCGTAAAAATCGTTCGGATCAAGCGTCCGCTGCTCCAGGCTGGTCGCTTCCTGGTTCTCAAACAGCTTGATATTGAACTTCAAACGCCCCACCCGCGAGAAGTCGTACTTCCGCGGATCGAAGAACATCCCCTGGAACAACGCCGTCGCCGTATCCAGCGTCGGCGGATCGCCGGGACGCAGTTTGCGGTAAATCTCGATCAGCGCTTCCGACGGCGTAGTTACCGAATCGCGCCGCAGAGTCTGGCTGATCACCGTGCCCACGTCATCGCGCTCCGGGAAGAACACGCTCAACTCAATTACGCCCGATTCCAGAATCTTTGATACCTTGTCGGCCGTAATCTCGGTGTTGGCTTCGAGCAGCACTTCGCCCGTCGTCGTGTCCACGATGTCGCTCGCCGCCCACGCCCCTTCGAGATCGGACATGTCCACTTCGATCTCGCTGATCTTCGCCTTCTGGATCTCCTTCAGCGTCGCGGCCGTGATCTTCCGCCCCGAGTGCGCCACTTCATCTCCCGACTTCGACTTGATGCTGTGCGCCAGCTTCATGCCCAGCAGGTTCGTCGGCTTCTCGCTCGCCGGGTCCAGCGTCCAGAACAGCTTCTTGTCCCGCACAATCAGACGGTCCGTCGTATAGAAAGTCTTCAGAATGTCTTCGCCCGAACGCAATCCCAGGGCGCGCAGGAAAATCGTGCCCAGAAACTTGCGCTTCCGGTCGATGCGCACGTAAAGAACGTTCTTCTGGTCGTACTCGAACTCAACCCACGATCCGCGGTACGGAATGATCTTGCCCAGAAAGTACGTGCGGTTCGCCGCCGTCTCAAAGAATACGCCCGGAGAGCGATGCAACTGGCTGACAATGACGCGCTCCGTGCCGTTAATAATGAACGTCCCGTTCTGCGTCATCAGCGGCACGTCGCCAAAAAATACTTCCTGTTCCTTGATATCGCGAATGGAACGGTTGCCCGCCTCATCCTTGTCCCAGATCGTCAGCCGCATCGTCACTTTGAGCGGCGCCGAATACGTCATGCCCCGCTCTTCGCATTCCGCCACGTCGTACTTCAGCTGCAAACCAACCGGGTCGCCGCACTTGTTACAGAAGTCGGGCGTGTTCGCGTTGTACGTGCCGCACTTGTGGCAGAGAACTTCGCCCGGATGAAACGGGTCCGTGATCACCGTCGATCCGCAACTCTTACAAGTCGTCCGCAAGTGATGCAGCCCTTTCAGGTGTCCGCACTTGCATTCCCAGTTGCCAATCGCGAAGTCCACAAACTCCAACTGCGACACATTGCGGAAATCCGTGATCGGAAACACCGACTGAAACACTGCCTGCAGTCCGCCGTCTTCGCGCTCGCTCGGCAGTTTGTCCATCTGCAGAAAGCGGTCATACGATCGCTTCTGAACCTCGATCAGGTTCGGAATCTGGATGGTGGCTGGAATCTTGGAAAAATCGAAACGCTTGCGGTGGATATTGTGCTTTGTCATGCTCAGGAACTCCTGCTTTCAGGCAGCCCGGGGCTGCGGTACAAGCGGAATGAGGGCGCAAAAGCGGCGCCAAAATACTGCTAAACGAGAACTGCTTCGATTGCAGAAAAAAGGCGGTGTGCGCGAAAAAAAGCCGACGGCACCCCGTCAGGACATGCTTGTCCTCGGGCGCCACCTGCGACGCTTACTCTTGTGTAACTTGTAAAATTCCGCGCCAGTTCAAGGGCCTGTTCCGTCCCGCCGCCCGCGGGACCGGCTGCCAAACATCAATCCCAGCGACCCTTTTCCGCTTCCTGGGTTTTAAATTTGGAGGATGCGGGTCGCCGTCGCCTCACAGTGAAGCCAGGGTAAGCGGGTAATTGATTAGATATTAACACCACTCCCTAGGATTCAGCTAGTGTTCGGTCAAATAATTGCAGGCGGGGTCGCCAACCAAGCTCACCCCACCCGCAAAACGCGCTTTTCGCCTTCCGTCGTTCGCCTTTCGGTCGCCTGCCGGCATATGCCCGATCGCTCTCGCGAGCCGCGAAGGACGAGTAGCGAACAGCCCTATTTGACTTCGACCACCGCTCCTGCTTCGGTAAACTTCTTCTTGATCGTCTCCGCTTCGTCTTTCGACACGCCCTCTTTGATGCTCTTCGGAGCGCCATCGACCAGATCCTTCGCCTCTTTCAGGCCCAGGCTCGTAACCTCGCGTACAGCCTTGATTACATTGATCTTATTCGCCCCAACTTCCTTGAGCACGACCGTGAACTCGGTCTTCTCTTCCGCCGGAGCTGCCGACCCGCCCGCCGCTGCGCCCCCGGCAACCATCACCGGAGCCGCTGCCGCTGCCGATACGCCCAGCCGCGCCTCCAGTTTCTTCACCAGATCCGCCGCTTCCAGCAACGACAGCCCGACAATCGACTCTTCTAACTGCTGTAAATCCGCCATGTGACCCTCTCCACTCTATGTAAGATTTTCGATCTCGCCATCGCTTCCCCAGGTTTCCAGTGCGACCAGGTCTTCCATTCCAGCGCCAGACAACGCCCGAATCTCAGACCGCGCCACCCCTGACTCAGCAACAGCTAAACCTTTTTTCGAGCAGACTTGCTGCCCAGAAAAGTTTGTAATCGTGCCCTACGCTTCCTTGAACTTTTTCTGCTCCACGCCCTGGCCCACCACCACCGCCAGATTCCGCCCAACCGCATTCATCGCCGTGACCAGACGCTGCGACGGAGCGTTCAACAGGAACAGCAGCTTAGAATACAGTTCTTCCTTCGACGGCATGGTCGCCAGCGACTCGATTTCCTTGACCGAGATCACGCGCCCCTCAACCACTCCCGCCTTGAAGCTGAATTCCGGATTCTCCTTGACGTACTTCGCCAGCGCCTTCGCCAGCGCCACCGGATCGCCTTCGGTGTAGGCAATCGAGGTTACGCCCTGAAGATTCTTCAGCACTTCCTCGACCTTCGTGCCCTTGCCCGCCCGCTCCGCCAAAGTGTTTTTTACCACGCGATACTTCGCCCCGGTCGGACGCAACGCCTTCCGCAACTCAAAGTCCTGCGTCACCGTCAGCTTGGAGTAAGTCGCCACAATCATGCTCGAGGCATTCTTCAGTTCACTGCCCAGCTTCTCAACCTGCGCAACTTTCTTAGCTCGTGTAACCGCCATATCCAAACCCTTTCAGAAAAGTCGTTGGTCGCTTGTCGTTAGTCGTTCGGATCGTCGAGTGCCTTCCAGGCTCACCGAACGACGAACGAACATCGACGAACGACGTCTATGCCTTCGCCGCAACCTCAATCGCTGTCGTATCCAGCGAGATTCCCGGCCCCATGCTCGAACTCAAATAGCAGGCCTTGATGTACTTGCCCTTGGCCACCGAAGGCTTCGCCTTGATCACACTCGAAATCAGCGTGGTCGCGTTGTCGATCAGCTTGTCGGGCGTGAAGGAAATCTTTCCCACCGGAACATGCACCAGCGCCGTCTTGTCGGTGCGGAACTCCACCTTGCCCGCCTTCACTTCCTGCACCGCCTTCGCGACGTCCATGGTCACAGTGCCCGTCTTCGGATTCGGCATCAGCCCCTTCGGCCCCAGCACTTTGCCCAACCGGCCCACCGATTTCATCATGTCCGGAGTCGCAATCAGCGCGTCAAAATCGGTCCAGTTCTCTTTCGTGATCTTCTCGACCATGTCTTCGCCGCCCACAAAATCCGCGCCCGCCGCCTCGGCCTCACGAACCTTTTCGCCGCTCGCGATCACTAGGACCTTTTTCGACTTGCCTAGTCCATGTGGAAGCACCACCGTGCCCCGCACCATCTGATCGGCATGCTTCGGATCGACGCCCAGCCGCAGCGTCACCTCCACCGTCTCGTCGAATTTCGCGAATTTCACTTTCTGCAGAAGTGGAACCGCTTCCTGCAGCGTATACGGCCGCGGTTCAACTGCCTTCCGCGACTTCTCAATATTCTTCCCTGACTTCTTCATTCTCACCTCAGTCTCCCACCGCCAATCGCTGATCTGAAAAGCCGTGGTATTTTCGACAAAAACCTGATGTCGTCGGTCGCTTGTCGCTAGTCGTCATAAAACCCTCCGAACGACTACCGGCCGGCGTCTGACGACGATCTTATCCCACCACTTCAATCCCCATCGACCGCGCCGTCCCGCGCACGCTCTTAATCGCGGCATCAACCGACGCCGCATTCAGATCCGGCATCTTCTGCTTCGCAATGTCCTCGACCTGCTTCAGCGTTACCTTGCCCACCTTGTCTTTATTAGGAGCGCCCGATCCTTTGGCGATGCCCGCCGCACGCTTCAGCAAAATCGACGCTGGCGGCGTCTTCGTAATGAACGTGAACGATCGGTCACTGTAGACCGTGATCACCACCGGAACAATCAGCCCTTCCAGTTCCTTCTGCGAAGTCCGCGCATTGAACTGCTTGCAGAACTCCATGATGTTGACTTGCGCCTGCCCCAGCGCCGGTCCCACTGGAGGCGCTGGCGTTGCTTTGCCCGCCGCAATCTGTAACTTTACCGAACCTGTCGCCTTCTTAGCCATGATGCCTTTCCCATACCTGAATTCAACTTCAGCCCCGAGTCTAGGATTTTCGGCTCAGTGCTTTGCAACTCAGCCCTTCAAACTCTGCCGCTTATGCCACTTTCTCCACCTGCCCAAATTCCAATTCCACCGGAGTCGACCGCCCGAAAATCGTGACCATCACCTTCAAAGTCTCCCGATCTTCATTCACATCGTCGACCACTCCGGTGAACGTCGCAAACGGACCCTCGCCGATGCGCACCGTTTCGCCCTTTTCAAACTTGACCTTGAGCTTCGGCTTCTCCCGGCTGTCCGCCACTTTGTAAACAATATGATTGACTTCTTCTTCCGACAGCGGAGTCGGTTGCTGCCCCGTGCCCACAAATCCCGTAACCCGCGGCGTCGACTTCACCACGTGCCACACGTGGTCGTCCATGTCCATCTCCACCAGCACGTAGCCGGGATAGAACATGCGCTCTGAAGTATACTTCTTGCCCCCGCGAACTTCCGTGACCGACTCGGTCGGAATCAGCACTTTGCCAATCTTGTTCTGCAATCCGAAAGCCTGCACCCGCGATTCCAGCGACTCCCGCACTTTCCGCTCGAATCCCGAATAGGCGTGGATGATGTACCACTTCATATTCGGATTGCGCGCGGGCTCTCCGCCTGCAACCGCTTCCCCGGGCGTTGGCGTCGGCTGGCCTTCACCTTCCGAGCCAACTCCCACCGCGGCGCTTTCGGTCTTCTCTTCTTTATTCGAATCCGTATCCGGCATTCATCGCTTCTTTCGCTCGACGCCTAACGGCGCGAGAAATAATGCAGCATCCGCTCCAGCGTGTTGCTGATCGCCAGATCAACCAGAAAAAAATACAACCCAAATAAAAACACCGTAATAATCACCACCGTCGTCGTGGCCTGCACCTCTTTGCGCGTCGGCGAAGTGACTTTCTTCATCTCCGTGCGCACATCGTGGTAAAAAGACCGGATCCGCTCCGGCCACGATCTCAACGTGGTCGTAATCGCATTCTGTTCTACCGCTGTCGCCATACCTTCCCGCTTTCCTTCACTTCTCCCTCTCGGGCCTCAACTCTGGCAGGGGCGGAGGGATTCGAACCCCCAAGTTCGGTTTTGGAGACCGACAGTTTAACCGTTGAGCTTACGCCCCTATGATTATTGAGCCATTTGGTCATTGTGCCATTGAATCATTTGCCGCAATCGCTCAATGTCTCAATGTCTCAATCGCTCTACTTCACTTCTTTGTGCGGCGTATGCTTGCGGCACCGACTGCAGAACTTCTTCAGCTCCAGCCGGTCCGGCGTCGTTTTGCGGTTCTTGGTCGTCGAATAATTCCGCTCTTTGCAATCGCCACACTGCAACGTAATAATCTCTCGGGGCATCGCTCACTCCAAACCAGCTCTTGGCTGTTAGCTCTTAGCTCTCTGAACTTCAACCACTCCGCTTTTCCTGATGGCTGACGGCTGAAAGCTACGTCACAATCTCCGCAATCGTCCCCGCTCCCACCGTGTGGCCGCCTTCGCGGATCGCAAACCGCAATCCCTTTTCCATCGCCACCGGCGTGATCAGT
>Ga0326727_10007047_pt1 | contig 30158 bp, 23 predicted proteins | sample MB2enrmetagenome_FD_207643 | JGI IMG/M metagenome (GOLD analysis project Ga0326727, IMG submission 207643) | Lab enriched peat soil microbial communities from McLean, Ithaca, NY, United States - MB29MY | ecosystem: Environmental > Terrestrial > Soil > Wetlands > Peat | place: USA: New York... | reverse complement strand
GCCGGTTACCTGGGAGGAAGTCGAGCAGGCGCTAAAGAAAAAAGACGCGGGACAGTTGGTATTCGAAGCCAAAGACGTGCTCGCGCGCGTGGAGAAGATGGGCGATCTCTTCGAACCGGTGCAGACCCTGAAGCAGAAGCTGCCGCAGCTGGCGGGGTTGGCTGCCGAACCGGCAAAGGAAGAAGACGAACACATCAGCATCGCCGCCCGGGCCGAGGTGCAGCCGCGCCCTAAGGCGACGACGAAGACAAAAGGGAAGTCAGCCGCTGGCAAGCGTCGCAAGTTATAATCCCGCTCATATGGCGCATTTTTACGTTGGCACATCGGGATGGGCGTATCCGACATGGAAGCCCGCTTTCTATCCCGAGAAACTTGCGCAGAAGAAATTTCTGAACTTCTATGCCTCAAAACTGAATGCCGTCGAAGTCAATTACACGTTCCGCCAGTTGGTGAAAGAGACGACCGTCCAGAACTGGATCGCCGAAACGCCCGAGCATTTTCGGTTCACTATCAAAGCGCATCAGGTGCTCACGCATATCAAGCGATTGAAGAACGCGGAACAATTCCTGCAACGTTTTCTGGGCACTCTGGAAGCGTTAGAGCGTGCCCGGCGCCTGGGCCCACTGCTCTTTCAACTCCCGCCAAACTTCAAAGCAGACCAGGCGGTGCTCGCCGAGTTCCTGAGAAGCTTGCCGCGAAGTGTGCGCGCCGCATTTGAGTTCCGCCACGAATCCTGGTTCACCGACGCCACCTGGAACACGCTGCGCGAACGCAATATCGCACTCTGCGTGGCGGAGACGGAAGAACGCGACACTCCCGATGTAGTCACTGCCGACTACGCCTATTACCGCTACCGCAAGCCCATCTATACGCCGGAAGAACGCAAGGCGATGGTTGGCCGCATTCGCGAGCATCTGGCGGCTGGCCGCGATGTGTTCGCCTACTTCAAGCACGAGGAGACGCCGGAGGGCGTTCTCTATGCTGTGGATTTGTTGCAAGCGGCGGGCGGAGCGAGGCGCTAGATTCAGCGCCTTCGGCACGCATCTTGCTCGTTACTTTTCGGGTTCTGCCTGACATCCCATACTCATCATATGGCCTCGGACGCCAACTTACGGACGCTCTCTGCCTTCTTCGACTATCTGCGAGTGGAGCGAGGGTCCGCGAAGTTGACCATAGCCGCATACACCAGTGACCTGGCGCAGTTCGCTGAGTTTCTGGAGAAGCGCCACGTGCTTCTGAGCGGAGCGCAGCGCGAGGACGTACGCGGATACGTCCAGGAATTGTTTTCGAATGCGCTCGACGGGCGCTCGGTAGGAAGAAAGCTTTCCGCCATCCGGCATCTTTACCGGCACCTGCTGATGGACGGAAAAATCGACAAGGATCCTACCCTGAACATCGACCTGCCGAAGCAGTGGAAGGTGCTGCCCAAAGCGTTAAGCCGCAATGAAGTCGGGGCGATGCTGACCGGGTCGCCGCCGGAAAACGAAACGGCGCGAGGGCGGGCACTTCGACTCCGCGATCACGCCATGCTTGAGCTTCTCTATGCCGGGGGCGTGCGCGTTTCCGAGGTTGCCGACGCGCGGCTGGAAGATCTGAAGCTGGAAATGGGATACATCCTGGTGCGGGGCAAGGGTGACAAAGAACGCATGGTGCCGTTGGGAGTGCCAGCTCAGCAAGCATTACAGCAATACTTGAAGAATGCCAGAGAAGTAATTGCTAAAAAAAGGAGTTCACCGCTGTTGTTCGTGGGGGCCGGAGGACGGCACCTGACCCGTCAGCGGATCTGGCAGTTAGTTGGAAAAGTCAGTCTTGCTTCCGGACGCCACGCCAGCCCCCACATGCTGCGGCACTCCTGCGCAACGCACATGGTGGAGAACGGGGCCGATCTCCGGACCGTGCAGACCATCCTCGGCCACGCCGACATTTCCACGACCCAGATTTATACGCACGTGGCGCTAGACCGACTGAAGGGCGTGTACGCGAAGCATCATCCGCGGGCGAAGGCGAAGATAGCTTCTGGCTGCTAGCTGCTGGCTTCTAGCTAAGTCAAAATCTAGTTTGGCCAGAGGCTGGCAGCCAGCAGCCGGAAGATAGAAGTGGAATGATAGTGACGATCCTAGACCGCAAACATCCTCGCACTATCGTCGAACGCGCCACCGACGACTTCCTGCGCCACCTGCGCGAGCGCAATGCCTCGGCACACACTATCAAGGCTTACACCGGGGATTTCGACAACTTTGCCGCCTACATCGGCTCGCGCGGCTGGAAGACGATCGACCACATCGCGATCCGCGGCTTCCTCTCGCATCTCTACGACAGAGGATTGAGCAAGACTTCAGTCGCCCGCGCGCTTGCCGCCGTGCGCTCGCTGTATCGCTGGCTGGCTCAGGAAGGTGTGGTCGAGCAGAACCCGGCGAAGCTGGTTTCCACGCCCCGGCTGCCCAAGAGATTGCCGCGCGTTCCGACCATTGAAGAAATGAATTCCATGCTCGACGGCAAAATGCCGGAGGTGGCATCGTTTCCCGAACGCGATCGCCTGCTGTTCGAACTGCTCTACGGCTGCGGTATTCGCAACTCCGAACTGGTCGGCATCAATCTCGACGACATCAGCCTGAGCAACGAAGCCATTCTGATTCGCGGCAAAGGCAAGAAGGAACGCTACTTGCCCTTCGGAGGCTCCGCGCTCGCTGCGCTAGCCGTCTACCTGCCGTGGCGGCAACAGTTACTCGCCACGCTCAAAAAGAAACAGGAGAAAGGCATGCCTGCGCTGCTCGTCAACCAGCGTGGCGGACGCCTCACGACCCGCAGCGTAGGACGCATCGTCAAGCGCATCGCGATTGCCAAGGGACTGTCACCGGAAGTTCATCCGCACACTCTGCGTCATGCCTTCGGAACGCACATGCTGGAAGAGGGAGCGGATTTGCGAGCCATCCAGGAACTGCTCGGCCACGAGCGGCTGGCGACCACCCAGCGCTATACGCAGCTCTCCGTCAAGCACGTGATGAACGTTTACGATCAAACCCACCCGAGGGCGAAGTGACGGTGCCGTGATCTGATCTCCGCCCCTATTACCCCGGTAACTTTGCACAGGCGCGCTATTGCTCCAACATGGCAGAAGTCGGTTCTTGGCTTGCGCGAGCGGTTTTCATGGACCGCACTTTTTCAAGTCGAGCCTAAAGGCGCGACGATCGGAATAATGACAATGAGTAAAACTGCCAAGGAAAGTGTCCTGCTGCTATCGCTTTTCCTGATTGCCGCGATGGTGCAATTTTTCGCCCAGTCGCTGCCGATGGCGCTCTGCTTTTACTTCTTGCCCACTTTGTACTCGGCATACTACTTTGGACGCCGGCACGCGACTCTGACCGCGTTCGCATGCGTATTCCTGGTTGGTTTGCTGGACTCCCTGAACAACCTGGTGCCGGCGCATCGGATGATGGCGTTGCCTGAGGAGCGAGTATTCAACTTTGCCATCTGGGCGGGAATTTTGGTCATCGTCGGCTACGTGATGGGTACGCTTTATGAGCGCAAGGAGGCGATGACTGCCGACGTTCGCGAAAGTTTTGGCAGTCTGCTACTGGTGCTGCAACACTTCATGGCCAATGAGAAGCTCGGCGTAGGTGAGAACCAGCGGTTGGTGGAGGCGTCGACCAGAACGGCAGAGGCGATGGGGCTGGGTTCCGATCGCGTCGAACTGCTGCGGTCAGCAGTGTTGCTCCGGGATCTGAGCAAGCTCGGCATCACCAACGACATTCTGTACAAGGCCGCCGATATGAGCCGCGACGAAGTAGTCGCGAGCTTCCGCAAGTCCCGGAAGAGCGATGCGCGCACCCAAGCCGTCGGCAATTCTCTGCGTCGTGTGATTCCGATCATCGTTGCGCAGCAGATCTTGCATGAGCAAGGCGCTCGCTCGGTCAACGTTCCCATCGAGGCCCACATTTTGGCCGTGGCGGATGCTTATCAGAAGCTGATCAGCGGCGCCGGTGGCAAGGCTATGTCGCCGGACCAGGCCGAGCGCGAGATTATTGCCGGATCGGGCCAAAAGTATCATGCCGGAGTTGTGGATGCCTTTGCCAAAGCCATGGGCATACAAGCCAAGGCCGCGGGCGCCTAAAATCGCTGAATTACAAAGCTAGATTACAGGGTTAATGGGTTTCCGCTAACGCTGGATTCTTCGAGTCGGATTCCGGCCCGCGCGCGTGTCTTCCCGGCAACTCTTTTTCTCTGAACTCTCTTTTTCTCAATTCCTGCCACATCCCCACCACTCTCGACTTCAACTCGGACGTCAGCCGTTCATAGGCGGCCTCGCTCGCCTCATCGAGCGGCGGAGGTTGAATCGGCTTGCCGAATACGAGTTGCAGATCGGTGAACCTCGGAAACTTTTTGTGGCGCGGCCAGGCTTCGTAGAAACCCTCGATCGCAATCGGAACAATCGGAGCTTGCGTGTGAATCGAGAGAATCGCGGCGCCCTTGCGGAATAAGGTCGGTTTGCCGTCGTTGGTGCGCTCGCCCTCGGGATAGAGAACCAAAATGTGTCCCTGGCTAAGGCCAAAAGCTCCGGCGCGCATAGCGGGCACCAGGTTCGCGTCCGGATCCAGGACCGCCACGCGCAGCCAGCGCGCCAGTCGCCGCATGAATCCTGTACCAAAAATGTCGCTCGTGCCCAGCGCAAAGGTATCGCGAAACAGGCGATACGGCAGCGCCCCCACCATCACCAGCGGATCGATATAGCTCTGGTGATTCGAACAGAGCAGATAGGGGCCTTTTTCGGGCAGATTCTCGAGCCCGCGCACTTTGAGGTGAAATCGGTCGAGCGCGAAAAGATAAATCAGTTTCCCCAACATGAAGAAAAAGACTTCTGCGAAAATATTGTGGCGCGTGAGTGCGAGAACTTCGGGATCAGTCACCGGCTCGTTCAAAATTGTGGACCAGACGGGTGCTGCCGCGCTGGCTTGGCCTTCGCCGCGACTCGCGCTCGAAACCACGGCGTCGACCAGGTCGCGCACTGAGTATATTTCCGCTAACTGCGACTCGGACACATCGCCGCCAAGTTGCTGCTCCAGGGCAGTCAGCAATTCGACGCGCTGCATGGAATCGAGTCCCAAATCGAGCTCCAGATTGTGGCTGGGACGGATCGTATCGAGTTGAGTGCGCAAAGATTCCCGCACGATGGCGAGCGCGCGCTTGACATCCTCACGCTCCAGCCATTGCTGCTCGTCGTTGGTGAATGGGGTTAGCGGTTTCCCAGTGGCAAGTTCCGAATCGCCGTCGCGGTTTTGTTGCAGCTCTCGAACTTTCTTTTCAATCTGGAAGCGCTTGAGCTTGCGCGTGGTCGTGCGTGGCAGGTCTTCCTGCCAGATATCATAACTACCCAGGCGTTTGGTGGAAGCAATCTTGTGGGAGAGCGCTTCAATGTCGAAGCGGATCGCCTCCTTGGAGTTGACGATCTTGCGTTCGCGCAGCCGGTCGAAGTTAGGCACGACGACGGCATGCAGTCGCTCGGATTTCGGGTCCCCTGGGCGTGCCTCCAGCGCCAGCACGCAAATCTCTTTGACGTACTGGGCACGCAGGTAATGCGTCTCGACCTCCTCGGGATAAATATTCTTTCCGTTGGCGAGCACGATGACTTCCTTGCGCCGCCCGGTGATGAACAGATTGCCGCCGGAATCGAAGTAGCCGAGATCGCCGGTGTAGAGCCAGCCATCGCGAAGGACTTCTGCCGTGGCCTCGGGGCGATTCCAGTATCCTTTCATTACGATCGCGCCGCGAATCGCAATCTCACCCGCTGGCGCCGCACCATCCTCGAGCGGCTGCGGGTCCACAATCCTGGCTTCGACCCCGGGGAAGGGCTTTCCGACTGAGCCAAAAACAATGCGCTGCCCCGGTGGGTTGATGAAGGCGCCGCCGCTGGTTTCCGTCAGACCGTAGGCATTGAGAACGTCAATGCCAAAAGAATAGAAATCGCGGGCAATGGCGGCATCGAATCGCGAGCCGCCAGTGACCAGATAGCGCATGTGGGCGCCAAAGGTAGCGTGAATCTTGCCGAAGAAAAGCTTGCCGGCATTGATTCCGATGCGTCGCAGAGCGCGGTTGAGCGCCATCAGCGTGCGCACCAGTGACATCGTGAACTTGCCGCGTTCGTTCAGCGCTTTGAAAATCTTTTCGTGGATCAAGTAGAAAAACTGGGGCACAACACAAAACGCTGTGATGTTGCGCTCGTGCAAAGCGCGCAGTAATTCCGTGGTGTTCAGGGTCTCGAGATAGACGACGCGCGCGCCGTTGAACAGTGGCAGGAAAAGGTTGGCCATCTGCGCCAGGACGTGAAACATCGGGAGAATTCCGAGCAGGGCATCCACCGGTCCGATCTTCATGGTGGCGAGCACCGAGTTCGCCTCGCCGACCAGGTTGGCGTGGGTGAGCATGACGCCCTTCGGGTCGGCGGTGGTGCCCGAGGTGTAGAGCAGCGCGGCGAGATCGTCTTCGGCAGGGACGAGGGGCTGAAAGCCGCATGGCCCTGCCGCGAAGATGGAATCGAGATCGGCGCCGAGAACGGGCGAGAGCTCGGATTCGCCCGGTTTAGCCGGCGGGAGATTCTGTTCCGCTGCCGCCGACGTCATCACCAAACCCACGCCGCTTCCCCCGACTGCCTCCACCGCGACCGGAAGATGCTTGAAATCGCAGAACAACAGTGAAGCTCCGCTGTCGATCAATAGCTTTTTCACCTGATCGGCGTTGAAAGCGGTGTCGAGTGGAACCGCCGTTCTGCCAGCGGCGATGATGCCTAAATACGCGGCTACCCAGCGCGGATGGTTCGCGGCCAGAATCGCGACCCGGGCGTCGCGGGGAACTCCCGTCGAGAGCCAGTTCGCCACGCTCTCCGACATGCGGGTGAGTTCCGCGAAGGTGACACGTTCAACGGTTTGCTCCCGCTGAATCTCAAGCGCAATGTTGTTGGGGAACTTCCGGGCCGATTCCTGGAACCGCTGATAGAAAGTGGGCATGTCCGAGGAAATCTTACAGCGAAGGACCAGCGAAGCCAATCCGGTGCGGTTGATTGGAAAACGCGCTTTTTCAAGCTCTTGCATGTGTACACTGGAATAGTGTACACTGGGTCCGTGTTAAAGAACGTCACCCTTAGCGCTGAAGACGCTGCCATTGAGCGTGCCAGAGAAGTCGCGCGTAGCCGCCGGACGACGCTCAATGAGGCGTTCCGCAACTGGCTGGACGCTTACGGAAACGGCGGTTCTCCTTCAAAAGCAGAGGAGTTCCGAGCGCTCATGAAGCGCCTGCGATATGTTGATGCGGGCCGCAAGTTTACGCGAGAAGAGATGAATGAACGTTAGATCTTTTCTCGACACCAACATCTTTGTTTATTGCTTTGACAGAGCCGAGGAAGAAAAGAGCGTAAGAGCCGAGAACTTAATTTACGAGGCTCTGGCGTCGAGGCAAGGTGTAATCAGCTATCAGGTGGCACAGGAATTTGTGGCGGTTGTGCGGCGCTTTCGTGTTCCGCTCCATTTTGGTGACATCGAAGAATACTGGCAAACTACGCTCTTGCCGTTGCTAATGATCTATTTCACTCCCGAACTCTATGCGAGGGCGCTGAACCTCGCGAACCGCGATCGGCTTTCCTGGTACGACGCGCTCGTCGTTTCTGCGGCGCTACAAGGCGGCTGTGAAATTCTATACAGCGAGGACCTGCAACATGGGCGTCGCTTTGGGGATCTTGTAATCCAGAACCCGTTTCATTAGCCAGACGCGGACTAGGCGCCTTTCCTGCTTCCCGTCCTTCGCCATCTCTCCCGCATCTAATATGCTAGGCTTTTACTGATACTCTGGGACGCGTGTCCTCTGAAGGATTTCCTTTTTGATCAACACATTGCTGGGCAAGGTATTTGGGACGAAGAACGAGCGCGAGATTAAGCGCCTGCAGCCTCGTGTCGTGGCTATCAACGCGCTTGAACCGGAGATGCAGAAGCTCTCCGACGACGAACTTCGCAGTAAGACCGCGGAGTTTCGTGTCCGTATTCAAGAGCGGCTCAGTTCCATCGCCGACGAACCGGAAGCGGATCCCGACCGGCAGAAGGAAATCGAAGCCGAGTGTAGCGAGGTGCTCAAGGGCGTCCTCGACGAACTGCTGGAGGAGGCGTTTGCCGTGGTCCGCGAAGCGGGACGGCGCGTGCTCAACATGCGGCACTTCGACGTGCAGTTGATTGGCGGTATGGTTCTGCACGAAGGCAAGATCGCCGAAATGAAGACGGGCGAGGGCAAAACGCTAGTTGCCACGCTTCCCGTGTATCTAAACGCTCTGAGTGGGCGGGGCGTGCACGTGGTCACCGTCAATGATTACCTGGCCAAGCGCGACTCCGAGTGGATGGGCAAGCTGTACAGCTTTCTTGGGCTGACGGTGGGGGTGATCGTCCACGACCTTGATGACGAGCAGCGGCGCGCCGCCTATGCCGCCGACGTAACTTACGGCACCAACAACGAATTCGGTTTCGATTATCTCCGCGACAACATGAAGTTCGATCTGCACGATTGTGTGCAGCGGGTGCATAACTTTGCGATCGTCGACGAAGTCGATTCCATCCTGATCGACGAAGCCCGGACGCCGCTGATTATTTCGGGCGCGAGCGAAGAATCTACGGACAAGTACTACAAGGTGAATCGCATCATTCCCAAGCTCGAAAAGGGCGAGGAAATCGACACGCAACCCGGCGAACCCAAGATCATGACCGGCGATTACGTTGTTGACGAAAAGCACCGCAACGTTACGGTCAGCGACGATGGCTGGGTAAAAGTCGAGAAGCTGCTGGGGATTGGCAATATCGCCGACCCGGAAAACTGGGCCCTGAAGCATCACGTGGAAACCGCCGTCAAAGCGCACGCGCTCTACCGGAAAGACGTCGAGTACGTGGTGAAAGACGGCGAAGTGCTGATCGTGGACGAGTTCACCGGGCGCCTGATGCCGGGACGGCGCTGGTCTGACGGGCTGCACCAGGCGATTGAGGCGAAGGAAAACGTCAAGATCGAGCGCGAGAATCAAACCCTCGCCACCATCACCTTCCAGAATTATTTCCGCATGTATAAGAAGCTCGCGGGCATGACGGGCACGGCGGAAACGGAAGCGGCAGAATTCGACAAAATTTACCGGCTCGAAGTCATCGTCATTCCGACCAATCGCACCTTGCTGCGCAAAGAGAATCCGGACATCGTCTACCGTACGGAGAAGGAAAAATATTTTGCGGCCGCCGACGAAATTCAGAGACTGCACGACAGCGGCCAGCCGGTGCTGGTGGGAACGACTTCGATCGAAAAGTCCGAGCGCCTTTCCGACCTGCTGAACAAGAAGGGATTGAAGCAGCACGTGGTGCTGAACGCGAAGTTTCACGAACGCGAGGCGGAAATTGTGGCACAAGCCGGACGGAAAGGCGCGGTCACCATCGCCACCAACATGGCCGGCCGCGGCACCGACATTCTGCTGGGCGGCAATCCCGAATTCATGGCCAAGCAGGAATGCGTGAAGAAGGGAATCGCGCAGCCCATCCGCGCCGCCCAAGGCAAGATCGAAGCCGAGGTCGACGATCCTAACCGAACAGTTTGGTACTACGCCGGCAATGAATACGCTGTCCCGACCGATCAATGGACCGAGATTCTTGCGCGTTACAAAGCTGCCACCGACCAGGAACATCGGGAAGTGATCGAGGCTGGCGGGTTGCACATCTTCGGTACCGAACGCCACGAAGCGCGACGCATTGACAATCAGCTTCGCGGACGTGCCGGACGCCAGGGCGATCCGGGCTCCTCGCGCTTCTATCTTTCGCTCGAAGACGACCTGATGCGAATCTTTGCCAAAGAGTGGGTCTCAAACCTGCTGCAACGCCTGGGCATGGAGGAAGGCGTCCCCATCGAATCGCGCATGATCACGCGCCGAATTGAGGCTGCGCAGAAAGCCGTCGAAGGCCAGAACTTCGAGGCCCGCAAACATCTGCTTGAGTACGACGACGTCATGAACAAGCAGCGTGAGGCTGTCTACGGTCTGCGCCGCCGTCTGCTGGAAGGCCTCGACCAGAAAGATCTCATCATCGAAGACTACGTCTCCGGGATTCTCGGCGACATCCTCGAACGGCACTGTCCGCCGAAAGAACATGTAGATAACTGGGATCTTAAAGCTCTGAAAGACGCGGTCTACGCGCACTTCGGCGTCGACATCTACGCCGAAGGCCTCAAGCCCGAGCACATGAATCGCCAGGAACTGGGCGATGCCATCTTCGACAAGCTCAAAGGGCGCTATGACGCAAAAGAGAAGCTGATCGGCGCCGAGGCCATGCGCTATCACGAGCGCATGATCATGCTGAGCGTGATCGACGCGCAGTGGAAAGATCACCTGCTCTCGATGGACCACCTGAAAGAGGGCATCAACCTGCGCGGCTACGGACAGCACGATCCGCTGGTCGAGTACAAGCGCGAGTCCTACGACATGTTCGAAGAAATGATGCAGCGCTTTCAGGAAGAGACAGTTCGCTACCTCTACCTGATGCAGATCATGGAACGCCCGCCGGACTCGGGTGCGAGGCCGAGTGGGCCCGAGGGACCGTTAGGCGAGGGACCCGAAAGCGGCGTGCCATCAGTCATCACCGGCGGCCGGGGCGGCAATGGACGCCCGCCGCGGCAGATCGCTACCTCCGTCGATGAAATTGAGGAAGCATTCCAGCGCAGAAAGAAAAAGGAACTGGAGCAAGCGCGCATGGCCGGGGCCGGCGATATGCAAGTTCAGCAGGTTGTGCGCTCCGGGGCCAAAGTCGGGCGCAACGACCCTTGTCCTTGTGGAAGCGGCAAGAAATATAAGAAATGTTGCGGAGCCTGACGGTAGGAATTGCCGCCGAGACCTCGCATGCTTCAGTTCAAGCCCAGAGCGCGGGCGTACAATAGATACGGCAGTAGCGAGGAGGCTCCCTATGATCGCTCTGCGTCTGGTTCATCTCATTGAGTCGCACTCCGAAGAACTAGCTGAAAATCTTCTGCACAAATTGGAACGCTCCAACCGGGCGGCTTCCCTGCGAAAAGTTCCGCCGCACGAGATCCGCGAACGGGCGCGCGAAATTTACCGCAATCTCAGCGATTGGCTGCTGACTAAAACTGACGAAGATATCGAGCGCGTGTACATGGCTCTCGGCCGTCGCCGCGCCGAGCAGGGAGTCACGATGAGTGCCCTCTGTTGGGCGCTCTTGATGACGGAAGAGAATCTCTGGGACTTTCTGGAGTTGGAAGGCATGCGCGAAAGGCCTCTGGAAATCGTGGGGGGCTTCGAACTCTTGCGACTGCTCGATCAGTTCTTTGACCAGGCCGTCTACTTTGCAACTCTTGGATACGAAAGCTCCGGAAGCGAAAAGCAGGCAAAAGGTCGCGAGCATCTGGCACACTCGACCTGACGAAACGGCTTGCCCGGCCAGAGGAGTTGCCGGGACTGGGACGATTGCCGTTTAAGGTTTTCGGACTCCCGCCGCTTGAAACGTCATCTCCGTGGCGGCGCTGTGCGTGCGCCGCTTCCAGGCAAAGAACATGGGTGCGTAGGTCTGGGTGATGTAATCGGTGCGGCCGATCCCGAGCGCGCGAGCAGTGCGGTCAATCCAGCGCGGCAGACCTTCGATTTCGCCGAAATTTCCGATGGGAGTCTTATCCAGCACCACGTGGCCCATGCCGTCGCTCCACTCGGCGCGATATTTTTCATAACGAAACGTGGGGGCGAAGCCGAGCGCGCGCAGAATGCCGTCCATCTGCTGGCCGTTCTCCACGCGCGTTTCCAGTTCAGCCCGAACTTTATGGCGACTCGCCGTGCCTTTCGCCTTGTGAGTCAGCACCCAGGTCTCGCCATATTTCCGCAGCCGCAGCATTTCGCCCCGCTTGCGCAGTTTTTGCCCGGGCAGATCGTAGAGTGAATTCATTTCGTGGGTGGAACGGGTGAGCTGTTTGAAGCCTGCTTGCTTCAGTGCCCGGGTCAGTGCGGGCAGATTGTCGATTCGAAATTTGATTTCGATTTCCTTCGGCATACGGAAATCATAACCGCCGAGACGCCGAGAGCGCCGAGAAAAACTGGATGGAATGATTCACTGCGGACCCTCAGAAGCTCAAGCCCAAGCATTTCTCGGCGCGCTCTGCGCCTCGGCGGTGAAAGGCCCTTAAGACTTCGGCTCGATCTCGGACTCTCGCTCGCGCCGATGGAACCAGCTCATATGCGGCAGATAGCGCTCCATTTTTCTCCGTTTCGCGATCAACTCCGCCGTGATCGAGACGGCGATCTCTTCCGGAGTAATGGCGCCAATATCGAGCCCGATCGGTGCATGGACCCGGTCAAACAAATACGCGGGCAGACCTTCCGCTTGCAGCTCTTTGAAAATGGTGATCGTCTTTCGCTTCGACCCAATCATCCCGACGTAGCGTGCCGGAGTCTGTACCGCCCAACGGAGCATCCGCATGTCATCGCGATGCCCGCGAGTGACGATCACAAGGTACGAAGACTCACTCGGCGTAAGCTGCGCCGCAGCCTTGTCGAAATCTTCGGCGATCACCTGCTGCGCCTCGGGGAAGCGCTCGCGGTTCGCGTATGCTTCGCGATCATCTATTACCGTGACGTCGAATCCTGCGATTCTCGCAACTTTATAAAGGCTTACTGCTATGTGACCTGCGCCGAAAACATAAAGATCTGCTGGAGGTAAAACCGGCTCCACAAAAATCTCCAGCGTTCCGCCGCAGACCAGTCCGGTATCGTATTTTGGATCTTGATTCAGATCAAAAGTCAGCGTGCGCGGCTTTTCCGATTCCATTACTTCGCGCGCCGCCTGCCAGACGTCGGCCTCAACGCAGCCGCCGCCGATGGTCCCGACGATGGAACCATCGTCGCGCACCAGCATCTTCGCCGTCTTGAACGAAGGAATCGACCCGCGCACGTTGACAATGGTCGCCACCGCACCGCGTCGTCCTTCTTTTCGCAGGCGGACGATTTCCTCGTACAGATCCATAGCGATGATTATGGTCCGGCGAAGGACGAAGGTCAAACGAGGTTGCGTAGGGACGGCCGCCCTCGGCCGTCCAAGGACTGCGGCGGTCCCCACGAGTTTATGCTAGGTTGAAAGGTTCAAATCCTCGGAATCCACGCCTCAGGAGCCCTCATGAAAGCCGTTCGCATTCATCAGTTCGGCGGACCCGAAGTCCTCACCTACGAAGATGTCCCTGATCCCAAGCCGCGCAAAGATCAAGTCCTCATCCGGGTGCGAGCGTGCGCTCTAAACCATCTCGATCTCTGGGTGCGTAAAGGTCTGCCCGGCGTGAACCTGCCGCACATCCTCGGCAGCGATGTTGCCGGCGAGATCGTCGAGGTCGGCGAGTACATCAGCGACCTCAAACCCGGACAGCGCGTGCTGATCGCGCCCATGCATTTTTGTAATCATTGCGCCAAGTGCGTTGCTGGTTTGCAGAATCAATGCCGCCAGTTCACCGTCCTGGGCAATGGCGTGGATGGTGGCAATTGTGAACTGTTCGCCGTGCCCGCGGTCAACGTTATCCCGATCCCTGATTCGCTCGACTTCAACGAAGCCGCCAGCGTGCCGCTGGTTTTTCTCACCGCGTGGCACATGCTTACGGGACGGGCCGCCATCCGCCCCGGTCAAACCGTGCTGATACTGGGAGCGAATTCGGGTGTGGGCATTGCCGCCATCCAGATCGCGAAACTGTTCCACGCTCGCGTAATCGCCACTGCGGGCGACGAGCGCAAAATGGAGCGCGCTCGCGAACTCGGCGCCGATTTCGTCATCAACCACTATCAACGGAAGATTTCTGAGGAAGTCCGCAAGATCACCAACTTCGAGGGCGCGGACATCGTCATCGAGCACGTGGGGCGCGCCACGTGGGAGGAGAGTGTCAAGTCGCTCAAGTCTGGAGGCACGCTGGTGACCTGCGGCGCGACCACGGGACCGAAAGTAGAGCTCGATCTGCGGTTTCTGTTCTCACGTCAACTGGCGTTGCTCGGGTCGTACATGGGCACAATGGGCGAACTCTATGAAGTGCTCAGCCACGTCTTTACCGGACGGCTCAAGCCCGTCATTGACCACACGTTTCCGCTCCGAGAAATCCGCACGGCTCACGAGTACATGGAGAAAAGCCAGATGTTCGGCAAAATTGTGCTGAACCCGTAGGAGACTTCACCGCCGAGACGCGGAGTGCGCCGAGAAATGCAAGGCCTTGGTTTTCTCCGCGCACTCGGCGTCTCTGCGGTTAAAATATAGTCATGGCGCAAGAGCTCAGTTTCGGCCCCTACGTTGACATCGAAAACGGCAAGAAGGTGGTCAAGGAACTGGTCTACGGAGACGGTGTGCCCGAAGGCATCGTCATGACCACGCTCGACGCGGTCGTCAACTGGAACCGCAAGAACTCCATCTGGCCGATGACGTTCGGCTTGGCCTGCTGCGCCATTGAAATGATGTCCATGGGCGCATCGCGTTTCGACATCGCGCGCTTTGGCGCCGAGGTGTTCCGCCCGTCGCCGCGGCAATCCGACCTGATGATCATCGCTGGCCGCGTTTCACAAAAGATGGCCCCCGTCATTCGCCAGCTCTGGGAGCAGATGCCGGAACCGAAGTGGGTGATTTCGATGGGCGCGTGTGCGACTTCCGGCGGCGTCTTCAATAATTACGCGCTCGTGCAGAGCGTGAATCAGGTCATTCCCGTGGATATCTACGTCCCCGGCTGTCCGCCGCGTCCCGAGCAGTTGATCTATGCGATCACGCTGTTGCAGGAAAAAATCATGATCGAGCGCGGTTCGATGAGGAAAGCATTGAATCTGGTCCCGAGCGAGTAAGGATCAACCAGCTCTCAGCTTTCAAATATCAAAATCTAGATCTGCTACTGTTTCATCCTTGTGGCCATTTGTCGTTCCGGCGGCGTCATCTGGTTCCAGACCGCGCTCAAATCTTTTTCCAGGATCTGATTATTCGGATCCACCCGCAGAGCCAGCGCAAACCATGAATACGATGTCGGCAGATCGCGCGGCACACAGTGGCCAGTGGCGTACATGGTTCCGAAGGCGCTCCGGGCCCTCGCATTGGATTTCGCCGAAGCGGCCTTCAGATACTTTACGGCCTCGTCGCAGTTTTCGGGTATGCCGCGCCCGTAGAGGTAGGCCTCGCCTTTGCGGAAGGCGGCGTCCCCGGTGTCAGCCACGGCGGGCGCGGGCGATTTTGACGCCTTGGGCGAGGTCGCGCTGGCCTCGTGTTTCACCGGACTCGCCGGTTTTGTTTCGACCGCGGGCGTTGCGGCGCGGTCCACGGTCGTTCCGGTAGTGGGGGGCGCGGCGCTCGCGGGTTTGGCATGGCTCTCCGGCGCAGGTACCGGCGGAACCGTCGCCTGCGACGAGCCCGCATCGGGCGCTGGAACCGCGGTCTTGGCCGCTGGCTGCTCGGCGGGAGCTTCACCGGCGCTCGGAGTCGCGGTTTCCGGTTTTCGGCTCTCTGCCGCGCCGAGATAATTTGTGTACGTCCACCAGCCGGCTCCGCCCAATGCCGCAAGCAGCAGCACCATCACGAGAATCCGCCATCGGCCGGTCTTAGTTTCTTCAGGCTCGAAAAAGGAATCCAAGCCGGAGAAAGATGGTTCCCGCAGCGACTCCATGCTCGGCTGAATTGGGCCCGGCTGATTCAGGCCCAGCAGAGAGGGTCCGGCAATCGGCGGCACCGGTTTGTCAGGGGGCTTGGTCACGGTTTCTGCGACCGGAGGCCGCCGCAGTTCCGGCACTGGCGCTCCCGCCGGCCGCGGAGCTTCGAGCGAGGTGCCACACATTCCGCAAAAACGGAACGTCGGCGGATTGTCTTCCCTGCACTTCGGGCAGATCACAATGGTTCTCCGGATGTCCTTTCCTACAGTCTAACTCCAGCCGGCAATGTTACCGGACTCGTCTGTTCATATTAGAATGCAAACGCCCGGATTCCGTTTATGCCGAAAACCTCTAAAGCCTCGCCCGCACCCGCCGCCCGGCGCTTTGAGGCTCGGCTCGAACGCTTGCGCTCAAGACTCAACTGGATCATTATCCGCATGCCTTTCGATGCCGCGAGAGTCTGGGGAACTCGTGGCCAGATCAAGGTGAAAGGCGAAATCAACGGATTTGCCTTCCGCACTTCGTTGTTTCCCACCCGAGAGGGGCGGCACATTCTGCTGGTCAATAAGCGGATGCAAAAGGGAGCAAGAGCCGCGGAAGGCAGCGTCGCCCGTTTTCAGATCGAATTCGACAACGAAAAACGGACGGTAGCCATCCCCGATGAGCTCCAGCGCATTTTCAACAAAGACCGCGCTCTTTGCCGCTGGTATGACGATCTGAATCACTCCACCCGCAACGACATCGCCAAGTGGATCACCGAGCCTAAGGGTTCCGAAGCTCGAGTGCGCCGGGCGGAGCAGATTGCGGAGCGCCTGCTCGCGGTCATGGAGGCGGAACGGGAACTGCCGCCGGTTTTGCAGGTGGCGTTTGCGCGCCATCCACGCGCCCGTGAAGGCTGGGATTTAATGTCGGCCTCCCGCAGCCGCGGCCACCTGTTTGGCATCTTCTACTACAGAACTCCGGATGCTCAAGCTCGCCGCATCGACAAAATGCTCGAGGACGCGACCGCTCTAGCGGACAAAGCGATTGACAAGAAGAAATGAACGATATTCGGAGGACGTATATGAATTCGCAAGTGAATTCACGCCTCGGCCAGGATCTCCTCTACCTTGCCCACGCCGACGTTGCCGCTATTGGACTGGGCATGGCGGAAATCATTACGGCGCTGGAGCACGTGTTTCGCGAGAAGGGCGAAGGGCGCGTCGAGATGCCGCCCAAAATCGGCATTCACACCATGCCGGACGCGTTTCTCCACGCCATGCCGGCTGCAATTACGCCGCAGAAGGCTGCCGGTATGAAGTGGGTCGGTGGATATCCCGACAACGGCCAGCGTGGATTGCCGTACATTACCGGACTGCTTATCCTCAACGATTTTGAAACCGGTGTTCCTATCGCGCTCATGGATTGCACATGGATTACTGCCCAGCGCACCGGCGCGGCCACAGCGGTGGCGGCAAAATATCTGGCGCGGGCGGAGTCGGAAAGTGTCGGAATCCTTGGGTGCGGCGTACAGGGGCGCAGCAATCTGGAAGCGCTGAAGGTTCTGTTCCCCCTGAAAAAAGTCTATGCGTACGATAAGGACGTCGGTCGTGCCCTGGGTTACGCGCTGGAAATGAGTGGGCAACTGGGAATCGAAGTTATTCCAGTGGGTGACCCGAAAGAAGCGATAGTTGGGAGAGACATGGTTGTTACGGCGGGCCCGATTCTCCGCGTGCCGCACGCCACCATTCAACGCGGCTGGCTTTCCGAGGGCGCGTTTGCGTCACTGGTGGATTTCGATTCGTACTGGCATCCCAGCGCCTTGCAAGAAGCGGATAAGTTCTGCACCGACGACGTGCCGCAGCTTCATCATTATCGCGACCTCGGATATTTTCAGGACATCCCCGCCATCCACGCTGACCTGGGAGAGCTGGTTATCGGGCGTAAGGCGGGCCGGGAGAAGCCGGAAGAGCGCACTATGGCCTGTAATTTAGGGCTCGCCCTCGACGACATCGCGGTCGCGCCGTTAATCTACGAGCGCGCTCTAGAGAAGGGAATTGGGACCTGGCTGCCGCTTTAGGTCGTTTGACCGGTTGTCGTGCTACATAGCACAATGCACAAGCGCCGCGCGTGGGCGGCCGCCGTTCTGAGGATGCTGATGAAATTACGTTTTGCCGCTCGTATCGCCGTTTCGATAGTCGGTTTGGCATTTGTTACCGCGCTCGCCGCTCAGAATTCGAACGTCCAGCCTGAAAATGCGAAGCGAGCCATCACCGAAAGAGACTTGTTCAATTTCGTCTGGGTCGCCGACCCCCAGGTTTCACCCGATGGATCCCGTGCTCTGTTTACCCATGTCGTCACCGACGAGAAACGCACTGGGTACGAGACCTCTATCTGGGTCGTCGCCACCTCCGGCAGCGAAGCTCCCGTGCGCCTGACCAACGGAAAACATGACGCGCATCCCCGCTGGTCACCGGATGGCGAGCTGATCGCCTTCCTCCGCGGTGGAGAGAAAGACGATAACGGCAAGCCCCATCCGGTGCAGATTGCGATTCTGTCGCTGGCTGGCGGCGAGGCTCGCATCATTACCGATCTGCCGAAAGGCGCGGCTAGCCCGGTCTGGTCGCCTGACAGCAAACGCATCGCGTTCTTAAGTTCGACCACGCCCGAAGACATCGAGAAGGAGCAGCGCAAGAAGAATGACGCGAAGGCCGGGGCCGCGAACGCTCAAGAATCCGCGAACATTGGCAGTCCGGCGGCAGGTGGGGAACACGAAACTGACATCCACATCATTACCCGCGCCGTGTACAGGAGCAATGACGAGGGGTATCTCGATTTCAAGCGGCACGAGCACATCTGGGTGATTGACGTTCCGAGCACGTCTGACGAACCGGCCAAACCCCTGCAACTTACCAGCGGTGACTATGACGAAGACGAAATCGTCTGGGCGCACGACGGTTCCCGCATCTACTTCCTCAGCCGCCGCATTGACGAGCCTTATTACGAGACGCCGAGCACTGATATTTATTCTGTCGGATCCACAGGAGGCACGCCCGAGAAACTAGCTACCGTTCCCATGGGAATCCGCGATCTTACGCTCAGCCCCGATGGCCGCCGAGTCGCGTTTCATGGTTCCGTGACGGAGCCCGTCCGTTCTTACTCGCAGCCCGATCTCTGGGTCACGGATCTCTCTCCCAAGGCAGAGCCCCGCAACCTCACTGCCGGCTACGACTTCGATATGGGCAGTTCGGTTTTCGGCGACAACGCCCCTCCGCGCGGAGGGCGTGGCGCGACGCTTCACTGGTCGCCGGACGGGCGCCGGCTCTTCGACATCGTGGAAAAGCGGGGACGCACTCCGCTGGTTCGCGTCGATGCACAGACGGGCGCGGTTACGGAGATTACTCGAGGCGATCAAGCGGTGCTGGATTTCTCCGTCACGCCCGATGCGCGTATGGCCGCTGCTCTCGTCTCTACGCCGGTGATGATCGGCGATCTGTTCGCAGTGTCTTTGGGTGGGGCGCAAGACGGCGCGCAAACTCGCATCACCGACGCGAACCAGAAGCTCTGGTCTCGGCTCAACCTCACCGCGCCGGAAGAAATCAATTACAAAAGCTTCGACGGCCTGCCCATTCAAGGATGGATTCAGAAGCCTCCCGACTTCGATCCGAAGAAAAAGTATCCCTTGATCCTCAACATCCACGGCGGGCCGCACGCCGCTTACGGCTGGGTCTTCGATCACGAATTTCAGTGGATGGCGGCCAAGGGTTACGTAGTGCTTTACCTCAACCCGCGCGGCTCGACCAGTTACGGACAGGATTTCGGCAACATCATTCAGTACCACTATCCGGGCGACGATTACCGCGATCTGATGGTGGGAGTCGATGAAGTCCTCAAACGCGGCTACGTGGATCCGAAGAAACTCGGCGTCACAGGCGGCAGCGGCGGCGGTGTGCTCACCGACTGGACGGTCACGCAGACCGACCGCTTCGCCGCTGCGGTATCACAGCGCGACATCTCGAATTGGGCTTCATGGTGGTACACCGCAGACTTCACATTGTTCCAGCCGCGGTGGTTCAAGGCGCCGCCCTTTCAGGATCCGAAGGATTACGCCAACCGCTCCGCCATCACCTTCGTCGAGAAAATCCACACGCCCATGATGTTCATCCTGGGTCAGGCCGACTACCGTACTCCGCAGGACTCGGGCGGAGAGCAATTGTTCCGCGCGCTCAAATTCTTGAAGCGCCCGACCGCCATGGTCGTCTTTCCGCGCGAAACCCACGAACTGTCGCGCTCGGGCGAGCCGTGGCACCGGATTGAGCGGCTCGACAATATTGTGGGATGGTTCGACAAATGGCTGCTGGGCGTACCACACCCGGAATACGATGTGCGGCCGCAAACACCGGAAGCGAAATCCGCCGGCCATTAAAGCGGACTTAAGGGCAAAGCATTTTTCAAACTTTGAAAGCTACTCGCCCTCGAGACGCGATCTGCCGACGGCTTCAGTGGTGGTGATTCGTGGAAAGATTGCGGCTCCTCAGTTATCTTCGTGAGGACGCATGTCTCCGGTTCGCAGATAACGGTTGTGCCAGCTCAGCGATTCCGTCAGCAGGTGTGGCGTGTGTTTGCCGTACGACAGGCGCTCTGCCCGGCTGAGATAGTCGAGAAGCAGAGGTTTGTAGTCCGGACTGGAACACTTCTCGATGATGAGGTGCGCCCGCTGACGTGGCGAGAGTCCGCGCAAATCGGCCAGCCCATGCTCGGTAACAATTACCTGCACGTCATGTTCGGTATGGTCCACATGCGACGCCATGGGAACGATGGTCGAGATGGTCCCCTTCTGCGCGATCGATGGGGCCATGAAAATCGAGAGATATCCATTTCGGGCGAAGTCACCGGATCCGCCAATGCCGTTCTGAATGCGCGATCCCATAACATGGGTGGAGTTGACGTTGCCGTAGATGTCGGCTTCGATCATGCCGTTCATGGCGATTACACCAAGGCGGCGAATGATCTCGGGATGATTGGAGATCTCCTGCGAGCGCAGAACGATGCGCTCCCGGTAACTGGACATATCGGCATTCACTTCGGTCAGCATCTCCGGGCTGAGTGAGAATGCCGTAGCCGAGGCGAAAGTCAGCTTGCCTGACTTCAGCAGACGAATCATGCCGTCTTGAATGACTTCCGTGTAAGAAGTCAGTCCTTCAAAGGGGCCTTCCTCAAGCCCAAAAAGAACCGCATTGGCAATGTTGCCGACGCCCGATTGTAGCGGGAGCAGATTCGCCGGCATGCGGCCCTTCTGCACTTCCCAACCGAGGAATTCGAGAATGTGTCCGGCGATACGTTTGGAAGCTTCATCGGGCGCTTTGAAGGCGCTATTGCGGTCGGGAGAATCCGTGAGCACGATAGCGACGACCTTCTCCGCAGGGCATTCGAGGTAGGGCGTGCCGATGCGCTGGCCGGGACTTACGAGTGGAATCGGTCCGCGATGCGGCGGCGGCTTGAGACCGTAATAGATGTCGTGCATGCCCTCGAGCGCAGCCGGCTGCCACGAGTTGACTTCCAGAATCACACGCTCCGCTTGATCGATCCAGGTCTTGTTGTTGCCGATCGATGAACTCGGCACCAGTCGTCCGTCCTCCAGTACGGCAGTGACCTCAATTAGCGCGACATCGAGCTTGCCGAGGAATCCGTATTCGACAAACTGCGCGACATGGCTGAGGTGAATGTCCATGTATTCCATTTCTCCCGCGTTGATGCGCTTGCGGGTTTCCGGATCCGACTGATAGGGAAGGCGTAAGTGGATGCCCCCCGCCATGGCGAGCGCTCCATCCAACTCAGGGCCGGTGGAGGCTCCGGTAAAGACGCTGACCTGGAACTTCTGGCCCCGGAAGTTCGCATCGGCAATGCGGCGTGCCAGCTCAATCGGAACTGCCTTGGGATAACCAGACCCGGTGAAGCCGCTCATGCCGACCTGGTCTCCAGATTTGATCAGAGCCGCAGCTTCGTCGGCGCTCATGATCCTTTGCGCCAGAGTGGAATTCAAAACACGCATGGTGGGGGAAACGATACCAGGCATCTATTAGACCCTCGCTAAAGAGTAATGGCTCTCTCAAACTGTAACCGGTGCTACTTTCGACCGTCTGTGAGCCAGGTCACGACGCGATGGATGCTCGAATGGGGCGCCCGAGGTCGCTGGCCGAACGCTGGCACAGGGCCATGACAGGGCCATGACTAAGACGCTAGAATCCGCGAGTGTCACTATTTTGCCTCTTCGCTGCAAGATTTTTCCTTATCGAAAACCCTTGTTGACAGCGGCGCACCGCCCGCGTAATTATTCAACCCTGACCATTGGTGATCTCTTCAGTTGCGACGACCGTGTGATTGCATTGGCCCGACGATGGGAGATCGGGCGGCGCGCAACCAGAGAGTACCTATGACCCTTGTGCATCCCAGTCCGGCTTAGGCCGGGGTACGACGACCCGCATTGGCGGGCTAATTAACCGTTCCTTCAGGAGATGTCACTTTATGTCCCAAGACAGACGCAGGATTTTTCCCGCTGTGGTGTTAGCCTGCCTCGCCGTTGTGCTGATAGCCGTTCCGGCATTCCCGCAGGCAGCGAACAATTTCCGCACCCTACCCAACACTCAAATCCTTGGCGCCGAAGATCAGTCCAAGCAAATGTCCGTTACATTCTGGCTCAATCAGCATGACAAGGCTGGCTTCGACGATCTGGTCCGCCAGATGTACGACCGAAATTCGCCGAACTACCATCACTGGCTGACGCTGAATGAGTACAAGGCGCGGTTCGCGCCTACCGCTGGAGATCTGGCCGTCGTCCGGCAGCATCTGGCGGCGCACAATCTCCGTGTGGTCGCCTCCGACAAACTGAACCACTACGTGACCGCGCGTGGAACCGTCGCTGACGTGCAACGTGCAACCGGAGTACAACTCAACCGGGTGTTAATCAATGGCGAGGTGCATCGCATGGCCAACGGACAGGCCGTTATCTCCGGGGCTGCCGGCAAGGTGGTCTCCGCTGTCCAGGGCCTTTCCGATTTGAAGTACAAGAACTTTGCCAAGCGCGCGGTCGACCCTGACACCGGCAAACCCGTCATGGTACCGCTGTCGAAGGTCAGCCCCCAGTCTAAGGTTGGCCCGGCCGTGCAATACTTTAACGCCAACTGCCTCCGCGCCACACAGTCGCGCGATTTCAAGACCGGTGGTGGTGGCCCCTACGCTCTCTACTCCGGCGCTCGCTACGGAGGCAACATCAACGCCGGTCCGCCGAGTCTTCCGTCCTGCGGCTACGATGCCCCGCAGGTGGACAAAGCGTACGGCCTCACCGCGCTATACACGGATAAGCTCGATGGCACCGGACAAACCGTGGTCATCATTGATGCTTACGGTTCCGATACGATTACGAGCGATGCGAATATTTTCGCGGAGATCAACGGTCTGCCGGCACTCACTTCCAGCAACTTCGCGATCTACTACCCCACGGGCCCCACGAATTGCGGAGGTAATACTTGCGGCTGGGATGTAGAGACTAGCCTTGACGTCGAGTGGTCGCACTCGGTTGCTCCGGGAGCCAATATTGCGCTCCTTCTGGCGGCCGACAATTCCTTCACCAACCTCGACCTCTCGCTTCTCTACGCCATCGATAATGAAATCGGGCCGGTGATCTCCAACAGCTACGGCCTCGAAGAGTACATTCTCGAGGTCTACGACCCCTCCGAACTCACGGTGCAATACGGTCTCACCGAACTGGCCGCGGCGCTCGGCATCTCAACCAACTTCTCCAGCGGCGACGACGGAGACTTCTATCTCTACGATGGCGTCGCTACGGTTAGCATGCCGGCCGCTTCTCCCTACGCTACCGCCGTAGGAGGCACCAGCATGTTTCTCAATCCCGACCACTCCATAAAGTTGCAGACGGGGTGGGGCAACAACTTAACCCGGATCGCCAATGTGACTCCCAATCCTCCCATCATCCCGCCGCTCTCGCTCGGCTTCTATGCTGGATCTGGCGGCGGCACCAGCGCTGTCTGGTCCAAGCCACCCTACCAAGGGAACTTGTCTGGTAACTGGCGGCTCGTCCCGGACATCGCATTCCTGGCCGATCCCTACACCGGTGCCGAGTTCATCGATACCGAAGGCGGAGAGACTTTCATCTCCGTGGTCGGCGGAACCAGCCTTGCCTGTCCTATGTTTTCCGGCATGTGGGCGATTTCCACTCAGGCTGCCGGCACTTGGCTCGGCCAGGCTGCCCCGCTGCTCTACACTCTGCCTGCGGATGCAATCACCGACGTGGTCGCCACGACCGGGCCTGATAACGTGACGGGCACAATCCACCAGCCACCCAGTCCTCCCATCATTGAGACTGCGGACGATCTGGCGGCTCCTTTGGGGAACACCACCGACTACGTGAGCACGCTTTACAACGGAACCTCTACCCGTTGGTACGTTCTCACCTTCGGTACCGACACTTCGCTGACGACTGGCCCGGGCTGGGACAACGTCACCGGATTGGGGACGCCCAACGGCGCCAGCTTCGTCACGGCCGTTGCCGCCGCGGTGAAGTAACTCAGGCTCAAACCAGAGCGGGCCGGAGCAATCCCGGCCTGCTTTTTCCGTGGCGTGGCCAAGAGCGCCCACGCCACGCCTCGAAATGCTTAGTGTCCAACATTAATGACCCACGTAATGACGCGCGGAGGCTTCTTCTGCTATACTGTCGTTAACGCTTTTGCTACGGTTTGCTCGTCACGCGGGGATCCTATTGGATCCGCATCACTTCCGCATTTCCTGCCCGCCGTTTGGTTCCAGCGCCAATTTCAAATAGAGCGGCATGCGAACTCGGACTTGTGTCTGAGAAATTGAAAGTAAGCCCCTCCAGAAAGAAAACCATCGAATGACCACATTTACGGAACTGCCCTTGTCTGCTGCCTTGCAGCAGAAACTGGCGGCAGCTCATTTCATTACCCTCACACCCATCCAGGCGCGCGCCATTTCTCCTGCCCTCGAAGGCAAGGACGTAATCGGCACCGCCCAAACCGGCACCGGCAAAACTCTCGCGTTCCTGATTCCGATCCTCGAGATGCTGCGTCAGGAGCCTTCGAAGAACATCAGCGCGCTGGTCTTACTGCCGACGCGTGAACTCGCCATGCAGGTTCACGAACAATACGAACAACTGCGCGACAAGAACATGCCGAAGGCGGCGCTGGTGATCGGCGGCGTAGCGGAGAAGGCGCAGATCCACAGTCTGCGTTCCGGCTGCGAGTTTGTGATTGCTACTCCCGGACGCTTGCAGGATTTCATCACCCGCAAATTCGCGGACCTGCGGCACGTCAAGATTCTCGTGCTCGACGAAGCCGACCGCATGCTGGATATGGGCTTTCTTCCAGCCATCCGGCGCATTCTGCAGATTCTGCCCCAGCGCCGGCAGACGCTGTGCTTTTCAGCCACCATGGAGCAGTCGGTGGCTGCGCTGGTAAACGACTACACACGCGATCCGGTGCGGATAGCGCTGGGCTCAGTGCTGAAGCCGGCGGAGAGCGTGGAGCTCGCAGCTTATGAAGTGCGCCCATCGGAGAAACTGGATGTGCTCCGGCAATTGCTCTATGAGGAAAAGGGGCAGACCCTGATCTTCACGCGCACCAAGCGCGGCGCGCAACGGCTGGCCAAAGAACTGGAACGCGATGGTTTCTCGGCGGCCATGATTCACGGTGATCGCACGCAATCGCAGCGCAACGCCGCCTTGAGCGGATTCCAGGAAGGGCGCCACCAGGTGCTCGTTGCGACCGACATCGCGTCCCGCGGCTTGCACTGCGACGATGTGGCGCACGTGATCAACTACGACTTGCCGAAAATGGCGGAAGATTTCATTCACCGTGTTGGGCGCACGGGCCGCGCCGGCTCTCAAGGCCGAGCGTCTACCCTGGTCACCGGCGTGGAGGTTCTGGATCTCCGCAATATCGAGCGCACCTTGAAACTGCGCATCGAACGCAAGCAGGTGAATGGAACGGCCAGCGAGCTGCCGAGACGCTTAGTGCAAAACACCCTGGCATCACGGACATTGACCGCCTTGCCGGGTGAGGTTTTTGTATAGGTGGAGTGCCGGGCGTCCCCGCCCGGCCAACCAACTGCTGGACCGGCTAGGATCCGTTCCGCCCTGAAGCTTGCCCCGCGAATCCGGGTGATTTTTATCACTGACAATTCGATCTCGCCGTGATCCAATTTCTATGGAGTTTCCAAGGCACTTTCTCTCTTGAAGGGAGGGGGCTATGCAATTCCATCTGGAACCCAGCGAGCTGAAACTTCTCGCCAATGTCTTGTTAGAACAAGATCCCAAACAGTACAACGAACTCCTGACCAAGGTCATGGCCCACGACCTGCGATTCGACTCCGGTGAACTGGAACAAACCGCCGAGCTTCTTGCCGTCAAGAAGCGCAGCCTCAAGGATGAGATCGTGCGGCAGTTGGACGCCACGCTGAAGACAGAACTGGAGCAGCAGTTGGCGCTGCTGGAACGAGTACTGGAAAGGGTCAACGAGGCCTGTGTAATGTTCTGAGGGCTGTCCACGGTATGTGCGCAGACTCTGGAGAAACAGGAACTTCTGTTGAAATTGGACCGGGTTCGCCGGAGCCTTGCGCTCCGGCGAATCTCCCAGGGCATTTAGTGATCGGCTTGCTTGTCGTGCGGTGTGAGTAGCTCGAGGGAACTCGGTTCGTCTTCGCTGCCGATGCCGAACAGCGCGGCCTGCTCGGCGGCATGCTCACGCATCTGACGCAATTCCTCCGCTTCGTCCACCACAACGCCTCCCGGTTGATCTTGCTTGCGCTGGGTCTTGCGTTCGTTCTTGTCCCGCTGTTTCTGTTGGCGTGCTTGTTCTTTTTGACGTTTGGTAAAAGTTGATCGGCCTCGTGGCATATGAATCTCCCCGTATTTCTAATTTTTATGATGGCTGGCTACATGCAGAGCCTGTAGGGTTGGCCCAGCTCGTGTCCTTGGAATAAACCGGAGGATTGTTACATCCGTCGTTTATTTCGAGTCGTGACCATATTATAACCTCGATTTGAGTTCTCAGTTCCCAGTTCCCAGTGAAACCGGGATGGCTCTTGGATTTTTCTGAGAACCGAGAACTGGCTCGGTTTGCCACCTTCGACAACGCCGTGTTACCATCGAAAACGTTACGAAAACGAGAAGAGACAGGAGTGCAACAGGTTAGTGCTAGCCAGAGAGCAAAAACAGTCCGTCGTTGACACGTATCGCACGCACCCGACCGATACCGGAAGTCCCGAAGTTCAAATCGCGCTGTTGAGCGAACGCATTGGTCAGTTGACGGAACACTTCAAGACGCACCAGAAAGACCACGGCTCGCGCCGCGGACTTCTCATGATGGTAAGCAGGCGTCGTAGTCTGCTCGACTACCTGAAGAAGTACGACTCGGAACGGTACAAGACCGTTATTTCCAAGCTCGGCATCCGCAAGTAACAGCGCGACCGGCTCTGTGTGGAGCCGGTTCCACCTTGAGAGCCTTAGCAAAGTGCGTTCCCAACCGCCGCCTGGCATCCGCCTGTCCACGCGAACTCCGTATCCGCGCGCATGCCCTTCTGCCCCATCTTCTGTCCGACAAAAGGATGACCTATGAAACCTGAAGCCACCAAAGTTTCCGTCGAACTCGCAGGCGGAAAACAACTCTCCATCGAAACCGGAAAACTTGCCAAGCAGGCGGGCGGCGCGGCCGTAGTGCGTTTCGGCGACAATGTTATCTTCGCCGCCGCTACCGCCAATCCCGAACCCCGCGAGGGTATCGATTTCTTTCCGCTTACCGTCGACTACCGCGAATACACCTACGCCGGCGGACGCATCCCCGGCGGCTTTATCAAGCGCGAAGGCCGCATGAGCGAACGTGAAGTTCTCACCAGCCGCCAGATTGACCGGCCCGTTCGTCCCATGTTCGCGGAAGGCTTCCAGTGCGAGACCCAGGTCATCGCCTTCGTTCTTTCCGCCGACACGGAAAACGATCCCGATGTCTTCGGCATCAACGCAGCTTCCGCTGCCCTTACTCTCTCTGATATCCCCTTTCTCGGTCCGCTCGGCGCCGTGCGCGTCGGCTTGATCGACGGCCGCTTCATCGTCAATCCCACCTACACCGAAATGCGCGACGGCCTGCTCAACATCATGGTCGTAGGTACCGCCGACGCGATTGTAATGATCGAGTCCGGTGCGAAAGAAGTAAAAGAAGAGACGGTAGTGGACGCCATCGAATTCGCGCACACCGAAATCAAAAAGATTTGTGCCGCCATCAATGAGTTGCGCGACAAAGTCGGCAAGCCGAAGCGCCAGGTGACGCCTCCGGAATTCGACGAGACTTACTTCAAAGGCTTGGAAGCGCAGATCGGCCTGCGACTGGCCGACGCTCTCGACACCGCAAAACATCCGAAAGCCGAGAGCTACGAACTGGTTCGCGTACTGGAGAAGGAACTGCTCGCTGCCGTCCCGGACGACGACGCCGCAGGCAAGGCGAAGGTCAAGAAGTATTATGAAATCCTGCGCGAGCGTATTTTCCGCGACCAGGTCGTCGATCACAAGCGCCGTCCCGATGGGCGCGCCTTTGATCAGATTCGCGAAATCTGGATCGAAGCCGGTGTTCTGCCGCGCGCGCACGGTAGCGCAATCTTCACTCGCGGTGAGACCCAGGCCTTGGTTACCACCACGCTCGGCACCAGCGACGACATGCAGCGTCTCGAAGGCTTCGAGGGCGAAGCCAAGAAGCGCTTCATGCTGCACTATAACTTCCCGCCATTCTCCGTAGGAGAAGTCGGATTCATGCGTGGCGCCGGTCGCCGCGAAATCGGCCATGGCGCACTCGCGGAACGTGCCATTTCGGCCGTGCTTCCGACCGAAGACAACTGGCCCTATGCGATGCGCGTCGTCTCCGACATTCTGGAGTCGAACGGATCGTCGTCCATGGCCACGATTTGCGGCGCCTCGCTCTCACTCATGGACGCTGGCGTGCCTTTGAAGGCTCCGGTCGCCGGGGTCGCGATGGGATTGGTGAAGGAAGGCGAGCAATACGCCATCCTGACCGACATTGCGGGCGCGGAAGATCATTACGGCGACATGGATTTCAAAGTTGCCGGAACCAAAGACGGCATCACTGCGCTGCAGATGGATATCAAGGTTGCCGGAATTACCCCGCAGATCATGCGCGAGGCGCTGGCGCAGGCGCAACGCGGGCGATTGTTCATTCTCGGAAAGATGGACGAGGTCATCACCGAAGGCCGCGGGAAGGTTTCGGCGTACGCGCCCCGTATCTACACCCTGCAGATTCCGGTGGACAAGATTCGCGACGTGATTGGGCCCGGTGGCAAGATGATTCGCAGCATCATCGAGCAGACCGGCGTGAAGATCGACGTGGAAGATTCGGGCAAAGTCAACGTAGCTTCAAACGATGAAGTCTCGGCGAATAAGGCTTTGCAGATTATCAGGGATCTAACGGCCTCAGCCGAGGTGGGGAAGACTTATCTCGGCAAGGTCAGCCGCTTGGCGGATTTTGGCGCATTCGTCGAAATTCTGCCGGGCTTGGACGGACTGCTGCACATCAGCGAAGTGGCCGAACACAGAATTAAGGATGTACGCGACGAACTAAAAGAAGGCGACCAGGTGCTGGTGAAGGTTCTGGCCGTCGAAGGCAATCGCATCAAGCTGTCCCGGAAGGCAATTCTGAAAGAGCAGCGCGCCAAAATGGGCGGAGCTCCTCCGCCTCCGGAAACGGGCGAAGCGGCAGAAGCAGCACCGTTGACGCCGCAAGGCGCACCCACGGCGGTAATCGAAGGCGGCGCGGATTTCGATGCTGAGGATGAGCCGAACTTCAACCGTGTGGATGGTGTGGTCGCGTCGGTAGAGGCGGGCGCGGCGCGTCCCGAAGGCGGGCGTGAAGGTCGTCCCGGCGGCGGTGATCGTGATCGCAATCGCCGGCGGCGCGGACGGGGACGCGGCCCAGGCGGCGGTCAGGGCGGTCACGGCGGTGGCCACTCCGGCGGTGGTGGGCGCGGCAGACGGTAGGATCAGTAGCCAGTATCAGCAACTTGAAGGGCCGCAGCGATGCGGCCCTTTTTCTCTTCAGTCCGCTACAGCCCCCGCGCGCCGTTTAGGGAAGATGTTGCCCACGCGGCGGATTTCGGCACCCACGAGTTTCAGCTTTTCCTCGATATTCTCGTAGCCGCGGTCCAGGTGATAAACGCGGTCAATGATGGTCTCGCCATCGGCGACCAGGGCAGCAAGCACGAGCGAGGCGGAGGCGCGCAGATCTGAGGCGAGGACGGCGGCGGCGCTGAGAGGAGTTCCGCCACGAACAATCGCGCGGCGGCCCTCAATTTTTATGTTGGCGCCCATGCGGACCAGTTCCTGCGCGTGCATGAAACGGTTCTCGAAAATATTCTCCGTGATGATCGAAGTTCCTGCAGCCTGCGTGGTTAGCGCCATGTATTGCGCCTGCATGTCGGTGGGAAAGCCGGGATATTCTTCTGTGTT
>Ga0326727_10007046_pt1 | contig 30161 bp, 27 predicted proteins | sample MB2enrmetagenome_FD_207643 | JGI IMG/M metagenome (GOLD analysis project Ga0326727, IMG submission 207643) | Lab enriched peat soil microbial communities from McLean, Ithaca, NY, United States - MB29MY | ecosystem: Environmental > Terrestrial > Soil > Wetlands > Peat | place: USA: New York... | reverse complement strand
CCGACATACCCCATATGCACGATACGCTCGTAGAGCAGCTCCCCGTTGTACGAGGGATTCTCTTCGAGCTGGTCGATTATGGCCTGCTTGAATGGATCCAGCTTGCTTGCCCGCTGCGGACACTTACGCGGCCGCGGTTTTTGCTTAAGGTAATTGCGGACTGTCCGCTCGCAAATGCCGAGCATCTCGGCGATTTCGATCTGCGTGTGTCCTTGTGCTTGTAGGATTCGTGCATCCAGCATACGATTCTCCTTGTCCATGGGGCTCTTCTTTCCGTGATGGGTTGTGGTGACTCCATCTTACGGAGGCTGGGCCCTCTTTTCTCGCCTGGCCTTTGTCAGGCTATGGACAGGAAAACCGGCAAATTCTCCCCGACCAATACCGGCATTTTCTCACCGACCGCGACACGACGTGCGGAAGGCGACGGGGGGCTCTGCAAACTGCCCAAGGAATGAAAGCACGCAGGGCAATCTAAGGAAGGAAAATTCTATTTGATGGTCATTAACATACTATGGGGTATGCGATCCTTCATACAATCATTTCCCTTGCCGTACGAACGATACCCCAGAGCTCCGGGGTTCGTTCATTTACCTAAGGCCTTCATAACCTCGTCCTCGAAGACGGACGCCATTGAACATACGGAGGCCACAGTTTTCCACTCCGTTGTCACCTGACTGTGAAAATTTCGGAAGACTGATCGGTTTTTCTTCAGCCTTCCATCCCTTCGATGAACCCGTATTCCATGATACTCGGCGGCATGACCTATCACGCTGTCTGCAGGCAGGACGAGCGCCTCGATTGGATAATCCGGAGGTCGATGATAGGTTTGGGAATCATATGCGGCTACTATCCATGTCTCGAGTTCGTCTATAGGAACACAGAGCGCAAGCAGTCCTGCGTCCTTTCCTGATAACCAATCGGAAACGAGCGCATGCAGTGCCCGACCCTTGGCTTCAAGCGGAAAACGGTCATACTTCGACCCCCCGACGCTGACGAGTCGCCGTTCTCTCGTCTCGCCTTCAAACGCCGCGTCCAGCTCTACGTCCTGCTCGAAGACCACGTCACCGTCGACCTGGAGTACGATGCCATCGAGCCTGGGCTCGATGGCATCGCAATAGTCCCTGAGCGACCCGTACTCGCCTATCGTCTGCTGGCACCAGCGCCGGACCCCTTTCCATCCGCTCCCATTCTCGGTGGAAGAATCAGCCGGCTGCAGACAGATGAACATGACCTCGGGCCCGAACCATTTGCCGAGGAGCGCGCATAGAAGATCGTAGTCCGTTCCTCCTTCGGTGACGAGGCCGATCGTTGAGCGGCTCATAGGCTCGGCATGCCTCCCAGGCGCCCGCTGAGCCAAAGTCGGGAAAGAGAGTCTTTCGTCAAGTCGACCATTTCGCCGACGCGCACCCTGCTAATAATAGAGCTACCATCTGGTTTTCTATCGACGGCGAATAGTCTGATCCTGTCGTTTCGGATATCGAGCCCATCGAGCACCAGAGGGTTGTGCGAGGTGAGGAACATCGTCTTGCCCCTCGCGATAGCCAATTCGCAGACCAGAGAAGTCAAGCGCCTCACGAGGCGCGGGTTCAGGCCCTGATCGAAATTATCCACCGAACAGACGAGGGGAGCGTCATCATGCATGATGAGCGACAAGATGAAGAGTACGTAGAGTGCGCCTTCGCTGGCATCGTAGGCCGATATGGTGTTGCGCTTCGCGCTCATATAGCGGTCGGTGAATCGTATGATTCTCTTGGGCGCCGGGATGTCCGGGGAGAGGATTTCCTTCGACGGGAATCCAGTGCTGACTCCATCTGCCCAATCGATGAGATCGTTGAGATCCGCAATATCGATATCGCCAAATTTGCCGGATTCTTTCTTTAAAAGCTCTTCGACCGATTCCGTAAGCCTTCCACCGGACAGGCCGATCGGATTCTTTTGCATCTGGTCGCTCTGCATCCCCTGCAGTACCGACGAGGATGGAGTGAATATTGCGTAATCGCCGAATATCCGCCGCGATGCTCCCAGCGTGGGCAGCTCTGCGTCGCCAGCCGCGACGCTAAGAGCGCTGATATCGGGCTGCATGCTGTAGTCTTTGTACTTCATACCCGTTCGAGGCGCGTAGGAAAAAACGGGCTCCGATCTGTCTTTCAAACGCAGGCTCTCTGTGTAATACGACCAGAAGGGATCGGGCTTGTCGATGGGATTATTGAGCGAAACCGTGTATTCCCATGCGCTCTTTTCGTGCTCCCAGTCGAGTTCGAGATGGATCATATTCGATATTTTGTCTTGGCTTTTCAGCGCCGTCTTGTATATGGCCGGAATCCCTAGCCTGACCCCGCGATCCCGAAGCGATTGCGCATCGACGCGACCATTGAACACTGCGCTGAGAAGCCCGATCGCCTCTAGCAGCGACGTTTTTCCCGAGCCGTTGGCTCCAACGAAGACGTTGACGTTTCCGGGCTCGAAATCGGTTTTCAGATGCGACTTGAAATACTCTATGTGAATGCGCTGTATGTTCATATGAATCTCCTGGGTGACCTACTCTCCTTTTGTACCATACCCGCCATAGCCCATCAACTCCAGCATCTCACCGGAATGGACGGTCTCTCGGTCGCCCATTGGCGCGACCGTGGAACGGCCTCAAGCTTTCGGTGCCGGCTACTTTGCCGGATGCCCCGACGATTACGACCGCGCATATGCCATCGATGCTTGTCAGCTTTTCTCTTTTTTGCGATCGACTCAGTGGAAGGCCCTTGACCGGCTCGGGAGCTTCGATCTCGCGGGGCTTTCTTCGCTGGCGCGGGCAAGGAAGAGCTCGATCCTATCGTCGATGCATGTGTTTCGACACCGGAGGTAAGCCGAAATCTGAGACTGTCCTCGGCCGCTTAAATGTTTTCTGTGTGGTCGCTTGGGGACTGAGTCTTCCTCGTGCATGTCTCCTCCATTCCTATTCCAGACATGAGCAGCATTAGGCAAACAACAAGCAGAAACGTGTATTGTCCAGAATGTTCGTATTTATTAACTCTATCTCAGTTCCCGATGTCTTGAGCGCAAGGAGGATGACGATGGAGTATCGACGTCTAGGTTCGGCGGGTATCAAGGTAAGCCAGCTCTCCCTCGGTTCGTGGGTCACCTACGGCAGCCAGGTCGACGTGGACGCCGCGGCCGAGTCCATCAAGGCCGCCTATGATGCCGGGGTGAATTTCTTCGACAACGCCGAGGTCTACGCCGGCGGCGAGGCGGAGCGGATCATGGGAGCGGCCCTCAAGAAACTAGGGCTGCGGCGCTCCTCCTTCCTCGTGTCGACCAAGGTGTACTGGGGCATCGACAAGGGTCCCAACGAGAAGAACACCCTCAACCGGAAGCGCCTTCTCGAGGCGATAGACAGCAGTCTCGCCAGACTGGGGCTCGATTACGTAGACTTTCTCTTCTGCCACCGGCCCGATCGCGAGACGCCCGTCGAGGAGACGGTCTGGGCGATGAGCGACATCGTCGCTTCCGGCAAGGCGATCTACTGGGGCACGAGCGAGTGGAGCGCCGAGGAGATCCGGGAGGCCTGGGAGATCGCGGACCGCAGGAATCTGCGCAAGCCTCAGATGGAGCAGCCTCAGTACAATCTCTTCACGCGGCGAAGGGTCGAGGACGAGTACGCCAGGCTGTACGACGGCGTCGGTCTCGGCCTGACTACCTGGAGCCCCCTCGCCTCCGGGCTGCTTACCGGAAAATACTTGCGCGGCATACCGGAAGGATCGCGGCTTTCTCTCAAAGGCTACGACTGGCTCAAGGAGGCATCGCTGAGGCCCGAGCGCCAGGCGGCGGTCCAGAAGCTCTGCGACCTCGCGGCGGAACTCGGCGCGACTCCGGCCCAGCTCGCCCTAGCCTGGTGCTCTTCCAATCCGCGCGTCAGCACCGTCATCACGGGCGCAAGCTCGCCCTCACAGGTGCGCGACAACATGAAAGCGGCCGATCTCGTCCCGAAGCTCGACGCGACGCTGAAGGCGCGCATCGAGGAGGCGACGGCAGCCGCCTCCGATAAGGACAAGGCCGAGTAGCCTGCGCCGAAGAGGATCGACGATCGGGGAGTCATCGTGAAGAGTGTCAATGTCATCTTGTTCGACGACTCGGCCTTCATCGCGGCTCTCGTCGCAAAGACCGGACTATTGGACGACAGGCGCGCCACGAGCAACAAGATCGCGTTCGACTGGGTCGCCGCGGCCCGCCGCGCTGAACCTGATTCCAGTCGCTGTCCTCTCGGCCAATATTCAAGGTCACTTGGCTCCAGGAACCAGCCGGCTCACCGGCGAGCTTCGCCTCACGTAAGTTTCTGTTGAAGGGATTGATAGGGAAGAACCAGGCCAGGGTGATCACCATTTCCCGCGGCACGAGCCCCCCGGACAGGGCCGGCGGCAGGGGGAAACGGTACTCGTGGACTCTGGCGCTTGTCAGGTTCGTAGAGTCGGGTTATATTACTAAGAGACCCTGTTGAACCGAAGTCCAACGCTCTGCGTCGGATATTTACGTAGGTTCGATGGGGTTGTGTTTTTCAATAACGACATCTACTTTGTTTACCGAATATGCTTTCAATTCGACGGCTTTTGCTATCAAGGTATCGAACAAGGCTACGTTGAACCCTTTACCAAGCGAACTCCTATAGACGACGCCGGAATATCCTCGAGATTTGATGTATTCGCATAGGTACTGGCTAGGCACATATTCGATATGAGCCGTTTGAGGCCGTACTGGATGCGATAGCTCTTCTCCGAGTTGTTCGAGAAGGCGAAGACAGCTCCGCATGAAGAGCAAGTCCTCCTCGCTCTGCGCTTTGAATGGCGACGCATCGACGCGCGGCTGTCGTAGATCGATTAGGCGGCAAGATCTGATCTCGAATTCCGCGACACAGACAAGATCGCCCACGTGCGGACGAAGCTCACATATCGCTGTGATGTTATCGCTCGCTAAATACAGATATGATATGCCACTCGGGTTAGCGCGCCCCTGTGTCGCTTTGGCGGGAGGCGGGGCGCCCATTTCGCTTAGTTTGAATATCGTTGTGCCGTCCATGATCCTCGCGCGGAATAATTTATCTGTGACTGCGTCAGGCTTGGTCTCAAGAGCCTGGAGCAAGGTTTCGAATTTCTCATCTTTGTCCAAGGATGAGGATAAAAAGAAACGGTTCTTATGAAGGAGCTCTTCGCGGAGACCGTCCCAATCCGGGACTGGGATCTTCGAGCTGCGAGTGGTCACTGTAAATCTGCGATCCTTTAGATCCGGAATATCGAGGATATCCGCGAGCAAATGCATTGCGGATTCTACCCTTATTTTTTCAGGTTGAAAAAGCGGCCAGTCGTACCTGATCATCTCAAGAAGAGAATCTCCCATTGCACTTTCATCATATATCGAAAGGAAAAGGCTAAATCTATCAAATAGCCTTTCTGGCTCGACCAGCTTCTCGTCTGTACTGTCACAATAGTCGCAAGTACCGATCGTGGTAGAGCTGTAAAATGCTTGTGCGTCAGCGGTCGAGAGATAGTAATCTCCTATACAATGGGCGCAGCAGTACATAGTTGCTATTCCTAATGTCGACTTTCGAAGAAATGCGACATTAGTTCGAGATGATGCTGCATTGATAGCTTTTTTACGTACCCGAGTCCAGGGAAATGCCCGCTTTCGCGCAAGCGCAGGAATTCTTCGACGGCAGATGTCCTCAATATGGGGGAGTTTTGTTCCTCCACTTTGGCGCATAGCTTGTCCAGCGCCTCGGCAAATTTCCCCGCAGGATCTGCAGGCGAATCCCTAGAGTCCGATACGAAATGGAAGATCATCATTATTCCATCTTGCGATTCATCAATGTATGTAAGATGCAACGCGACCGCGTATGCGGGGCCTCCCTCTTCTTGATAATCGTATCCTACAATAAGGAAATCTCCGAATCCAGACAGCCTCTTTATCGTATCGAAGGTAAGGTGTAAATCTGAAAATAGCTCTGTATCCATATACTGACGGTTTATTCGCTTAATAAAACCATCCCGTATCAATACACGCTCCGGCCCCAGGAAATGCCGTTGGTACATCTCGGTGCAGTTGCCATCGATGAAGATGTGGATATACTCGCGTTTCCTGGATTGCAGTTCGGCTGCGAGCTGTTTTGCCTGGGTGAATCCATCATGGATTATCGCACATCGGCTATTTCGGAAGGAGTCTATCTGGGATAGGGCAGCATCCAATGGAGTCTTGCTCGACAACAATATTCCTGGGCAGATGCCATCGTGGCCACTCATCTTTTGACTGAGGAAGTCTCCAATGGTCGCGGGATCGTCGGAGAAATCGCCGTTGCCGGGATTTGCGATTATTATCGATTCCACCGATTTTTCGATAAGACTATCTACCGTTTTACTCAATTGAACTAAATTCGACTTGACTGGCTCGATTATGGGAGTGAAGTGCGATCGAGCGAGAAGTTCGGCGTTTTCGCGAATAGCGATGAGCTCGAATTGCTTGCCTCTAAAAAAGGGATAGTACATATCCCCTCCTTGCATTATGCCCAAGATTGAATGGCCGACATGTCGGCTTGAAGAGCATCCAACAATCTGAGCTGTGGCACCTCGCTCGAGCTAAAGGCAAGACCTGCAGCCGTGAGCGAGTCTGGTAGGGCTTCGATGAATGTTGCCAGCTTCTGCAGACTGCGATGATGCAATAACGACGTAACAGCGGCATCATGGGCAACCGCGGGATCAAGCTCCACAAAACGCTGTTTTAAACCACGCCTGATCCTAGTATTGGGAAGAGTGGGTAATGGTATTCCTAGGTCGCTGAATATTGTCTCGATCTCGGGCAGCGTCAGCGAGTCGAAAAGCAAGGAAGTATCAATCGTCGCTTTATTTGATAGAGCCGAACGTCGCTCCGAGACTTGACTCCTGCGATTGACGACCATGAGGCCAACCGAGTCCGGCAATAGAGGCGTTACCCTTCGGACGCATTCTTCGGCTGTGATGACATAGACTTTGTCGAAAACCCTGATGTACGAAGCCAATTGTGTTTCGAGGCGACCGAGGCTGTCCCGCTCGGATTTGATCTCATAGCACGTCGATGTTCCATTCAAGATAACAACGTCAGCCCTAGAGTTACCGACCCGAAATTCGTTAAGCATGGACGCTGTGGATAGGCTGTGTTTACCTAGGAATCTGTTTCTAGCTAGAACGTTCTTATATACATACGCACATCGATTTCCTGGTTGCTTGAGAATGTTGTAGGCGTAATCGAATACGCGGCACAGTCTTACGTCAGCTCCTTGAGCCAGGCGCTCATGGATTCCGGAAAGACGAAGCAATCGCGCCAGGCTTGGCGACCTGCCGTAGGAGCCTAGTTCCTTTGTGATCTTAGGAGCAAATATGTACGAGAGGCTGTCGATTTTGGGGGCATCCATGACAGGGAATGCATCAACGTCGCCCATGATCATCGTACCCCCAAAGTCTCTGTATTTCAATCCGAGTATAGCTTGATTCTATCCTAAAGTCATGCGAAATCTGGCTTGCTTCTTGTCTCACGGTCGAGGATAATCGTGTGAAAGGGAAAATCCGGTATCATGCCCGACAACTACGACAACCTAAGCCGAGAGCAACTGATAGGCCTCCTGCGAAAGCGCGATTTATCCAGGCGCCTGGGACTCGTGTGGGAGCGCGACGAGATCGAGCACGAGCGAATCCTCTCCGAGGAGCTTCCCTTAGTCGAGCTGGACGAGAGCCTGTCCCGAGGGGACGGTCCCTGGGTTGATCTTCTTATCGAAGGCGACAACTTCCCCGCCCTGCGCTTCCTGCGCGCGGCCTATAAAGGTCGCGTGAAGTGCATCTACATAGACCCTCCCTACAACACGGGCAACCGCGACTTTGTCTACAACGACCGCTACCTCGACGCGGACAACGCCTTCCGCCATTCCACCTGGCTCGAGTTTCTCTACCGTCGCCTCAGCCTTGCGCGGGACCTCTTGCGCGAGGACGGCGTGCTCCTTGTGTCCATCAACGACGAGAACCGAGCTTACCTTGAACTACTCCTGTCGCAGATATGGCCAGGAGGGAGGAAGGGAACGCTCGTGTGGCGCAGCCGTATCGGCGACAATTCGGGCAAGGGCGCCAACCTTTCGGTGAACCACGAGCACATATTGGTGTGGGCGAGAGACGGTTTTATTTTCAGGGGCGATGAAAAGACTTTTTCGATGTACTCTCAGTCTGATGAGGGCGGTGCCTTTAGAATTAGTGATTTAACTCAAGCGAAAACATACATCGAGCGCCCTAATGCTTATTATCCAATCAATAATCCCGCAACTGATATATGGTATCCGCCCAACCCCGATCAAGTCTGGCGATTCGCTTCCGAGCGGAAGCTCGAAGATGGACAGGTAATCCGGAAGGACACGATTGAAGAACTCATAAAAAAGGGTCGGATACTGTTTCCTCGCAAGACACAGTATGTCGAATGGAATTCGATAGACGAGATTCTCGTTGCTATTAGAAATGGCAATGGGCCCAAGGATGGTAACGGCAATCAGCTCATCCGAGAGAACATCGACTTAATCCCTCTCTTCTTTTGGCTCGGTAAAAAAGTCGGATTTGGTATTCCTGCATACAAGCGTTATGCGAGCGATATGGCTGAAGATACCCAGCCTCTTTCCTCCTGGGTCAAGAGCGCCGCGGAAAAGGATTTTCAGTCTGATGAGGATACTGTCCATATCGAATCTGGCTTCACCGATGAGGGCTCCAAGGAACTGCGGCGGCTTTTGGGGGACAAGGCTTTTCCATATCCCAAGCCTCCCTCCCTCCTTCGCGGCCTGGTCGATCAATCTACTGGCCCCGGCGACATAGTCCTGGACTTCTTTGCGGGCTCCGCGACGACCGCCCAGGCGGTGGCCGAGCTCAACGAGCGCGACGCTAAGGCCGCGCGCGATGCGGGGGAGAGCGAGCCTGAAAAGCGGCGCTGGATCATGGTCAGCTCTACTGAGGCTACGGAGGACGAGCCGGACAAGAATATATGCCGCGACGTTGCCGCGCGCCGCCTGGCTGCCTTGAATCTCGAGTACGCCTACCTGCGCATGCAAAGCGCGAGCGCCGCACTGGACGGGCGGGGCCTCGAAGACGCGTGGATTGGCCCAAGTGTCGGGCTCATTTTGGCTGGGTGCGTAAAGCGACATAAAGATGACGTGGGCATAGAGTGGCTCGAAGGCGATGATTCGTTAGTAGCCTACGTCCACGATCTCGATCCTGCGGTTCTCGATGAGCTTGAGGCCTTCAAAGTTTCGGCCGGCAAGACCGCGATCGTGGCCTCCTTCCAGCCCGGACCAATCAGGCAGCGCGTAGGTCAGAGGCCTGACATGCGCGTCGTCGCTCTGCCTGATGTGCTGGTCAAGGCTTTGACGGGTGGCGCGCGGTGAGCCGGACGACGCTCAAAGCCTTCCAGGAGTCGGTGGTCGACAATGTGGCCGAACTCCTCGGCTCCTGCCTCGGCGACCTCGCCTCGCTCAAGGGAACTGAGGGCTACGCCCAGTCGCGGCGCTCAGTCCTGCGCGACCGGGGCTCGGTCCTCATCGAGGCACCCACCGGCATCGGCAAGACCCTCATGGCCGCCCACGCGGTGGGCAGGCTCTGCGAGGCTCGTCCCATGCTCTGGCTCTGGTTCGCGCCTTTTCAAAGTGTCGTCGTCCAGACCGAAGGGGCTCTCCTCGACGAGGTCGAATCCTTGCGGCCTCGCGACCCCCGCAAGGACCGCGCGATCGAGGAGCTCAGGCCGGGCGACGTGTTCTTGAGTACCTGGGCTTCTGTAGCCGTAAGCGATACGGAGATGCGCAAGATCCGCCGCTCGTCGGAGCTCGCGCCCTCGCTGGACGAACTCATACGCGCGGCTCGAGCCCAGGGCTGGCTCGTTGGAGCCGTGGTGGACGAGGCTCACCACTCGTTCCGGGGAGCCACGCGGGCCTACGAGTTCTTCCGCGACGTGATCGACCCGGACGCGACCATCCTCATCACTGCGACTCCTCGCGACGAGGACATAGAGCTTTTCAAGACTTCGGTCCACTTGGGAAACTTGAGGCGAGTCCGCGTCCCTCGTTCCGATGGTGTCGAGTCAGGATTGCTCAAGTCGGGTATCAAGACCGCCGTGTTCAAGGCGCCTGCGAACGTGAACGAACTTCTCGACTTTAAACGAGCCGCGCTTTCGCAGGCGGTCGCCGTGCATAGGCGACTGAAGGAGCTCCTCGCCGAGTCCGGGACCGCGATGACGCCCCTTCTTCTGGTCCAGGTCGGCGAAGACCCTGGTCCTAAGGCGAAGGCCGAGGACGAGGCGAGGACGTGGCTCGAGGAGCTCGGTTTCCCTAAGTCCTCTATTATGGTACATACGGCCAAGGAACCCGACCCGAGCCTCAATGCAGTGCAGGGCGACGAGGAGGTCGAGGTTCTCGTGTTCAAGATGGCCGTGGCCCTCGGCTTCGACGCGCCACGCGCCTTCTGCCTCGTCTCCTTCAGGACGAGCAGGGACCCGGACTTCGGGCTGCAGATCGTGGGCAGGCTCATGCGCGTGGATAGGCGGCTTCAGGGTCGTCGTCCAGGCGTCGACCTCCCGCTCGAACTGTCGAACGGCTATGTCTTCCTCTCGGACCGTGAGGCTCAGACGGGCATTTTGTCGGCTGGAGACAGGATCAACGGCATCAAGTCCGAGCTCGCTTCGCTCGAGACCCATGTATCGGTCACTGTCGTGGGCGAAGGCGGCGCGTCGCTCGTCGAAGTAGAGGGAGCGCAGCCGGGGCTCTTCGCGCCGCCCGAGCCGCACGGCACTACCGGAGCGACTGGCGCTCCTGGCGCAGCGAGCGGATCAGACCGCGCTCTGTACGAGCGCACTTCCCTATGGGACGGCCTGGGCATTAGCCCACCAGACAGCTTTCCGCGTAATGGCGGCGACACGAGAGAGCATCAGAGCGCGATGCGCTACGACCATACCGGCCCTGCTGGATTAGAAAACGATGAGCATGTCTACCGACTAAAGTCCGGTTCCGGTTTTCCTAAGGCTTTTACGCGCGCAGAGATAGACGTGCTTGGTCAGGACGTGCTCGGCGAAGTCGTAGACCGTTTCCGTTGGGATGACTCGGTCTTCGCCCTCGCGATGACCGACAGCCAGCGCATCATAATGGAAGAGCGCGAGATATTTTCAGGCCTCGTGGACGCGCCCACCGAGATACGCGCGAAGCTCATGAAGGCGGAGATATCGAGGCGAGCGCAGCTCTCCCTCGTCGACGCGGATCGCGACGGCTTCCTCGACCGCAGGCGGCTCTACGACGCCTTAGTCGAGCGCCTCCGCGCCGAAGCCGATCGCCGAGGCTTCGCGGGCTTTGATACGCGCGAAGCGCTGGAGACTGCGCTCGCGAGGATACTGGCCTTGCGGCCATCCCTGCTCAGCGACGCCGTTGAGGAGAGCTTTGCGAGGCACACGGTGACGCGGACTTCCGCGCCGCTTCCTACCCAGATTGGAAGCGACGCACCTCTTTCAGGCGCTCGACTCAATCTTTACGGCATCTATCCTCCCGACCTCAATACCTGGGAGCGGCCCTTCGCCGAACTACTGGACGCGGACACCTCGGGTATAGTGCGCTGGTGGCACCGCAATCCGGTACGAAAGCCTTATTCGATCACGCTTCCTGTTCCGGGGCACGGATTTTTCTATCCCGATCTCGCCGTCGGCATAGAGGGCCGCGATACCCCAGGCGGCGTCGCCCTCGTCGAGATAAAGCATCAGATCAACGATCCCGAGGGGAACGCGGCGGCCAAGTCGCGCGCCAAGCATCCCGATTACGGCCCGGTGTTGATGCTGTATTACGTAGAGAATAGCGGCTCTTGGATGACCGTTAATTACGATCGCGCCTCGAACACGAATGTTCTCGACCGGGTCTTTCGAATCGAGCTTCTTCGGAGGCTTTAGCGATCTAGCAGCGAGCGGGCGCTCAAACCTGCGTGGCTGAGGTCTTTCTACTTGATCGCCCCGTCGACGACGCCCTGGAGGATTTTCCTCTGCATGGCGAGGTAGAAGATAATAACGGGCAGAATCGACAATACGAGGGCCGCCATTGCGGTGCCATAGTTCGATGTGTATTTCCCGAAAAAGTAAAAGGTCGATAAGGGGAGGGTCCTCTTTTCCTCAGACACCAGCACAAGCGAGGGCAGGAGGAAATCGTTCCAGACCCAGAGCACGTCCAGGATGCAGATAGTCGAGGTCATCGTGGTAAGCATCGGGAAAATGATCTTGATGAAGATCATGGGTTTTGTGGCCCCATCGATCATCGCCGCCTCTTCGAGCTCGAGTGGGATGCTCTTTATGAAGCCGTGGTACATGAAGGTCGCGAGGGCGCAGCCGAAACCGAGATAGAAGACGCTCAAGAGCCACTTGCTATTTAAAAGCCCCAGTCCCCCGTAGATCGAAACGAAGGGGATCATCAAGGCCTGGAACGGCACGATCATCGAGGCGATAAGGACGAAGAAGACGATTCGATTGATGAGGTTCTTCCACCGGACGAGATAGTATGCCCACAGCGAAGAAAACACGACGATCAGTACGACGGACGAGACGCAGACTCCCAGAGAATTCCAAAAGGCGCGCGGAAACCGCATAAGCCTAAAGGCGTTAACGTAATTCGAGAAGTCGGCTTTGGCGGGAAGGGCTAGCGGATCGGCGACTATCGCCAGCCTTGGCTTAACTGAATTGACCAGCACCATGGCGAAGGGGAATAAGTATAGGGCTACTAACGCAAAACCAAGGATAGCTATGGCGACCTTTACGCCGGGTCGATGACTACGCTGCTTCATGACTCTATCTCCCTTCTCTTCATGAGCCCGACTTGAATGAGCGAGGCAGCGGCGAGGAGGGCGAAAAGTATCAGCGCCTTTGCCTGTCCCGTCTGGAATCTCTGGTAAAGGAAGGCCTCGTTATATATGTGCATGGCGATCAGCTCGGTCGAGCGATAGGGGCCGCCTTGGGTCAGCGACAGGTTTACGTCGTACACCATGAAGCCGCGTTGCAGCGTAAGGAAGACGCTTATCGTGGCGGAGGGCGCCAGTAGCGGCAGAATTACCTTTCGCAGACGCGTCCAATAGCCCGCGCCCTCCATCTGCGCCGCTTCTAGGAGAGCTTTGTCGATTCCAGCGAGGCCCGCTATGTATATCAGCATCATGTAACCCGAATTCTGCCAGACTCCTACTAGGACAAGGGCCCAGAAGGCCCCGCCCGGGCTCGTGAGCCAGGATTCTGAAAGCGCTCCCCCTCCGCAAAGGGTCCCGATGGAGGTGAACACCTTCGCGAAGAGAAACTGCCATATGAAGCCTAGGATGATTCCGCCGATCAGGTTTGGCGTGAAATAGCCGAGCCTCAGCGCGTTCTGCCCGCGTATCCCTGCGGTCGCAAGCAAAGAGAGGCCCAGCGCCAGCGCGTTCGTCGCGAGCACGGAGACGAGAACGTACTTGGCCGTGAAGGCGAATGATGTCCAGAATGACGCGTCGGCCACGGCTTTCGCGTAGTTTTCGAGCCCCATGAAATTCGCGCTCAACGACAGCCCCGACGAGTCGGTGAAGGTCATGTAGAGACCCAAGAGGAATGGAATGAAGACAACTAGCAAAAAGGCGACCAGCGGCACCAGCGCGAAGAAGGCGAAATCCCTGGCTCCTTCAGCTCTCCGCTTGTAGATAGACATCGAACCTCCAATCGGGCGGCGGCACGCCGCCGCCCGACGTCCTTTACTTCACGGATTTCCAGTAATCGCTGATGCCCTTCGCGAGGGTCTTCCTATCTATGACTCCCCCGAGGTACTTCTGCATCAAGGCGCCCATCGTGGGCCAGCCGTCCGCGGGATAACGGTTGTTCATCCACTCGAGCGTCTTGCCTTCCTTCATGTACTGCACGATCTGGACGCTCAAGGCATCCTTAGGAGCCGCGCGGAAATCGTCGAAGACAGGTATGAAGCTGAACTTGTTTACGTAAAAATCCTGACCCTCATCTGATGACACGAGCCAGTTGAGGAATATCTTGGCCGCGTCTTGCTGCGCAGGCGTGCTGAGGGAGGCGTCGATAGTCCAGTAAGCGGGTACGCCCACGGATATCTGGGCATTGCCGTAATCGGTTGGCGAATTGCTTATCGGCACAGGGAGGAAGCCGAAGGTTCCCTTCGGGTTGGCCTCGCGGAGGTTCGGCAGCGCCCAATTGCCCATGAACCAGAATCCCACCTTGCCGCTGGCGAGAGCAAGAACGCCGTCGTCGTAGACAGGCGCCAGAGGAGAGGCCTTGTTGGCGTTGTGGGCCTTCAGAAGGTCGAAGGTATCGAGCCAGCCGTTGAACAACGCGTTCTTCTGAAGGTCCACCTTCCCCGCCTTCATCGAGTCGAGGAAAGCCAAGCGCTTCGCCTGGTCACTGGATTGGTCGGCGAAGAGGACGTTCGTGAAGTGCGCGCCGAGGGACCAATCCATCGGCGAAACATGCACTGCGCCCTGTGGCATCGACTTCTCGACTGCGGCGATGAGGTGCTCAAGGTCAGCTCGCGTCTTGATCGAGGAGGGATCGAACTTGCCCACCGCCTTGTCCAAGACATCCTTGTTGTACAGAAGCCCGAAGGCCTCGACAGTCATCGGCATACCTAGGACCTTGCCCTTCTCCGTGACCGTGTCTAGCGTTCCCTTGAAAGCGTGCTTGACCCAGCTCTCGCGGGAAAGGTCGAGCAGCTTGTCCTTGAAGCTAGGGAACTCCTGGCTCATGTTGAGGATGGTCGGTACGTTCTTCGACGCATAAAGCACAGTCAGTTTCTGCATCATGTTTTGATTTGCGAGCGGGACGATCGTCGCGTTGATATCGGGATGCGATGCATTGAAGGCCGCCACCATTAAATCCAGCTGCTCGACGATCTCCGGCTTTCCTATGAGTATCGTTATGTCGGTCTTGGCCTTCGCCGAACCCTCGGCGTCCACCGACATGGCAAAGGCGATCGCGATCGCCGCCGCCAGCCCTATTGCTTTGCGAATTCCATTCATTGTTTCCTCCCCTTCGACAGAGCATTCTCAAAACTATCGAATTCCTCGGCCAACAACTTAAAAGCACCTCCTCCGTGGCCTATTGCGACGATTCGGCCCTCCCATGGCAGCAGGCTGCTGCAAGGAAGGGCTCCGACATCGCGTGTGTGTGTAGAGATTAGGATTCGCTCTCCGCATTTGACGATCGGCCTCTCCTTGCCTGAGAAATTGATCATCACGAGGAGCGTTTCTCTGTCCGCGACCATGAGAAAAGCGAAGAAATCGACCGCCTCCGAGGCGAGTAGCGTCATTTTCCCCTCAACCAACGCCGAGTGAGCCGTGCGGAACTTGGTCATGCGCCTCGTGAAGGCGAGGATGGAATCGGGGTCATGCTCCGCGGCCTCAACATTGATCGTGGGGTAGTTCTGGTTGACCGCGATCCATGGCGAGCCGTCGGAGAAGCCGGCGTTCTTTTCTGAAGTCCACTGCATGGGCGTGCGCGAGTTGTCTCGGCTCATCTCCATGATCTGAGCCATCGTCTCCTCGGGATTCGCGCCCTGGAATGCCCTTTCCTCGTAGTAATTGAGGGTCTCGACATCTCGATACATCGAGATGTCGTTGAAATGGGCATTGGTCATCCCGATTTCCTCGCCTTGGTATATAAACGGTGTCCCCTCGAGGGAAAGTTGGAGCATCATAAGCGCCCGGCCGGACTCGACGCGGAAGGCTCGATCGTCGCCGAAGCGAGAAACACTTCTAGGCTGGTCATGGTTCATGAGGTAGAACGAATTACCCCCCTTGCCGTGGAGGTGGTTCTGCCATTGGGCGATGGAGCGCTTGAACCGCGGAAGATCAAAGGGCAGGCGCAGGAATTTATTTGTCGGTGATCGGTCCTGATCGACTATGTCGCCCATGAAGAGCAGATCAAAGAGGGGCTTTTCACCGCCCAGGTAGTCGAGGCAATTGTCCAGGACAACTCCAGGGCATTCGCCGAACTTGATTGGCTTGTACTTATCGAAGGCCTCGGCCTCCATCTCCCGAAGAAACTCTATGAGCCTCGGGCCGTTAAGGAATGGAGCGGACGGGGAGTATGGGGATTCGCTTCGGCGCAGATCTCTGAACGAGGGATCCTTGGATATCATCGTGATCGCGTCCATCCGGAAACCGTCGACCCCCTTCTCGAACCAGTAGCGGATGATCCTGTAGATTTCCTTCCTGAGGCCCTCGTTCTCCCAATTCAAATCGGGTTGATTTTTATGGAAGAGATGTAGGTAATACTCATCTCCCACTAATTCCCAGGCAGAGCCGCCGAAGAAGGACTTCCAGTTATTCGGTGGCCCTCCTTCGCTTTTCTTCCATATAAAAAAGGAGCGGAACGGACTGTCCTTCGATGAGCGGGCGGACCGGAACCACGCGCTTTCGCTCGAGCAATGGTTGACGACTAAGTCCATCACCACGCGGATTCCCGACGCGTGAAAATCGGCGAGCATCCGTTCGAAGTCCGCGAGCGTTCCGAATTCATCCATAATGTCAAAGTAGTCGCTGATATCGTAACCGTTGTCCTTGTTCGGAGACCGGTAGACCGGGTTCAGCCAGACAATGTTGACGCCTAGTGACGCGATATAGGGTATCTTTCTCCTGATGCCCTCTAGGTCTCCGATGCCGTCGCTGTTGGAATCCGCGAAGCTCCTCGGATATATCTGATAGACGATTCCCTTGTAGGATTTGTTTTCCTGCATGCTTTCCCTTTCGATGAGCAAGCGCTTGCGCATCGCGTAAAAATTAAGCGCTCTCGCGCACGATCAACGTCGGTTTGATAAAGCGCTGCTCTCTCGGTGTCGAAAGAGCTGTGTCCTCAATTAGTCGCGCAAGCTGGCGACAGGCTAGCTCGGCCTCGGCTTCGCGCGGCTGATGCACTGTCGTGAGCTTTGGGCTCATGATTTTGCCCATTGGAATATCGTCGAAGCCCACAATGCGAAGTTTGGTAGGCACGTCGATTCCTTTTTCGCGGCAAGCCTGTATCGCCGCTATCGCCATGATGTCTGTATGAGCGAAAATCCCGTCCACGCGATCGATATCGACCCAATGGCCGCGGAGAAACTCTAGTACCGAATCGAAGTCGCTGACGGAATCGAGGACGAAAGGTCTCTGCTTCCCCTCGATGGCATCGAGGTAACCTTGCGTCCGCTCTATCATTTCCGGGCCGGCGTGCCGGTCGGCGAGACAGAGGATGCTAGTGCAGCCCCTAGCGAGGAGGTGCTCGGTGGCGAGGTGCCCTCCGCAGCGGTTGTCGGTGAAGAAATAGTCGTAATCGGAGGTCTTCAGGGCCGCAGGCGCGTAGAGGGGCTTGCTGTGGATCTGTACCATGGGGACTTGGTACTTTGCGACGATATCCCAGTCTGAAGCCTGCATGTTTGACACTACGACGACGAAGCCATCGACTTTTTTCTGGAGTATGAGCCTCCGCATGTTGCTCGCGCCGTCTGTCGGGCGAGTCGCCTGGAAAATCAGGCAATCGTATCCGAGCTTCTCTAGGTTATGGCGAACATCATTGACGAGGAGGTCCAAATATTGGGAATTGTGGTACTCGTTCTCGTAATCAGGGTAAATGACACCGATTGTTTTGCATCGGCTTGTCGAAAGGCTTCTAGCATTGGAATTGTACTCGAAATCCATTTCAAGGGCTGTTTTCTTTATCCGTTCCCGGAGTTCTTTGGATATACGGGGATTATCACTTAGACCGCGAGATATCGTTGACTCACTAACTCCTAGAGTCTCGGCAATTTCCTTGAGCGTAGACACACGAGCTCCTTAAGATTATTACGCTGAGTACAGCGCTTATCCTCAATGCGCAAGCGCTTGCGCATTGAGGAATATATGCTATCTCTACTTTCCGTAACTGTCAAATGCTTTCTGCGATCTTGGTTTTACGTAAGCCTGGCATGCCCTCGATTGACAGAGCGTGCGTTCGAGGTCGCGCAATTTGTCTTCGTATTGTTGCGCGGCAATAAGTCGAGCCCATTTCAATGATGCATCAATCGTCCGCGAGTAGCTCGTTGATCGCTTGCAGATCGCAGGCCTTCGGGGCCCAGCCGTCCGCCCACGAGATCAGTTCCTTGTCTTCCGGGCTGCGCTTTTTAGCCGGCGTGGCCAGCGCCGTGACGAGGGCCTGGTAACCGGGCGGCCCTCCGCAATCCTCGGGCGGGGCATTGCGGTCGGCTCCGATGCAGACGGGCGATCCGGGCCGCCTCGCAGAGCGATGGCAGCGCGTCCTTGAGGGGGAAAGCAATAGTTCGCTTCGCTATAGGTTTGCCGGTCTCATCGTCGATGCTTACATCCCAAGGGAAAAAATCGGGGCCGCGAAGTGCTTCGAGTCTGTGCCCTACGATAAGAACGCCACGGTCTAGCTCGAGAGGATGTACGGTTCCTTCTCGCATGGGAAGATAGTGGTTCAATCATTCCCCTGGTCCTGGTAGTCACACGCGGATCGATTTTTCAGTCGCAGTTCCAGTTCAGGGTTTGGGTAATGTTCCAATATGTCAACCCGTAGCAACAAGTGTATGCGTTATGGAACAAGGGCGAGGTCACTACCTTGCCGATTCTACTGGATTAGCCGTCAAGATTTGGCTATACTGAAGTTTGACTTTAGTTTGGTCAAATGTATGGAAGGTACCTGAAATGTATATCCAGCGGGCCAGCGAGTCGTATATACGATCTATTGCGGATACCTTTCCCGTGCTTCTCGTCACGGGACCTCGGCAGGTTGGGAAGACGACCCTCCTTAAGCATGTTGCGGAGCAAGGGCGGGGCTATGTTACTCTCGATGATCCTCTTTTACGGCAGCTTGCCATCGAGGAGCCAGCGCTCTTCCTGGAGCGCTTCGAGGCTCCCGTCATCATCGACGAGATCCAGTACGCGCCAGCTCTCCTTCCATATATTAAGATGCGGGTGGACCGGAGTAAGACGAAGGGCGCATACTGGCTGACTGGCTCCCAGATGTTCCATCTCATGAAGAACGTAGGCGAATCTCTGGCGGGCAGGGCCGGCATCATGCATCTTCTCGGCCTGTCGCAGACTGAGGTAGCTGGGCGGCCGAGCATGCCCTTCCTCCCAACTCAGGCAGTCTTGTCTGGGAAGCGGAAGGAGGCGGCGCCAGAGACGCTTCCCGAAGTTTTCCAAGCGATCCACAGGGGCAGCATGCCGGCCCTCTATGCTGGCGAGCATAAGCCGGACATCGAGCAGTACTACTCATCCTATGTGCAGACCTATCTACAGCGGGATATCAAGGACCTGAGTCAAGTCGGGGACGAGCTCGCCTTCCTCCGGTTCCTAACCGCCGTAGCTGCACGCACGGGGCAGATGCTTCAGTTCGCGGACATCGGCCGTGATGTCGGTATCAGCGCCCCGACGGCGAAGCAGTGGCTGTCCCTCCTCGTCACCTCAGGCATCGTCTGTCTCGTCGAGCCTTGGTACAGCAACACCCTAAAGCGAATGATCAAGGCGCCGAAACTCTACTTCCTCGATACAGGGCTCTGCGCTTACCTGACAAGGTGGACGACACCGGAGGCCCTTGAAGCCGGTGCCATGTCCGGCCCGATCTTCGAGACCTTCGTGGTGAGTGAGATCATGAAGAGCTGGCACAATGCTGGGAAGAAGCCGCCGGTCTTCTACTACCGTGATAAAGATAAGAACGAAATTGACCTCATTCTCGAGGTGGATGGAAGTCTCTATCCGATAGAGATCAAGAAGAGCGCCAATCCCGGCAAGGACACGATTGCGTCGTTCAGATTCCTCGAGGAGGCGGGTAAGCCTCTTGGCCAGGGTGCAGTTGTATGCTGTGCTTCAGAGTATCTGCCGCTGGATGCCAAGAATTCGATCGTGCCGTGGTGGCTTATCTAGCGTCCAGCCTAAACGATCTCTCTGTCTGTCGAGGTTCGATTGGCCTTGATTCGCAGGCGGGTCCGTACCCCGCAGTTTACTGCGTAGTCCTCTTTTTCCGCGTAAGGGTATGGACCCGCATAAAATCCAATACCTTGCAGAACGAACGATACCCCGGAACTTGCTCCGGGGTATCGTTCATTCGCAGGCGGGTCCATACCCCGCAGTTCTGCTTCGCTCTTTTGGCATACTATATGGGGTATATCATTTTTAGTTGACTCAATCAACATAATCGGTATTACTATTGTTGACTGAAGCCGGTATTCCTAGGAGTGATAAATAGTGAACGACATAGAATCGGCCCGAGCTATAGGCATATTAAATAGGCAGTTCCAGCTATATCTCAACGCAGCGCTCTCGGGTTCTGACTTGACCTATTCAGAATGTATTTTCCTTATAAATATTTACAGTAACGAAGGCATAAACCAAGAGGAGTTGTCGGTGCTACTTGCCATAGACAAGGCTGCGACGGCTAGATCGATAAAATCGCTCGAATCGAAGGGATATATAACAAGGAAGAGCAGCGGTGAAAACAAAAAGGTGAAGACGCTCTACATCGCCGAAGAAGGCAAGCAGCATAAGCAGTCCATCAAAGCTCTATTTAAAAAATGGGATGAGTTTATTACTGAAGGAATGAGCAAAGAAGAAAAGGAAGCTGCTTCGGAAACTGTATGTAGGATGGCGGATCGAGCTTCCAGGCTTGATTTAGTAGCTATGAAAGACAGCGGGAAATACCGCGTGGTGCATGCCCCTAAAAGTGCGAGTTTGGAGGGTAGTCATGGACATTAAGGCTGTTGGGTCACTGATATCGTTCAGGGGTAACAAACATCCAAAGATCGATGTGCATTCGCATTATATCCCAGATGCTTATCTCGAAGCGCTCATCCGACATGGAGAAGAAAATACCGATGGTTTTCCGGCGCCCAAGTGGAACGCGGAAGAACATATAAAGGTAATGAACAAACTGGGCATCGAGACTTCCATGATCTCTATCTCGTCTCCTCATATCAATTTCGGCGATGCCGATGAAGCCGCGGCGTTGATAAGGAAAGTCAATGATTTTGGAGCCGAGCTTGCAGTTCAGTATAATGGCAGGTTCAGACTCATGGCTTCATTGCCTGTTCCCTATACGAAGGCGGCGATTGAAGAAATGCAACGCTGCAAGAGCGATCTCAGGGTAGACGGATTTGCGCTTCCCACCAATACGCGCGGAACCTATTTGGGAAGCAGTGAGTTTGATCCTGTCTTTAAAGAATTGAACAGAGTTGGAGCTGTAGTCGTCCTTCATCCCAACAAGCCCGGTCTTGTACCAGCAGGGGTGAATGAGGGCCTCCCCATACCGGCGATGGAGTTCCTTTTTGATACGACCCGGACGGTCACCAACATGATACTGAAAGGGACGTTCGAGAAATATCCAGACATCAAGTTTGTAATTCCCCATGCGGGCGCGTTCCTGAGTCTGTTAGCCGACAGACTTGTCCTGTTCTTGGAGCTTGGTGGCAAGCTTAAAAAAGGAGCCATAGAGAAAATATTGAAGGGACTCTATTATGATCTTGCCGGGGCGTGTTTGCCCAGACAGCTTGAAAATTTGCTTGAGTTAACCGGACACGAACACCTTCTTTATGGGAGCGATACACCGTATACCCCGGAGCCTGGCTGCGTAATACTCGCCGATGCTCTGGATAAGACAAAGCTCTTAACTGACGAGCAAAGAGAGGATATCTACTATAACAATGCCAAAGGCATGTTTCGATTCAGATAGCCAAGAGCATCTGCATCGACTATTATTCATGCCATGGCAAGCCTTGAACTTGATATTCATGACTTTGCGGAAGGGTTCATGAAGGCCCTTGAAGGCAAGGACGAATATACGAGCGGACACTCAAAACGTGTTTCCGACACCGCTTGTCAAATAGCTCGAAAAATGGGACTTGATGATGACGAGTGCTATTTCATTCACATAGCCGGGCATTTCCACGATATAGGGAAAATCAATGTTCCTGATGCTATTCTCCTAAAAACCGGCAAACTACGAACGCAAGAAATGGAAGTCATGCGGCTTCATTCAACGTATGGATTCGAGATTCTTCATGCGTGTAAAGGGCTCGAAGTCCTTGCTCAGGTTGTCCTTCATCACCATGAACGTTACGATGGCAACGGGTACCCAGATGGTTTGACTGGAGCCACAATCCCTTTGGAGTCTCGCATCATTGCTATTGCCGATTCTTTCGATGCCATGACTACCTTTCGCTCGTATCGTAGACCAGTAGGCCTTGAAGAGGCCCTTCAAGAAATAGAACGTGGGAAAGGCACTCAATTCGATCCCGTCGTAGCGGACTATTTCATTGAGAGTGTGAAAAACTAGGGTTTTTTTCAAGCTACCGGTATTATATAGTTCAGGTCGCCGCCGAAAGGAATGACGGGAGCTCTTTGATTCGTAGGCGGGTACATACCTTGAGTCTGCCGGTAGGCTCAGGATACGCTCGTCGCATGTGTCGTAAAGTGGCAATCGTCGGCACCGGTGGCGGGCGAGCTCGCGACGCTGCGAGTCTCGGCGGAAGCCCTGCGCACGCAGATGGAGAGCGTCGATCATCTGTTGTGAGCGAAGGATGAATGGATGATAAGCGATATAACTCCTTTTTTATGGTTCGACGATAAGGCCGAAGAGGCAGCTAGATTTTATATTTCCGTATTCCCGGACTCGCATATAGACCAGGTGAATCGCTACGACGAGGCCGGACCGGGGCCTGCGGGCACTGTGATGACAGTTTCCTTTACCTTGCGCGGCCGTCCTTTCGTTGCGCTCAATGGCGGGCCGGTATTCAAGTTCAATCCCGCCATCTCCTTCGTCGTGGACTGCGAGGACCAGGCCGAAGTCGATCGCTACTGGTCTCTCCTTTCCTCCGACGGCGCGGAGGGACAGTGCGGCTGGCTGACGGATAAATACGGTCTCTCCTGGCAGATCGTACCGACCGCCCTCGGCCGGCTCCTCGGAGACCCCGATCCCGAGCGTGCGAAGCGAGCGACCGCGGCTATGCTTAAGATGAAGAAGCTTGTCATCTTCGAGCTCGAGGTCGCGGCCGATGGGAGGGGCGCATGAAGGCGGAAAGGGAAATAAGGTAATCCAGCGCCTGCTCCCCTGGTCCAGAAGCTAGAGGATGGCGCGAAGGTCGGCGAGCTTCCTCACCTCATAGGTCGGCCGCAGGTCCGTATTGTTAGGCGCTCCCGACCAGTTGATCCAGCAGGTATCGATGCCGAAATTGACGCCGCCTTGTATATCGGAACTTAACGAATCGCCGATCATCAGCGTCTTGGATTTGTCGAAGAGGCCGGCGTGCGCGAGCGCGCGCTCGAAGATGGCCGTATCGGGCTTGGCGCAGCCTTCCTCCTCGGAGACGATGAGATTCGAGATGTACCTCCGGATGGGCGATAGGGCGAGCCTCCCGCGCTGGACCTCCGTTATGCCGTTGCTCAGGATGACAAGCTCGTATTTTTCGTAGAGGTAGCTGCAGAGCTCCTCCGCTCCGTCGAGGAGGAATGAGGCCTTCGATAGCCATGCTACATAGGCATCGCTGACTCTGGTCGCGTCCTTGTCGAGGCCGAGCCGTTCGAAGAGGAGCCTGAAGCGCTCGACTCGCAGGCTCTTCTGGTCGATCTCGCCTTTCTCGAGACGCCGCCACAGGGCTGTGTTTATCTCGTCATAGGCATGATAGGCGTTCTCGGTCGGCTCCAGCCCGTATTCGGCGAAGGACTTGGCGAAGGCGTATTCCTCGGCCTTCCGGAAATCGAAGAGGGTCTCGTCGGCATCGAGGAGGATGAGAGAATACTTGGTCATGATTCCCCTCTGAAGCATAGGCTTTTGTCGGCTAGCAGCGTACTATACAGTCGTATGGAAATTAATGGATAGACATAAGGATCAAGAGGAGTACGTCGTGAACTTCGATGAGGTCGCGCGGTCATGGGACAAGGAAGAGCGGCGCCATATGCGCGCGAAAGCGGTAGCCGAGATCATGCGGGCAGGCCTGTCGACTGCCGCCGGAGGGCGAGCCCTGGACTTCGGCTGCGGCACGGGGCTTCTAAGCTTCGAGCTGCGCGAGGACTTCTCGCAGATCGTCCTTCTCGACGCTTCTGCCGGCATGATCGACGTCCTGCGCAGGAAGATCGAGCGCGACGACGAGGCGCGGCGGGGGAAAGGCTCCGTTTCCGGCGCGGCCATGCTGCCTGTCTGCGGAACGCTGGGGGACGGGGCTCCCCTTCTCAGCCGCTTCGACCTAGCCTACTCCATGCTCGTTCTGCACCACCTTTCGGACACGGCCGCCGCGCTCCTCGGCCTCGCCTCGGTTCTGAGGCATGGGGGCGCTTTGCGTATCGTCGACCTGGATAAGGAAGACGGGAGCTATCACGAGGACGAGGCCGGCTTCGACGGGTACGACGGCTTCGATCGCGAGGATCTCGCGGCGCTCACCGTCGGCGCAGGATTCGCGAAGGTGCGCTTCGAGACAGCGTGGGTCGAGCGTCGCGTCGAGGGCGGGTCGACGCGGGAGTATCCGATGTTCCTCATGAGCGCGGAGAAGGCTTAGAAGCGCAGGATTGCGGTCATACCCTTTCCTGTACCGTACTCGATGCTTCCGCCTAGATCGGCGGCGAGGAGCCTCGTGATGCGCATGCCTAGGCTCGTGGCGTTAGCTACGTCGAGTCCGGGAGGAAGGCCTGGGCCGTCGTCCGAGACCCTAAGCTCGGCCGAGCCGACGGCTTCGCTTAGCGTGATCCTGATCGCTCCGCTCTCGCCCGGAGTATAGGCATATTTCACTGCATTGGTGAAAAGTTCGTTCAAAATGAGGCCGACGGAGACAGCGCGCTTGAGATCGCAGTCCATGGCCTCCATCCGAGTTTCGACTACCAGACGAGCGGCGTCGACCGAATAGGTTAAGCGGAGGAGTTCGATGAGGTCGGACAGATACTTGCTGAGTTCGACCCTGTCCGAGCTCGTAGATTCCGAGAGCTTGTCATAGATCACGGAGACGCATCTGATGCGATCGATGGCTTCTTGGAATACGCGCTTCGAGCGCTCGTCATCGAGGTCGTCCGTGTTGAGCCTGAGGAGGCTCGAAACTATGGAGAGGCTGTTCTTGACGCGATGCTGGAGTTCCTTGAGGAGCATCTCCTTCTCCGCTACCGAACGCCCGAACCCCTCTTCTGCTCGCTTTAGATCGGTCGTCGTCCTCGCCAGCCTCAGGTTGCTGTAACTGAGCTTGGATACGAAACCCGTGAGGCGCACGAGGAAGTCCATGAGGCGGTCTATCTCCTCGCGGTCGTAGCGCGGGACCCTCCCCAGCGCTTCGAGGTATTTTCCCTTGTCGTAGCCGAAACGCTCGGCCTGGGAAACGAAGAGTGCTTCGTCGACTACTTCGTCTGTATAGAAAAACTGCCCCGAGAATATGTTGCCAACGTGGCGCTCGCCGATATAGAGGGGCGTTACGATGTCCCTGAGGTTGTTCTTGCAGTGGTATTCGCCGTACTCGCCGCGCTTTACGTTCGTCGAGAGGAAAAGGTCGCTCTCGACGCAGGAGGCGGCGCTATCCGGGCAGGCGCGATGAAACATCGTGCAGATGTCGCGCCATCCGGCGGCGACGAGGATCTTGCCTTCCGCATCGAGGACGGCTGTGACCATGCCGGTCAAGGCGGAGAAGTCGTCCATGAGGGCTTGAAGCATTGGTGTATCTATGATGTCCGAGAGGTTGAGCTCGCCTATATCGCCGTCGGGCTCCACGATCGCGGTGAGCTTGCGCCTGACGCCCGCCTCGCTCTCCATAAGCGCGGTTTCCATCCTCTTGCGCTCCGTGATGTCGCGCCCGATGCCGAGGATCCCGATGAGCCTGCCCGAGGCGTCGAACATCGGCGTCTTGATCGTCTCGAGGAGGCTGCGTTGCCCATTGTCTGGATAGACTATCCATTCTTCATTGCTGCGCCGCGAGCCCGCTTCCATAGCCTCGCGGTCCTTCCGTTGATAGAACGCGGCTATATCGGCGGCGACGAAGTCGTAGTCGGTCTTGCCGATGATCTCGTCTTCTGAGACGCCGTAATAGCGCGAGAAGGCCGCGTTGCAGGCCAGGAAGATGCCTTTCTCGTCCTTGAGCCAGACGAGGTCCGGTATGGTTTCGAGGAGGGTTGTGAGCCTGGCTTCGCTTTCGCGCAGCCTTTCGTGGGCCGCGAAGAGCTCGAAGGCCATCTCGATCGATGATTGGAGGACGAAATTCCCCGAGTTCTTGATCACGTAGCCGTAGCGCGTGATGCCTCGGACTTTCTCAACGGTCTCGCGCTCCGAATGCGAGGAGAGGAAGACGATGGGCAGATTTCGATGTTCGAGGATCCGGCGCGCGGCCTCGGTGCCGTCTATGCCTTCTCCGAGGTCGATGTCCATGAGGATGAGGTCGATGCTTCCGCCGTAGGTCGCTTCGACAGCGGCCTTCCCCGTCCTCGCGAGCTGGACTTTGTAGCCGAAACCTTCGAGGGTTTGCGTTTCTACAAGGGCGGTTATCGCCTCGTCTTCAACGAGAAGGATCGTCTGCAAGCGGGCATCCTCATGGTTTTGAGTATACGTTAATGCCTTGCACACTGCCACAGGCGTTTAAAGGCTATACGCATGCCCCCGCGCTCGTCTAGGATCGAAGCATGCTCAGCGCGATAGAGGGTGTTCTCTCGATCATCCTCATGATCGTACTCGGCTTCGTTCTCGCGAAGCGCGGTTGGTTCGATGGCGATTCGAGCGCCCTCATCTCTCGCCTCGTCGTTGGCGTAGCCCTGCCTGCTTACATGGTCGCGAACCTCATGGGCGGCTACGACCGCGAAAAGCTTGTCTCTATGCTCCCCGGCCTGCCCATACCTTTCGCGGTGATGCTTCTTTCCTACGGTCTTGCTTTCGCGCTTGCCGCTATTCTGCGAATCAGGCGCGATAGGCGGGGCACTTTCGCCTCTATGTTTGCGCTTTCGAACACGATCTTCGTCGGCCTGCCCGTAAACCTCGTGCTCTTCGGCGAGGAGAGCTTGCCCTACGTACTACTGTACTACATCGCGAATACAAGCATCTTCTGGACTGTCGGGGTCTTCGGCATAGCGAGCGACGGGGCGGCTCTTTCGGGCGGAGCACGACCGAAGCTATTCTCAATTGATAGTATAAAGCGCATTTTTTCCCCTCCCTTGACGGCCTTCCTCGCCTCAGTTCTCCTCATCTTTATTGGCGTCCATTTACCCAAGACAGCTCTCGACTTCTGCAAGACCGTCGGATCAATGACGACGCCCCTGTCCATGCTCTTCATAGGCATCGTCATATCGCGTGTCGATTGGAAGCGCATTCGCCTAGAGCTCGGCCTTGTCGTCGTGCTCCTGGGGCGCTTCTTTATCGCGCCTTGCCTCCTCGTCCTCATTGCGCGCCCAACGCACCTTCCGCTCCTCATGAAGCAGGTCTTCTTCGTGCAAGCGGCCATGCCCGCGATGACGCAAACCCCGATCATAGCGAGCGCCTACGGGGCTGACTCGGAGTACGCAGGCCTGGGCACCGCACTCTCGACGGTCTTGAGTCTCGCGACCATCCCTTTGTGCATGCTCGTCGTCGGACAGTTGTTTTAGGCTTTCCTACCTGCACGAAGGGATTCTTCGAAAGCTCGAGTTTGACAGATTCAGAATTGCCTGCTAGCCTGGTGAGCGGAGGCTCACCATGACTTCTCGCCCTTCTTCTCTGCATCGTTGGGCAGTTCTGACGGCGCTTATGGCCGTTACTCTAGCTTGCGAAGTCGAGTGGCTTGCCCATGCCGCCGTGGCTCGTCCAGCTGCGGCTCTTTACGCCGGTCAGTTCGATCCAGCTTCGCTCTTCAACATCGACTTCCTCAGCATGTCGTATATGCTGGTCTTCCTCGTTGTCTGCCTGCCTGCTAGCTGGGTGCTGGACCGCTGGGGGTTGGGCGCGGGCGTCGGGATCGGCGCCGCTCTGACGATAGTCGGATCAGTGGGTAAGGCGATCTGGGCGGGCAGTTTTGCCGCTCAGATAATCTTCCAATTAATCTTGGCCGTCGCCCAGCCCTTTCTGACCAATGCGGCCACTACTCTCGCTCGGGATTGGTTCCCCGTGAAGGAGAGGGCCACGGCGAGCGGGCTCGCGAGCCTCGCGCAGTATCTGGGATTCGTAGTTGCCCTCGTTGTCGCGCCCGCTTTAGTCCAGATCGATCCGAGCCTGCCTAATTATGGCTCCGGCCTGGGGAAAGCTCTTGCGGTCTTCGCGATCGTCAGCGTAGTCGCCGGGGCTCTCGCTTTGGCCTTGGTCAGGCGCGGCCCGAACAGGGAAAAGGCGGAGGGCCCCTCTGATTTTCTCGCCTCGCTTAAAGGTCTCGTCTCCCAGCGCGACTTTCGTTGGACCTTGCTGCTTTTCTTTATTGGACTCGGGATCATGAATACGGTGACCGCCATGACCGACGGCATCGCCGCTTCTATGGGTGTAAAGGACTCGAACGGCCTCTTGGGCGTTGGGCTCATCGTCGGCGGAATCATCGGCGCTATAGTCCTGCCGATCCTCTCGGACGCAATGGGTAGGCGCAAAGCCTTCCTCGTTCTGTGCATGGCGCTGACTGTCCCCGCGCTCTGGGCTTTGGTCCTCGCCCCTCAAGGCGTGTACGCCCTAGGCATTGCGGCTATGGCGCTCCTGGGTTTCGCGCTTATGAGCGCGGGTCCGATCGGCTTCCAATACGCTGCCGAGGTGACTTCTCCCCTGCCCGAGTCGGCGAGCCAGGGAGTGCTTCTCCTGGCCGGGCAGGTTTCGGGCCTCGTCTTCACCGCGGGCATGTCCGCAGGCGGGAGTTCGGGCGTGAAAGGCTGGCTCTTGGCCTTTGCGATAGCCGCCGTCGCAATGACGCTGCTTTCGCTCAAGCTGCACGAATCACCGGCGGTAGCGAAGAAGTAGGGCGCAGGGCGACCTCGTCCGGAGATGAAAAGGGGGCGACCGTATTGGCGTTCCCCTTTGGTTTTTACAGCGGCTCAGACAGCTAGTGTTGGCAGTATTTGCTCTTTAATCAAGGTCAAGCTGTCGGGCGCGCCGGGAGCGGTCGTCGCGGCGATAGCGACGACCGCTCGCCGCTCGGGAATGCAGCAGATCGCGTTACCTCCGTCTCCCTGTGCCATGTAGGCGTGCGTCTCCCCTTCGCCGCTCAGCCACCAGAGGTATCCGTAGTGTAGAAGCGACCCGCGCAGCTCCACCTCAGAGCTTGGAGCCGTGGATTCGTCGATCCAGGCCTCGGACAAGACACGGCGGCCTTCCCAGTTACCACGGGCGATATAGAGTGCGCCGAATCGGGCCATCTCTCTCGGCGTCAATGCGAGGCCCCAGCCGCCCGTCGAGTTGCCCTTCGGATCCGAGACCCAGCCGCGCACGCCTTTTCCGAAAAGCTCCTCGGAACCGAACCCTTCCATCGCGAAGTCTGGGATTTCCCGTATGCCGATCGGGGCGAACAGTCGCTCATTGGCGAACTCTCGGGCGCTCTTGCCCGTGGCGCGAGTGATGACGCAGGAAAGGAGATGGGCGCCCATACTGGAGTACTTGAATCGCCCCAAGGGGCCGCCGCGGCCGAGCGAGCCGAGGATGTAGCGTTCCCAGTCGGCGCTGGCGCAGAGCTCAGCGAAGGGCTCTCGCCAGTCCGCGAAGGCGTAGGGAGCAGTCATGGTAAGAAGGTGGCGAAGGGTTGTCTTTCCCGCGAGCTCCCCGGTCTCTGTCCCGATCAGGTCGGGGAAGAAGTCGAGCGTCCTCTGTCCGACGCCTTCTATGTATCCCTCGTCTATCGCTATGCCGACGAGGGCGGATACAACGCTCTTCGTGACGGACGTCAGGTGATGCCGATCCTCGGGGCCGGAGCCATTGAAGTATTTTTCGTAGGCGAGGCGTCCGTCCTTCGCGATGGCGATACCGACAATGTTGCGATAATCCGACTCGATGATTTTCTTGAGGCTGGCGAGTCTCTCTACGTCGATGCCCGCTGCCCTTTGGGTGCCGAAATCCCAGTTCTTGTCCGTGTGGCTACACGCTTCCATAAAATTCTCCCTATGAGCTCATGGCCCGCAGGGAGGATGGTGGCGTCATTAAAAATGATAATCAATAGAAGTTTTAAAAAAATAACAAATCGGGCGCCTGGCGTTCAACGAGCGATTATTTCCCGACGG
>Ga0326727_10007045_pt1 | contig 30162 bp, 26 predicted proteins | sample MB2enrmetagenome_FD_207643 | JGI IMG/M metagenome (GOLD analysis project Ga0326727, IMG submission 207643) | Lab enriched peat soil microbial communities from McLean, Ithaca, NY, United States - MB29MY | ecosystem: Environmental > Terrestrial > Soil > Wetlands > Peat | place: USA: New York... | reverse complement strand
TGCCCTGCTTGGGAAGAATCAGAAAGTGCTCCACCAGGTCCTGCGGCATTACCGATTTCCTGTCCGCTAGAGGATGCCGCGCCGGAACAATCAGCCGGATCTCGTCGTGATAGATGTTCACCACCTGCAGGCGCTTCTCTTCCACCGGCAGTTGCGTCAGGCCGAAATCCGCGGAGTTCTCCATCACCGCTTCCACTACCCGCGCGCCGTAGGAGCGCAGCACCTGGAGCTGCACCGCCGGGAATAACTGGCGGTATTCCGAAAACACTTTTGGCAAAACGTAGATACAAGTGGCTTCGTTGGCCGCGATTGCCAGTTCGCCGCGCGGGCTGCTTTCCAGTTCCGCCACGGCATCTTGCGCCCGCCGCCGCAGTTCCAGCATCTGCTCCGCATATTCCGCGAAAACCTTGCCCGCCGTGGTCAGCGAAATGCGGCTCCCGAAGCGCTCGAACAGGTCGGCGCGCAGTTCCTGCTCCAGTTGGCGCACCTGCGCGCTGATCGCCGGCTGCGTGCGGTAACACGTCAGGGCGGCCTTGGAGAAGCTCTTGAGCCGGACAATCTCCAGAAATGTATGAAGCTGGTCGAAGTCCATGGGGCGTAAGTATTGTACTATTTCGGTGACAGGCTACGAAACCCCGAAATACAAATCGGTGAGCGGAGCGGAGTTTCGAGGTTATGTAGCCTGTCACCGAAATTGGATACCATCGAATACAGATCAGCCGATGCTCCCGCTCCTCTTTCTCCTCGCTTTAGTTCCCGGCCTTCGGGCCCAGACCGGAGCCAATGTGCTGCTGGTGGTAAACCGCAACGACCCCGTTTCCAGCGCCATCGCCGACTACTACCGCCCCCGCCGTTCCATCCCCGTCGGCAACGTCTGCTACCTCGCCACCACTTCCGACGAGGAAATCTCCTGGAACACCTACGTGGAACAGATCGAGCGCCCCGTCGGCGACTGCCTCCGCACGGCCGGGCTTCAGGAAAAGGTGCTCTACATCGTCACCACCATGGGCGTGCCGCTCAAAGTGGATGGCTCGGGAGGGTCGCTCTTCACCTCCGAGCACTGCTCCGTCGATTCCGAGCTGGCGCTGCTCTATTCCAAGCTGAGAGGAACCCAGTTCCCGCGCGGCGGCGGCATTTCCAACCCCTTCTTCATGAAACGCGATGAACAGTTCCGCCATCCGCGTTTTCCCATCTACCTGGTCACCCGTCTGGCGGCCTGGGATCTCGCCGATGTCAAGCAAATGATCGACCGCGCACTGGCCGCCCGTAACCGCGGCAAGTTTGTCGTCGATCTCAGTTCCCCCGACGACAAACAGGGCAACGACTGGCTCCGCACCGCCGCCGTTCTCCTGCCCGCCGATCGCGTCATCCTGGATGAAACCACCCAGGTCCTTTACGATCAGAAGAACGTGATCGGCTACGCCTCCTGGGGGTCCAATGATCCCAACCGCAAGAAGCGCTGGCTGAATTTCCAGTGGCTGCCGGGAGCCATTGTGACCGAGTTCGTTTCCACCAATGCCCGCACCCTGAAACGCCCGCCCGACGACTGGGTGTTCGGCGGGGACAAGCAGCACTGGTTCGGCGGTTACAATCAGAACCTCTCCGCCGACTATCTCCACGAAGGCGCCACGGGCGTCTCCGGCAACGTATACGAGCCTTATCTCGCCGGATGCGCGCGCCCCGAGTACCTGCTCCCCGCCTGGTTCCAGGGCCGCAACCTGGCCGAGAGCTATTACCTTTCGCTCCCCTTCCTGAGCTGGCAAGGCATCGTCCTGGGCGACCCGTTGTGCTCGTTAGGGAAACCGTAGCTCAGTTGCTTTCCGCCATCTCCCCGTGCTATACATCGCGCTTCCATGCCCCGACATCCTTCATCCCTCCTGCGACTTGGGTTAGCCGCCATGCTGCCCGTCCTGGCGCTCGCGCAGCCCGTTGCTTTGAATTGGCTCGATAAGACGCCGCCGCCTTCCCAACAGGGAGTCACTTGGGGCGTTCCGTGGGCCAAAGGAAAGGTCCCGAAGGGCACGGCCTTCGCGCTCACCGCCGCGGGCCGGCCGGTGCCCGTCCAGTCCTGGCCCCTGGCCTACTGGCCGGACGGCTCGCTCATGTGGACCGGCCACGCCATCAGCGCCGCCCCCGAGACCGCCGGGCCGCTCGAACTGGCGCCCGGAACCGCGGCGGCTCCCGCCAGCGCTATTAAGACCACCTCGGATGCCTCCGCCATCGAAATCGACACCGGAGCCTTGCACTGCCGCATCCTCAAGCAAGGGCCCGACCTGTTCGAGTCGCTGACCGTCGGCGGCCGCGAGATCGCGCAGAACGGCAAGCTCATCGCCATCCTCGAAGACCGTTCGGAGTATGCCGCCAGAAAGGTGCTTCGCGAGGAGGATTTCGTCAGCCAGGTCAAGTCCGTGACGCTCGAGCAAAGCGGTCCGGTCCGCGCCGTGGTCAAGATCGAAGGCGTCCATAAATCCACCACCTCGTCCCGAGCGTGGCTGCCGTTCACCGTCCGCTTCTACTTCTACGCGGGCCAGGATGCCATCCGCGTGGTTCACACTTTTGTCTGGGACGGCGACGCGCAAAAGGACTTCGTCAAAGGTCTGGGCATGTCGTTCTCCGTGCCGCTCAGAGAAGAGGTGCAGAATCGCCACGTCCGCTTTGGCGGCGATGTGGGAATGTGGGCCGAACCCGTCAAGCCGCTCACCGGCCGGCGCGTGGTGGTCTTCGGCCAGCGCGGCGACGTGTTCCCCGATCAGGTGGCCGGCAAGCGCGTGCCCAACTTCGCCGAGTTCGCCGCCCGGGAGCAAGGTTATGTCAAGGATGCCGCCGATTGGGACGCGTACCGCCTGACGCAGTTGACCGCCAACGGATTCACCATCGAGAAGCGCACCAACGAGCAGAGTTCCTGGCTGCACTCGACCGATGGCAAACGCGCACTCGGCATGGCCTTCCTCGGCGATGTCACCGGCGGCGTCGCCGTCGCCGTCAAGAAATTCTGGCAGAAGTACCCTGCCTCGCTCGAAATTCAAGGCGCCAAGACCCCGTCCGGCGAGATCAAGGTCTGGTTCTGGTCGCCCCAAGCCCCCGCCATGGACATACGCCACTACGACATCATCGGCCACGGGCTGGAGATGGCCTACGAAGATTGGAAGCAAGGTTGGGACGACCCGCTGGGCGCCGCCAACACCCATGAACTGACGCTCTGGGCGCTGGCGGGCGTCCCCACCAACGCCCAGTTAGTCGGCATGGAAAAGACCGCCGCCGAGCCTGCCCTCCTGGTGGCCACGCCCGAGTACTACCACGCCAATCGCGCCTTCGGTTTCTGGAGCCTGCCCGACCGTTCCACCCCCGCCCGGCGCGCGCTCGAAGACCAGTTGGATAACGCCTTCGATTTCTATAACCACGAGGTGGACCAGCGCGGCTGGTATGGCTTCTGGGACTACGGCGACATGATGCGCCAGTACGACGAGCCGCGCCATCAGTACAAATACGACATCGGCGGCTGGGCCTGGAACAACACCGAGTTGTTGCCCGATTACTGGCTCTGGTACAACTTCCTGCGCACCGGCCGCGCCGACGCTTTCCGCCTGGCCGAAGCCATGACCCGCCACACCAGCGAGGTGGACGTGCATCACATCGGCAGGTTCGCCCCGCTCGGCTCGCGCCACAACGTCAATCATCTGGGCGACGGCGCCAAGCAGCCTCGCATCAGCCAAGCCGGCTTGAAACGGTTCTACTACTTCCTCACCGCCGACGACCGCACCGGCGACCTCATGCGCGAGCAGCTCACCGCCGACTTCACCTACGCCGCCGTCAAGAAGATGGACCCGCGCATGCCCGAGCGCGGCCCGTACGCCAGCGCCAGTTTCGGCACCGACTGGGCGGCCTACTGCATCAATTGGGCCACCGAATACCAGCGCACCGGCGATACCAAATGGCTGGATAAAATCAAGGCCGGCATGCAGACGCAGCTCGACCTGGCTACGAAACCCGGCCAGTTGCTGGGCGCCGGCCCGTACGATCCCGCAACCGGGAAGTTCATGTCCGCGGGCCGCGGCGGAGGCCCCACTAACTTCGATCTGCTTTTCGGCACGGTCGAGATCATGTCCGAACTCGAACTGTCGATCGACTATCCCAAGTATTGGGACGCATGGCACGCCTACGCCGCGTCGGGCGACGGCCGCCCGCTGGCCTACGCCGCCTGGGTGCTGAAGAACCCGGAGCTCGGCAAACGCGTCTGGCAAACCCGCCTGCAAGGCGGCCGTGGCGGAGGGCCGGCGTTCATGACCGAATTCCACCAGGTGAACCCACCCGACGTGCCCTTCCCCCTGCGGGAAGCGTCTGGGCAACCCTCAGCCGGCCCCGACGGCAACCGCCTCGGCGCCCTGATTCAAATGTTAGAGTGGGCCGGCCAATACCTGAGGTAGGGCATGCTTTAGCTTGCCCCCGTAACTTGCTTCAATGCGCCGCGGTCACGTGGCCGCGGAAATCAGTCACAACTTTTTTCTCTCCCATTTTCATCCACTTACAGCCAATCGCTTGCACTACGCCTGCTATGCTGTAGTTAGAAGGACTTGCTCACCGCATTTCCTTCAACGGTTTTCTTCGTGGCCACGAAGCGTTGCAACTTAGGTGGTGCTGAACTTCCCGTAGGGCGCTTAGTCAGGCTCGCACGGCCGAGCCGCATATAAAGGCGGACAGTCGGCGGGGAGATCTTAGGACTGGTCCTATTACACCCGGTGGGAAGTATCCCATCGGATATCAGAGAGTCAAGCGTCGAATCGATAGCATGGAAAAGCCATTCAGCCTGTTTCCCGCTGCTTCGAAGATGTGACTCAAACCATTGGCGGCCGGATACGCACGGCGATAAGTCCGCGGCCCCGGCCGCCGCAACGTACTTACTCCCCCTTCGCGCGCCCTCAGTGTCTCTGTACCCGCCGCGTGGCCGCCATGCGCGCGGCCATGCGCATGGCCTGCTTCATGCTGCGCGCGTCGGCCTGGTTCTTTCCGGCGATGTCGAAGGCCGTCCCATGGTCCACCGAGGTCCGGATAATCGGGATTCCCAGCGAAACATTCACCGTGCTTTCGAAATCCAGGAGCTTCATCGGAATGTGGCCCTGGTCGTGGTACATGGCCACCACCAGGTCATAGGCGCCGCGCCACGCTTGCAGGAAGACCGTGTCGCCGGCATGCGGACCGCTGCACTCGATCCCCTTGGCGCGGGCCGCGTGGATGGCCGGAATTATGAATTTCTGTTCTTCCTCGCCGAAGAGCCCGTGCTCGCCGGCATGCGGGTTCAGGCCGCAGACGGCGATGCGAGGCGGCTCGAACCCGAGCAGCCGCATGGCCTTGTCGCCCAGCTCGATGGTGTGCACGATGCGATGGGCGCTCAGATCGCAGGCGTGGCGCAGCGGCACGTGCGTGCTCACGTGGACGGTCGCCAACCGCTCGCAGGCCAAAAGCATACGCGACTCGGCCACGCCGCACAGCTCCGCGATGTATTCGGTGTGACCGGTGAACGGGCGGCCCGAAAGCGTGACCGCCTCCTTATTCAGAGGCGCCGTGACCATGGCATCCGCCTCCCGCATCACGCACATCCCGGTGGCGATTCGGACGTATTCGACCGCGGCCTGGCCGCAGCGCGCATCCAGGCGGCCGAAGGAGAAATCTGCGACATCGCCCAAAGTGGGAGTATCGCGCAGCAGCGCCGAGGCGAGTTTGAGGCCGGTCGAGCGCTCCGCCATCTCGAGAATCCGCGAATCGCCTACCACGATCCAGTTGGCCAGCGGCGCAATCCGCGGGTCCGCCAGTGCCTTGAGCACAATCTCCGGACCGACCCCGGCGGGGTCGCCCATGGTGAGCGCGATGGTGGAAAGTTGGTCTATGGGGTGGGGCATAAAAAGAAGTCCGCTACTTGGATTAGAGCATGCGGAGCGCCGAATCCGCCCGACTTGGTGGCCACGCGCCATCCATCGAAGGCGCCACCGGAGAGATAACCCCACGGTATGCCGGGGACGATTTCGTTTTCGAGCTCGATGCGGCGCACACCGAGTGCGCGGCACACCAGCGACGCCGTGTCGCCTCCCGAAAGCACCAGCGCGGTGGCCGTGCCCGCCGCGTTTCCGACCAGCTCGCGTACGCGTTCCAGCGATGTTTGTCTCACCGGCAGGTTGAGAACCACGTGCTCGCTTCGGCCGAGCGCCAGCAGATGGCGCTGCTGTTCCACGGTGACGGGGTGATCGGAGCCGATGCAGAAGAGCACGGAAGAGGCCGGCTGGGGGACAGATCCCCGACCTGCCCAGCACGGCAATGTGCGGGCCAGCGCGGAAGCCAGGCCCGCCGAACCGGCCCAGAGGATCCGCCGCCCCGACTCAAGGCCGGCTGCCGCAATGTTGTCCAGGTCGTGGTCGCACGCGGCATCTATGGAAATGAAGCGGGCGCCGGACTGGATGGCGGCTGAAACAGCGCCTGGCTGCACGTGCACGCTCGGCTCCAAAGCCAGGCGCGCGGCGAGATCGACGGCCTCCGCGGCTCCCACTCGCAGGTAGCCCTCTTCGACGGTTCGGCCCATGGCCGGAAACGCGGGCGTAATCACAGCCGCCTCGCAACCGAACGCGGTGAGCGCGGCGGCGATCTCGGCCCCCACGTTACCCCGTAAAGTCGAATCGATTTTCTTGAACAGAATGCGCGCCTGGGCAATCGGAAGCCGTTGGGCCAGTTCGTCCATGACTCGCCGCAGCTCCGCCGCGTTCAGATGGCGGCTCTCGGCGCTGATGGCCAGCACGCCGACTTCTTCGCCATGGGAATCCAGCCGAACGTGGGTGCGGTACCCGCGCCGCGCAAAGTGCACCGCAGCGTCACAGGCGCCGGTGAGATCGTCGGCGATCAGCAGGCACTCGAGGTTCATGGTTGGGAGCGCGCCGCATATTATGGTACCTGGGAAGCAGCCCGCGTTGGTACACTGAGTTCTCGATGCCGCCCGGCCTGATACTGCTGGATGATGTTTGGAGAACCTACCCGCGGGGACAGGTGGTGGCCTTGCGGGGTCTGACGCTTTCTCCATCGAGCGCGGGGATTATCTGGCCATCACCGGCCCCAGCGGGAGCGGCAAATCCACTCTGCTCTACCTGGCCGGCGGGTTGGATCGCCCAACCCAGGGGCGCGTGCTGTTTGACGGCACGGAACCGGGGGTTCCGGCGCGCTGGACCGCACTGCGGGCCAGGCGAATCGGTTTTGTCTTTCAGTCCTTCCATCTGATGACCGGGCTGACCGCGGCCGAAAACGTGGAAATCGCCATGTTCGGCGTGCTGCGAAGCGAGCGGCAGCGCCAGCGGCGGGTGGCGGAGCTGCTGGACCGGGTCCGGCTGAACCACCGCCGCGACCATCGCATTTCGGAACTATCGGCGGGAGAATCGCAGCGCGTTGCCGTGGCGCGGGCCTTGGCCAATGGGCCCGAGATCGTTCTGGCCGACGAGCCGACGGGGAATCTGGATTCGCAAACCGGCGGCGAGGTCCTCAATCTTCTGGAGGATCTGCGCCGCCAGGAAGGCCTGGCGCTGGTGGTGGTCACTCACGACTCTCGCGTGGCGGAGCGGGCCCAGCGGGTGGTGCGCCTGCTGGACGGGCAGATCGTCCCGGAAGACGGCAGCGGGAGTGGGGCGTGAAATTTCTCTCACTGCCGGTGAAGAATCTGCGGAGCCACCGGATTCGTTCCACGCTGACGTCGCTGGGCATCGCCGTTGCGTTGGGCGGCATGCTGGCGCTGGTCGGGCTCTCGCGGGGGATCGAGCGCAATTGGCTGATGTTCCTGGAGGGAAAAGGAACGCATCTTCTAGGTACCCGCAAAGGCGCCGTGGACGGGCTGACGGCCGCGCTCGATGAGAGACTGGGCGAGCGCATCCGAAGCGTGCCTGGAATCGCGCAAGTAACGCCTGGCTTGGGGGACCTGGCGGATTTGGAGACCGGCGAGATGGCGTACCTGCTCGGCTGGCCGCTCGATGACGACATCTGGCAGACGCTCCAGATCACCGAAGGAAGAATTCCCGGCCGCAGCGAGCCGGAGGGAGTGGTGGTGGGCGAGACTCTCGCCAGACATCTCGCCAAGCGGCCCGGAGATTCCATTCAACTCAGCGGCCGCGACTTCAGGATCGTAGGCGTCGCCAGGCAGCCCAGCGTGCTGGAGGATCGCGCGGTGATGATGCCCATGGCGGCCATGCAGCGACTACTGGGCCGCGAAGGCATGGTGAGCGCATTCCACATTCGTTTTCGCCATCCGGATCGCGCCGCGGAGACCGGCGGTATCCAATCCCAACTGGCGGCCATGTTCCCGCAGATGAGCTTCGTGGAAACCAGTGAGGTGGCCAGAGACGCCCTGGTGCTGCGGTTGCTGCGCGCGATTGTGTGGAGCAGTTCGACCATCGCCATGGGCATGGCCTTCATGGCCGTTCTGAATACGCTGCTCATGTCCGTCAGCGAACGGACTCGTGAGATTGGCCTGCTGTGCGCCATCGGCTGGCGTCCATCGCGGATCGTCGCCATGGTGATGCTGGATGGACTGGTGGTCTCCGCGTGCGGCGCCGCGGCCGGCATTGGGATGGGCCTGGCCTGCCTCCGCTGGATCGCGCGGCATCCCAGGCTGGGCGGATTGTTTCAGCCGGAAGTGACCGCGGGCCTGGTGCTGGAAGGCGCATTCATGGCAATGCTCGTCGGCCTGTTGGCGGGGTTGTACCCCGCGTGGCGCGCCACGCGCCTCAACCCGATGGATCTCTTGAGGAGCGAATAGCGCGCGATGAACCCGCCGGTCATTCCCTTCGACGAACCGTCGCAGTTGGATTCGAAGCTCGAGTGGTGGTTTTTCCACGGCCGGTTTTGTGGCGAGCAGGTGGAAGAGCGCTACTTCATGGCGAGCGTGTTCCGCACTCGGCTGGCGAAGGGGAACGACCACTCCGCCGATGCCTTTTCGGCGGTGATTTCCGTGCTGGACCCCGCCGCCGGACGCCAGTCGGATTCGATGCGCGTGGATCGGAGTCTCATCGGAGCCCTAAAACGGCCGAACACCCATGACGAGGTCGATCCCTTTTCGCCGCGAGCGGTCGCCGACGAGCTTCGCCAGTACGGTGTTCCACGCGAGTTCGAGTGCTCCGAAGCAGAGCCGTCGCTTTCCGGCGACCCGTTGACCTTCCACTGGGGCGACCTCCGACTGGCCAGCCAACCATGCGGCATCGAGCTTGCCTTTGACGAGCCCGGTACGGGGCGCCCACTCTGGTTCGAACTGAAGCCCACGGCCCCGAGGCTGGTCATCGATGCGGCTCGAACGATCGGCGAACCGGAAGAAGCCATGCAATACGCAGCCTGGCCGGTGATGCGGCTGGGCGGCATCGCCGGGGACCTGACGATTGCAGGCGAAGGCTGGTTCGACCACCAGTGGGGCGGGCAGGCGTGGTTCCGGAACCAGGATTCTCCGCCACGGGCCCGGGGCTGGGACTGGCTCGGATTCCGGCTCGATGACGGTTCCCAGGGAGTGCTCTCTACCCATACCAGCACTCTGGCCGGGCCGTTGTGGGATCTGATGGGCCGGGACGGGAAACGATGGCGGGCCGTGTTCTCGTTCCTTTTGCTGGACGCGTTGGGACGTGATCCCGAGCCTGTGCTGGACGTGATGTTCGTCATGCCGGAACTGCTTCACAATGCGTCGCTGATCATCGACGACATTCAGGACGACTCCGCGCTGCGGCGCGGCCAGGAAGCGATTCACCACCGGTACGGGCTGGATGTCGCCATCAGCGCGGCCAATACGGCTTATTTCCTGCCGCTGCTGCTGGTGCAGGATCACGCCGTGCTCACCGCCGCGGAGAAACAAGCGACTTGCGAAGCCTACCAGCGGCAACTGGTTCAAGCTCACCTGGGACAGTCGCTCGATATCTTCTGGACGCGTAGTCTGAGCGCGGCACAGTTGGAGGGCTGGATGGCGGATTCCATCGGTCCGAAGATTCTGCAAATGTACGCGCTCAAGACAGCGGCGCCGAACGAAGGACTGGCCGAAGTGGCCGCGCTGCTTGCCGGGATCGGTCCGGCGGCGCGTCAACCGGTGGTGCGGTTCGCCGGATCGATGGGTCTGGCGTTCCAGTTGATCGACGACATCAAGGACTTCTGTAGTTCGCCGGGCTGGGGCAAGCAGCCCGGCGAAGACCTGCGGACCGGCAAACTCACTTACCTGATTCTTCGCGCGTTGGAGAGGCTGGCGCCTCCCGAACGCGGATTCCTGAGGGATATCCTATGCCGGCCGGAGCGGCGCCGCGACCCGGACATTCTGAATCATGGAATCGAACTGGTGAGGCACTCGGGCGCCTGCGAGGAAGTGCGGGAAGAAGCGCGCGCGCTGGTGGCCCCGGCGTCGGAGACTTTGTCGCTCCGGGTGCCTCCCTCCAGCTCGAAAACGGAGCTGCGTTTTCTTTGGGAGAGCCTGGTGTCGGTTTCGATGGAGGATCGGGATCCGTAGCGCCCACCGGCCGGAACTCCACTTCGAGTGAGGAGGCGATCACCACCGGCCACAGCATGGCGAAGGCCGCCGCCCACGCCAGCTCGCCCGCCGGCACTCCCAGGAACGCCGCCGCCCAGGCGCACCGGCCGCCAATACCCTCTGTCAATGACGGCCAGGAGGCTGCACGGCAGGCACGCGAGTCCACTGCACAGAGCGAGCCGGCGGAACTGGCTGCGGCGCCCAAGAATCAGGATCGCGGAAACGGCCGCGAACAGCGGGAGATTGCCGAAGAAGTAGGGGTGGCTGGCGAGCATGATCAGCGGCTGTCCGGCTCCGCGCCCAACGCGAATTGCGGGTCGACCTCGCGGTCCTGGACGCGCGCGTGCTCCGATCCGCCGGCGAATACGATCCTGGTGCTTCCCGCGGCGCCCCGTATCCGGACTTCAATGTTGGAGGCGATCCAATGCCCTCCGGATGGCCTTACCCCGCGGCAGAGGATCTCCTTCGGCGCTCCCGGTCCCCGAGGCTCCTTCAGTATGCGCAGCGGCACGAGCGTGGCTTCGTCCACCCAGGCTGTCACCGAGCCATACGCCGACGCGCGCCCTTCGGCGGCCTCGCTGCGGAGTATGTAGCACATCTTCTCGAATACGGCCTCCTCACCGGTCACGGATTGTTTCGGCCAGGTGAGGTAGTCGTCGATCAGGTCCTCGACCGTCAGGTGGCTTCCCAAAATCGCCGTGGCCCACCTGTCGACGGGGAGTACGGCCGCAGCGCCGCGCGCGCCCGAAACCAGCCAGACCGTGGGCCGGCCCGCGAGCGGCGATGCAACGAGGATGCGCGTGCGCGCCTCCGGCGGATCGGTCACGGACCACAGCAGGTTGGTGCCGCGCGCCAGTGGTTTCTGCAGGACCAGGATCTGAAATACCCGCTGCTGGTTCCGCGCGCCGGTCACCACCAGCCGCCCGCGGGCACGGACAGTGCTTCCGCGGCGCAATTCCAGGATTCTACGGATGAGTGCCGCCGCCGGAGGAAGCTCCACGGAAAAAGCGCGCGATGGGACGATAGCGGCCGCGGCCATCACGAAGAGACGACGCCCGATGAAGTTTGGTCCGGCGGCCGATTTCATCGACACTCATGATGGCACGGCGCTGTGGGTGGGGCAAGGGGCGGCGAGATAGAGGTGGTCTGGGCAAGCTAAAGCATGCCCCACCCATATATATGGTAATATGGGAAGCTGTATGAAGACTACCATCGATCTTCCCGACGATCTTCTCATCGCGGCGAAAAAGCTCGCGGCGGAGAGGAGAACCACCATTCGATCCCTGGTCGAGCGTGGCTTGCGGAAGGAACTGGGCGAAAGCGACAGCAGTGCGGCCCGACGCCGGCCGAGGATTCGCTGGGTCACGGTCAAGGGAGGGCTGGCGCCAGGTCTGGATGTGGCCGACCGGGCGAGGATGATGGAATGGCTTCAACATGATCGCCGTTGACACCAATCTCCTGGTTTACGCCCACCGTTCGGGGCTGCCGGAGCACCGGCAGGCTCAGCGCGCCGTCGAGAAGGCCTGCGGCAACCCGAAGGGCTGGTCGATTCCCGTCTTCTGTGCCGCTGAGTTCTGGGCTGTGGTCACCCACGCTTCCAGTTCCCCCCGGCCTTCGCAGGCAGAGGAGGCGCGGGCCTTCCTGGCCGAGCTATGCGCAGCCGGCGCGAAGGTGCTGTATCCACGTGACGGGTTCATGGAGCGTCTCGCGCGGCTGGCCAGCGACCTGAAGATCCAGGGGCCGAGAATCTTCGACCTTCAGATTGCCCTGGTTTCCTTCGAAGGCGGCGCCAGCGAGATTTGGACGCATGACCGGCACTTCGCGAGTCTGCCTGGTCTTCCAGCAAGAGACCCGCTATAGCAGGGCGGAATTGCGCCATCGTAAACTGGTGGTTCATGCCGCACCGCTTCCGCCATGCCATGTGCAACGAGGCGTTCGAGGGATGGCCGTTCGCCCGAGCGTGCCAGGCGATCCGCGAGGCCGGCTACACGGGCATCGAAATCGCGCCGTTCACCCTGGCGGAGAAGCCCGCGGACATCACCGCGGCCGAGCGCCGTGAGTACCGCGAGATCATCCGGGCGGAAGGGTTGAGCTTCGTGGGCCTGCATTGGCTGATGGTCAGCCCTGCGGGGTTGCACGTCAGCGGACCGGATGCCGGGCTGCGCCAGCGAAGTTGGGAGCACATCCGCCATCTGATCGATCTGTGCGCGGACCTGGGAGCCGGCGGAGTGATGGTCTTCGGCTCGCCCAAACAGCGGTCCACCACGGGCGGACTCGCGCGAGACGCGGCCACGCGCAACTTCATCGACGGCCTAGCCGGGGTGGCGCCGCACGCCGCCGATCGTCAGGTGAGGGTGCTGGTGGAAGCGCTGCCGGCCAATCAATCCGACGTGGTGCAGACGCTCGAGGAAGCCGTCGGCATTGTGCGCGAGATCGGCAGCCCGTACCTTCAGACCATGTTCGACGTGCACAACGCCATCGACGAAAAACTACCGCACCGAGAGCTGGTAGAGCGCTGGTTCGACTACATCCGCCACGTCCACGTGAACGAGCTGGACGGGCGCCACTGCGGGGCCGGCGGCTACGACTTCAAGCCGGTGCTGGAGGTCCTGCGGCGGCGCAACTACGCGGGATGGGTATCGCTCGAAGCTTTCGACTTTACCCCCGGCGCCGAGCGGCTGGCCAACGAGTCTCTGCGCCACCTGGAATCCGAGATCGCCAAATTGCCATGATGAGCCACTACGTTGTAACGGGAGGCGCGGGGTTTATCGGCTCCGCGATTGTGCGCAGCCTGCTGCGCGAGGGCGCCGGGAGGGTGGTTGTCATCGACAACCTGCTGACCGGGCGCGAATCGAATTTGGAGGAAGTGCGCGGGTCCGTCGACTTCCAACGCGCCGATATACGCCACTACGAAGAGATCGCGCCCCTTATACGCGGGGCGGCGGTGGTGTTCCATGAAGCCGCCATTCCGAGTGTGCCGCGGTCGATTGACGACCCCGTGCCGTCGCACGAAGTGAACATCGACGGAACCTTCAACGTGCTGCGCGCGGCTCGCGAGGGTAAGGCGGGGCGCGTGGTGTACGCCGCATCGTCCTCGGCCTACGGCGACACCGAAGTGCTGCCCAAAGTGGAAACGATGACGCCGCGCCCGAAGTCGCCTTACGCCTTGCAGAAGCTGATGGGCGAATACTACTGCGCGGTTTTCTCCGGCGTCTACGGACTGGAGACGGTGGCGCTGCGCTATTTCAACGTGTATGGCCCGCGGCAAGACCCATCGAGCCCCTATTCGGGCGTGCTGTCGCTCTTTATGAAGGCGATTCTGGAGCGGCGCTCGCCCACCATTTTCGGCGATGGCGAACAGTCGCGCGACTTCACGTATGTGGACGATGTGGCCGAGCTCAATTTGAAAGCCGCGTGCGCCGGCGGCGTTTCGGGCAAGCTCTACAACGGCGGCAACGGCGGCCGGATCACGTTGAACCAGGCATGGGCGCTGCTACAGAAGATGGAGGGAGTGAGTGTTGCGGCCATCCACGGCGCTCCGCGCGCGGGCGACGTGCACGACTCGCAGGCCGATACCACGGCGGCCGTGCGCGACCTGGGCCACGCGCCGCGCTTCTCGTTCGAAGAGGGCATGCGGCTGACGCTGGAGTGGTACCGCGGGCAGGGGTGAATGGGTATCGTGCCACACTGGGGTTGTGGAGAAGACCAAACAGACCGGCGTGAATCAACAGGTGCGGGAGTACCTGGCAACGCTGGTGGAGGAGCGTCGCCGGAGGCGATTGGCCCGAGCGAGGTTGAAAAAGGCGTTCGAGACGGGTCTGGTCGAGACTGGTGACGGGAAGTGGAGCCGCGACGATCTCTACGACCGTCGATAGGGACCTGAGTCTCGCCGACACCAGCGATGAAGTGCTGGCGGTTCTGGAAGATCGGCGGCGTGGCTCTTGATGGTGCGTCTGCGGTTCCCAATCCGGCTGAACTTCGCAAGAGGACTTGCGGGGCGTTTGGCTGGTGGGAAGGGGATTTCGCGTTAGAAGGGGGTTGAGGCACCTGCCGAAGCAACAGCCTCGAAGCCGTTTTTCCGGGTGGCGCGACCATCCAGGAGCCGGCAAGACACCACTTCCGCCGATGCGACGTGGTATGGCCAAGTGGGTTCGGGGGGTACACCGACCGAAAGGCTCCGATAACCTCACGAATCGGCCGACGATGCTGCTCCATCTCGATGGGGCTTCCTTCTGGGCAGAGTGGTTCAGCGCCAGTCGGCGATCTGACGTAGAATAAGGGCTGCTGCAGATGCTTACCACTCAGCACATTCAGGAAGACCTGAGCAGGGCCTACATCCAGGCCGTTTCAGCACGGGCCGGCGTTAATCTTTCGCTTGGCACGCTAGCGCACGACTACGGTGTGGATGGAACTTTTCATCAGGTCACAATTCGAGCCTATGTAGACAAAGCAGGCGATAAACGGCAGCGACGGCTGAATAGCGGATTCAATCTCGAATTCCAGTGCAAAGCATCGACCGACTGGTTTGAAGAACCTGACGCCATTGTCTACGATCTGGAGGCCAAGACATATAACGATTTGGTGCAGCGTGCCGCCACTCGAAATGCAACACCGCTCGTGCTGATTTTGATGTGCCTGCCGCCAGACGAGGCTGAATGGTTTCTCCTTACCGAGGACCATCTTTTCCTGCGAAAATGCTGCTATTGGCACCGGCTCACAGGGTCAGAAACGGGGAACACGTATCAAAAGCGGATTCGCATCCCCAAGGCGCAGCTACTCGACCCCGCCACGGTGGTTGACCTGCTGAAGCGTGTTGAACGGGGGACACTACAATGAGTCCAAATTCGCTAACGCCTAGCCAACTTTCCGGCGTGCCGTTGCGGGTCCACGATCTCGCGTTATATTTGCGCAAAACCGGATGGCAACGAGTTCACCATCCGAATCAGCGGTTGCTCGTCTTTGAGCACGGAATCATCAATGGGACTGAACAACCCCTGAGGACTGTCCTCGCTTCAAGCGACGATTATGCGGATTCCCCGGAACTGATTGGTAACGCGCTCGACCTGCTAGCCGAGGTGCAGGGGGTCGATGTGCAACAGATCGCCCGAGCTGTTCACGCGATCGACCGGGATATCTTAAGCGTTCGATTCTTAGGGCCGCAAGCCTCCTCTGGGGGTTTGCGCTTGGATACGGCGACAACCGTCGTCCTCCAGCTTCGCGATTTACTTGCTTACGCGGCCTGTGTGGAGGAATATCCGCGCCCATATTTCCCGAGAGCTACATCGATTGGCCGCAAGTATACGGAGAGCTGCGTATTCGGCCACACCTTTCCCGGCAGTTTCGGATTCACTATTGAATCGCCGACCGGCCCGGCGCCATTCTCAGATTCGAACGATTCGCCGCCGCCGTTTGAACGCCGGGTCATGACCAGGGTCCTACGGGGTATCGGCGACCTGCGCCAAGCTATTCTCAGCGGAGAACCGGAGATGCTCGTTCAGCGCTACGAGGCCGGCTTGAACGCAAATATGTGTGAATTGCTGGAGGAGACCCTTAAGCAGGCGGATGATGCCGAAATGGAATATTCCGTCCTCTGGTCGCCGGAATGGCCGGTTCCCCCGGAAATACAGGAACTCCACGCCGTGCGGCTACAGCCCAGCGCCGCGGCGTTCCTTGGCGCAGCCGCGCGACAACTGAGGAGGCTTGAAGAATCGAGGACCCGCCAGATTTCAGGCAGAGTCGTTGCGCTGCAATCGGACGCGAGTGCATCTGATGACGAACGCACCGAAGATCCGGAACAAGTAGCGACCATATTATGGGAAGAGCAGCGTGGGCGCAAACTTCGCGTTCGAGTCGCGCTTGAACATCCCGATTACATCCTTGCCTGCGATGCCCATAAAGTTGGCCAGGAAGTCAGGGTCACGGGACGATTAGAAAAAGTAGGTAAATTTTGGACTCTCATGGCGCCCTCACAATTTGAGGTACTACCGCCCAGGTAGAATTTCAAATCCTCGCCAGCTTCCAACCCGTAGAAGGGGTCCGCCAGACCTTCGGGCGCCGCTCCGCAGTCAGACCCTAGGCCTTCTTGAATTGGTCGCCTGGCAAGCACGGAGGATAGGGGAACCGCACAAATATCGGCTGAGGGAATTTGGCGAATTTTGCAAGAAGACTGCCTTGCGGGAGCATCATCAGCTTTGTCTTCACCTCATCGGTCAACGATCCATAGTTGGCAGCGCGCAATTCATTTGCCTCCGTTCTGCCAAACAGATGTGTCGTGCAATTCTCTATGATCTCTTTCTCAACAGAAGAAGCGAACTGCTCGGCGCCAACGAGCACGAGACCCATGCTGCGCCCCCGCGCCGTAATGTCGACCAGACGCGACTTCAGGGGCGTCCGAACATTGCCGCCAGGCGCAAACTTATTCAATTCGTCAACGAATACCACGATGGCGTCCAGCGCCTTACCCTCTGTCTCCATGAGATCGCTAAGCTCACGTACGGCACGTCCAAACACAAGCTTCTTGGCCCGGTCTGCCAGCATTTGAATATCGATAACATAGATGCTGTTTGCCTTTAGCTCCTTCCATGGTATATCCACGCCCATGCCTGCCGGCGTAATGAGGCCTTTGTACCTCTTTGGGAACATGCGTAGCCGTGCCGTGACCTTATTCCACGTCATGATGTGCTGACCAAAGATGGTGGTGGTGTTGTTTTTGGACGCCTGATTGATCATCTTGTCTATCCATGCGAGCATATTCGCGTAACTTACGATGCCGCCGGTGTCGATTTGCTCGCTGATCCGGTACCACACGCCCTCTGTCTTGTCATCCCAATCCTCCGCATCAAATAGGGTTTGAATATCGCCCCTTATCAAGCTGAGGTCCCACTGGAAGCGTTCCGTCGGGAGCGTGCGGAGGCTTTGGGTGCCCTTCGGGTCATTCGGGTCAGCGGGCGCAAAGAAGCGCGCGTTCTTGAATGGTTCCAGGGGAACACCAAGGGTGCTGTACGCTGCAACCGACCATGGATCGGCAAGCGCGCGCCCGTTCGGTTGGTCTATATATAGCAAATCGCGGCTCTTGACATTGAACATGATTACAGCCGCGTTCTTCTTCGTGTGTGTCAACAGTGATTTTATAAAAAACTGTGCTGCAGACGTTTTCGACGCCAATCCAGAAATCCCGGATACGTTGACGTGGGCGCCCTCGGGGCCGATGACAAAGTGTTCGTCAACCGCAACGCTCGCGACGGTTCCGTCGCCATTCTCAAACATCCCAATGGGAATCTCTGCCCCCGCAAACTGGGGGGCGCCCGTACAATCCACAATCCCGTATGCGTAGCGAATTCCGAGCGGGCTGGGAAAGAATACCTGCGATCTGCCTATCGGCTTTGTACGCAGCGAGAGGTTCCGCATGACGTTGCAGGTCACAACGACAACCTCAGAGACGTCGGTCGGCACCTGAATCGTTGCGTCGCCAAAATTATGGCTCAGGTAGTCCGCAATAAAACTCTCAACGTCGGTATACGACCGCATTTCGACTATCGTGCCGAAAGTAACGTCAAGCTTGTCGTCGGATTGCGCGGCGATGATGTTGCCGATCTCGAGGCCGATATCGGGGGCCGTCGGAGCTTGTTGCGTCTTGCCGATCCAAAATGAGAACCTGCTGGACGTGTTAGCCTCGGATTTCGTCGAAACAGTTCGGCCAATAGTTCCGGCATTCGCATTCAGGAAGGAGTCGCTTTGCCATTGCCCCGGCAAATGGGTCGGTGTATCGAGTGTGGTTTGCGGTTCGCCTATGGTGGCCATTATTATTCACCCCCGCATTGAAGCGGTAATCGTTGACATTGAAGGCACAACGCTACTCAAGTAGCTGTCGCAGACCCCCAGGGGATATAGGTGTTTGTCCCATCGGGGCGTCGGGTATGCCGTTGGGAATCGCTCCGATAGCAGCGAACGTGAAAAGCGTTCGGCATATACCTGGGCCTCATTGACGTACTTCTTTGCGATCTCAATACGAAGGAGCCCGAATTCAGGGTCGCCGTGACACCGTTCCCGCAGCCGCAAATACCAGCTCATTCGTTCACGCGCGCCTTCTCTAAGGTCATCCTGCTCGTCATGGAATCGAAACGCCCACGAACGCTGTCGCTCGCTCATCTGCATGATGCGGTTGTGTTGCGGTATGTCGAAATAGCGATTGCCGAAGGATCTGCTGACACCGACGCAGCGTTCGACGCTCCGTTCATCGCGGATATTCATAAGTGTGCCGTCCACGACCAGAAAGCCATCGCCGATGCCAGGATCGCCGCGCCACTCCGTGATTAATTGCTGTTCGAGAGCAAGGCGGTGTGTCTTTGCTCGGTTCAGGGCGCGTCGGCGCATCTCATAGTAATCCATCGGCGCTCCGGTGCCAGTCGCTGTTTCGGTATCGACAATCGAGAGGCCAGATTGTGCGAATTCGTCAAGGACACTCTGGTCCGGGACCAATGACCGCGCGATGAAGATGCCTTGATCGACGCGCGGTTCTTTCCAGAGTTTCAGGTGCCGATCCTGGCGCTCCAGAATTACCGCGGCGACCACGAAAAAATGTACGGGAATCAAGACGAGGTTTGGCTTATAGTCGGCGCGTATGTATCCGATCTGAAGAGTGCGTTGGCGGCCATCCTCAAAGAATCGGAATTCGCTGCAGTTGGAGTCCTTACGGCAATCGTAAGGCACATCGTAAACACTGTTTGCCGACTCCAGGAGAACGACTTGCATCGACACGTCCTCCTGCGAATCAGGATTTAGGTCCTCCTCGGAAATCGACAGTGGCGCGACTTGTCCGCCTTGAGCGGTAATGAACTGCTTCGCCTTGCGTAGCGCTGCGTTCCCGTTCATTTTGACACCGACCGAACCACGGGCGGAGGAGTCATGGTGGCGGAAAGTTGGCGCCGCGACTGCCGCGTAAGCCCATAGACAAAGAGCATTTTCGGTTTCTGGCTGTTATGATGCGACGCGCCGGCCTTCGCGTACCCACACGTCCTACCGATCTCAATCCAATTCGCGGCACGATAACAGGTGCCGATAAACCGCGTGGGCTCGACAAATGTCTCGGCCACCAGAGGCGTTATGGAGTAGTATTGAGCCCAATCCACACATACCCGCCGCGTCGCTGCCGACAGTATTCGAGACGCCAAGTGAGGTACGCGCACTTCTGGAAGGATGAGAAATCGACTATTGTTGATGACGAAATCCCGAGCCTCTCTGTCCTTGAATCCAAGCTTACGCAGCAATTCATCCCGATCCGACAGCTTCCAAGCTGGTGACGTGAAGCTGATTGCGCCTAGCAACTGACCGTCACCCCGAATCAAATACTTCAGGCAGCGGCCAACTTGCACGGTATGGCCGAGATAGTGATATTTTTCGACGAGGGCGTTCCAAAGCGGCTCGGCGGCGTTGCCCTTGGCAAGTTCGAATTCGAGAGTTGCTGGCATCACGCCAACAGGTTTGACTATCCCTTTCGGTACCGCGATTGCGCGATTACGTGCTTGAGAGTTTCGTCCAATCCAGCCAGAAGGAAGGGGGGGTAATTTGATTAGCTTAAGCCCTTCGAGTTGGCGCAAAACGTCTCGGCAAGCTCGATCCTTCTGCCAGCCATTCGGCTGGCGCCACCCGAGACGCATGCAAACTACCTCGGAAATCCGCGTTCGGCCAGCGTCAAAGTGCTCGGTTACGCAACGCATGATCGTCAACAATCCGCGATACGTGAATCGGCGGCCCCGGAGGGTAAGCGGCAGTTTGCCGGTGTGTCTTAGCTTCTCCAACTGCAGCACGCCGCGCGGCGAGGATTCCGGTCGACTATCGGCCATTTAGCTATCGTATAGTTTAGTACATGTATCGCCATCAGGGGCAGCGTGCTGCGCCCAAGCGCCCCAAAGGGCCGGTCGGGGCCTTCGTGATTGACCGCGCGCAAAGCCATCGCTCAAGTGATCTGGAACGGGGCCCTTAAGCCACTTTGAGGAGCCACTCCAGCATAGTCATCCCCAAACGGAAGGTAATTCACATGAGCGTGTGCGGTCTCGCTGATGTGAACCGGGCGGGCGCACCCCTCTAATCGGATCACGCACCACGCGGAAACAGGGCAGCCTGCCGTGGCCGATTCCTGTCGATCACACCACCAACCCGGCCTGGCGGTCGAGATACGGCGTTCGAGGAGATCATGATGCCGCCGGCATCGCCCGGCTGCACGCTTCCCCCACAAGGACTTCGCGCCAGGCCGGGGGCCCTTGAACAGAAGGTGCTTCCGGATACCCACAGCGCTGCGATGCCGGACTCATAATCTTCGGTCGCGGGGGAGTCACCCTCGCTGATTTGCCGCTAGGCACTGGCCCAGGAAGCACCTACTGCGATCTCGTTTCAGCGGAACCCCTGGCCGCATTTTCGCCACTGCACGATGTGTGCGCCGATCCCATTGCTTGCGGAGTGTGCGATTCGAGGGAAACTACGAATGAGGAGGCAGGTTGTTCCATGCCGGCACAGACCCCAAGTTGGAAGCTGGCGCTCCGAGCCATCATCCGCGCGCTCCTTTTCCTGCTGCCATTTGCTTTCGCGGGCCGCCTGGATTGGTGGCGCGGCTGGCTTTTCGTCGGCTCAATGCTGCTTATCGCCGGGGTGAGCTTCGCCGTAATGCGACGCAGAAACCCGGAACTGATGCGCCGGCGGCTGGAGCCGCAACCGGGCGTCAAGCGATTCGAGAGCTTCGTGCTCGCCGCGGCGATTGTCGGCTTTTTCAGCTTTTTCGCGGTGGCCGGCCTCGACGTCCGCTACGGCTGGTCGCAACTCAGCGCGGCCTGGATATGGCCTGGCATCGCGCTGGAGTTGCTGGGATTCGTACCCATTTACCTGGCGGTCGCCGAGAATCCCTTCCTCGAAAGGCACGTCCGCGTTCAGACCGAGCTTGGCCATCACGTCATCACCACGGGACCGTATCGCGTGGTGCGTCACCCCATGTACTCCGGGCTGCTGCTGGTGCTGCCGGGGTGGCCGCTGATTGTCGGCTCGGCATGGAGTTTTGCGCCGATCACGATGCTGATGGCCACCTTCATTGTCCGTACGCTGCTGGAAGACGGCGCCCTGTGGCGCGAATTGCCGGGCTATAAGGAGTACTGCACCCGGACACGCTACCGGCTGGTTCCGGGCGTGTTGTAAGGCCGGGCGGGCTTCTCTGTGACGGCATTGGTCACATCCGTCGTCGTCGAGCAGCCGCTGAGGTCGGACGTGCGCGCGCGGCCTTCCTTCAAACGGCACGCACGGCCCTTCGCAGCGCCGGCGCCGCAGTCTGCCGCTGCCCCGCGGCTATTCACCGATTCGCACAGTAGCCCGAACGGCGTTCGGGGAAGTTGGCCGGATTTCGCCCCGCACGTCGGGTTCGCGCTGCCCAACTACGGGGGCGCGATCGTGGACTCAGGCGACGATCCGGGCACCCCTGACGAAGGTCGGGGTTAGGACGCCGGCTGTGGTCGCCTTGTGCGTTGTGCCAGGTAGTGTTGATCGAGCGCCTGCCGCACCAGAGTCTTGATGACTGCCTGCCGGCTCACGTTGAGTTCCTCGGCAGCCCTATCCAGTTCCTCCAGCATGGCGGCAGTGACGTCCACATTCACTCGCCGAATCGGCTGAACCATGCGGCCTTGGCCTCTGAAGAAACGGGAAACATCCCGGCCTTGATCGGCGAGCCGCGTAATCGCTTCGGCGGAAACCGGTTTGGCGGATTTACGAATTCTCTTCATACAGTCGAACCTCCTCCTTCGTCGACCTCCACCGGGTGACGAGGTGCAGGATCTCGCCCTCTTCGTCTTCCCTGACTTCGAAGATCACAGAATACAGCCAGTCACCCACCCAGCCGACGGCCAGAAACTGTTCCGGAACGTCGGATCGCCGATCGAGCCAATAGGGCCTGGAGAACAACTCCCGCGCTTCTTCAAACCCTATGCCGCGCCGGGGATTCGCCCTGAGGCGCCTGCTCTTTCGGGAATCGAAAGAAAAGCGCATTCTGATATGACTGTTATACCACTCTGGTCGCTTGGTAGCCAAGGAGAAGAGGACTGGAGCCTGGCATCGGGGACCACCCGCCGGGATTACCGCTGCAAGCCGGCATCGCGACTGCAACCGCGCTTTGGAGGTCGCGCTCGGGGGTGCGGCATGTGTTCCGGAAGGTTCCGCCAGCCGCGCTCATCTTTGCCGCACCTGGCCTTCTACTTTTCCCTCTTGGCGATCTTCTGCATATCCCGATCGAATGCGACGCCGTCGAATGGCACTACGATGACCTTGCTGCCGTGGTTGTCGTTTCCAAGCTCCTTATCTTTCGGCACATCGATGACGGCAAATGTGAAGGCCGCCACATGGCCCTTCACCAGGGCTACGCCGGGACGCTCCATCTTTTCCCAATGGTTGACGGTTCCGTCCTTATAGCGAACAAAGTTCGTGGTGGGATCATAGGCCAGGCCCCGGTTTTTCCAGTTGCCGATGCCATCGGGCGAGGTCAAATGGAAGGCCTTGCGCTCACTGAAGCAATTGACCACGATGTGATACATGCCCCCGCTATACCAGATCACCGGGTCTTCCAGGTTGCGCGCGGGGAGGCCGGGAAGGCCCGGGTAGATACTGCCGCCCTGAAGTTTGTAGGGGCCCAGGATACCCTGGTCACTAATCATGATCGCGCCGGACCGCGGCACGATCTCAAATCTGCCGTCCGGGCGAAGCATCACGCTCACATTCGACATTCTGCCGTCCCGCGCATTGAAGCCGGCGGCGTCAACCTTGATCGAGCCAAGCTGTTCCCAGGGCCCGTCGAGCGACTTAGAAACAAAAACATCGCCCGGCCTGGTCTCGCTGACCACCACGGCATAACGCTTATCCGGAAGAACCAGGGCCGTCACGTTGTGCCCTTTGCCGCCTTGATTGTCGGGCCAGGCGAGACCTTTGTCTATGTAAGGGCCGATGATGTTATCGCTGACGGCGTGCACGGCGAGCGAACCGCCCCATCCGCTGTGGCCCCGGGCTTGATCCCAGCGGCTGGCAAACATATGATACTTGCCGTCCGGCCCTTTGATGATCTGCCCGTCCCAATAACACCATTGCTTAATGGTGGTGTCTTCCAGACCGTTTTGCGGATCGCGCGGGAGAACGTTGCCGGCGCCCCACACGTCTTTTGAGAGGGCACCCCGAATCGGCATCGGCAGGAAGTAGTCGATTAGAGTCTTGTCGGCGGCGGGCGCCCAGGCACCCAGGCTCGACATCATCGCGAATACTCTCAACAGCAATTTCGTAGACTTCATTGGCCTGCTCATTTCAACGGTCCTCGATTCGCACCGCTCATGTTACCGCCTCTCAGGAACCGCCCGGGCCCGCGCCTCCCGCCCCGCAGGCGTGAGATAATCACGCTTCCGGAGATGGAACTCCGTGAGCAGCGCGCGGAGGGCTGCACTATGATTTCGGGAGCCAATCGATTGCTGGCGCTCGCCTGCCTGATCGCAGGTGTAGCTGGGGCACAGCCGTCCGGCTTTGTTCCGACCGATCCGTGGGATCAAATCAAGAGCATGCGCCGCGGGGTCAACATCATCGGATACGACCCTCTGTGGCGCGACTTTGAGAAAGCACGTTTCAAAGAGCGGCACTTCCAGCGTATCCGCGAAGGCGGGTTTCAGACGGTTCGCGTCAATTTGCAGGCGTTCTCGCATATGGACGCCAAGAACCGGCTCGATTCGGCCTGGTTCAAGACCCTCGATTGGGCGGTGAACCACGCTTTGGCAAATGGGCTGACGGTCATTCTCGACGAACACGACTACAACCTATGCGGAAACGACGCCGAGAAGTGCAAGCCAAGGCTGATGGCTTTCTGGGAGCAGGTAGCCGGGCATTACAAGGATTCGCCGAACAGCGTTCTCTTCGAGATTCTGAACGAGCCCAACAGCCAACTCACCCCGGAACTCTGGAACGCGTGGATCAAGGATGCGCTGGCGATCATTCGGAAGTCGAATCCCAAGCGGAATGTAGTGATCGGCCCGGCATCGTGGAATAACATCCACTACCTCGATAAGCTGGAACTCCCGGACGACGATCGCAACATCGTGGTCACGGTGCATTACTATCTGCCGATGAATTTCACGCACCAGGGCGCGCGCTGGAACAAGGCCACAGCCGACTTGTCGGGGATACGGTGGGGTACGGATGAGGAGAAGCGGAAGGTGGAGGACGACTTCGCCACCGTTCAGGACTGGTCGAAGGCGCAGAAGCGACCCATCCTGCTGGGCGAGTTCGGGGCCTATGACCGGGGCGGCGCCGATATGGATTCGCGTGTCCGCTACACGTCCCACGTGGCGCGCACGGCGGAGTCGCTCGGCTGGGCGTGGACCTATTGGCAGTTCGATTCCGATTTCATCGTTTACGACATGGTCAAAGACGATTGGGTGCAGCCAATTTGGAGAGCGCTGATTCCGGAGTGAGTGGCGGAATGGCGATTATGCATCTGGACGGTCAGGCGGGCTTGGCAGGGGATTCAGGGGGTCGCGGTAGGGATGCCGGTTGCCCGGCACCCCCCGCACGGACCCGTGCGGGCGCTGATTAGCGCACACGGTTCTTATCTCGGATGTGTGGCGCAAAACCGCTCCAATGGATAAGGGTGCAAAATTGCGGGAGCCGGGAGATGCTGAGCGACGATCCGGTCAAACACTTCACGACGCAGGGGACGTTGCCCCCTCCGCCGCACCGCTTGCCACCAACTGCGTATGACATCGTGCCGAAACGACCGCAACCGGGGAGAGTTCCCCGGCACGGCGAAATAGTTGAAGTAGCCTCGCACTACGGCGCGTAGCCAGTCTCCGGTGTCCTGGATCGGCTCGTGCATCCGTCTGCGCAGTTCCGCTTTGATGGCTTTCAGCTTGGCTGCCATACGTTTGCCGATGGTCTTCCGCACCACCGTGAACTTGCCCGTCTTGTGTATGGTTCCGCAGGCGTGCGTGAAACCCAAAAAGTTAAAGGTTTCCGGCTTCCCTTCCCCATTCCGCTGTCGATCTTCGATGGCAAATCGCCCGAACTGTATCAGGCGCGTCTTTTCCGGATGCAGTTCCAGCCCGAACTCTCGCAGCCGTTCCCGCAGTTGCTCCAGGAATCGCTCCGCTACTTTCCGGTGCTCGAACCCGATGACGAAGTCGTCCGCGTAGCGGACCATAACCATGTCCCCAATCGCGTATCGCTTGCGCCACCAAACCACCCATTGGTCGAGTACGTAATGCAGGTAGATGTTCGCTACAAGCGGGGAGCTGACGGCCTGAACGCAAAAGATAACTTCGATTTTGAGAGGGAGGTGCGTTATCGACAGGAAGGCAAGAAAAATGAAACAACGTTTGACTTGTGACATAGACGGGCGTATATATATGTCATATGGCCCGCGCCAGCGATGCCCAAAAAGCCGAGCGGCTCAACCTGGCTCGCACCCTGCTGCGCGAACGCGAGCACCTGCCCGAGGCCGCCGAACACCTCGCCCGGGACTGCTCCATCTCCAGGCGCCAGGCCTATCGCTATCTCGAACAGGCTCAGCAGCTCAAACGTCCGGTCCCGGTCGGCGATGCCAAATTGTCGTTCACGGTGAAGCTTTCCCGCAGCCTGGTGGAGAGGCTCCGTACCTACGCTGCTTCCACCGGATTGACCTTGAGCGAGATCGTCAGCCGTGCCTTGATGGTGGTGCTCCATCGCAGGGGAGGACGTGGCTGACCGGCCGCCAGGTCGGCAACGGACGCTGCGGCTGGCATATCAATTTGATCGATGGTGGGCGGAAAAGTTGGCGCAGGCTTATGAACTGCTCGTGCCGGACCAAGTTCGGCCCACGGTCCGAACGGGTGCTCGCCAGTCCGCGGGCGGTCAGGAGTTACTGAACGATGAAACCGGCGGCGTTGTACGCGCGTGTATCCTCAGATCGCCAGAAGGAGAACCATACGATCTCCAGCCAACTGGCGGCCCTGGTGGAGTATGCCGACAGCCATGGATACCTGATTCCACCCGAGTGGCGCTTCCAGGATGAAGGCTACAGCGGCGCCACTTTGCTGCGGCCCGGCCTGGAAGCCTTGCGCGACTTGGCGGCGGCGGGACACATCGAGGCGGCACTGGTCTACTCGCCCGACCGCCTCAGCCGCAAGTATGCTTACCAGGTCCTACTGGCCGAGGAGTTGTCCCGCTGCGGCGTGGAACTGGTCTTCTTGAAGGCGCCGTCCGGTGCGACACCCGAAGACCAACTGCTGGTGCAGTTTCAGGGCATGATCGCCGAATACGAGCGCGCGCAGATTGCCGAGCGGAGTCGCCGCGGCAAGCGCTTCCGCGCACAGCAGGGATCGATCACCGTGTGGTCGGGCGCCCCGTACGGCTACCGCTACGTGAAGAAGAGCGACACCTCGACGGCATACTACGAAGTTCTCGAGTCCGCAGCCGCCGTCGTGCGCCTGGTGTATGCGGAGTACACACGGCAAGGCAACAGCATTAACGCGATTGCGCGCATGCTCAACCAACGTCAGATTCCGACCAGGACAGAGACGACGCGCTGGGAGCGGTCGACGGTCGGGGGCATGTTGCGCAACCCGGCGTATCGGGGCCGGGCGTGCTATGGCAAGACCGAACTCCGTCCACGCCAGCGAATCACGCGACCGTTGCGCCAACGGCACGGGCTGGCCTCACGCAACAGCGCCAACCACGAACGACCGCCCCAGGACTGGATCGAGATCGCCGTTCCCGCCCTCATCAGTGAAGAGACCTTCGCACTGGCCCAAGAGCAGTTGGAGCAAAACAAACGACATTCGCCGCGGCGCACGATTGAGCCGACCTTATTACAGGGGATGTTGGTTTGTGAACGCTGTGGCTACGGGCTCTACCGCACCTCGACGCAAACCTCCGCACGCAGGCTCTATTACTACCGCTGCATTGGTTCCGATGCGTATCGCCCCCTCAAGGGCGCAGTCTGCGACAACCCACCGGTTCGCCAGGACCAGCTCGATCAAGTGGTCTGGCAGGAAGTCGTGCGGCTATTGGAGGATCCCCGGATCATCCAGGACGAACTGAACCGCCGGCTGGAAGCGACCAGGAATTCGGATCCATTGAAGCAACGACAAGATCAGCTGCACCGAGACCATGCACGACTGGCGAAGGGCATGGACCGCCTGCTGATTGCTTACCAGGAAGGCTTGGTGAGTCTGGACCAACTTCGCTCTCGCATGCCGGAACTTCGCAAGCAGGACCAAGCCGCTCAGGCCGAACTGCAGTCGCTGGAAGCGGCCACTGGCGATCCAACCAGGTATTTGCGGCTGGTTGAGACACTCGCCGGTTTCCGGACCCGGTTGCAGGCGCGGGCGGACACGCTGGACGTGCCCGAGCGTCAGAAGATCTTGCGACTGCTTGTGAAGGAGATCCTGGTGGGCCGGGAGACAATCACGATCCGACACTCGATTCGAATACCGGATTCCGCGCCAGACTGGAGCGGAGCGCCAGGGCCGCCTCGCGCACCTCAGCAGCCATCAACGGCCCAACCCGACCCATGTTATCTTTTGCGTTCAGGCCGTCAGCACCGCCCCTTGCGGGGTCCCCACCTTCGTCTCCGACCACTCCCCATGCTCCGATACTCCGGCTTTCAACCATTTCTGGATCAGCCGCAGTACCCTTGGATCTCCCACACGTTTCTGGATAAACTCCAGCAGATGCCCATGGTCGAGATGATCGAAAAAGCCTTGGACATCCGCGTCCAAAATCCAGTTCACCTTCTTCCACACGATCCCCGCCGTCAGCGCATCCAATGCCCCCCGAAACCAGCGGGGACCCCTGAGCGCTTTTTCCCAGCCGGAACCCCCGGTTGCGGGTCCGTTCCGGACATACGAAAAACCGATGAAGTCCTCCTCGTAGATCGCGTTGAGGACCGTCACCACCGCCTGTGGAACCACTTTGTCCTCCACGGCGGCGATCCCCAATGGACGTCGCCGTCCATCGGGTTTGGGTATATAGATTCTCCGTGATGGTTGCGCGCGGTAAGCGCCCCGATGAACCCGCCCGTGGAGGTCTTTGATGCGCGCCTCCAGGCCTTGTTCATACTGCTGCCATGTCACTCGATCCACTCCCGGCGCGGCTTGCCGCTGTAACGCGTAAAAGCTGTCCCGGAGTAGTCCTTCGGTCACATGATGCAGCAGGGCGGTGAACCGTAGTTCCTTATCCCTCTTCGCTGCTTCCCGCACACCGTAGAGGCCTCGTGACCCGATCTCCCGACGCTGCGTCCGGCTCGGGTTGACCTCTCCAGTGTTCTCCTCGATCGACCGCCTTCCCTCCAGCCCCTCCGCCGATCCTGGTCCATCTTTGTTCGGGGCTTTCGCCGGTACTACGCAGTCGTGCGACTCCCCAGCCGCGTGCATGAAGGACTCATCGCTCATCGCGTTCTCCCCCCGGCCCACTGGTTTCACGCCGCGGGCGCCACTGGGGTCTCCCGGTTCTCGCGCATGGAGTTTCCAGGCATGTCCGGGGTCTTCGACCGCGCAGGGTGATGGGCGTCTCGCGCTATCGACACCCATCCTGTTGCCTTCCGCATTGCTTGACAACGTCGGCCCCCTGAAAAAAAGCTCCATTTCGCGGCTCAATCGCCCGCCCTGCCTGTACCCCTGCCAACGCTTCGCGCCCCGCCTTACGGCTGACCACGCATGACTCCGGGCCAGGATGGCTCGCTATGCCTTTCCTGTACGGCTTTCTCATCCGCCGCTCAATGCCGGTTTATCCCGGCGCTCCAAGCTAAAGCATGCCCTACCACGGTACAGATCAGCCTCGCGATTCAGAGTAAGATCGATGGAGACCCATCATGAAACTTCGGACTCTGTTCTGCGCCACTCTCGTGTGCTCTCTCGGCCCCGTGGCGGGTCAGGTGAAGAGCCCTCCTGTCTCAACCACGGCTGCCACCGAGATCCCTCATTTGCGAAAGCAGGGGACCGCCACTCAAATGATCGTGGATGGCAAACCGTTCCTGCTACTCGCGGGGGAACTGGGCAACAACACGCCCACCAGCCTCGAGTACATGAAATCGGTGTGGCCCACGCTCATCAAGACCAAGCTCAACAGCGCGCTGGCGGCGGTTTCCTGGGCCCACATCGAGCCGCGGGAAGCCCAGTTCGACTTCAGCGTGCTGGACGGCGTGATTCAGGGCGCCAGGGCGAACAACCTGCGTCTGGTGCTCTTGTGGTTCGGTAGCTGGAAGAACGGCGAATCGACCTACGCGCCGGACTGGGTGAAGCGGGACTTCAAGCGGTTTCCGCGCACCCAGCGCGCAGAGGGTCAGAGCGCCGAAGTGCTCAGCCCTTTCAGCGATGCGAACCGGGACGCCGATGGGCACGCCTTCGCGGCCCTGATGCGGCACGTCAAGGCTGTGGACGGCCAGCAGCACACGGTCATCATGATCCAGGTCGAGAACGAAATAGAAACCTGCGACCGCTCGGCCGTGGCCATGAAGGCTTACCAGGGGCAAGTGCCGAAGGAGCTGATGGACTACCTTCAGCAGCACAAGGATACCTTGGTTCCGGAGCTTCGCCAGGTGTGGGAGGCGGGCGGCTTCAAGACAAACGGGACCTGGGAGGAAGTGTTCGGGCAAAGCGCCGCCGCGGGTG
>Ga0326727_10007044_pt1 | contig 30171 bp, 16 predicted proteins | sample MB2enrmetagenome_FD_207643 | JGI IMG/M metagenome (GOLD analysis project Ga0326727, IMG submission 207643) | Lab enriched peat soil microbial communities from McLean, Ithaca, NY, United States - MB29MY | ecosystem: Environmental > Terrestrial > Soil > Wetlands > Peat | place: USA: New York... | reverse complement strand
TCTCCGGCGCCGACCCGCTGAACCGTATTCCCGACATCAGCATGAATAACGACTCGATGGGCAGCGAAAGCTGGTTCTGGATGGGCGAGGGCGCGCTGCCCACCCACTCCAACAACCAGACCGGCGAATTTTCCGACGATATCTCCTGGGTGAAGGGCAACCACGTTGTGTCGGGCGGCTTGACCTACATGTGGAACCTGCTCCACGCCAACGCCGGTACCGCCTTCCCCATGGGCAACTTCTGCATCAACGGCGACTTCTCGGGCTCTGCGGCCGGCGACTTCCTGCTCGGCTTCCTGGCCAACCCGGACAACAGTTGCAGCTTTGGCTACGAGCAGACCAACGCGCAACGCGATGGCCGCTTCCGCAACAAGTGGGCGGAGTGGTATGCGGAAGACGATTGGAAAGTCAATCCGCGCCTGACCCTGAACCTGGGCGTGCGCTGGTCGTACTTTACGGCGTCGGCCATGGACGGAAACCAGATCGCCAACTTCGTGCCCAGTGCGTTCACTACTAGCCAGGCGCCGGCGCTTTGTCAGATTACGGCCAACTGCGCCAAGTCATCCTTCGGCTTGACCACCTCCTGGGCCTATCTGAACAGCCAGAACCAGCCGCTGGTATCCGCAGGTGGCAATGCCGCCAACCTGACGAATAATGGCATGTTAACCGCCGGTTCCGGAACGCCTGCCGGCTTCACAACGCCAAAGAAGGGTCTCTTTGCGCCGCGTATCGGATTTGCCTATCGCCTCACCAACGATGGCAAGATGTCGCTTCACGGCGGCTTCGGCATGGGCTACACGCAGGTGGGCCTGATGCAATCCTCGAACCTGCTCGCCAACATCCCCTTCGTGCAGCAGCCGACGTACAACGCGACGGAATTCACCAATCCCGCGGGCAGCGGATCCGGCTCTATTCCCAATGCTCCGGGCCTCACCGGGCTGAGCGCGACCAGCCCCCACTACCAGCCCGCCTCGATTCGCAACTACAGCCTCACGGTGGAGAAGGAGGTCCTGCCCGGCGGCGTGGTTTCCCTCGGCTACGCCGGCATGATTACGCAGCACATCTTCACCACCGGGTGGGATGCCAACTTCTACCTCAACGGAACCTCCTCCGGCGACGCAGCCTGCGCCACGCAGGGCGAAGCCGAGGCAACCTCGGGCAACTATGGTATCTGGACGCAGCCTGGATCGGGTTTCCAGTACGATCCCTGCATCAACGCGGCAGGTTCCGTCACCGTCAACGGCACCACTTATACTGCGACTCCCACCATCAGCAACTACTATCGCCCCTACGCCGGCTACGGAACCATCTCCACCGGCGTCAGCTTCGGCGTGGCCAACTACAACGGACTGCTCGTGGGTTATGTGCAGAAAATGCGCGACCTTACAGCGCACGTCTCCTATACCTTCAGCAAGGCGCTGGGCGATGTGAACGCGTCGGGCACCCAGGTTGCGTATAGCTCCAGCGGCAGCTTCCAGAACTCCAACAATCCGATGGGGGATTACGGACGCCCGGATTACGACCGGCCGAACGTCTTCGTCTACTCCGTGGTCTACACCGTTCCGGTTCCCGGCTGGGCCAACAACGTCCTCGGCAAGGAACTGCTGGGCGGATGGAACTTCAATTCCTATGGCACCGTCGAGAGCGGCTTCGCTCAAACGCCGACCTACAGCAGCGGTCTCGCCACTCGGCCCAATGCCGCAGGTACCCTGATTCGCAACCATGGCACCGATGGCAAACCGGGGCAGGCTCCGCTGTATTCCTATCAGAACTTCACTCACCCGGCCTGGGGATTCTTCGGCACCGCTTCGGTAGGCAGCTTGCGCGATCCTAAGGAAGTCGCCTTCCACATGAGCGTCGAAAAAGGATTCGCCGTCCGCGAATGGGCGAATGTCAAGCTCGGCGCGCAGGCCTTCAACGTCTTTAACCACCCGAATGTCATGACCATCGGCAGCGGTTGGTCGCCAACCTCACAGGGCACCTTTGGCGTGGCAAGCGCCTATGGCGATCCACGTCAGATGCAGTTCTATACCAAGATCACGTTCTAGCCTCCTTGATGGAATCCAATCGCGGGGACGGGCGCCGTTTGGCAACCGTCCCCTTCTTTTTTGCCGCGCGTACATTCCTTCGGTCTGGCACCTGCCCCACGTCGCCCCATTGGCGTCTGTTCCGCTCTGCGGATTGGCTGCGGCGCCCGGTTTTCAGCCGGCACCCGTTGCGCGCTGTTTTCGAGGAGCGGCAGCTCCGGTAGTTCCAACTTTCAGGCCTGTGCTCGAAACCAGGCACGGGCTCGCAAGATCGGTTCATCGAGCCCAGCAATGGTTCATTGATCTCTCGTCGAATTGATTGATTCTAAATAATCCATAGGCAGAGATAGGGTGGATCTCCGACTTTCAGAAGGCCGCATTTTTCTCGCCCGACTCCGCATGTTGTCCCGGCACAAAACCCTCCTTCCAAATTCAGCATTCCGAAAATTAGAAAATAATCGTATACTCTCGAAAATAAAGCGCCGCCGCCTGAATGCCTACCGTCACTCAAAACCCGCTGCACAAATCGGCTCCATCCGCAACTTCGCTTCCGGAGCACATCGTTCTCCTGGCCGACGATCTGACCGGCGCCTGCGACTCGGGTGCGGCATTCCTTCGCACGGGCCGAGCGGTGCGCGTCTGGCTCGGCGCCGCAGCCTCGTTTCCGGCCACAGAGCCGGTGCAGGCCTTCAATACGGATTCTCGCTCTCTCTCACCGGCCAGGGCGTCGCGCATCGTATCGCGCACTGCCGCAGCGCTCGCCTCCAATCCCCAAATACTTTTGTTCAAGAAGATTGACTCCGCGGCCCGTGGCCCTTTTGCCGCTGAAATCCTGGCCGCGCATCGCGCCTTCGGATCGCGTGCCGTGCTGCTGGCTCCTGCATTTCCCGCTGCCGGCCGCACCGTGCGCCACGGCATCCTGGAAATTCAAGACGCCACCGGCCAGCGCACGCAGATCGACATTGCCAGCCTCTTTCCGCCGAGAAGCAGAAAGCTCATCGCTCTCGTCTCACACCCCAAAGAGCTTGCCGCAGCGTTCCACGCCGCCGCGCCCGTGCTTTTGTGCGACAGTTCCACGCAATCGGATCTGGAGGCCCTGGTCCGCGCTGCGAAAAAGTTACCCGGCCTGCTGTTTGCGGGATCTGCAGGCTTGGCACAGGCTCTGGCCAGCCGCGCCGTCCGGCGCATCCGCCGCATGCCGCTGCCCTCTGCCTCGCGCACCCCCTCACGCACATTGCTCGTTGCCGGATCCGACCATCCCGTGACCAAGCTCCAGCTTGAAACCCTCGATCGCGTCGACTCGCGCGCCGTTCAGGTGCTGCGGCTTCGTTGCAACCGCCGTGATCGCGCGCGCATTCTCGGCACCTTCCGCAGCTTCGCGCCGCAGGCGCTGATTCTCACCGGAGGCGACACTGCCTTGTTCGTGGCCAGCACGCTCGGCGCCCATTCTTTTATCCTCCATGGAGAGCTCGCGCCGGGAATTCCCTGGGGCATTGTGCAGGGCGGCATGGCGGAAGGGTGCATCGTGATCACGAAATCCGGCGGTTTTGGCGCGCCCACAGTCTTCAACGAAATCCTCAACGCGCTGCGAGGTCCGGCATGAGCAGGCTTGCGCGCATCGCCATCAGCATCGGAGATCCTGCCGGCGTAGGCGCCGAAATTGCCCTCAAGGCTCTCGGCGACAGCTCCGTCGCCCCGCTCGCGCAGTGGATCCTGATTGCCGACGCAGCCGCGCTCCACGCTGCGCGCCGTATTTCCGGCATTGACCCGGCCACGCTGCCCTGCACTCTTGTTGACACCGGTACGCTGCCCGCCAATCACGCCGTTGCCTTCGGCCAGCTTCGCGCCGAATACGGCCTCGCGGCCATTGCTTACGTGCGCCGCGCCGTGGAGCTCTGCATGAGCGGCGAGGCCGACGCCATGGTCACCGCGCCGCTCAATAAGGAAGCCGTCACGCTCCCCGGCCGCGCCTTTTCCGGACACACCGAATACATCGCGGAACTGACCGGCGCACCCGAGCCGCGCATGCTGCTCTACTCCCAGAAGCTGGCCACCATCCACGTCAGCACGCATATTCCCCTCGAACAGGCTTGCAAGCTCGATCGCGCGCGCATCGTCGAGACCATCAAATTGGGTAATGATGCGCTCCTGTGGATGCGCCGCCGTGCTCCGCGCATCGCTGTTTGCGGCCTCAATCCCCATGCGGGCGAGCATGGACTTTTCGGCACACAGGACGCCGCTGTCATCGCCCCCGCCATCGCAGAGGCGCGCGCGCTCGGCATCGACTGCTCCGGCCCGCACTCGCCCGACACCATCTTTGTCCGCGCCCTGCGCGGCGAATTCGATCTCATCGTCGCCATGTATCACGACCAGGGCCACATTCCCATGAAGCTCATCGACTTCACCGGCGGCGTGAATGTTTCGCTCGGCCTGCCCATCATTCGCACCTCCGTCGATCACGGCACGGCCTTCGATATCGCGGGCCGCAACCAGGCCGACGCCACCAATATGAAGTCGGCCATGCGTCTCGCCGTGAACATGGCTGAGGGCAAGCTCGCTCTGGCAAGCGCGGCAGCCGGCTCCGCAAACGCCGAAGGCGGGCGCTGACATGCATCTCGCCGACACGCTCATCATTGCCGCCTACATGATCACGCTTGTCGGCATTGGCATTCGTGTCGCGGGCCGCCAGAAAACCACTGACTCCTACTTCATCGCCGGTCGCACCGTTCCCGGTTGGGCCGCGGGGCTTTCGCTGCTGGCCACCATCATCACCAGCCTCACCTTCATCGCCTTTCCCGGCGCGGCCTATGCCGGCGACTGGAATCTGCTCGTGCCCGGCATTCTCTTTGTCATCGTGATTCTCTCCATCGGCCCCATCATCGTGCCCTTCTTCCGCCACGTGGTGTCGATGTCGGTTTACGAATACTTCGGCAAGCGTTTTGGCCCCGCGGTGCGCATGTATTCTTCCTTCGCCTTTGCCGCGGGGCACTTCGCCAAGATGGGCTTTGTCTTTTATCTGCTTGCGCTCGCGGTCGCGGGCTTTACCAGTTGGTCCATCGCGTTTCTCATCGTCGGTCTCGGCGTCGTCACCATCTTCTACACCTTCATCGGGGGCCTTCGCGCTGTCATCTGGACCGATGTGGTGCAGGGCTTTCTGCTCTGGACTGGAATCGCCGTCACGCTCGTGCTATTGCTGCTCTCGCCACACGCGCGGCCCGGCGCCATGATTCATCTCATCGCGGCCAATCACAAAACCAGCCTGGGCAGCTTCGATTTCGACCTCGCGCGGCCCACCTTCTGGACCATGGCGCTCTACGGCTTTTTCTATTACCTGCAGAAATACACCGCCGATCAGACCGTGGTGCAGCGCTACCTTGCCGCCAAGTCCGACCGCTCCGCCCTGCGCGGTATCGCCATGGGCGCATCGCTCTGCCTTCCCGTGTGGACGGCTTTCATGCTCATCGGCTCGCTGCTCTGGGCTTTCTACCGTCTCTCGGGCCAGTCGCTACCCGCCGCCATCACGCGCGCCGATCAGGTATTTCCCTATTACATGGTCACGCAGATGCCGGTCGGCGTAGCCGGGCTGTTTCTCGCCGCGCTCTTCGGCGCAGCCATGTCGATGCTCGCCTCCGATCTCAATTGTCTTGGTCTCATCCTGGTTGAAGATTTTTATTCACACTTTTTCCCGCGCCACACCGATGCGCAGCGCCTGCGCTTCGGCAAAATCGCCGTTGTACTCTGCGGTTTTCTCGCCATCGCGGTCGCGCTCCGCCTCAGTTCTACGCACGGCTCCGCACTGGCGCTATATTATGCCGCCACGGCCATCGTCGCCGGCGGCTTGGCCGGGCTCTTTCTGCTGGCGTTTCTTTCGCCGCGTGCTGGCCGCTTGGGCGCCGTCGCCGGCATCGTGGTCAACCTGCTCTTCACCGCCTACGCCACCCTCACTCTCGATGGCGGCAAGATGCTCAACCTGCATCGCTACAACTACCCGTGGAGCGAATACACCATCGGCGTCTTCGGCAATCTTTTGCTCCTTGCCACTGGCCTGCTCTGCGCGGCTTTTTCTCCGGCCCCGCAAAACCTTTCCTCCACCCACACTCTCTGGGCCTGGCTTTCCGCTCGCAAGCGTGCCAGTCCTCAATCCGTTCCATTGGGAGACACTCCATGAATCGTTTGCAACAAGCTGTTCAGGCTAACGGCGGCAAAACTCTTTTGGGCGCGGCCGTCTATTTTTACGATCCCATCTTTCTTGAGATCTGCGCGCATCTCGGCTACCAGGTGATCTGGATCGAGATGGAACACGGCCACATCACCTTTGCTGAAGCCGCCGACCTTTGCCGCATGGCCGCGGGCACCGGCATGTTGACCATGATCCGCATTCCCGATGTGCGCCGCGAAAACGTGCTCAAAGGCGCCGAATGCGGGCCCGACATTCTCGACGTTCCCATGATTGAAACCCCCGAGCAGATGCAAAGCCTGCGCGAATACGCGCGCTTTGCTCCCGCGGGCAGCCGTGGCTTCTTCTCCGTCTCGCGCGCCGTCAACTACAGCATTCCCAGCCCCGTCGTCGCCCAGCAGCAAGGCCTCAACAAAGACCTTTGCCTCATGGCGCAGATCGAAAGCAGCGCTGCGCTGGAACGCATCGACGAGTTGGCCGCGGTGCCCGATGTCGATCTCTTCATCGGCCCGGCCGATCTCGCCGCCAGCCTCGGTCTGCCCTCGAAAACCTCTCACCCTGCAGTGCAGGCAGCCGCTGCAAAAATCGTCAAAGCCGCCCGCGACCACAACAAATGTGTCGCCACGGCCTGCGCGCCCGACGAATTCGCATTCTGGCTCGGGCTCGGCGTCGATCTTTTGTTCTGCACCAACGATATCTCCTGCCTGAAGCAGGCGGCCGGAGATTGGCTGGGCGATGCACGCAAGATTCTCGAGAGCCTTAACGGCCACGAAGCCACGGTAAGCGCCGTAAGCCGCGTCTAGAGAGGTCCGTATGCTGCTGCGCACAAAACTCTGTCATCCTGAGCGACCGCGCGTCCGCCGCGGCGGACGCGAAGGAGTCGAAGGACCTGCGGTTGCCTTTCCTATCCTGGCTGGTCGCACCACGTTCGGAAATGTTCCCAACGCAAACTGTCACTGCATTTCCCATGCTTCCTCTATGAGAATTCTTCTTTCAATTGCGCTCGTAGCCACGTTGCTCGCTTCCGTCGCATCCGCGCAAACCACCGCGCCGGCGCAGCCCTTTGCCGTCCTTCACCCCGACGACTATCGCCACTACGTCAATCAGTTCGCCGCCGACGAGCGCGAAGCCACTGGCCAACAACCCGCCGACGAATGGCCGTGGATCGCCGCTACCGTCCCGCTTTTTGATTCCTCGAACAAGCAGTTCGAAGAGATGTATTACTTCCGCTGGTACTCGTTCGAGAAGCACGTTGAAGAAACACCGGATTACGGCTACCTCATCACCGAGTGGCTGCACCGTCCCGACCTTCCCAACAACGGCGTGCTGCCCGACGCCGCGCCCTTCCATCTCGGCGAGGCGCGCTGGCTGCGCAACCGCCAGATCGCGGAAGACTATGCGCGGTTCTGGGGCCGTCCCGACGCAAATCCGCGCGCCTATAGCTTTCCGTTTGCCTGGAGCGTTCAGTTAGTAACGGAGGCCACGGGCGATCCGAAGCTCGGAATCGATCTGCTGCCCGCGCTCGAGGCCAATTACAAGGCCTGGGAAGACACTCACCTCGACAAATCCGTCGGCCTCTTCTGGCAGATCGATACCCGCGACGCCATGGAGAAATCCATCGGCGGCGACGGCTATCGCACGCCGCTCAACAGCTATATGCTCGCCGATGCGCGTGCCATTGCGGATTTCGCGCGCGCGACGGAACAATCGGCAATCTCCGCCGAATACGATATCAAGGCCGGCACGCTCGAGCATTTGATCGAAACCAAACTCTGGAACCCCAAAGATCAGTTCTATGAGGACCTTTCGCCCGCGGCCGACTCCGGCATTCGCAAAGAGAAACGATTCAAGGACCCCGGCACGCAACTTCAGTTCGCCGGCGTGCGCGAACTCATTGGCTACATTCCCTGGCAGTTCTACGCGCCCACGCCCAGCCACGACCTCGCGTGGCAGCAGTTCTTCGATCCCCATGGTTTCGCCGGCAAATACGGACCCACAACCGCAGAGCGGCGCAGCCCGCGCTTCCGCTTCGCCTCGGACGATCAGTGCACCTGGAACGGCCCTTCATGGCCTTACGCCACCACGCAAACGCTGCTGGCTTTGGCCAACCTGCTCAACGGCCCCGTACAGTCCTATATCGGCAAGCAGCAGTACTACGAGTTATTCGCGAACTACGTTTTGTCGCAGCACATCAAGCTACCCAGCGGCCGGATGATCGACTGGATTGACGAAGATCTCGACGCAGACACCAATGAGTGGATCGCAAAAGACATGCTCATTGCCAAGAACAGGCAGGTCGGCCGCGGAAACTACTACAATCATTCCGGATTCGCCGATCCGCTCATCACGGGACTCATCGGCCTGCGGCCGCGCGCCGACGCAAAGATCGAAATTCATCCGCTCTTGCCCACCGGCACGTGGACGTATTTTGCCGTGGACGGTCTTCCCTATCACGGCCATTTGCTCGCGGTTGTGTACGACGAAACCGGCAAGCAGTATCGGCTAGGCCGCGGCCTCATGCTGTTTGTCGACGGAAAGAAGGTCGCTAGCCGCGCCACGCTCGGCCCGCTGGAAGCCGAACTGCCGCGCTGAATTCGAATTCTGAGCAAGTGCTAATTGTTCATCGGATTTGTATCAGGGCACGACTTTAAACGTGCTCAGGCTGGGCAAGAACCTTAGAGCGCTTTTCAACAATAGGTTTTGTAACAAGGGCACGGCTTTAGCCGGGCCGAAGCAGCGAGAAAAAAAGTGCGGGCTTTAGCCCCTGAGGGAGTTTTTGCTGTGCGTGAATTGGCATTCCTGGCTTTGCTAATGACCGGTCTCACGATCTCGCCATTGATGGCGCAGTCCGCGCCCTCCATCCCCACGGCGCAAATTCCCGCCGGCTCATTCACCATGGGCGCTGACGACGCGACACTCTCGCCCGCCGTCGTCAACGGCTTCGGTGTCATGTCGACCCGCCCCGCGCACGGCGACTTCGACGAGGTCCCTGCGCATCGCGTCACGATTTCACACGCCTTCTCCATCGCCACGCATCTCGTTACTGTCAAAGAGTTCCAGCAGTTCGATCCCTCCTACCAGCCCGTCGCCGCATATCCCGATTACGCGGCCGGCATCAGCTACCACCAGGCCGTCGCATTCTGCGCCTGGCTTTCAAAGAAAACCGGCAAGCCCTGGCGCCTGCCCACTGAAGCCGAATGGGAGTACGTCGAACGCGCGGGCACGCAGACTCCGTTTTTCACCGGCGACACGCCGCCCCATCCGGGCCAGGCCAACGCGTGGGGTGTGGTCATGGGCGAAGGCACGCCGGAGTGGGTCGCGGATTGGTACGGCCCCTACCCCTCCGCCGCGCAAATCGATCCCACCGGTCCGCCGCACGGATATATTCGTGTCCTGCGCGGAGGTGGCCTCGACTTCCGGAAATCGAAACCCGGCGAGACCTACCCTGCAACCGCGCCGTATTTCATGCGCTCCGCCAATCGCGCCAGCATGGCGCCCAGCTACGCGTCGAAGGAAGGCAACATCGGATTCCGCGTGGTCCAGGCGCCGAGTCCCACGCCGCATCCTTCGCCTGCCGCACAATTTTTCTTCTTCACCGATGTGAAGCAGACGACGGTCGATATTACGGAAGGCCCCGATCCCGCCAAGCCCTTCTATCACGTGCATGAACTGTTTCCAAATCTCAACGGAAAATCCATGCCGGATATTGGCTGGCGTGCCGGCCTCGCGCCCGGTCTCGGCATCAACTATCACAACTCCGCCATTCAGGTGCTCGCCAACGGCGACGTGGTTGCCGCGTACTACAACACGCCGCGCAACGAGGACGATCCCGACCAGACCGTGATGGTGATGCGCCGCCGTGCGGGCGCTGAAGACTGGGACATGCCGGAGCCGTGGCCCGACTTTGCAGATGCTGCCTGCGCCGCGCCTGTCTTCTGGAACGATCGCGGGCATCTCTGGCTGTTCTTCGGTTTCCCGCGCCTCATCGGCGCGCCGCCCTTCGCCTTCACCACCTCCGACGACAACGGCACCTCGTGGTCGGCGATCGAGTTTCCCCACTTCACCGCGCCCATCGGCCGCTACGTCTCGCAACCCATCAACTCCATCGTGCGCGCGAAGAATGGCACTATCTACATTCCCACCGACTCCACGGGTCGCGACGCCGATGGAAACGGCTCCATCTCTGCGGTCTGGGCCACGCGCGACAACGGCCGAACTTGGTATGACACCGTCGGACGCACCGCCGGCCGTCACACCACGATCGTGATGGCAGAGAACGGCGACATCCTGGGCTTTGGAGGAAAGAACTCCAACATCGATGGCCGCATGCCGCTCGCCACCAGTTCCGACGGCGGCAAGACCTGGGTGAAGTCGAAGACGATCTTCGACCCCCTTGCCAGCGGCGAGCGGCCCAGCGTGATTCGTCTCGCCTCAGGCCGCCTCTTCTTCGTCGCCGATTTCAATCCCCACAACGAAATCCATCTGCACAAGGACGGCGCGTACGTCGCTCTCTCCGATGATGACGGCAAAACCTGGGAGCAAAAGCGTCTGCCCGCAGACATTCTCACTGTGGGCTACGTAACGGCTACGCAGGGCCCCGATGGCATGATTCACATCGCCACTTCCAAGAACACTGTGAACTACGAGATCGAGCTGAATGAGGCGTGGGTTCTCGCGCCGGATGCCGCGAAGTCGCCGGAACCGGATTCAATCGGCCCGGTTACGAAACATACCGAGAGATGGTCCAACGGAAAGCTCAAAGCCGAGTGGGGCACTGCGCGCGCCAGTGACGGCCGAATTTTGCTCGAAGGCCCGCAGACGTTTTACTTCGAGGACGGCGCTCGGCAGTGGACCGCGGAGTTCCATCTCGGCCGCAAGGTCGGCAATGAAGTCTTCTATCGCGCCGATGGCTCAAAGGAGTGGCAGAAGACCTACGGCGCGGACGATGCATGGACCTGGCAACTCTTCGATGCCGCCGGAAGACCAACCGCCGAATCCCACTGGCGCAGCAAGACGCTCGTCGATGCCCTGTTTGGGACCACGTTCACAGTGGAGCATTAATCAGCCCCCTCGGCTGACAGCTGTTTCATTCAAACAGCCAGTCCAGATTTGGCGGACTGCTCCCATTGCCCGTCTGCGCAAAGTTCACATGCGGAGCTAGGTGATAATCGGCAGGAATGAAGCCGAGGATCACGTAGAATCCCTTGCCCAGATCGAGGTCGTTTGCGCCCGCGGGCAGAGGCTTGGCCCACACCGCCATGGCCGGCACCTTCGGCGCCGCAATCGCATTCAGCAGCACCAGGTTCCACTGCTCGGTTTCAGAATCGAGCACCGAGTTCTTCTTCGACGCATTGCTCACAAAGCCGACCAGGATCTGCGCCGGCTGCGCGAGATCGAAGTGCAGCGTTCCGCCTTCGCTGGGTGCGATGCGGATTCCCTTCATGCCGGCAAGTTCCGGCGCCAGATCGCTGATAGCAGCGTTCGCGCCAACGAACAGATTCGCGCCCTTCTCCACGGTGAATGCCTCGCCCGCGCCTGGCTTGAACGTGAATCCAATTTGCGGCAGCGGCTCAACCTTGGCATTTGCTGGCGGCTTGTTCTCGTCAATCTTCGCGCCGGAGCTCAACTGCGCCAGCCGCTTGCGGAACGTGGCCAGCTCTTTCTCGTACATCGGCAGGCACTGCTGCCAGTTCGGGAACTGATTCATTCCGCCGCGGAACGGAATCTGGCGCTGCGTCGTCTCCATGCTCGTCGCGGTGCGGTACGCGGGTCCGGCAATCGCAGTCAGCTCGCGGAAATGGTCCACGCTTTCGGCCAGCAGGGTTTCAGCCTGCCGCAAATGTGCCGCATCGTGATCGTATCCGTAAAGCAGCACCTGCTCCGCAGCCTTGGTCTTCGCGTTGTAGAACTCCATCAGCAACTCGATCGCGCGCATGTCGTTCACGATGCGTCCATACTCGGCCTTGTTCTTCGTCACAAAGGGCCCGGCCGCCGTCGCCGCCTCGAATGCCTTCCGCGAGGCCTCCACTGTTTCGTCGCTCACACCGAGCGGCGTCTCGCCCTGATGCGGCTTGTGATTCACCTCTTCAGCTGCATAATCTTCCAGCCGCTCGCCCGGCCCCGCGTCGCCCGTCCACAGTGTCACGGCGGGATTGAAGCGCGCGGGGTCGATCAACTGCGGCATGGTCATGCCCAGCGTAAGCGCCTGGCGGTTTCCTTCCGTGATGCCGATGCGCGGCAGAAGCCTTGGCTGGCAAGGACCGGCCAGCGTGTAGGCGTCGAGGATTTTCTCGCCGGCCTCGGCTGAGCCGAACTTCTCCGCGAAACGCGACACCCAATACGCATGCTCCTTCTCGGCATCGCGATTCGGATTCCACGCGTAACGCCCCCACGCCGCAAACCAGATCCAGTCGCGATCGGTTTGCGGCAGCATCGGTTGCGTGTTGTCACCGGCATACGGCCAATCCCAGTAGCGCAGCGGATACAGATGCAGCCCTTCAATGCCAATGCGCTGAAAGTTCGTCTCCGTCTGCCGGATGAAATCCGGGTCGCCCCAGCGGAACGGCTCAAGATTCGAGAGCAGGTGCACGTTGGCAATGGCCACGTTCGAGGATTCAGCAAGCATTTTGAAGCGGTCGAGCACCGGCCCGCGCACGTTGGTCCAGGTCAGCGATTCGCCGTTCCACTTGAACATGGTGTCGATGTTCGCGTAGAGCGGCGTGGCAGCCTTTATCACCGCGTCGATGTCCGTGGCGTGCGCACGCACCACGATCGGCGGCTCTTCTTTGATGCCGAGTTCCTTCAGTCCGTCCTCGACGCCGGGAATGATCGTCTGCGTGAGCCACTCCGCGCCGTAACGCGGGCTGAGCGCTTCGCCCAGTGTCATCATCAGACCCGCATGCGGATACTCGCGCACAAACTCCGAGATCGCGTAACGCGTATAGGCGCTGGCCTCGGCGTTCGGCGCCGACAAATGATACGGAAAATGATGCGCGCGAGCAAAAGCGTGCGAAAGATGAATGTTGTAAAAGCCCTGCAGCACCCAGATCCCGCGCCGGTCGGCCTCCGCGGTGAGCCACTTGAACATCGCGATGTTTTGTTCGAGCTGCGCCGTCGGCAACTCCTGCGCCTCAGGATATTTCGGCAGCTTCAGCAGGCTGGTGAAGGGATGGCCGTTCCAAAGGTAGAGCGTGTTGTAGCGCTCCTCGGCCAGCATGTCGAGATACTTGATCCACGCCGCCTTGTCGTAGAAGAACGGAAAATTCTGCGGCGTGTAGGGATAGTCGTACTCGGCGTCGTCGTAGATGATCTCCTGCTTCTGCATGCCGATGCAGGTTCCGCGCAGCTTCAGCGCCGGATGTTCCATGTCGTCGATCCCCGCGGGCAGTGCCTTCTCCGCGCGGATGCGGTCAGCGAGTTCAAGTTCGCCATAGAGCACGCCGGAAGCATCGGAGCCGGTCACGATCCATATATTGCCAACCTGCCGGATAAGAAACGCTTCCTCGGCCTGCGGCCAGAACTCGGGCAGATCAAAGTGTGCGAGTTCCGGTGCGCTGCGCACCGCCGCCAGCACGCGCGCACCGGCCGGCGCCGTCTTCAACTCCGCAAGCGCAGTGCGCAGTTGCTGCGCGCCATAGAGCTCGCGCGCCGACGCGCCCTTTGCGGTGACCACCGCGACCTGCGTTGCTCTGGCCGAGGCACTCGCTGCCAGAACGACGATTGCCACGCAAGCAGCAGCCGCAAAACGCATCCGCATCCACGTTGTTCGTTTCATTGCATTCAATTCCGTTTCGCGTCCGAAGCAATCACCCCTGAACCGCAAATCCATTCTTTCTCCGCAATTACCGAAGCCGGCGCGTAGAGCTGGGAGCTAGAAGCTAAAAGCTAGGAGCTGGTTTTTTCAAACAGCACAGCCATATACGGCTTGCCGGTGAGAGCGATCTTGCTCCTGCCACTGAAGGTTCCGGGCAGTGGCGATTCCGTCATCGCCCATGGATCGATCATCGTGGCCTTGAACTTCACATTTTCCGGCAATGGAAATTCGTACTCGCCCACGCAGTGATAGTCGAAGTAGTAAAGAATCACTGCGCCGGGATTGCCTGCATTCAGGTAATACGGATTCTCAGCCGCCATCAGTCCGGTCGTTCCGGTTTTCTCCAGCAGCTTGCGCAGGAACGTGATGCGCGCAGCGCTGCTTCCATGCAGTTCGCCCGCGTCGGACCACACCGGGCTCCCGTCCGTCACCATATACGTTTCTCCATGGGTCGCGTACACGCCGTACACCGTGGCGCGCCAGAAGCGGTGCGTCATCTCCTCCGGCGAAAGATTTCCCCAGCGGCGCGAAATGTTGCCTTCGTATTGAATCTCGTCGTAAATGATCGGCTTGTTCCAGGCCGCCATCCGCTCCGGCGATTTTTCAAAATCGTATTCCTGCAAACTGGCGTGCGTGCACCATGGCTTGGAGTGGTCGTAGATCACCCGGCTGTGATGGATCGACCGCAGCCGGCTGTACGGATCACCCTCCTGCACGATGCGAAAGAAGCGGTCCCAGTCCGTCATGGTTTTTGAGCGCACCAGGTCGTATTCGTTGGCGATCGACCACCAAACATTCCGGTATGCGGAAAGCCGCGCCACCGCATAGCGCAAGTAACGGTCGTCCGCCTCGGCTCCCATGGCCTTGAATCCCCACGCATCATAAGGATGGAAGAGAATTACGTCCGCCTCGATGCCGGCGGCCATCAGATCCTGAACGCGCGACTCGAAATGCTGAAAGTAGGCGGGATTGAGGCGCGCCAGATCGAATTTCTCCTTACTGCTTCCGTTGTCCGCCAGATTCTCCGCACCCGGCGACAGCGCCTCGCCCATGCGCTCGAAAGGCATAGCCACCGGCTGCAGTTTCCCCAGCGGCTTGGGCAGCAGACAGATGCGTACCTTGTTGAATCCAGCCTCTTTCAGGCTCTTCAGCGTGTCGTCGCCGTAGGGCGCGCCAATGAATCCGTATGAGTAGCAAGTAGTTCCGAACGGGAAGTACGGCGTTCCGTCGGCATACTGAAAGTGGAACTGATGCGCCGTCCCCACCGGTCCGCGATTGCCTGCCCCCGGCATAACGCACTCGAAGCCGCCGGTGAGGCCGGCAAGCTCTTTCACATTGCTGGTGGTTTCAAAGCTCCAGTGCCCCACCGTGTCCGGCGAGAAGCGTACTTTGTAGACCCCGTTGCCATCATAGAAACCGGCCGCGTCCACGCTCCGGTGACCCAGCGTAAATCGCGCGCCAAACTGAACATCCACAAAGGGATTTCCGGACGAAGGCCCATGCGCTTCGGTGCCAAAAACGCCCCACTGTTCCACCTTCTCGTTCGCCGGGCTTCGCGGCGCAGCCTGCACGCTCGAAGCAAACCCCGTCACCATCGCTCCGGCCCCTAATTTCATTAGCTCTCTGCGATCCATTGCTCCTCACGTTCCCGACGGCCGCGGGTCACCAGATCCTTCCAACACTCCAGGAGCCGGTCTACGGCCAACCGGGCCCCGAGTCGAGCTTCGTTCGAGAGGTTGAACCCGCGCCCACAACTCGGCAAAGCCTGTTCTACACAGCTTCCAGCAGAGTGTCAAACCAAATCTAAAAAATGAAAATTATTGCACGCGATGGTCTGAACAGCGTATAAATTGCAAGAACACGCTGTGCAGCGTCTCAAAGTAAAGGTGCGGCCCTTCGATGAAAGTCAAGACGGAATCCTCCTCCACCCAACGCAAAACCACGCGGCGGCGCATTCCCAAATGGGCGCTTCACTCCAACGACTCGGCAGCCAACGAGCAGTATTACCTGCGCTCCATCGGCCGCGCGCTTGAGGTTCTCGACTGCTTCGACGGCAAGGCGCCGCTGGCCCTCAAGGAAATCTGCATCTCGACCGGCCTTCCCGAGTCCACGCTGTTCCGCGTCCTGCTCACGCTCGAAAAGCACGGCTACCTGAAGCAGGCAGTGGACGGAACCTACCAGCTCGCGCCCAAGCTCCGCTTTGGCTGGCTCATTGAGCAGGCCAACGTCCTGCGCGACAAGGTGCATCCCGAATTGGAGCGGCTGGCTCAGCGCTTCAACGAAACCGCCAGCATGGCCTACCTTTACGACGATCGCATCCACGTCCTCGATTCCATCGAAACCTTTCATGAGATCCGCATCTCCAATCGCATCGGCCGCGTCCTGCCGCCGCATTGCAGTGCGCTGGGCAAGGCCATCACCGCGTTTCAGGATCGCGCCCTTGCCGAGCAGATCGTTGAGGTCTACGGCCTGTCGCGCCGCACCGAGTTCACCATCACCGATCGCGCGCGCCTGTTCGATGAATTCGCCCTGATCCGCTCGACCGGTGTCGCCTGCGATCGCCAGGAATCGATCCTGGGCGGAATCTGCTACAGCGCCGCCCTCCGCCCCGCCGAGGGTCCAGTGATCGCAGCCATCAGCCTCTCCACTCCCATTGTTCGCATGACTCCCGAGCGCGAAGAAGAGACCCGCAAGGCCGTGCTCGAGGCTGCGATGCGCGCCTCGCAGCTCTGAATGCCGGCGGCATGAGCCGTTGAAAAATTAGCGAAAGTAATTTCCGCGACCATAGAAGACGGTCATCCTGAGCGAGGATTGGCGCGCTTTTTGCGCCAATCTGAGTCGAAGGACCTGCATTTGTCTTTGCATCGCCCCGATTTCCCTTAAAAAGCCGGCATCGGCGCTGAGCGTATATGTCGATACGCCCTTGGCCCGTCCTGCCCGAATTCCCCTTTTCCCGCGCCACCACGGTCGAGTCTTTGCGCCCATTCCTATCGCACAGGGCAAGCTGACGACGCAAATGATCGGCATTCGCATGCGCGCCGAGCAACGCGATAAATTGGAAAAACTGGTTCCGAATCGCGGAATATTGCGGGCTGGCTTTCCCGATTTTCTGCCCCGATCCCCCACATTTCAGCCAATTTACGGATTCAGCGAGGTTAATTTTCAAAATGCGGCGATAGTTCTCCGATTTTTCTTGACACTCGTGTCTCTCCGTCATTACCTTGACCAATGTTCCAGTAACCGTTAACTGCCAGCGTCGCAACCGGCCGCTGGCATTTCAAGTTCATCAGCCTTTGCATCAACCGCAAGCATGAATAGGAGGCATCGAGTGAAGCGCTTTGTGTTGTTTCTTCTCGTCCTGGCGGGATCGTACGCCTACGCACAGGAATTCCGTGGGGCACTGACCGGACAGGTAACGGACCCCACCGGCGCCGCAATCCCGAACGCCCAGGTCGTGGTAACCAGCACAGCCACGGGTGCGTCCACCCACACCGTAACCGGCTCGCAGGGCTTCTACAATGTGCCCTTCCTGTCCCCCGGCGAATATCAGGTTTCAATCGACGCTCCCGGCTTCAAGAAATATGTGCAGAGCGGCATCAATGTGCTCACCGCGCAAACCGCGACGGTGAACGTGAAAATGGCCATGGGGAGTGAATCCGCCTCCATTACCGTTCACGCAGACGCAGCATTGCTTGACACGGGAGACGCTTCCACGGGTGAGGTGATGACGGCCGACGAGCTTGCCGATCTGCCCAGCAACGGCCGCACGCCGCTGGGTTTCGCGCGCGATGCCTATGGCGCCATCCCCAAGATGAAGCACGCCACCGTAGCGGCGACACCTTTCCAGGGCTCGACCGCCGACGACTTCTCCCTGGGCGGCGGACTCTCCTCGTCGAACGAACTGCTGCTGAACGGCGTACCCAACATGCAGGACAGCGGACGCACCGCTCTATACAGCCCACAGATGGACTCCGTGAGTTCGGTCCGCGTCGACGAATTCAATGCCAACGCTTCGATGGGCGATACTTCGGGCGGCACCATCGACATTACGACCAAGTCAGGCACCAATCAGTATCACGGCGCGGCCTCAGAGTTTTACCAGGGAACAACGGTTGGCGGAGCCAAGCCGTTTCTGACGGCCCCTGGCGCTGCCGTAACCAATACGCACTACAACCAGTTTGGCGGCGCCATCGGCGGTCCTGTCTGGATTCCCAAGGTCTTCAACGGCAAAAACAAGCTCTTCTTCGAATATGCGTACGAGGGTTATATCGGCGAAACTCCGCCCAGCCCGACGGTGAGCGAAGTGCCGACCTGCGCCGAGCGCGGAATGAATGCTCCCGCAAGCGGCAGCCTGTTCTGTACCGACAATCCGTCAGGCACGCCTGACTATCCCGATTTTTCGGCGCTGCTCACCGCCAGTTCCACCTATCAGTTGTACGATCCATTTTCATCCACGGGAAGCGGCAGCACGTTTGTGCGCGCCAAAATTCCCAACAACCAGTTTGCGAACGCCGTGAATGCAGCCGGCGGAATCGGTATCGCGCTCGACCCGATCGCTCGCAATTTGCTGCAATACGTCCCCGCACCAAACTCTGCCGCCACGGCGACTTCAACAGGCGAGAACAACTACACGACCTATTCGCCCAACCCCGCCAACTACAAGTCACACTCCCTGCGGCTGGACTACAACATCAGCCAATCGAACCATATTTTCGGGGAGGCGCACCGCGGTAAATATCTGACCTCGGGCAGCGATTACTTCCACGATCTGGCCACGGGAACCGTCACCGACCAGATTTATTCGGGCGGCGTGGTCGACGATGTACACACCTTCACCCCGACCCTGAGCCTGGATAGCCGCGTGGGCTTTAGCCGTTATCAGAACGTGAATGCAGTGAAGAGCAGCGGAATCAGTCCGACGACCTTTGGATTCCCTGCGTATATTGCTGCCAATTCCACAGCGTATGCCATGCCGAGGATCAACTTCACCGACAGTGTTTCCCCGGTGTCCATCGGCGTGGTGCCCGGATCGCTGGAATTCCAGGATACGATCCAGCTTTTCGAAATGTTCACCAAGGTCCGCGGCAGGAACACGTATAAGGCCGGCATCGACCTCCGCTCGCAGAAACAGTCGAACCTGAGCCCCGGCAATGCGAATGGAGCTTTCACCTTTACCAGCACCACCGCGGCCAACAACCCCATCGCCGTGAATGACAACTCGAATGCCAACACGGTGCCCTTCGGAGGAGCGTTCGCTCTGTTTGACATGGGCATCACAAGCGGCACTGAGAACATCGCTCCAGCCTATCAATTCAACAACTGGTACCAGGCGTACTTCATCCAGGACGACTGGAAGGCGGCTTCCAACCTGACCATCAGCGTCGGATTGCGCATGGAGCATGAAACGCCGGTTGTGGAGAGCGGCAATCGCATGGTCGTCGGCTGGAATCCCACCGCGTCCAATGCGATGACCTCGGGTGCAATCTCTGCATACGGATCGGCGTATACAGCCGACGCGGGCAGCTTCAGTCTTCCCTATCTGCCGTCCTCCATCAATCCGACCGGAGGCGCAGTGTATGCAACCTCTTCCAACCGGTCCGCATACCAAACCGCACCGATCTACTTGAGCCCCCGTCTCGGAGTCTCCTGGGCGCCGGCTGCGTTGCACGAGAAGACCGTATTCAGGCTCGGAATCGGCGTATACAACAATCCATTCAGCGATTACACCGGCTCGGGCAATGTGGGACAGTCTTACGGATTTTCCGCAACCAATACCGTGGTCCAGACCGGCACCGTCATTTCCAATCAACAGCAGCCATGGGTGACGATCGACAATCCGTTCCCATCCACCAGCCCCATCGTTCCCATCACCGGCAGCGCCTACGGAATGAACCAGAATCTCGATCAGGCCATGGCATTCGATGCTCACGTGAAGGTTCCTTATTCAGAGCGCGTCAGCGTCGACATCGAACATCAGTTCGGGACCAACTGGATGATCGAAGCCGGCTACATTCTGACGCACGGCGTGCATCTTTCCTACAACAATCAGATCAGTAACACTCCGGTTCTGCCGTACTATACAAGGGCTCTGTTCAACAATACGGCGCTGTCGAATGCGTTGGGCGGGACGGGTAAAGATACCAACAACATCTCCGATGGCATCGCCAACCCATTTCTGGGCCTGGGGACTCCGTACACCAACAGCCAGGGCATGTTGACGGCAGCAAGAATCACGGCAGCGCAGGCGTTGAGCCCATGGCCGGAGTACACCAGCGTGACTGAGGATCTGATTCCTGGAGCAAGCACGCAGTTCAATGCATTGAACACGCGGCTGCAGAAGCGCATGTCGTACGGTCTTGACATGAACATCACGTTCACCTACTCCAAGCTGCTGCAGACAGCGCAGAACAACACCGGGGGCCCCTTGAACTATCAGGAGAACTCCTCGGACTTCCCGCTGAAGCTCAATGCGCAGGTCATCTACGATCTGCCCTTCGGCATCGGCAGGCAGTGGATGAACAAGTCGCGCATTCTCGACGAAGGGCTGGGCGGCTGGGAGATCTCAACGATCTACGGGTACCTTTCCGGCGCGGTGTTGTCGTGGGGGACAAATTCCGTTTACCAGGGCGACGGTAGCTGGAAGGATTTTGCGAACCATCCGCATGCGTACAACACCTCGGTTCCGAGCTTTAATATCGCGACCATCTTCAATAAAGTCACCAATGCCTCGACGTATTCGGCCCAGGCTCCCGGGGCGTACAACTACCGGACGTTCCCGCAGAACCTGTTGCGGCAGGACCACGAGAACAACTGGGATTTTTCGATGTTCAAAGGTTTTCGTGCCGGCGACTGGGCCCTGTTGCAACTCCGCATCGATGCCTTCAATGCCTTCAACCGTCCGCAATTTGCGGCCGCCAGCACATCGCCGAGTTCGACATCGTTCGGCCTCGTAACCAGCGTGCAAAACTCTGCGCGCGCGATGCAAGGCGGATTGCACCTGGTCTTCTAACCGAAACACAAGCCAAGCTGGAGCGGGGGATGCGCCATGCATCCCCCGTTCTTTTTTCCTGCGCAATGCTTCGCGCTACTCGTGCCGGTACAGCGTAATCTTCTCCGTGCGCACCTGCCGCGGATCGAACCGCCAGTGTTCTCCCTGGTCGTCCTCGTCGCCGTTCAGGCGGCGTCCCGCAATCCACTTGCCGTCCTCAAAGCGTCCTTCCTCCACCACGCCGATCCCTATCTGCGGCCCGCTCCCGGAGCTGGATGAAAACGCCACGCGAAATCCCTTGCCTATGCCGAGAAAGGCGTCCTTCCCGTCAGTCATGATCAGCCCGAAGCCGCCCTCAGTAGTGTTGCCAAAGATACTGTCGAGACTCACGTGCACCGTGTAGCCATTCATCGTGAAATCGACGGAAGAATGTTCACGATCCAACACAAATCCGTGCACGTCTCCGGCGCTCTGGTGCTCCACGAGCAGCGGCGCCACGGCCGCAATCGCCTTGTAGCTCTCGCCCAGGGGGTCTGCGTCGCCAGCCTCCGATTCAATGCCGAATGGCGAGAACCCGAACCCCGCTTCCTCGCCCAGTGCATAAAACACGTTCGCCGCGCCCGCTGCGCCGCCGCGCGTCTCCGGCATGTAAAGCGGATTGCCGTCGCGATGGTAGCGCCGGCACCACTCGACAAAATTTGCCGCGTATAAATCCGGCGCGTAAAAATCCAGTCCCGGCCCCGCGGCCTTCCACACATCCACCACGCGCGGCTCCGGCCCTCCGCTGGGATAAAGCCCCGGCGGCTCGTTGTCGCCTTTAAGCCACGTGTTCACGTACATGGGAATGTCGTACTCCGCCTTGCCGCGCGCCGCCACGCTCTGGATAAATCGCGCGTACTGCCACGCCATGAAAATCTCGTCTGCCCGCTCGCCCTCGCCGAATACCTCGGTCCATGTTCCCGCGCTCTTTTGACCGTTGGCATTCCACAAATCCCGCAGTTCCGGGTACAACCCCTCGCGATGCGCCGCCAGGTACGCGGTCAGTTGCGGGGGAACCGCACCGGCAAATGCCTTGTCCGCGGCATCCGACCGGTCGCGCGTGTCGCCCAGCACGCCCACCTCGTTTTCCACTTGCATCATCAGCACCGTGTGCTCGGTCCCATCCACTTCCCTGATGTGATGCATCAGCGCCGCAAAGGCGCGCGCGTCCGCCTCCTCGGTAGCTACGCACAACGGGCTCAGGATTTCCACCTCGCTGCCATGCGCCACCACGCGCTGGAATCGCCGCGTATCTTGCTTCACCCACACCGGCGCGTAGCTCGACTTTCCGTTTTTCCACGTCGCCAGCCATAGAAACACAATGCGTTCGTGCGCCTGCCGCGCCTGGTCCAGGAGCCCGTCGACCAGCGTGAAATCGAATGTGCCCTCCGTGGGCTCAATCAGCTCCCAGCTCAGCGGCGTCACCACGGCGTTCAATCCCATCGCCGCCAGCTTCGGCCAGATCGGCTTCATGTAGTCGAGGTTCGAGGAGGACGAGTTGTGCAGCTCGCCGGAGAGCATCAGGAATGGTTTGCCGTCGACGATGAGCTGCGTGGCCGCGCCGCGTTTTTCCAGGTGCGGCGCATGCGTGGGCCCGCCGCGCATTTCCGAGTGCGGCGCAGCATTCTGCTGTGCGCCGAGCGGCAACACCGCAACGCCAAGGCACAAAAACAATGTGAGCAAACTACGGTTTTTCATAACGGCAGGAGTGTAGCACGCGCCGCCTGTCGTTTTGCAGCGGAATTCTGGCGCGGTCCGAACCCGAGTTCGCCTCCGGCCGTCCCATTTCGGTCAGCAGTCTCAAATCAGCGCCATCGCATCGCTGCGCCCAGGATTCTCCCGGCATCAACGGCCCATCCCGGCCGTACTCTCAAAAATATGGCCGTGCTCTCTGTCGATCTCGCCTGCCGCCGTTGGTCCGATCTGGGCATCGTCGTTCTCAGCCGCGTTCCTTCGCGTCTGCCTGCCCCTCCCGTCACCTGCGAGATCCTTTCTCTCGACCCTCCCGGGTTTGGCGCAGCTGATGACCGGGGTCCCCACGGACAGGTCTTCGTTCGTGGGGTGGATGGCCGCGGTCCCATTGACCCCGAGATCCTCGCCGGGCGCCTCAATCACCTTTGCGCAGTGCGCAACATCTGCATTCTCATGCTCGACGGTCCCCAGGCCTGGAAATCCGGCGACAACGGCCTTAAGCACGCGCGCGTCAGCGAGCGGCAATTGAATACCGCTGCCAAAACCGGCCTTCCCGGCATGGTGAAGCCGGCCACTTACAGGTCGTTTGCTGAATTCTGCATGGATGTCTACGATGCGCTTTGCCGCCGCGGCTGGCGCCGCCTTGAAACCCGGCCGCAACCCGCCTCACCTGAACCTGCGCTGGCATCGCAGCAGCGCGTCCTCGTGGAAAGTTATCCTCACGCCGCCTGGAAATCTCTTGCGTTGAAGCCGCTGCCTGCAAAGCGCCGCGCCCGGGTCAGCGACCTGGCGGAAGCCTACGGAGCGCTTCGCGCGGTGGTTCCCTTCACCACGAACCGCCCGCCCAATCACGATCAATTGCAGGCCATCGTAGGCGGCCTGCCCGGCCTGGCTTTGGAAGAACACGACCCCGCCGCCATGCGTGTTGTCGGCAATCCCCCGCGGCGCGAACAGGGCCATTGGCGCGAAGGCTTCATCGTCCTGCCCTTGCCGCCACGCACATCCTCCAGCGTCCGCTGGCTCCATTAGGACAGTATGAGTGCGAGTGTGAGTGTGGGCGTGAATGGTCAGTGATCAGCGTAGACGGTCCACTCACACTCACACTCGCACTCACACTGTTTCTTAGAACCGGTACACCACGCCGAGCGTACCCCGCGCGTTCCAGGTCAGGTGGGTCGAGTAAGCGAGCTGCGGAGTATTGTTGGCCAGTGAGAACGATGCGCCGACGCGGTCGCCGGCAAGCCGCACGGCCAAATTGTGGCCCAGGTCGTAGGTCAAGCCTCCGCCAAAGCCGCCTGCAAAGGCGATATTGGGAGTCATGCCCTCGCCCCCGGTATGCTCTCCGCCCAGTTCCGCGAATACCTCACCGCTGAGGTTTCCGTAGAGGTTTGCGTGCAGTCCCGGCCCCACCATGAACGAGTAGATCGAGGGGTGGCCCGGACTCGGCAGATGGGCGTGGCCCGTCCCCACCGTGTAGTAGTCGCCCGATGCGATAAGTTGAAAATATTTTCCCCAATCGCGGGCCACTGACGCCTTTCCACCCAGCAATCCGCTGTACGACTCGGTTGCCTGCCTGAAGCGGGTATAGGCGGCGCCCGCGTATACCTCGTACTTGTAAGTTGCGGCCTGCCCGGGACCTGGCGCTGCCTCTGGGTTTACTTGGCCAGCGGCTGCCAGGGGCGCAAGCGCCGCGGCAACCATGACCGAAATTCGAAATAGGATCGTCCTGTTCAACTTGAAACTCTCCTCAAACGCTACCGCGCTCAAACAAACCTGTCGCCGCCGGGTTTCGAACCGCGGCAGGCATCTTCCGGCTGGTTTCCGGTACCCTCCTAGACTATCCTCTCCCCCCGCCTTTTACGAAGCCCGTCAAGCGAGGAAATGCCCAGTCCGGCCAGCCCCCAAAAGGTCCTTAGAGCGGAGCTTTCCTCTTTGGGACGGCCCGTGCGCCGGAAAGATAGCAGGAGCCACACCCGCAGGTGTGATTCAGTCGTTTTCCAGATACCAGGGAATATTGATGACCACGATGCGGCGGTTGCCGCGCATGAGCAAAAGCATCTTCAGCAGATCGGAGCGGCGGTTGTGCAGCATGCCCTCCCACCAGTGCTGCACCACCAACTGCGGCACCAGCACGCACACCTTGCAGGTCTCACTTTCGCGCTCCACCTCCAGCGCGTAATCCACAACCGGGTACACGATGTACCGGTAGGGCGACGGAAGCGTGATCAGCTTGGGAATGCATCGGCCGGCCGCCTTCAGCGGCGCCACAATGTCCTTCTCCCACGCATCGCAGAACGGATCGGGGCCCTCCACCGTCTTCACGTGCACGCAGCGAATATCGCACGACATCGACAGCGCAAACGAAAGCGCCTTCTCGCTGATCCGGCTCCAGCGATCGATGGGAACCACCACGATGGGCTCGCTGACCTCGGCCGGCACAATCGGACGGTCAAGATCGATCTCGCGGTTCACGCGCACGTAGTGGCGATTCACGGCGCGCATGAACACGATGATCACCGTAACCAGCAACACTGTGATCCACGCGCCTTCGGTAAACTTGGCCAGCAGCACCACCACCGTGGTGATGCCCGTGGCCACCGCGCCTATGCCATTCACGAACATGCGCCCCGGAGCGTTTCCCTGCCGCTTCCAGTGCATCACCATGCCTGCCTGGGAGAGCGTGAAGGCCAGAAACGCGCCGATGGCGAACAGCGGAATCAGCCGGTCCGTCACGCCGCCAAACACGATCAGCAGCAGCGCCGTCAGCGCCACCAGCACGTAAATGCCCCACGAGTAAAGCAGGCGCCGCCCACGGATGAGAAAGATGTGCGGCATGTAGTTGTCCAACGCAATGGCGCGCGTCAGCCGCGGAAAATCGGCAAACGAGGTGTTGGCCGAGAGTGCCAGTACCAGCAGCACCGAAGTGATGGTCAGGGAATAGAACCACCCACGGCCCAAGACCGCGCGCGTCAGCATCGAGAGCACGCTCTCGTAGCCGGGCCCGCCGGGAACGGTGGCGGCAATGCCGTAGGCGCGGCACAGCAGCGCAATCCCCAGCAGCAATATCGCCAGCAGCACAATGATGATGGTCAGCGTGGTCTTGGCATTCTTGCGCGTGGGTTCGCGGAAGGCCATCACGCCATTGCTCACCGCCTCCACGCCGGTCATGGCCGTGCAGCCCGAAGAAAAGACCTTCAGCAGCAGCCACCAGCTTACGAGTTGGATGGTCGCCGCCGGAATCACTGGCATGGGCGTCACCGGCACAGGATGGCCTCCTGCCGCATGCACCGCCTGCCATCCGCCCACCGCGATCACAATCAGCAGCGTTCCCGTAAACAGATAGGTGGGGATCATGAACACCACGCCCGTATCGTGCACGCCGCGCATGTTCACGATGGTCAGAATCCCCAGCACCATGAGGCACAGCGCAAGCGTGTGCGGCTGCAGGGAAGGAATGGCGGAGATCAGCGCACCCACGCCTGCCGAGATGCCCACTGCGGCGTTCAGGATGTAGTCGATCATCAGCGCCGCTGCGGCCAGCAGTCCCGCGCCCTCGCCCAGGTTCTGGCTGGCCACGGTATACGATCCGCCGCCTTGCGGATAGGCCTCGATGGTCTGCCGGTAGCTGAAGTAGACGATCCCGAGCAGGATCACGATCGCCGTGCTCACCGGCACGATGTATTGCACGCCGTACACGCCGAGGGGAATCAGCAGGGTCAGAGCAGCTTCAGGCCCGTACGCGGCCGAGCTCAGGGCGTCCAGCCCGAAGACGGGAATTCCCGCCAGGGGGCCGATATGCTCGGCGCGTTCTTCGCTGGTGGCCAGCGCACGCCCGAACAGCAGATTGACACATTGCGTGGTAACGCCCATGAACCCTCAGGAACTCCCAAGGAAGTATTGACCGCCGGCCGTGGATTCAACGCGGGGAACGCCGCCGATGGCATTGTCTCATGGCGCACCGGGGGCAAATGTAAAGGGTCTATATGGATGCCCGCGCCCGGCCAGAAGCCCACGCTGCTCACCTCGCGCGAGTGGGCCTCGCGGGTCATGGCATCAGCGCCCGCTTCGATCGTCGATCAATCGAACGGGGTTAGACAAGAGAGTCCGCGACGGCGAGACCTTACTTTGAGGGTGCAGGTGGAGGAGCCGGGGCTGCGGGCGGCAAGGCATGCAGAGCCTCCTGCGCGGCTTTCACTGCCGCGTCTGCTTTTTCCTTCGCTGCGCGCGCATTCCGGGACTCAGTCATCGCCCAGTCCAGGCGGGTAGCAAGATCAAAGGGCAGGCTATCCAACACGGCGGCATATGCCTTTTCCTTGGCCTCCTGGCTCGCGGCCTCTGCTGCCGCAGCCACGCCGAATGCGTGGGCACTTTCAGCGGAAGGCTGGGTGGCCATTCGCTGCATCGCTTTTTGCAAGTTACTCCTTGCTGTGAACAGGTCGCTAATTGCATTGTGATAGGCATCATCGAGGGCTCTCGGCACAATCTTGGCGGCTTTTTCCCACAGCTCCGATGATGTGCCTAGTTTATCGACCATCTTTGACTCCGCTTTTGTTTGAGCGTCCTCGGCATCCTTCAGCGCCTTCTCTGCGGCTGCGCGGTCCGTCGTTGCCGGGGTGGCGCTGCCGACGGGCGCGGTGTCGCCGATGAGAGCGGAGTTTGGAGGCAAGGCTCCGCCTGTGCACGGTGTGTCACTCCCGCTTGAGGCGCAGTTGGCTAAGGAGTAGAGACCTGTAGTCGAGGCTGGATTGTAGTCTAGGTGCGTGCTGGGGTTCCACAGGGAGTCGCCGTAGCCTGACGATGCAGGCAGCGTGGAGCCTTGCGGATACCCGAATCCCAGCTCGGGCTGAAGGTAGGCGCGGGCTACGCCGAGAATGCTGAAGCCTCCATCCGCAATGGCGCCGACTGGGCCGCTGATCTGATACGAGCCCGACGGAGCAAAGAATTTTGCGTCGAGGGTGGTGAAGGTGTTCTGCATGGTGATGGTGCCGGGCGACTCATTGGTCACGGCGAGAGTGATGTAGCCGGACTGCGACCCGCCGGGCGCGGAAGATGCGCCGGAGCTGCCGCTCAACTCGGAAGGGCTGACCAGATCGGTGGGATAGAAGGACGAGCTCCACGCAGAGCTGGGCAGCCCGTTGAGGCCGTCGAGCTTGACATAGTAGGTGGTCGATTGGCCCTTGTGGAGGTTGAGCTGATCGGCCCACATGGTAAGGGTCATATAAAAGACCGGCAACTCGGTCGGCGGCATTGCGGGGCCGTCAAGGATGAGATTGGTGAGACCCGGCGTCAGGTTGATGGGGGGCATGAAGTAGAGTTCACTGCCCGTTCCGGCCAGAGGCCAGATGGTGTTCGTGCCGATGTGCAGATTTGTGTCGAGCGGATCGTCGTAGAAGTTGCCGCGAATTGCACCCAGCTTGCCCTGGGTCAGGATGGGGTTGGTCCAATACGGGCTCGGCTCGATCCAGAAGCGATCGCCTGCGAGCCAGTGCGCGTGTCCGGCCTCGTCATCGAGGAAGTCAGTCCAGCCTTGCAGATCCTTGAGCTCGGCCACATTGTCTGCTGTTTGCGGCCCATCTTCCAGCGTCTTGATGCGCTCGTCGGCCTTTTTTATCTGGTCGCTTGCCAACTGCGCCACGTCCGCAGGCGGAAGACTGTCGATGACATCGTCAATCTCATTCCATAAGTAGTATTCGTATTCCTCGAGGTCGTCCATTTTGGCCCAATAATAGTCTTCATCTTTGATCTCTTCGGCTTCGTTGAAGTCCTGTTCGAGATCGTAGGCCAGGTTCCAGAGATGCTTCAGATATGCCAGATTCTCTGCCTTCATGGCTCCAGTGACCTTTGGAGAGATGAGGTTCGTGGGTAGCGCAGGCGCGGCAACTGGATTGCCGATATCCAGCAGCGCGTTGCTGGGGCCGGCGCCGGGCAACGAATACAAATCGCGCGTTTGCAATTGGAGTTGGCCGGTATAGGTGATGGGGATGTGAAGAGAAAATGTGCCGTTGGGGTTGACGGACGAATAGCCGTCGTTCTTGACGCCGATCTCAAGGCTCGACCACGATGGAGTGCCGTCCGGCAGATGCGCGATCTCAATGGGGAAGGAGTATTCGCTGAGGCCGGGAACCGTCTTGAATCCCTCAGCGTAAGAGGCCGGCCAGAGCGAACCAGTAACTGTCTCACCGGCGTGGAAATCTCTGGGAAAGAGTACGCCAACTTGCATCGTGGATGGCGGCGGAGCCTGCAGCGGCTGCGCATTCGGCTTTGCCGGCTGGCCTGGCGTGGTGGGTGGCGGCTTGTAGGTCGTGGTTTCCGTGGTCCACGCGTGCTGGTAGTCGAGGCCAACGTGCCAGGTGCTGGTGTCATAGCCGTCGAGCTTGTATGTGATCTTCTGCTCCCATGTGCGCTCGCCATGCAGGCCAAAGTGCTCGTTGTCCAGATAAGAGAGTCCGCCCTTGAGGTTGAATTTGTAATCGCACTTGTCAAGGAGGTTGCCCTTGAGGCCGAAGTCATAGACCAGCCGTTCGGATTCGTACTTCAACCCGCCATCGATTGAGTAGGTCTCCTTGACTTCGCGGCGCAGGGTATTTTGCGGGTCGAAGACCTGGCCTGTCAGGCCACCGGTGGCCTGATTGACGGTTGCGTTCATATGACCGCCTGCGCCATAGTCGCTCGAATCCAGATTCGTGCCCGGGGATTGGGCTGCACGAGAGAAGTCCTGCGCGTGAACAGGTTGTGCTGGGGCAATCACAAGCAAGCATCCCGCGGTCACGATGGTTGCGGCGAGAACAAGGCGAGGAGACGAAGAGTCAAACATTAGGAGCCTCCGGGGAAGGACGGATGCCGCCGTCCTGCGTGCAGTACCGAAGCACAAGGGAATAAAGACGGATGTAAATTTGCGGAGGCGCCACGAACTGCCCACGCGGGCTGTGAGCGGGCTAGCGGGGAATTGCCCGGATGGATGACCTGCCCGCAGAGGGAAGTAGTGCAGAGAATAGCAACCTTTGGAGGGGATGTCTATCGGATAATCCGAGGATCATCCGCTGGAAGTTCTTCATTTGGGGAGCCTGGGGGCGTCAACCAGCGGGCGGCTTCCGGCGATGGCCTCTAGCCCTCGATCGGAGGCACTTTCTCTGCCGGCTCAACAAACGATGCCGCCGGTAGCGTAACAGGAATCTGCTTCCGTTGCCCAACTCGCTCTCGGCCCAGCCTCTCTGCCCCGTACACGCTGATCTCCCTTAGCGTGCTCCGTCCCTTCAGGCTCATCTTGTGTTGGTAAAGACTTTCACTTCCCGATTCAGGTTTCCGGGGTTATAGTGGCTGCAGCCATTCATTCAAAATCGGCCGGACGCGCGTATGGTGCACGACGTTTTCATCAGCCATTCCGCGAAGGACAAGACGACCGCGGACGCCGTGTGCGCCGCGCTCGAGTCCGAAG
>Ga0326727_10007043_pt1 | contig 30175 bp, 24 predicted proteins | sample MB2enrmetagenome_FD_207643 | JGI IMG/M metagenome (GOLD analysis project Ga0326727, IMG submission 207643) | Lab enriched peat soil microbial communities from McLean, Ithaca, NY, United States - MB29MY | ecosystem: Environmental > Terrestrial > Soil > Wetlands > Peat | place: USA: New York... | reverse complement strand
CTGCGAACTTCTGAGGGGGTGGTGCGCAAGAAACGAGCCGAAGTTCACGGATCGCACTAGAACATCCCAACGAGGTGTCACAGATCAACTGTTACTGATCTGTCACGCTTCAGCCGTTGCTCTACAGGCCCACCAGAGTGACCTGACCCTCTGATATCGGTCCACCACTTGTGAGAGTCACGGCGCCCTCTATGGCGGAAGGAGCCGACGTCCCGGCCGTCTGCAGGCACTTGGAGATCTCGGTCCCGACCTATCAACGCTGGCGGGCCCAATATAAGGCCATGCGACCCGAAGATGTCGTGCGCCTGAAAGGCCTCGAGAACGAGAACTCGAGGCTGAGGCGCATCGTGGCCGACCAGGCCCTCAACATCGCCTAAAGAACGCCTCGAAGTCCTCTACTGCGGACTCGTCCACCACCAACCAGTAAAGGGTCCGACCGGGCATTTTGGTTGACACGAGCGAGCGACAATCCTCGGGTCGGGGAACTTGCGGTCCGAGGCTCTCAGGGATCTCGCCGCACTCCCGGTGGTCGGGGGCACTTCATCATCGCTCGCAGCACGCGATACTGAATCTGTGAGGACGATTCGATTGGTCGCGGTTAGCGCGACCGTCGCCATCTGCGTTATATCGGCCATGGACGCGACTTCTTACGGCGCCGCCTTCCAAGTGGTGCTGTCTCGGGGCGCAGACCGCTTGGCGCATTCGACTCTCATCTGCAAGGCAGGTCAGCTCGATGTCGGTGGCTTGGGTTCCAGCGCCGCGGCCGGAACCGGCATTGTCACGATCCGTATAACGGATGTCTCAGGAAGCTCATGTGCTCTTGACGGATGGCCAACCCTTACTTTTCTCGGTCGTTCTCGTCGAGCGCTCACCGTGACGGTCTCCCACAAGGGGCCCGGCACGTTTTTCCAGTCACCGCGGACGGTTGTTCTCCGTCCTCGCACGGCCCCCACCGCCGGGTTCGTGGTCACGTCTTCCGACTTCCCCGCCAGGAACGAATCGTGTCAAAGCGTCGCCTCGGTCCGGGTCGTTCTTCCCAAAGTGTCTGCTGTCTTCTCTGGACCGGCACTGACGAACTTTGCCGACTACCACCTCTGCAACTCCGGCGACCCGGTCAACATCTCATCGATCACAAGTGCAGGAGTGATCGATCGATACGCGCCGACATACCCGCCCTGCCTGACGGATCAGCTGCGGCTGTCCCTCGGTCGCGCAGGAGCTGCCTCGGGTTCGTGGGGCGAGTCAGGCTTCCTCACGAACAACTCGACGGCACACTGCACGCTCGAGGGATACCCAAACCTGTCGCTCCTCAATGCCGCCGGTCGCACGGTGCTGAAGTTCGGTCCGGGCACCGCGACCTACACGCTGTTCGATCCGGCTCGGCCGAGACCGGTCACACTCGAACCCGGCGTTGCCGCGAAGTTCGATTTCTCAGCAAACGACTTCAACCCGATCGCCAACGCACCTTGCCCCCCGTCCGATGAACTCCAACTCGTGCTGCCCTCCAATGGAGGAACCATCGAGTTCCATCAAGCCTTGCGAGTGTGCGGACTCGCCGGAGTAGGCGCGTTCGCCGAGGCCGCATAACTACCCTCGTAACGACGCCGCCTTTCCGGCGTTCTGGGGCACCCTCGATCAGAGGAGGGCCATAGGCTTGCCCCATGATTGAGCATGCGGACTTCGGACGGACGGGACACTCGAGCACGCGGGTCGTGTTCGGCGGTGCGGCGCTCGGGGATGTCAGCCAGCACACGGCCGATGACGTACTCGAGGTGCTGCGCGAGTACGGCGTGAACCACCTCGACACAGCCGCTAGTTACGGGAATTCCGAGCTGCGCATCGCCCCGTGGCTCGTCGGCCACCGGGACGAGTACTTCCTCGCGACGAAGACCGGCGAGCGGAACGGGCTCGCGGCGAGAGCGCAGCTCGAACGCTCGCTCACGCGCCTTGGCGTCGAGCACGTCGATCTCATCCAACTGCACAACCTGGTCGAGGAGGACGAGTGGGTGCAGGCCCACTCGCCCGACGGGGCACTGGCCGCGCTCACGGTCGCGCGCGAACCAGGGCTCGTGCGCTTCATCGGGGTCGCCGGCCACGGGGTGCGGATCCCCCGGATGCACCTCCGCAGTCTCGAGCGCTTCGACTACGACTCGGTCCTGCTGCCGTACAACTTCACGATGCGCGCCGACCCGAGCTATCGGGCAGACGTCGAGGAGCTGCTCGCGGTGTGCGCGGAGCGCAACGTCGCGGTACAGACCATCAAGTCCGTCGCCCGCAGGCGCTGGCCGCAGGACGGTCCCCCCGAGCGCCGCAGCTGGTACGAGCCGATCGGCGATCCTGACGCGATCGCGCGCGCCGTGCACTACGTGCTCGGTCGCCCCGGCCTGTTCCTCGCGTTGTCGAGCGACTACCACCTGCTGCGCCACATCCTCGAGGCGGCTTCGCACCCGGCGCCGGTGCCGTCCGACGAGGAGATGGCGGCCGACCGGGATGCGTTCGGCATCGAACCTCTGTTCAACGGGGGAGAGCTCGAGCGATTCTGAGCCCCGCGATCCCTCAGCGCGTCGCTGTCATCGCGTCTGGCTGCGCTCTGGATCGCGCCGTTGCAAGCCGGCCCCACAGGTTTGCCTCACCCGGCTCGAACGATCGAAGGCGACTCAAACGTTCGAAGAGAGACTCGCCGGAGTTCAGAGAGATCCTTTCGCGGGCCGACGGCAATGATCCCCACACGTAGCGACGCACACTGCCCGTCGTCCTGGCCCCGCAATTAAGGAGGCATCGATCGGTGGGTCCAGCAGACGCTGTGGGCTCAGCGCGCGAACACCGCGCAGCGCCAGGGTGAACGAAATAGCAGACAGCCAGGCGGGGAGCCGCAGCATGTCTCTCACCGGGCTCCGGGGGTCGTAGATGGCGACGACGGCGGTGCCTTGCTCACGCCAGTCCCAACGGACCCACTGCCAGAGCTCGTGTGCGGCGGCGGTTCGTCCGGGAGCAAACCACGCCATGTCGACGTACAGGTTGCGCGGGTTCCCGTCAAGAGCTGCGACCCGCAGCAGCTTGTTGGCCAACCTGAGAGTGAGTGGTAAGCGACCGACCGCAGGTCCATGAGCCGTGGCTCCTCTCAAATCCCGAAGCCAGCCACGATTTGGCCCTTCGGCTCAACAGTCACCATGTACAGGCATACCGGGGTGGGGAGTCGTGACCGCTCGAACCACGGGGCGAGGGTGCTCGCGCTCTGCGGGTGCGTGAGATCGTGCTCGGTGTAGAAGCTGTCGATTGCCTCGGCGACCTGTCCAAGCTCAACGGGCGACGCCTCCCGGACTTCCAGGTTCCCTGGTGGTGGTGACCGACGGCGCATCGGCATTGTCGACGCAACTTCTCGCCCGGTTACCTGCGTGGCCCACTTGCGGGCGCTGGCAAAGGACGCCACATTCCCGTTCTGGATGGCCGCCACGACCAACGTGCGAGGGTCTCGCACATCGACCTCGTCAAGCAGCCACCGTGATCCCAGGTGCGAAGAACCCCGACCAGGCACGACAAAACGCCGCGGCCGGCGAGCTCGGGCCTCTTGACGGGCCCACGTTCGAGCGTCTCGCCGGGATCTACCGAGAGCGAATCGCCCCCGAAGTCCACTACCGCTGGTGAGCTCGCCCGCCCGCGGCGGGACGACCGCCCCGCTCTCGTGATTCATTACCCGCTGGGCACGCGAGCTCGCCGATGCCGGGACCGCGGAGCAGGGCGGCGGGGCGGAAGACGCCAGATCTTCCCGTGCTCAGCGCCGACGCGTCACTATCCAAGCGATCACGCTGCAGCCTGCCACGGTCCACGCGGCGAGCACGAGGAATGACGTCATTACCTGAGTCTCGACGCCGGCTGTCAGCCCGGCTCGGATGGCAACTGCCATGTTGTAGAAGGGCAGAACGCGATGAATCGCGAACAGCCACCCAGGCAGCTGAGAGGGCGGGTACACGATCGGTGAGAACAGCAGGACAACGAACATCAGTGCGTTGGTGACAAGGTTTGTCACCAACGGATCTGATATCGCGAGCGCCATGCCGTACCCCACGGCTATTGCCATGAGCGCGCACAGCAACACCGCGGGAAGCAGCAGCGGCGACGGCGAGAGGTGCACTCCATAACGCCAGGCAGCGACAAGCAGCGCGAGCACAGTCCCCGGCAAGGCGAGCAGCGCGTAGAGGAGGAACGTGGATGTTGCCTGGGCACTTCTCGGTGCAGGCAGCGCCCAGATGTAGTCGAAGGTGCCTTCGATCTTCTGTTGCCCAACGCTTCCCGGAAGCATGACGAAGCCGAGCGGGATGAGCGCGAGAGTCGGAGCACCTGTTGTGATGTACAGCGCGCGGAATGGAGTGATGTGCGGGTAGAAAAACCCATACAGGAGCGCCATTCCAGCACCCATCATCGTCTGGATGAGAACCAACATTGCCGCCCACGCGCGCATCCGGCCGTAGTCAAACCGCAGCATGGCGCGCAGGCTGGCGATCCAGTATCCGGCGCCGGACCGTAGTTCGGAAGGAATCACGCTCGCCGTCCAAGTGCCCGCCCCGCCAGGGCGGCGCAGAGGACCGACCACGCCCCGAGTACCCCGTAAGCGGCGAGCACCGCTGAGTTCGGTCCCGATGTCAAGGCGGCACGGATGACGACGGCCATGTGGCGGAACGGGAACCACCAGTTGAGCGTGCCGAGCCAGCGCGGCATCTGCGCGATCGGGAACAGGATCGGGGCGAACCCGAAGATGACGAAAACCAGGAGCTGGGTGATCAACCTGGTTGCCATCGGGTTCACGATCGCATGCGCCAGCGCGTAGCCGAACATCGCCCCGGTGAATGTCGTCAGCGCGATAGCAGGCACGATCATCACCGAAACGTGCAGCGGGATGTCGTAGCGGAGCCACGCGACGAGAAGCGACACGACCATTGCCGGTACCCCGCCGGCGAGGCACACCGTGTACCAGGCTCCCGCCGTTGCCAAGCGTCCTACCGGTATCGTTCGCAGGTATTCCTGACTTCCGTTGGCCTTCTGGTCCGCAACGAGTTGGGGCCCGAGGATCAGTCCGACCATCAACAAATTGAGAACGGGCACGCCCGTCGACGCGAAGAGCGCGGCACGGACCGGGATGTGCTTGAAGAACAACGAGATTCCGAGGACGAAGCCAGCGCCGGTCAGCACCTGCACGACCGTGAGGGTCACGAACCACATCCGCAGGCTGGCTAGGTGCCACCGGAGCATCGAGATGTAGTCGCGCCACCAGCGCGCCGCGCCACGTCGCACATTGATCGGGGGCGCAATCGTCGTCACCGCCGCAGGGAAGTCTCGTCGTCGTCACCGGACATGTGGGAGGTGAGACGGATGTAAGCGTCCTCCAATGTCGTCCCGCCGAGCGCGTATTCCTCGGCGACGCCGGCATCGACCAAGGACGCCGCCCAAGCGATGCCTGCGCTGGCGTCCTTCTCTGCGATCGTTGTCACGAGATTGTGACCAACGCGAGTTGCCGGCCCGGCCCAAGGCGGAAGGGCTGGTGTCGTGATGCCAGGGGCGAGCGCCACCTGCAGGCGAAGCTGCGAACGGTCGGCCGCTTTGAGCGACGCCGGGGTCCCGTCTGCCACGACGTGGCCCTGGTCGATCACCGCCAAGCGGTCGACCGACTTCTCAGCCTCGAGGACGTTGTGCGTTACGAGCAACACCGCGCATCCCGCGGAGCCGAGTTCTCGGACCTGCTCCCAGAGGAGGCGGCGGCGCAGTGGATCGACGTCGTTCGTCGGCTCGTCCAGGATCACGACACGACCCGGGCAGACGGTCGCCATGCAGAATCCGACCAACCGTTTGAGGCCGCCAGACAGGTTCTTGCCGAGCGTGTCGCCCCATTCACCAATGTCGAGCGCCTCGACGAGCGTGTCCGTGCGCATCGAGACCTCTCGCGTCCGGCCGCTCCTGATCCGGCCAGCCAGTTCGATCGCCTCGCGGACGCGGAATGACTCGATCGGCAGCTGCGCCTGAGGCAGGTACGAGCACAGTTGGCGCGCGGCGTCGGGATCCGCGACGAGGTCGAACGGACCCAGGGTGATCGTTCCGGTCGTCGGTTTCAACAGGCCGATCGTCTGTCGCACCAGGGTGGACTTTCCAGCACCGTTCGGTCCGAGCAGTCCATAAACCTCACCTGGCGCCACCCGCAGCGTGATCTCGTCGTTGGCCACGAGCGCGCCGAATCGCTTCGTAATCCCGTCGATTCGCAGGCTCCAGTCGTCAGCTCGCGACGCGAGTGACGGCTCCAGGCATTTCTCCACCGTCACCCTTTCGGCTCGTCACAACGAATGTATTGGTAAGAACCAGCGTGGTGCAATGGAGCAAATCCTGCCGACACGTCGGCAGCGCGTCCAGCAGGCCTTGGCATCGACCGGAGACTGCCGTAGGTCGCGGAGTCTCGGTCCCGCGTGTCTGATCGATCTGCTCTGTAGAGAGGTTGCACCGGAAGGAGCGGATACCGCCCATACAACGTGCAGTGTTTGGATGAGTAGCCCATAATGCGCGCCGAAAGGAACATCGGTGAGTCGCCTCGACGTGCCACGAGGTGGCGCTCGGTTGGCGCGTCGAGGATTACCCGCCCGCAACGAAGGCGACGACGACGTAGGCGGCGTGTCGGTCGAAGTTCTCCCGACGACGGTCGTAGACCGTCGTCGTCCTCGGATCGACGTGTCGGGCGGCGATCTGGACGTCGCGCAGCGGAGCACCGGCGTCGAGGGCGGCCTTGATGAACCCGGCCCGGAGCACGTGGGGATGGACGGCTCCCGGTCCTGCCCGCTTGCCGATCGCACGCACCCAACGGTCGGCGGTTCGGCGGTCGAGCCGCCCGCCGTCGCGCCGGCGCAGGATTGGTCCCTCCGACCGTTCGCCGAAGGCTAGGTCAATCGTTCGCGCGGTACGCGGCACGAGCGGGACGACGGCCGGCTCCTTGCCCTTCCCGATGATTCGAAGTGTCCGGTGTTCGCGGTCGAAGCCGAGGTCCTCGATGTTCGTCCCACACGCCTCGCTCACCCGAAGACCATTAAGGCCAAGGAGCACCGCGAGCGCCGCGTGGTTGCGGTCGAATCTCTCAGCTGTGAACAGGAACGTTCCGAGCTCGCCGCGGTCCATGTCCCGACCTTCGCTCGGATACACCTTTGGCCGTCGCACGTGCTGAGCCGGGTTGGAGGAAATCCTCCCGTCGATATGGGCGAAGCGGTAGAAGCCGCACACCGTCGAAAGCCGCCGGCCGATCGTCGAAGCGGCGAGGCCCCGCTCCTCGAGCGCCGTGCGGCAGAGCTCGAGGTGCGGTCGCGTCGCATCGAGAACCGGGAGCTTCGCATCGGTCGCCCACTGGAAAAGGAGCGAAGGTCGAAGCGGTGGGCGTCGAGAGTCCTACCACCCTCGCGGGCGAGAAAGGCCGCCGCGGCCACGTGTGCTTCGTCAAAGGCAAACTCCCTCCCAGATGGTTCAAGGAACGCGGTCGTCGGTTGCAGTCCAGGCATCGTCTTCCTCCGTTCGCCGAGGAAGACAGCGAACACCCTGCCAAGGAGCCGGCGTTGTGTGACGCTCGGTTCTAACCCTCCCAGGCGGATATGGGATACAGAGAAGGCACCGTGGATGCGTCGCTCGTAGCTCTTCCGAGAACGCCCAACGCGAAATTCCCTCCGCTCGGACGACTGCGTGTCCACAGGGGTCGAGACTTCGGTGGTGGGTAGACATAACGAGCGATCGTCGCCGAAGTCCAACCGATCCACCAACCCGCGCAAACAGGCAAGACAGTGCGCAACTTCTCCCTCCGGCCCGTTGCCGCAAGGACCGCCAAGATGACGGCCCAGACGACTGCACAGCCGACGCTGTATGCCGTGTAGCTTTCCCGCTGATTTCTCACCTGTGGATCATCGCAGCTCAACGTCGATATGACACGGCCCCGCCCCTTCATGAACGGCGTTTAGTGGCAGTCATGCAGACATCTGATGACTTAAATGGGCTTCCGAACAGCATCTTGCCGACCGCTGCTAGCGATTTCACCTGTTCGGTGTTGACACGGATCGTCTCGATTGGGTCACTCCGTGTGTTTGGTGACGATTAGATCCCCGCTCATCGTGCTTCGCATACGTTCGCGCTGAGTTGTGAGAACGACAGCGAGCAGCCAAAGCGGAGGCGCGGCGGCCGCGCAGCGCTCGGCGACTCCCAGCAGGGCGCCGTGGCCTTCGAGCGCATACCACGCCGCGAGTCCAAGTGACACCCCCGTCGCCAGGAAACTCGGGGTGCGCGTCATGAGCAGCGCTGGATGTCGTCGGTGCGAAGCGAAGAGCGGCCAAGTACAGCGCGTCAGCGCCGCTGCAATGACGGCGAGTTCATGCGGGAACGAGTAGCCGTGATTCGGCTGACGGAACACAGCGATCAGCAGTGTCGCGACACCGCCGCAGGCGAGCACGACGCGGCCAACACGTCGTGCGGGCCGCAATCCGAGCGCGACGAACAAGTAGCAACAGCCCAGACCCGTGAGCGCCGAGGTCATCACCCACGGGTCGGCCGCCCCCTGTCTGGCAAGTTCGCTGATCGTGCCTCGGACCGGGCTATACGAAGCCGGTTGAACCGCGGCGGCGCCGAAAAAACCGCCGATGAGCAGCACCGGGGCTGCGCCGGCTGCCGCTACCGCCCACCAGGGGATGGCCCTCACCGCCGGATCCTACGGGCTGATTTCTATGCAGAACCGGCAGCGAGGATCGTTCGGGGACAGATTCCGTGGGTGCGACTATGGGCGACCGTTAAGACTGCTCGGGCGACTCCTCTTCCTCAGGGAAGCTGACGAGCCGAGGATGTGAACCCGCGACAACGTCGAAAAATGGATTCATCGATGGCGGCGGAGGAGGAAGCCGATTCACCGAAGCCTCCGCGGCACGTAGCTCGGGACTCGATTCGATTTCCTCCAACTCGGAGAGTGCGTCGTTGGCATGAGCATCGCGACGCCTACGGTGAAAAATACTCACGAATCTCACGATAACTGAGCGGGCGTGGTGTCGCTGTGGGCCTGGTGGCGCTGCGGACCCGGCGGTCAGGGACGGTCTCGCCGGCGATCTCGCCGGGTGTTATGGGGCGCATCTAGGGGCGCCCTAACCATCGATCGGGGCTGTAGGGGTGCTCGAGGGAACCGGCATTCGGTGTGTTGCTCGGTATGCGTCGGCAGCCGACGTAATTCCCAAGCGTCCCGTCACGATCGGGTTTGCAGATGCTTCGCGAGAAAGGCTCCTATGCCCACCTCGGCGTTCGCTTCCCCCGACTCCCCGGAGTGGGCGGACTGAACTGCGGACGACTTGCCAGGAGGAGCCACAGGTTGAACGACTCAGCGTGAAAGGCTTTGGGACCTTCGGCCCTATTCCCAAATCCGACCGAGGTTCCAGAATTCTGAGTTGCCCGCGGGCACTTCGTATGGGAGGCCGCCATGACTGCTGTTCGGCGAGGTTCTTTCGGATCGAGTGCGGCAAGGGCAAGCGTCCGTCGGAGGTTCGGCCTCTTGGCCGGCGCTGTCGCTCTCGGGATGGGATTGAGCGTCCCGCTAGTCTCCGCGGGAGCTGCTGCGGCGGCGCCCCTCCCCCGGGGCACGACCCCGAAGCCCCCTCCAGTACCGACCTACTGGTACACCGGCTCGGAGGACATGAATATCCCCGGAGGCGGCACGGTCGAACTGTTCACTCACCCCGACAAGAACGGCGTGTTCCGCCTGACCGGCCCGGCAGCGCTGCAAACCTCAAGGTCGGTGGCCTGCGGTGAGGAGGCCTGCGTCTACAACCACTTGGACTGGTCAGTCATGGGCGGCGTCGTGGTTTCCGGCTGCGGGGCCAACACCACCAGCTGCGATGTGAAGGTCGGGCCTCGGGGGTCAACCTGGGCGGGCGTCATCAACCGCCAGAACAACGAAGCACCCTTGATCTTCCTGCTGTGGAACTCCGACCAGCCAGGCGGCACGATCAGCGGCTACGTGCAAGACGAGGACGACCAGGGTGTGCCTGGGGCGTCAGTGACTGCTACCGGCCCCTCCGGTGGCACGAGCGCGGTGCAGACCGGCACCGGCTTCTACGCCATCGATGTGAAGGCGGGCGACTACAAGGTCGTCCCCTCAGGGGTGCCAACGGGGGCGGGTGACGCCCAGTACAAGCCTCGCAGCGCCAGCGTGTCGATGCCGGACGGCGGGAACGCACGGGCAGACTTCACGCTTGACACGGGCATGAAGGTGAAGCTGAAGCTGACGCAATCTTCGGTGCCGGCCGACGGCACGACGGTCGTGGGGGGAACACTGACCGTGACCGAGTACGGCAAAGCCGTTCCCGATGCGCACGTCCTCCTGGAGCCACAACCGAGCATGGGGTATCAGGCCGCGGTCACCAGTGGCGCGCGGGTCGCAATCTGCAATTCGGGAGCGAGGATTTGGCCGATCGGCTTGTTGTCGATGCCCAGCGGCAGGTCGGTCGACGTCGCGACGGACCAGAACGGCACCTACGACTTCACGCTGGCGGTCGGCACCGTCCCCGGCTCATGGGAGCTGCGGTCGGTGGCCACGAACGCGTGGACCGGCGAACCGAGCAGCGCCACGGACTACCAGACGCTGGATGTCAAGGCGCCGGGGACCGTCGACTACCAAGGGTTCTTTGCGGCGCTCTCCGCCCTCAAGGGCGACAGCGCGTCGAGCGAAGCAGGCAAGGCGCTGGCAGAGATGGTCGACAATGCGCCGAGCATCGCCCAAGTCCTCGCAGAGCTGAGCGGCTCGGGTAGCGAGCTCGGCGGACTCGCCTTCTCGCTTGTCAATGCGACGTCAGGTGGCCCGGCGGTCTTCGTGTACGACGACGCCCTGCCGCCCACCATCGAGAGCAACGGCGATGTCGTCGGTGGCGAGCACACCTGGGTGCTCTCGCCCGGGCAATGGAAAGGTACGGCCACGCTCGGGGGCGTCCTCAGCACGGTCATGCAAAGCGGCAGACTCGGGCGGGCCCCGACGTACACGCAATGGGCCCAAGGCACGCCCGTGACTGGTTGGAGCCTGACCAAGGACAACGCCTCGCTCTCGACCACCAACTTCCAATACAACGGATGGGCATACCCGACCTTCGCTGCCGGCGCCTGCTACTGAGCGACTTGCATCGGGAACGGCTCGAGGCGCTACGCGGTAACTCGCTCGAATCCGAGGAGCCACCACTGCAGGAATCGCGGCAGACCGACCCACCGAGGGTCAAAGTGAATCCCGGGCGCGCGACAGAACGACGCAGTGTCTGCAGCTGATTGGAACGCCCTAATCGGCGATTTTCATCCGCGGTACTGTCCTAGAACGTGCTGCCGACAGGATGCCTCGGGGTCGCCCGAAGGTGCCATACTGCCGCACCGACCCGGCGGACAGAGGCACGTGCAGATCGGCATTTGTCGGAACGTCATGGGGCGCGTGTCGCGCTCCGGACCCGTCGTTCGGGCGCGGCGTCGCAACGACCGGCATCGTCTTGGAAAGAGCGCAGAAGAAGATTTCGGGCGCGACTCCGCTTCAGTGAAACCCACGCGACCGGCGTCGAGTCCGCTTACTCGGGAACAAGGAGGCCAACCCGTCAGCCCGCTCGCAGCGGGGAATCGTCGCCCATCGATAACCACGACCAAGAGCTATCCGAACGGGCAGGGCAACGACCCGTTGACGATGATGGTCTTGCCCTCGGCGAAGTTCCCGGCGATACCGGTGAGGGTCACGTGCGAGACAATCAGCATGTAATTCTCAAGGCTCACGCCAGCGCTACCGCTGGCGCTAAAGACCCAAACGACTCCCTGAACTGGGATCGACAGACTGAGCACGCCCGACGTGTCGACGTTGACGTTCACCGTCGCGCCATTTAACGTCGCTGTTCCCGTGGCCCCGGCCTGTGGGGGGCAACCCAGCTGGCTGTGGAGGAGGGTGCCGGTCACCGCGCCGGTGATGGTCATGCGCGGGGGGACCGTCGTCGTCGTGACAGGGAGAGTCGTCGTTGTGACAGAAAACGTCGTCGTCGTGGCGAGCGGCTTGCCTGCTCCCTGTCCACAGGCTGCCAGACTGGTCACCGCCGCGAGGATTGCCACCGCCCCGAGCACTCTCCATCCGCGCATACCGACCTCCCGAAACCATCCGGCAAGACCATAGCCCTGCCGAGCCGCGGTGAACGGAAGGGCCGTTCGGTTCATCTTCTTGGCCATTCCGGCTGGTACCAGCCGGTTGGGGCGATCCATGTGCGGTCCGGTTCCCGAGCGGCACAGCTCCCGGCCGTCCCGGCCGAGTTGAGCGCGAATCGGCTGCAAGCCGCAGAGGCATAGCGCTGCCCGTGTGTGCCGACGAGGTGATCGGTCCAACACCCGTACTCGATCTCGGTGGAGTTGTGGGGCATATCGTCGCCGGCGTCAACGCTGAGCCCTTCGGGTGGCTTTCAGCCAACGTTTACCCCGGCTCCTCGCTGGCGCGCGCCCACTTGCAGGACGACACCAGGAGATTCAGGAAAGAAAAGACCGGGTCATCCCTTGACACGGCCCCGCCCCTTCATGAACGGCGTTCTGTGACGCTCTGAACGCGGAGCTTGTCGCGCATTAGGGGGCACTGCCCGAGCGCCCGATCCGCCAATCTGCTCGCCCCGTGTCGGGTTCATCGCAACGCGCCAGAACTGGTGATCTGCTCGCGGGCAACAGAATGTGCCACGAGGTGGCGCCGAAGCATTGCGTTCAACGGCGACCAAAGGCCCTTGAAACCGAGGACAGGAGTGCTATTAGTAATAGCATGAGTATTCGGCTCCGGATCGACCGCTCTGATCCCGCCCTGCTTCACGACCAAGTCGCCGGTGACATCCGGCGGGCGATCGCCGAAGGCGAGGCGAAACCCGGCGAGAAGCTTCCTCCAGCACGTGACCTCGCTGCTGTGCTCGGCGTCAACACGAATACCGTGCTGCGGGCGCTTCGCATCCTGCGCGATGAGGGAATCCTCGAGTTCCAGCGGGGTCGCGGAATCACCGTCGCGGGTGGCGCTCGCCAGAAGAGCGTCGTTCGAACCAAGGCGCTGGAACTTGTCCGCGTCGCACGGCGGAACGGGTACCGGCGAGACGAGCTGGTCCGGCTGATCGAGCAGCTGACCTAAGAGGTGTGCCATGAAACTGTTCCCTGACCTCCACGAACTAAAGGACACTCCACCACCCGAGGCCGAGGTCCTGATCGAGGAGGCACGTCAGCGACAGCGCCGCCGACGCCGTCTGCTCACCGCGGGCGCGGTCGTCCTGCTCGCGGGCCTCGGTGGCGGCATCCACGCGTTGTCGAGCCGGTCTTCCTCACCGCCCTCAGCGGGCAGTTCCCGGGCGCGTGGTGCCCGCACTGGCGTTGCCTCGACTGGCAAGGTGACGCCGGATCAGCCAATCGCGTTGGCGGTCTCGCGAGACGGCGATCTCTACATCGGTGATCGCGGTCGCAACGAAATTCTCGAATGGGTGTCATCCGGAAGGTTCCGGATCGTCGCTGAGACCCATTATCCCGACAGCCTCTTGATTGCGCCCAATGGGACGCTCTACTTCACCCAGGCCGGTCGTTACCTGGGGCCGACCAGTTCAAGTGGCGGGATGCTTAACACCGTGATCCAAGAGATCACGCCTACGGGGACGATTCGCACCATTGCCGGCCTCCATCCGAGTTGTCCATCCGGAGCAGTCCGATCGGTGCCAGCGGAGTCCGCTCTCTTTTACGGCGCACCCCTCTCACTGTCGGCGGGTGGTGCGTTGGTGGTAGACGCCAACCTGTGCATCAAGGGCAGCCACGGCCAACGATTCGGTCCGACTCTGCTCTTGACCTCGTCCGGTCGGTTCATCCAGGACACTTCGAACCCTGTTCCGGCGGTCGCGTCGATCGATTGCGGGAGTGGCGTCCCGGGACCGGGATTCCACGTCTTCGGGTGCATGAGTGGTGGTGGGGATACTGCTAACGGCCATCCGCGGGAGCTTCTGGTCGTTCGAAGTGACGGCTCATCCGTCGCCTACCCCGATCATGAGGGACTCGACTTCGCCGTGGGCGACGGGGAGGTGGTTGCCACCTACGACGGCAACCTCGTCCGAGTGACCAGCAGCCGCCTTGTCCCGCTTCTCACCAACCAGGAACTGCAGAGTGACCTGCGCCTGCGCATCCGAGCGGTTGCGGACATCGGCGCCCCCACGGTGGGTGCCGATGGGGACATCTACTTCGTCGCGTCAATCATTCAATCCGGATGTCAGAACCGCATCCTCGAGCGCACTACGGGAGGAGCCCTCCGCCAGATCTGGGGCTCCTCAGTCTCGCGGAGCGACACGTGCTTCTAGGTCTCTGAACTGCAACGCGGAAGTTGCGTCGACCTCCGCCGAAGCCGAACCTCGCTGATGCAGGTGAACATCCTCCGCGGCTTTGTTCGCATGGTCGACGAGTATCCCGAAACGCGCGCTCGATGTAGCACTTTCCGGTGTCCCTCATGTGCCGTATTGCCGTATCTAACGGCGGTAGGGGGCACCCTCTGGCTCTCCGGTGTGGATTGTTCAATGGAGTTCGTAGGTGGTCGCCACGACGGCCAAGCATATTGAGGCGAAATTTCATCAGCTTGTTGCTGTTCTTCTTACGCCGATCGGTGTAAGACAGAACTATGAACCACGATCGTGAAAGATCCGATGTTGTCGCGGCAACCAGGAACGGAGACACCTTGCTGGGCATGGATGACGAGGTTGGAGCGACCATCCAATTGTGGCGAGCCCCCAATCGAATTTGGCCCGCGTTTCCGACCCTGGTTGTGGTTCGGGCCGCATCCCGGCTCGGCCGGGACCGGGCCCAACGCCGGAGCCCTGCAATCGGTGAGGGTGGCGTTGTCAGCGTCTTCCTCGACGGCTCGAAGGTGGGCGCAATCTCGCCCAAGCAGATCAAGGTGTACCAGGTCTCACCTGGGGAACATTCTTTGAGTCTGCACTTCCTCGGGGGCTTGCGGCGATCGAGGAGACTCCATGTTCCTCTGGCCGAGGGCGAGGAGAAGCAGTTTGTCTGTTTGTTGAACGCGTTCGGGTGGCCCTCCATCCGGCTCGCCACTCCCAACGATGTCGCTGCGATGGAACGCCTGCACTCTGCACCTGTTGACGGCCCGGAGCCCGCCTGAGGCGATTCCGAGGTAGCGCAAAGTGCCTGCGGGTATCGCTCGGCACGGGAACTCTGGCTGACTGTCCCATGCCGTGCTGCCGCACCTAACCGGCGATAGGTGACAGGTTTCAGGAAACGAGTTACGGTCGCAGCCGTGACTTGCTTCGTGGTGATGGTCCACCGTGTCCGCGATCCGAGGGCCACGGTGGGGGTGGCATCAACTCGATAGTCGTTGGGCGCGTCGCGTCGTCGCAGACGCTGGCGTCGTTCCCGGTGACCTTGTTCTCGACGTCGGTGCGGGAACTGGAGCGATAACTCGCGCGCTCGTCGCGGCCGGTGCGCGCGTTGTTGCGATTGAGCTGCATCCACAGCGCGCCGCGTACTTGAGGAATCAGTTCGATCAACGCGACGTGACGGTCGTTCGCGCCGACGCGTCCGATCTCCGTCTCCCGCGCCGTCCCTTCAAAGTGGTGTCGAACCCGCCGTTCGGGATCACCACGTCGCTCGTCAAGCGCTTGGTCAGCCCCGGTAGTCGTCTGATCCGAGCGGACCTCCTCGTGCCGTGGCATGCCGCGCAGCGCTGGAGCTCGAAAAACGCTCCCGGCCGAGGACGCTGGGACAGTGACTTCATGGTCCATCTCGGTCGGCCGCCACCTCGATCGGCGTTTCGTCCACCACCGCCGAACGACGTCGCTGTGCTCGTCGTTGTTCGTCGAGACCCGTCTCAACCGAGACATCCGACCCCAACAAGGAGAAAGCCATGAAACAGAAGCCATCGACGCGGCTCGTTCTGATCTGTGGGCTTCCAGGCTCGGGCAAGTCGACACTCGCTCGTCAGCTCGCACCCAGAATCCCCGCGATCAGGTTGGATAAGGACGGGTGGGCGACTCAACTGGGAGCCGATTTGTGGGATGAAGAATTCCGAGTGCGTCTCGAACGGCAGCTGTGGGTTCTTTCCCAGGATCTCCTCGCCCGGGGCCAGAGCGTGATTTTGGAGTGGGGCCACTGGGCGCGAGTTGAACGGGATGAGAAACGACTCGGGGCGCGAGCTTTGGGGGTCGGAGTCGAACTGCATTACCTCGATGTGCCCTTGCAGGAGTTAATCGAGCGAGCTCAGCGTCGCAATGCGTCGGGCGAGTGGACAGCCTCGCCTATGACACGGGCTCACTTCGAGAGGTGGGCAACGGTCTTTCAACCTCCCGACGAGGAGGAGACCCTGTTGTTCGACAAGCCCGTTGCCGAAGGTTGATCTCGTCGAACTTGTCTCGCCCGCTATCAGCGGCGTCACCGAAAGTGCCTTTCCGAGGCAGGCAACTGTCGCGAGCACGAGACCGGTCACTGTGACTGCACCCGCTCATTTCCGAAGAGCCCGAAAAGCCGTGTACTGCTCCGATACCTGTTGCGATCGTGCGCGACGCTCTCGTGATCGTCGCCGTCAGGCATCCGGGGCGGACCCGGAGGACCACACAAGTCCCCCGCCCGCCAAGGACGTCATGACCGCCGAGGCATTTGCTGGGCGCGATCTCCGGCTATAGCGCGACTACAACTCCGCGCGTAATTCCGCGAGAGATGGTGAACGGTGGGAGTGTTCAAGCTGGCAAACGCCAGCATTGGGGAAGGCCCGCGCACGTTAGTAGGCACGGGATAGGACTCTTGATCCCAAGGCGCCGGGATCGAGACCCGGGCGGCCCACCGTTCTCCCAGGTCAGCTCCACTATCTTCTCGCAACTCCCTCAAGGCGACGCGGCGGACCAATCAAACTGTCAGCTCGAGTCCCGCGTCGGTGTGCGCAGTTCCAGCTGCCCTTGAAGTGGACCGTGCCGGGGACGGTGCCCTCGTGCTCGCCGAGCGTCACGTTGACCGATCCCGTCTCACCCGTCTTGCCCTGAATCGCCAGAGAACCGCCCGAGGAGACCCACGCGAGGACCAACACCGCTACGCCTGACGATTGGTCGTCGTGCTCGCTCGCGACTTGGCACGTGACGCATCAATCGCAGTGCTCGTTCGAGACAGATGTTTCGCCGGCGTCGCCCGGGTGGACAGCAATCGCCGCCGGACGGCCCGGACTGCAGAACCAGTGGTCGACGCCGCTGAAGATCCGATGTACCGGATCGGTTCTCTGGTCAGCGGCCATGCCACAAATCGGGCCGACCGCGCTCCGGGGGTTCCGCGCGTGGCTTCTTCGTCAAGCTGACCGCGACCGAGCCGCCTGGGGACGCCTCCCCACGATGCGCTCGCGTCACGACATACCGCCCGGGGTTCTCCCCGAACCGCTCGCGGCAACGATCCGAGCAGAACCGGTAGCTCCTCCCGCCGAACGACGCCTGCGCCGGGGCGTCGTCTCGGCGCACCTGCATGCCGCACACGGGGTCGATCGCATAGCCGTAGCCGCCACCGAAACGCGCCCTGTTCCGGGCCAACCACCACACCGCCACGGCGATGACAAGGAAGACGATGTCGAGATAGGTGGTGTAGTTCCAGGCGAACTGGGCGGACGTCACGTGGATCGCCCGCCTGGTCGGGATCGCGCCGAACAGCGCGAAGACCCCCTCGGTCACGAGCCCGGCGATTGCCATCACGACGTAGAGCAGGCCGACCAGACGCAAGGTCAGCTTCGGTCCGTAGAGCTTGCGGTAGATGAGGATCAGTGGCATCGCGATGAGGTCGGCGAAGATGAAGGCGGTCACGCCGCCGAAACTGATCCCGCCGGACCAGAGGGCCGCGGCGAGGGGCACGTTGCCGATCGAGCACACGAAACTCGCCACTGCGATGAACGGCCCGACGAGGACGTTCTCGAGGATGGTCCAGATGCCGTGCCCGTGGACGAACAGCGCGTTCCACGCGACCGTGGGGACGAGGACCGCGAGGAACCCGGCGGCGGTGTACCCGACAACCAGCTCGCGGCGCAGCATCGTGACGTCGGCGACGGCGTAGCTCGCGGCGTCGGACAAGGCCGCCGGGGAGCGCAGTTTCGACGACCAGGGGAGCCCGTCGAGTTCGTCCTGGCGCGCCACGGGCACGCCGGACCTCGCCGCGTCGTCACGGGCGCTCGCGCCCTGTCTGCTGACGCGGTGTCGCGCGTCCTCGATGAGTGGCTGGCCGAGGACGAAGCCTCCGCCGAGCGCGACGAGGGCAATCATGAGCGGGCCACCGACGAACTCCGCGGCTAGGAATTGCCAGCCCAGCAGCACGAGCATGACGATGCCGAGCTCGATGACGAGGTTCGTCGAGGCGACCATGAACACGGTCGCGGCGATGAAGTCCGCCCCCTTGGCGAAGAGCGACTTCGCCATGGCCGAAGCGGCGTACGAACAGCTCGACGAGACCATGCCGTAGCCGGCGGCGCGGCCGACGGCCGCCGGCCGGTGATTGCCGAGCTTGGCCTGCATCCGGTCCTTCGACACGAAGGCCTGGACCAGGCCCGAGAGCGAGAAGCCGAGCACGAGGGCCCAGAGGGTCTCCCAGAACATGTACAAGCCCTCTCGCAAGCCGCGACCGATGTCGACCAGCGCCGAGGCGACCGCCAGTTCGGTCACGCCCGGACGAGTCGGGCGATCGCCGCCGAGGCTTCGTCGATCTTCTCCTCGGCTTCAGCCCCGCCTCCGGCCACGGCGCGCGCGACGCAGTGCGACAGGTGCTCGTCGAGCAGCGCCAGTGCGACGGCCTGGAGGGCGCGTGTCGTCGCGGAAATCTGATCGAGGACGTCGATGCAGTAGCGGTTCCCGGCGACCATGCCCTGCAGCCCGCGGATCTGGCCCTCGATCCGCCGCAGTCGCCTCTGGATGGCTGCCTTCTCAGCGACATAGCCCGGCATGGTGCTGTCGGTGCCGTGCTCCATATGCCGGGAGCATATACCCACAGGGGGTATCTATCGTCTGCAAGACCAGCGTTGCGGTGCGAACGACCGACTCGGCCTGGTGCTCTCGCGTTGCGATCCTGGCCGCGTCGGCCAGGCTGTCGCGCCGGCTCCGACGCGCGACGCGAAGGTCATGCCACCCGCAGCGCTACCGGGAGTCACCGGGCAGGCGTGCTGAGCAGCGCGTCCTCGCCGTCGGGCCGCGAGCAGTTCCGCGCTCGCGCGGTCCTGCGCTCCTCGCGCGGCACCGAGTGAACCGGAAGCCGCCCCGCCGGGGCATTGCCGCGCTGGGACGCGCGACCCTCAGCGCCGCCGGCCCCGCACGAGGACGTCGATCGCCACCGCTTCGCCGTCTGCGGTACTGACGACACGCTGCACGCGCTCGGCACGCTCGATCTCGAGCATCCCGCCGAGGTCTTCCGTCAGGTCCTCCGGCCCGTACAGCACGGCGGGGTCCTGTGGGCCGCCGTGGCCCTCGGCGAGGTTCGACGCGTCGTGCCCGACCACGAGCATCGTCCCGCCGGTCACGAGCGAACCGGCCACGCGCGTGAGGACCTCGCGGCGAAGATCCGACGGCAGGTGCAGATACATCACGACGACGAGGTCGTAGCTTCCCGGCGGCTCCCACGTGGTGAGATCGCCCTCCACCCACTCGACGGTCACCCCGCGGGCCTGCGCCGAGCGGCGAGCCTTCTCCAGGCCGACGGGTGAGAAGTCCACGCCGACGACGTGCCACCCCCGTTCGGCGAGCCAGACGGCGTTGCGGCCCTCGCCGCACGCGACGTCGAGGGCACTGCCCGGCCTGAGCCCGTTGACCTGCTCCACGAGGAAGCGGTTCGGGCCGACGCCCCACACCAGCCCGCTCACCCGGTATCGGTCGTCCCACGACCGGCTGTTCATCACGGTCACCGCGCTTCTCCCAGGCTTGGAACGCTGGGCGGCTCAGATTACCGGCACAGCGCCGCACCCGACTCGTCGACGTCGCAGTCTCGCCACGACGAACCGGGGCGACCCCGGGCGCGGGTCTTCTCGCGCGACGGGACGATCGGCGAGACTTCCTCATGCCCGCACCGCACGACCGACGGAGAGTGCTGATCCGATGAGCACGAGTGACGACCCCGGCATCCGCGCCCACGTCGTCGTGCACGGACGCGTCCAGAACGTCTTCTTCCGAGCTTCGTGTCGCGAGGAAGCGACCCGCCTCGGCGTGCGCGGCTTCGTCTCGAACCTGCGCGACGGCCGCGTCGAGGCCGTGTTCGAAGGCGGTGCGCACGCCGTGCACGCCATGGTCGATTGGTGCGGACGCGGTCCGCCCGGTGCGGCGGTGGAATCCGTCGAGACGACCTTCGAGGAGCCCGTGGGTGAGGTGGGGTTCCGTGTCCGCTGACCGCCAGAGCCCCCGACGCGGGAGCCGCGACACCGCAGCGCGTCAGACCACGCGCAACGGTCCGGTGCCGCGACTCGGGTCGAAGGCCCGCCGGCGCGCCACCTCAGCGTTCCCCGTCGACCTGGACCAGGCGCGATAGGGGATCTGCGGCCGCTGGGACTGGCGGGTTCGGCGCAATGCGACAGGACAGGGCTCACGTTGTACTCAGCCGTGTTGCGCGACATAGGGCCATTTTGGGGCGAAAGGCACTTTGGCCGGGACACGGGCGATGCAAGGATGACGCCGTGCAATCTGCCATCCGAGTTGACGGGCTCGTCAAGCACTTTGGGGACGTCCACGCGGTCGACGGCGTCGGCTTCGAGGTCGCCCCAGGCACCGTGTTCGGCCTGCTCGGGCCCAATGGCTCGGGCAAGACCACCATCGTACGGATCCTGTCGACGATCCTGCATCCCGATGCCGGCCGCGCCGAGGTGCTCGGGCGCGACGTGGTCCGCCAGGCCGACGAGGTGCGTTACCTGATCGGGCTCGCGGGGCAGTTCGCCGCGATCGACCCCAACCTCACCGGGGCGGAGAACCTACGACTCACGGGCCGGCTCGCCCAACTGCCAGGCAGCGTCGCGCGCGCCCGCGCCTACGAGCTGCTCGATCGTTTCCAGCTACGGGACGCCGCGGACCGCACCGCCCGCACCTACTCGGGAGGCATGCGGCGACGCCTCGACGTGGCGGCGGCGCTCGTGCAGCGGCCCGCCGTCGTCTTCCTCGACGAGCCGACCACCGGCCTCGACCTTCACAGCCGCAACGAACTGTGGGGCATGATCCGAGAGCTCGTGGCGGACGGGGCCACGGTGCTGCTCACGACCCAGTACCTCGAAGAGGCCGACCGCCTCGCCGATCGGGTCGCCGTCATGAGCGAGGGCCGCGTCATCGCCTTCGACACGCCGGCGTGCCTGAAGGCGCAGCTCGGGAACACGGTGCTCGAGATCAGCCTGAGCAACGAGACCGAGGCGCTCCGGGCCGCGCAACTGCTCGCCGAGGCGACGGGGTTCATGGCGGATCGGGAGGGGACCGTGCTGCGTATCAGCTCGGCGGACGGGACCCGTGTGCTTCTCGAGACGGTGCGCGCACTCAACGAGAACGGCCTCGCGCCGACGACGCTGACGGTGCGGGAGCCGAGTCTCGACGACGTGTTCCTCTCGCTCACCGGGAGAAGGACGAGCACGGCCGGGGCCAGCGGTGAGGTGTCGACCGACCGGGGCCGGCGATGAGCCTCGCCACCACGACGCTCGATTTTCCGATCGTGCGCCACCCCTACCGGCTGCTCCGGCCCTTCCGCGACTCCCTCTCGGCGGGCAGCCGCAACCTGATCGCCTACTGGAGAGTCCCCTCGCTGCTCATCTTCTCCACGATCCAGCCCATCATCTTCGTGCTCATGTTCCGCTACGTGTTCGGCGGCGTCGTCGGGTTGGCCGGTCTCATCCCCTATCCCTACGTGGACTACCTGATGCCCGGCATCTTCGTGCAGACGACGGTGTTCGGCGCCATCGGGACGTCGATCGGACTCGCCACGGACTTGCAGAGCGGACTGCTCGAGCGCTTCCGCTCGCTCCCGATGTCGCGCTCGGCGGTTCTCGGGGGTCGGACCCTCGCCGACCTCGTGCGGAACGTCTTCGTCGCCGCCCTCATGGTGGGAGTGGGCTTCGCCGTCGGATTCCGGATCCGCGCCGGCGTGCCCGGCCTCATCGCCGCGATGCTCGTCGTGCTCTTCTTCGGCTACGCGCTGTCCTGGGTGTTCGCGACGGTCGGACTCATGACCGGCGATCCCGAGACCGCCCAGGCGGCAGCGTTCCCGGTCATGGCCCCGCTCGTGTTCGCATCCTCGGCCTTCGTCCCGGTGACCGCGATGCCCGGTTGGCTCCAGGCGTTCGCCGCCCACCAGCCGGTGTCGGTCACCGTGGCGGCGGTTCGGGCGCTCTGTGTCGGCGGGTCAACGGCGACCAGCGTGCTGGAGGCGCTCGCCTGGAGCGTCGGCATCCTCGTGGTGTTCGGCCCGCTTGCGGTACACCGCTATCGGCGCGCGACCTGACGGGAGCGACCCGCCAGGCCACGATCGGAGAATGCCTGCGGTTGGTGCCGCGCCGAGGCGAGATGGTCGGAACGGCGCTTCGCAGGCGCAGCCGTGCGAGTCAGGGAAGTCCGCTGCCGGTGCGGGCACAGGACGATGGGCGCGCGATCTCGGTCCCCGTCTCGGTGCGAACTCCCCGATGGTCACGCCCGTGCGAGAAGCGGGTGAACGCATCCCGGGATCGTCCGGCTCACCAGGGCCCGTAGTCGCTCATGTTGGCGGCGCGCAGCGCGCCGACGTAGCCGGCTCGCTCGTAGTCCGCCCCGTCGGCTTCGGCCGGCACGGCGAGCCGCCCGCGCAGCGCGTCGACGGTCGCGAACCCCTTGCGCTCCATCCAGTCGGCGAGGCCGTCGACAAGCACGGTCGCGTACTCGGGACCGTGCCGCAGCAACGCCGAGGCCGTCATGACGACGTCGGCCCCGGCGAGCAGGAACTTGCTCACGTCGGCCGGCGTCTCGACGCCAGTCGTCGCCGCCAGGGCGGCGTGCACGCGTCGGTAGAGCAGGGCGATCCAGGTACGCGGCAGGCGGGCTTCGCTCGGGTGGGAAAGGCCGACCTGGGGCACGACGGCGAGGGCGTCCGGGTCGATGTCGGGTTGCAGGAAGCGGTTGAACAGCACGAGCGCGTCCGCCCCCGCCTCGTCGAGGCGCAGTGCCATCTCGCCGGTCGAGCTGAAATGGGGGCCCAGCTTGACCGCGACCGGCACGCTGACCGCGGCCTTGACGCTTGCGAGCACCTCGACGTGCCGGTTCTCGACCTCACGCCCGGTGATGCGCGTGCTGCCCGGCAGGTAGTAGATGTTCAGCTCGATCGCCGCCGCCCCCGCGTCCTGCAGGCGGCGGGCGTACTCGACCCAACCGCCGGAGGTCACGCCGTTGAGGCTCCCCAGCACCGGGATCTCGACGGCGGCGGCGGCCCGCTCGAGCACGCTGAGGTAGTGACGCGGCCCGGGCTCGTCCTCGGACGAGACCGGGAAGTACGAGAGCGACTCGGCAAAACTGTTCGCGCCGGCGTCGACGAGTCGGGCGTTCTCGGCTGCCTCCCGGCGCACCTGCTCCTCGAACAGCGAGTAGAGCACGACGGCGCCGACCCCGGCGTCGGCGAGGCGCCGCACGCCGTCCACCGTCCAGGAGAGCGGCGAGGCGGACGCGACGAGCGGGTTGCGCAGTTCCAGCCCCATGTACCGCGTCGAGAGGTCCATCAGCGCTCCTTGCGGGCGTCGGCGGCGAAGTGCTCGGCGCCGTGGGTCGCCATCTCCTCGTAGACGTCCCACTGCCGGGAGGCCGCCTGCTCACCGAGGGCGTGGAGCCGTTCGGCCTCGGCGGGATCGGTGCTCATGAGCGAGCGATAGCGCAACTCCCGGTTCGTGTACTCGGCGAGCGGGATGCGGGGCCTCGGCGAGTCGAGCAGGAACGGGTTGCCGCCCGCGGCGCGCACCACTGGGTCGTAGCGGACGAGCGGCCAGTAGCCGCTCGCCACGGCCCGGTACTGCTGGTCGAGCCCGTCGCGCATCACGATGCCGTGCGCGATGCAGTGGCAGTAGGCGAGCACGAGCGAGGGGCCGTCGTAGGCCTCGGCCTCGCGGAACGCCGTCAGCGTCTGCTGCGGGTCGGCGCCCATCGCGACGCGCGCGACGTAGACGCTGCCGTAGGACATCGCCTGCAGCGCGAGGTCCTTCTTCGTCACCGTCTTGCCGGACGTCGCGAACTTCGCGACGGCGCCGAGCGGCGTCGACTTCGACATCTGGCCGCCGGTGTTGGAGTACACCTCGGTGTCGAGCACGAGCACGTTGACGTTGCGCCCGCTCGCGAGCACGTGGTCGAGCCCGCCGGACCCGATGTCGTAGGCCCAGCCGTCGCCGCCGACGATCCAGATGCTGCGCCGGACGAGGTAGTCGACGACGCTGCGCAGGTCGTCGGCGGCGGTCCCGTCGACGCCGTTGAGCCGCCGCTTCAGCTCGGCCACCCGCTCGCGCTGGGCGCGCAGTTCCGACTCGCGCAGCTGGGTCGCGGCGAGGATCTCGTCGACGAGCTCCGGCCCGAGGGCGTCGCGCAGTTCGCCGAGACGCCGGCGGGCCAGTGCGACGTGGCCGTCGGTGGCGATGCGGAAGCCGAGCCCGAACTCGGCGTTGTCCTCGAACAACGAGTTCGACCAGGCCGGCCCGCGGCCGTCGTTGTCGGTCGTCCACGGCGTCGTCGGCAGGTTGCCGCCGTAGATGGACGAGCAACCGGTCGCGTTGGCCACCATCAGCCGGTCGCCGAAGAGCTGCGAGAGCAGCTTCAGGTACGGCGTCTCGCCACAGCCCTCGCAGGCGCCCGAGAACTCGAACAGCGGCTCGAGGAACTGGGTGCCGCGCACCGTGCCGAAGTCGACCCGGGACCGGTCGGTCGCGGGCAGGGTCTCGAAGAAGGCGATGTTGTCCCGTTCGGCGGCGACGAGCGGCTCCCGTTCGGTCAGGTTGATCGCCTTGCGGACCGGGTCGCCGGGCGTCTCGATCGGGCACGCCTCGACGCACAGGCCGCAGCCCGTGCAGTCTTCGACGTAGACCTGCAGCGTGTAACGGGTGTCGGGCAGGCCGACGGCGTCAAGCGGTGCCGAACGGAACCCCTCCGGCGCCCCCTTGAGGTGGGACCGGTCGTACTGGCGCGAACGGATCACGCTGTGCGGACACACGAAGCTGCAGTTGCCGCACTGGATGCACGTCGTCGGCTCCCAACGGGCCACGAACTCCGCGATGTTCCGCTTCTCGTAGGCCGCGGTGCCGCTCGGATACGTGCCGTCCACCGGGAGCGCGCTCACCGGGAGGGCGTCTCCCCGGCCGGCCATCATCTCGGCCGTGACCGCGCGGACGAACTCGGGCACGTGGTCCGGCACGATTGGCGGCAGTTCGCGCGTCGCGCTCACCTTCCCCGGCACCTCGACTCGGTGCAGACCTTCGAGCGAGCGGTCGACGGCGGCCTGGTTGCGCTTGACTACGTCTTCGCCGCGCCGGCCGTACGTCTTGACGATCGCCTTCTTGATCCGGTCGATCGCGACCTCGCGCGGCAGCACGCCCGAGATCGCGAAGAAGCACGTCTGCAGGACGATGTTCGTCCGCCCGGCCATGCCCACTTCGCGGGCGATCCGGCTGGCGTCGACCACGTAGAGGTCGATGTGCTTGGCGATCATCTGCTCTTGGACCGGGCGCGAGAGCGCGTCCCAGATCTCTTCCGGCTGATGCGGACAGTTGAGGAGCAGTGTCGCGCCCGGTGCCGCCGGGCCGAGCACGTTCGCCCGCTCGAGCAGCCCGAACTGGTGACAGCCGATGAAGCTCGCCTGGCCGACGAGGTAGGGCGCCCGGATCGGTTTCGGACCGAAGCGCAGGTGTGACACCGTCTGCGAGCCGGACTTCTTCGAGTCGTAGACGAAGTACCCCTGCGCGTTCAGACCCTCCTCGTCGCCGAGGATCTTGATTGTGTTCTTGTTGGCGCTGACCGTTCCGTCCGATCCGAGGCCGAAGAAGATCGAACGAACCGTCTCGGCCGACTCGATGTCGAGCGACGCGTCGAAGGGCAGGCTCGTCCCGGACACGTCGTCGTTGATGCCGATGGTGAACTCGCGGCGCGGCCGGTCGGCGGCCAGCTCGGCGAACACACCGCTCACCATGCCCGGGGTGAACTCCTTCGAGGACAGTCCGTAGCGGCCGCCGATCACCGCCGGCATCACCGCCGTCGCCCCGTCGGCGAACGATGCGCTGAGCGCGGCGACCGTGTCGAGGAAGAGCGGCTCGCCCATCGAACCCGGCTCCTTCGTCCGGTCGAGGACGGCGACACGCCGCACGGTCGGCGGCAGCACGGCGGCGAGCGCCCGAGCCGGGAATGGACGGAACAGGCGCACTTGGACGACACCGACCCGTTCGCCGCGCGCGCTGAGCGCCGCGACCGTCTCCCGGGCCGTCTCCCCGCCCGAACCCATGATGACGAGCACACGGTCAGCCTCAGGGTGCCCGGCGTAGTCAACGACGTGGTAGCGCCGACCGGTGCGGTCGGCGAGACGCGCCATCGCCTCTTCGACGGCGTCCGGCACGCGGGCGTAGAAGGGGTTCACCGTCTCGCGCGCCTGGAAGTAGACGTCCGGGTTCTGGGCTGTGCCACGGATGAACGGGCGTTCCGGCGAGAGCGCCCGGTCGCGATGCGCCCGGACGAGCTCCTCGGAAATGACCGCCGCGAGGTCGTCGTCGGTGAGCATCTCGATCGTGTTCAGCTCGTGCGAGGTGCGGAACCCGTCGAAGAAGTGCACGAACGGCACCCGCGTCGCGAGCGTCGCGGCGTGGGCCACGAGCGCCAGGTCGTGCGCCTCCTGCACCGACGCCGAGGCGAGCATCGCGAATCCCGTCTGGCGAACCGCCATGACGTCCGCGTGGTCACCGAAGATCGACAATCCCTGGGCCGCGAGCGAGCGCGCCGCGACGTGCAGCACCGCGGGGGTCAGTTCGCCGGCGATCTTGTACATGTTCGGGATCATGAGCAGAAGGCCCTGGGAGGCGGTGAACGTCGTCGCCAGGGCGCCGCTTTGCAGCGCGCCGTGCAGCGCGCCCGCCGCGCCTCCTTCGCTCTGCATCTCGACGACGATCGGCACGCCGCCCCAGAGGTTGGTCCTCTTGTGGCTCGACCATTCGTCGGCGAACTCCGCCATCGGCGACGACGGAGTTATCGGGTAGATGCAGCAGACCTCGCTGAGCCGGTATGCAACCGAGGCCGCGGCCTCGTTCCCGTCGACTGTCACGCGCATTTCAGTTCGCCTCCACCACCATCTCGATCGCATGCACCGGACACTGTTCGAAACACGCCCCGCAGCCGGTGCAGCGTTCGTAGTTGAACCGGTAGCGGTTCCCGACGCCGAGCTTGATCACGGCGTCTTCCGGGCAGGATCCGAGACAGCCGTCGCATTCGAAGCAGTTGCCGCAGGACAGACACCGGCCGGCCTCGTAGACCGCCTCGTCGACGGACAACCCGCCGGTCACCTCGTCAAAGTCCGCGACACGCTCCTCGGGCGCGAGCTCCGGCTGCTCACGCCGGGCGTTGTCGCCGAAGTACCAGAGGTGCAACCGGTCGAACGTCGCCAGGTCGTGCTTCGCGACGAAGGCCGCGTCGCCGCCCCTGAGCCATCGGTCGATGTGGCGGGCGGCCTTCTTGCCGTGGCCGACACCGACCGTGACGGTGCGCTCGCTCGGCACCATGTCACCGCCGGCGAACACCCCGGGGCATCCGGTCTCGAGCGACAGCGAGACCTTGACCGTGCCGTCCTTTTCGAACTCGACCCCGGGCACCCTGTGCAGGAACTCCGTGTCGGTCTCCTGCCCGAGCGCCAGGATCACCGTGTCCGCGGCGAGCGTCTCGAACCGACCGGTCGGCTGCGGGAAGCCCGACTCGTCGAGCTCCATCACCTCGACCTGCATCTCGGGACCGTCCATCGCCGTGATCGTCCGCAACCAGTTGATCCGCACGCCCTCGCGCTCGGCGTCCTCGGCCTCCTCGGGATGCGCCGGCATCTGGGCGCGCGTGCGTCGGTAGACGATCAGCGCTTCGTCCGCGCCGAGTCTCTTGGCGACCCGGGCGGCGTCCATCGCGGTGTTGCCACCGCCGTAGACGGCGACGCGGCGACCGATGACCGGACGCTCGCCGGAGGCGACGCTCCGCAGGAACGAGAGCGCGTCGAGCATCGGCCCGGTGTCGCGGGCCGGGATCTCGACCCGCCGGGACAGGTGCGCACCGACCGCGACGAAGACGGCGTCGAAGCGACCCTCCTGCCGCTCAGCGACGAGATCCTCCACCCGGTGCTCGCGGGTCATCTCCACGCCGAGTGCGGCGATCCGGGCGAGCTCGGCGGTGAGCACGTCGCGGGGCAGGCGATAGGCCGGGATGCCGTATCGCATCATCCCGCCCGGCTCCGCGCCCGCGTCCCGGATCTCGACCTCGTGGCCGAGTCGGGCGAGGTGGTAGGCCGCGGACAACCCGCTCGGGCCGGCCCCGATCACGAGGACCCGCTTGCCGCTGCGCACCGCCGGCGGGTCGAACTGCCAGCCCTTCTCGAGCGCGAGGTCCCCCAGGAACCGCTCGACCGAATGGATCGAGACGGCGCTGTCGAGGTTGGCCCGGTTGCAAACGCTCTCGCACGGGTGGTAGCAGACCCGCCCGTGGATGGCCGGCAGCGGGTTGTTCGTGACGAGCTCACGCCAGGCTTGCTCGTGGCGGCCCGCTCGGGTGTGCGACAGCCAAGCCTGGATGTTCTCGCCGGCCGGACAGCCGGCGTTGCACGGCGGCAACAGGTCGACGTACACCGGTCGTCGCTCTCGGACGGGGCCGGAGTGAGTGCGCCCGTGCGCGAGGTCCGGCAGTAATGCAACGTCCCACAACGGGCTGCTCATGACTGTTTCCGCTCCTTATGGGCCATGACCGTCAAGCTAACTGGCCGAGCCCCTCCCTGCCAGCCAAATGGCGGGCTGACCTGCAACTCGGACGCCGGTCGACTGCCCAAGCTCGTCTGAACACCAGTAACGACGTGACCTTCGCATCGGGCCGCTCGTTCGGCCCGCCCGCGCGGGCCGAACGTCGAGAGTGCCCCCATCGGCCCTCGGGCCGCGCCTCAACGGTGACGCGCACGACCAGCAACGCCGGGTCTGCCGAGAACGCCCAGCGAGAAGGGCACCCGGTCCCGCGCCCAGCCTCCCGGGCGATTCTCATCGCACCGTCCGAGAGTGCCGCCGTGTCGCCGCGCCGTCGAGTGAAGCCGATCCGGCGTGCGCGATCAGCGCGGCGGCCGGCACGAAGCATACTTGACGGCCACCCGGGACCTAGGTCCTCGCATCGCCTGTCTGGGAACGTCGCGCCGCCGGAGGGAAGGCGTCTTCCCGTCGTGTCCGCTGCCGTGGCGAAGCCACGGCGTCACTGGCCGGGGTTGCCCGTCGCCGACCCGCGATCACTGAATCCCCGACTGGGGTGGCCGGATCCCCTGCCAAAGCCGAAGCCGCCGAAACCGCCGAAACCCAGTCCGAAATGGAACGGCTGGCCGAAACCGAACAGCCCCGCTCCCTTGCTGCCAGCGATGACCACCTCGGTCGCGGTCACCGTCGTCCCCGACGTCGTGCCGAAGACGGCGACGAACTCGCCCGCGGTCACGTTGGCGAGCGAGGGGCTGGACACGCCGTACTCGGCGTAGGTCGTCGACGCGGTCACGTCGACCGTGACGGTTGTCCCATTCCAGGTGAGGATCGTGAAGCCCGTCGTCGACGGTGTGGGCTGGACGACACCCGCCGTCACAAGGTCACGATTCGGCGGCGGGGGCGGCACGATGACGACCTCGGTCGCGGTCACCGTCGTCCCCGACGTCGTGCCGAAGACGGAGACGGACTCGCCCGCGGTCACGTTGGCGAGCGAGGGGCTGGACACGCCGCGCTCGGCGTAGGTCGTCGACGCGGTCACGTCGACCGTGACGGTGGTCCCGTTCCAGGTGCGGATCGTGAAGCCCGTCGTCGACGGTGTGGGCTGGACGACTCCCACCGTGGCGAAGTTACGACTCGGCTGGGGCGGCGCGATGCTGACCTCGGTCGCGCTCACCGTCGTCCCCGAGATCGTGCCGAAGAGGGCGACGAGCGCGCCTTGCGTCACGTCGGCGAGCGAGGGGC
>Ga0326727_10007040_pt1 | contig 30191 bp, 20 predicted proteins | sample MB2enrmetagenome_FD_207643 | JGI IMG/M metagenome (GOLD analysis project Ga0326727, IMG submission 207643) | Lab enriched peat soil microbial communities from McLean, Ithaca, NY, United States - MB29MY | ecosystem: Environmental > Terrestrial > Soil > Wetlands > Peat | place: USA: New York... | reverse complement strand
GGCGAGGGCTACGAACTTTTTCAGAACAGCGACATGAACGCGGCGCCCTTCTTCTACAACGCGTCGCCCGCCGTAACGACGAAAGACCCCTTCCTTAACCGCAATCAATTCGGTGTCACCCTGGGCGGACCCATTAAGAAAGATAAGCTCTTCTATTTTCTTTCCTATCAGGGTGTCCGAATCGCAGATGCGTCCGTTTCGCTAAAAGACGCCACGGTGCCGCTGGGGCTCACTAACGACCGCAGCGCGCAAGGCATCGTCAACGCGATTCAAAGCAGCTTCGGTACAACCATTGCCCAGAGCCAAATCAGCCCTGTCGCAATGTCGATGCTGAGCGCCACGTTGAAGAATGGTCAATTTCTTATTCCCAGTGCCCAAATTACAGACCCCAACCAAGCGTCCATGCTGGGGTACGACGCGGTGGAGCAGGGCCCCAACGCGCAGGCGAATGTGGATCAGGGAATCGCGAACTTCGATTATTTGATCAGTTCGAAGGATCGCTTGAGCGGCAAGTATTTCATTCAGAATAATCCCACCACGAACCCGTTTGGCGCAGTGGGCGTGTTGCAGGGATTCCCGCAGCAACTCTCGGCCGGCAGCCAAGTCTTCTCCCTGGACAATACGGTGGTCCTGACTCCAAGCCTTACCTGGGAGCAGCGCGCCGGATTCACCCGGCTGCGGGCTTTTTCGCATACCAACCAGGCTTTTACGCCTTCTGATTTTGGAATCAACCTGTTCGGCAGCAATATATTCCCCCAGATTGAAATAGGGACTTCCGACCCCACCATCAGCAGCGGCCTCGAATTTGGCGACAGTGTGAGTTTCGGCAACGCCGGGATGTTCCAAAACCAATGGGAGTACGGCACGACGCTGAACTGGGTAAAAGGGAAGCACACCCTTTCGTTTGGGACCCAATGGGACCATACCCAGCTCAACATCGTCAATGACAATACCGCGGCGGATACGCTCGGATTCAAGACCTTCGTCAACTTCGTCGAGGGGGCGGTTCGGACCGGCGATTCTTCCACCGCCTTTGCCGGATCGGCCAGCCGCTATTACCGGTCCGACACGGTGGGCGCTTTTGCAAATGACAACTACAAGTTACGCAGCAACCTCACCATCACCATGGGTGTGCGCTGGGATTTCGATGGGCCTTTGTCGGAGAAGTACGGGCGGCTGACGGACTTCAACGGGAACCTTTACAACTACAACGCGGCCACCGACACGATCATGAATTCCGGACTCGAGATTGCAAGTAATAACTCACAGTTTGGAACTCAGGGCGCCGGCGACACGCTGCTGAAACAGCCGCAATGGATATTCGCGCCCAGGATTGGCGTCGCGTACTCGCCCACTTCCAAGCTGACCATTCGGGCCGGGTTTGGCATGTACGCGGACCGCGGGGAGCTCTTCTCTTACCTTTCGCCGAGCGCAGGTGGTGGATATAACGGTCCATTCGGGGTTACCCTGGCTCCCCCATTTGTTACGCCCGTCGCCGCTCAGAAGGGCGCCACTTTTGCAAATCCCTTCGGCACCGTAGCGCCACCCGCGCCGCCGGGAAGCGCTGCGGCGTTCCAGGCCCTTCTTCCGAACATCTCAGAAACCGAGTCCGGCGACAATCCGCCGGGGAACCTCTTTGGGCCTTTCCTTTTCGGCGGCTATGACATCAACAATAAGCTGCCCTATTCGGAGAACTGGACCTTCGACCTGCAATATCAGTTCGCGAACAGCTGGCTGGCAAGTGCGGGCTACGTCGGCAATCACAGCGTCCACAACGTATTGCCAATTCCCTTTAACCAGCCGGGCATTGCCACGCCGCAGAATCCGATCAATGGTCAAACGTCTTCGTACGGCGGCGTTTCGCCCAACTACAATTTGGACACGGAGCCGATCTCGACCAACGAATACTCGGGCAACGCTCCGGTGCGCGTGCCTTACATCGGATATGACATGAACTCGGTCCTTTTCAAGGCCGAAGGCATCGCCAACTACAACGCCCTGCAACTTCAGCTTCGCAAGCGCTTGTCGTTTGGGCTCCAGTTTACCGCTTCGTATACGTGGTCTCATGCGCTCGATGAGCAAAGCGGACTGGGCTTATTCTTTACGGGTAATAATCCGTTGTACCCCGGTTCCAATTACGCCTCTGCGGACTTCGATCAGACTCATGTATTCCTGATCAACTACAGCTACACACTGCCCAGCGCGGCGCATTCCAAGAGCCTCGGAGCCATCGTCAACGGGTGGACCATCGGAGGCCAGACCGTGGCCCAGAGCGGCCAGCCCTACAGTGTCTATGACTTTTCAGGGTCCGTGGCCAGTCTATACCTAGGGACTTCCGACTACATCGGAAATCCGATTGTTCCGTTGGTTCCTGGAGTCACCGCATCGCAGGCTCAATTGCAGGGAACGACCGGCGTGAATGCCGGCAAGCCGGTATTGAATGCTGCCGATTTTGCACCGCAGTTTGTCGCCCCAGGCACTTACGGGGTACCAGCTTGCGACGCGTCCGGATGCGACCTTTATGAATCCCTCTACGGTTCGTCGGGCCGCAATCTGTTCCGTGGACCTTTTCAGGTTCGGTTTGACCTGAGCATGGCTAAGGAGTTCACACTGAATGAGAGGTTCCGTCTGCGCTTTAATGTGGACGCGTTCAACATCTTCAACCACCCGGATTTCGATACGCCCAACAACAACGTAGTGTTCTTCCCGAACTATTCCGGACCGCCCAGCATTCCGCCGGAGGGTAGCCTCGGCGTTATCCAGCACACCATCGGCAGTTCGCGGTTCCTGCAGCTGGGTTTACACTTGAAGTTCTAACATGAACTTTCGCGCTACCACCGCAGCCGTCGTTGCTACAACGGCTGCGGTCTGGGCGGCTGCGGTGTGGGCGGCGGACGCGCCTACCCGCCCCGTTCCCTCTAACCTGAAGCCGGATGGGTTGCCCGCTATCGACGCGCAGCTGTTTGAACAAACCGAGCGGTACACCGCGTCGCGGTCGGCGGTCTTACTGGACTGGAATCCCGATCGACGTGAAATCCTCATCAACACCAGGTTCGGGGATGTGCCGCAAATTCACCGCGTCTCGCTACCCGGTGGCGCCAGAGAGCAATTGACGTTTTTCCCCGACCGCGTTTCCGGGGGCACTTTCAACCCCGCCGATGGAAATGAGATCGTCTTCTCGAAAGATGCCGGTGGGGACGAGTTTTATCAGCTCTATCTTCTGAATACACGCGACGGCCGGGTCACCCGCCTCACTGAGGGCGAACGGTCCCGCAATCAGAATCCCTTGTGGTCGCGAAGTGGAAAGAGATTGGTTTACACATCCACCAAACGCGACGGAGAACATTCCGATATCTGGATTATGGACCCTCATAATCCTTCCAGCGCCCGGGTTCTCTACCAGGCAAACGACCCGGGCTGGCAGATTTCGGATTGGTCAGCCGACGAGACCAAACTCCTGCTGAATCTTTACCGGTCAGCCGTTGTGAGCGAGCTCTACCTGATGGATGTTGGCTCCGGCAGAATGGAAAAGCTGGGGCCGGCCGAAGCGGACGCCAATTACGCGGGAGCCAAGTTCTCCCTCGATGGCAAAGGAGCCTATCTCACCAGCAATGAGGGGAACAATTTTGAACGGCTTGGCTATTTGAGTTTTTCCGACCACAGGCTTACTCCGCTCAGACCCGATCTGAAGTGGGATGTAAGCGGCCTGGAGTTGTCGCGGGACGGCCAGAAGCTCGCATATGTGGTCAATGAGGACGGCGTGGAACGGCTACACGTCTTGAACACCCAATCCAGGAAGGAACTGCAACTGCCTGAAATCCCTCCGGGGACCATTGGCGCCGTGCGGTGGCGGCCTTCGAGCGACGAGATCGGCTTCTCGCTGGCTTCTGCGCACACGCCGGGCGATACCTATTCAATTCGCCTGAATTCAAATTCACTTGATCGCTGGACATTCAGCGAGACCGGCGGGTTGGATGCGGCGCAATTCTCGGAACCGCGTCTAATCCACTGGAAGTCGTTCGATGGAACCGCGATTTCCGGATTTCTTTATCCAGCCGGCCCCAAGTTTTCCGGTCCTCGTCCCGTGATCATCGATATCCATGGCGGGCCGGAAGGCCAAAGCCAACCCATCTACCAGGGCCAGAAGAACTTCTTCATGCAGGAACTCGGCGTCGCGGTGATTTTTCCCAATGTGCGGGGCTCCAGCGGCTTCGGCAAGACTTTCCTGAATGCAGACAACGGGATCAGGCGCGAGGACTCGGTGAAAGATATCGGGGCGTTGCTGGATTGGATCAAAACCCAGCCGGATCTGGACGCCTCCCGCATTATGGTGACGGGCGGCAGTTACGGCGGATATATGACGCTCGCCGTTATGACCCATTACAGCGACCGCGTGCGTTGCGCCGTGGAAGCCGTGGGCATCAGCAACTTCCGCACCTTCCTGCAGCACACCGAAGCCTACCGGCGGGACCTGCGCCGCGTGGAGTATGGCGACGAACGCGACCCGAAGATGAGAGACTTCTTCGAAACCATCGCACCTCTCAATAACGCCGCGAAGATCACTAAGCCCATGTTCATCATCGCCGGGAGAAATGACCCCCGCGTGCCCTGGACGGAAGGCCAACAAATGACGGACGCGCTCCGCAAGCAGAACGTGCCGACGTGGTTCCTGGTGGCCGAAGACGAAGGCCATGGCTTCGCCAAAAAGACCAACCGCGATTACCTGTTCGCTGCCACGGTTGAATTTGTGCAGCGTTATCTTCTGAATTAAAGCGTGGTCTTAGAATGCCGCGGTGAATGAAATCGAATCGCCTTGCGCGGCGGTTTGGGTTACCACTTGGCCGGAAGGAAAAGATTCCTCGACGAGCGATTCAGAGGGTGTGGCGCCCGACAGAAACCAGATCGTTTTCCCGTTGGGAGCAAAGGCTGCGGAGCGCAGATCCAGCGCTGGAGCCGGGAATGTTCCCGTGATCACGTTGGTGCTGCTGTTGAGCAGGAAAGCGGCGCCCCCGTCCGGCCCATTGCCAAACACCACCGCCGAGTTCCCCACATCGCTTATCGCCACCGCTCCAAGCGAACTCAAGGTAATCGGTAGGCTCAACTGGTTGACCGAGAAGGTGGAAGTGTTCACCGCCGAGAGTATGCTTCCAGACGGGCCGCAATACAAAGTATTGCCGTCTTGGCTCAAGGCCAGAGCTCCAATCAAATTCGGAATCTGCTCTGTCAGAGCGAATGTATTGGTATCGAAGACACAGATCCCGCCGATTGGACAACTAAATCCCGAGCCGGAAGTGCCGTTGTCATCGACATAGAGCTGGGTGCCATCAGCCGACAGCGCGATGTCAACAGTCAAGCCCCCCGTGAGAGTGGTGACCACCGCTCCTGTTGACAAGTCCAGGACTTCGACTGTGCCATCGCCTGAATATTTGATGCCACTCAGATCGGCTGCGTAGAGACGCGATCCATCCGGGCTGACCAATACTTTTGTCGCGAAAACGGGACCATGGATCAAACTTTGTGTCGGCGGATGGGTAAGTAGATTCAGTGCCGTAATATCTTGCGAGCACCGGTCGGGGACATAGAGTTCGTTGCGTGCGCTGTTGAGCGCCGGGATGCCCGCTTCGCACCCGACCGTGATCGCCGCGCCCAGTGCGCCCGTGGCGCCATTCACGGTACCCACCGCCGTTTCGTCTCCATTGGCCGCGAGGATCTCCTCGCCTCCGGGCACGGCAACCGATACCGTGGCCGCCCCGCTTTGAACGTAAGTATTGAGAAGCTCCAGTGCGTTGCTGACCCGCAGAACAAGCGATGAGTACACGCTTGTGACGAGAAAACTGTCTGAATTCGGACCGGGAGTGATGTAGCCGAGTTCAATAAAGGGCGGCGCCGATATGGAAGAGATCAATTGGTACGTGCTCGTACTGAACACCCGCAGACCATTATTTGCCAGAATGGCCTCCGTGCCGTCGGGAGTGATCAGAAGGCCGTTTCCGCCGTATGGCGAACCGGATGCCGAAATAGTGGTGATCAGCGCCAGCGACGTCGCGTTGAGTACCCTGATGCTGTTGTTCAAACTGAACCACAGTTGCGAACCGTCAGGAGTCACTGCGATCCCCTGCGAAAAAGACCCCGGTGACGGGTACGTCGACACCGCCAGATCGGAAGTAAGAACCTTGACCAGACCGCCCGCGGCGATATACAAAGCCGAGCCGTCCGGCGTTATCGCCATCGGGAAAGAGGCTCCTGTGTCCGGCGTCACGTTGATGGTCAGGGTGGCCGTCGCGGCGTTGGTCTTGGTGTTGATTACGCAGAGGAAAGCTGAAGTGAAATTCGTGGTTCCTGCAACGTAAAGCGTTGTGCCGTCCGGTGATAGAAGTAAGGAATAAGGTGTAAAAGTCAACGGGATTGCCGCCACCTGAGCGCCGGAAGGCATGGAAGTGACCACGACTTCCGCGCCACTGCTCAGGTTGTTCGCCGTGTAAATAAGGGTAGCGGCGCTATTGACGGCAAGCCCCAGAACTAGCCCCTGCTGGGGCAAGTTATACCCGTGTGACTTATTTCCGGCAACAGCAATCGAGCGCAGCAGGCTGTTAGCTGGAACGGGCGTGATATATCCGTATGGCTGGCCAGCAGCGCAAGTGACAATCGTAAACGCGCCAATCAAGATCGCCACGGCGCGACGCGGAAAGTTTGGCGTGCGCTTGTAGGACAAAATTGATTATTTCACATTTGTGGGTCGTGACGCCGCGACTCTTTCTTAGTTTTCCTATTGGAAATCCTAGTATTTTCCCCTTGCCTATCCAATCCTAGAACAGCAATTTCAGCGCAAACTGGACCTGGCGTGGAGCATACGTCGTACGGATGGTCCCAAAAGCGGCGTTGGTTGAAATAGCCGTCGGGAGCCCGAAGTTCGTATGGTTTGTGAAATTGAAGAATTCCGAGCGGAATTGCAAACCGACGCGCTCACGAATCTGGAAGGTTTTGTTGGCAGCCAGGTCCCACTGCGCCAGACCGGGAGCGCGAAACGCGTTACGGCCCGCATCCCCAAATGGATCGCTGGCGGGAGGTGTGGTGAAGGTGTAGCCATCGAAGTAGTTATTCACCATTCCCCCCTTGCTTTGGCTGATGGAATTGCCGCTGACGTTGGGACGCAAAATCGCTTCTCCGCGATAGTCGTTCGTGAGGCCGGTCACATCGTTGGCCGAGGAAGGCCCATAGGAAACATCGATGGGAGTGCCGGTGTTGGCGGTAACGATGGAGTTTAACTCCCACCCCCCAGCGATGAGGTCTAATGCCCGGTTCATGCTGCTGCCGAAACGCCGGCCGCGGCCGAACGGCAGGTCGTAGACCAGACTCGAGACGTTTATAAACTTGACATCGAAGCTGGAGGGACCACGCTCTCCCGCAAGGTTATAGATGTCCTGGGGATTCGCTTGGTAATACCCGGGATAATACTCCAGGGCTTGTTCCGAATCACCCAGCGAAGCCGACCACGTGAACGAGTTCAGGAAATACAGGCCGCCGGCAAACCGGTGCTCCAGCCGGACGGACATCCCGTTGTAATGATTGTCACCCACCGGATCCAGCCAGGTGATGGGACCAAAAGTTGGAATCGGTACGCGCGCCTGTACGCCAAGAGTCTGCCCCGGCTGGTTTGGAGCCGCCTGGTTGTAATCGCCCAGAATCGGCAAACGCAGGGAATGGTTGCCGTTGTAGCTGACCTCCAGAACCGTGTCGCGCGTCAACTGCTGCTGCACGGAAAAGAACCAGGATTCCGTGTAGGGCCACTTCGTGTTGGACGGAATATAGTCGACGTTCGACGTGAGCGGGTTGAAATTAGTGGGACTGTCGATGTTGGTAGTGAAGCTTTGCTGCGTGGTCAAGAAAGTACCCGGGATGGCGCCCCCCGCGGGAATCGACTGGTTGAGGATTCCAAACAGCGCCAGCGGAGCGTTGATTCCCTCCTCCGCGCTTCCCGGCCGGTTTTCGAACGAGTAGCTGATGCCATAGCCCGCGCGCCAAACCATCGTTGGTGAGGCGCTGTAAGCCAAACCAATCCGTGGGCCAAAGTCTTTGTAATCGGGATGAACCAGCGTGCGGTCATACAAACTGCAGCAGGTGGCCCGCACCATTGAATTGGTTGCCGGGTCGAAGTCGCTCCAGTTATTATCGCGTTCCCATATGGGCGTTGCGAATTCCCAGCGCATGCCGAGGTTCAAGGTCAGCTTCGAGTTCACGCGCCAGTCGTCCTGAAAGTAAAGCGCATGGACATGCTGCCGCAGATTCGTCACCAGGTTATTGCCTAATTGAATCGTGCTCGGCAAACCGAAAAGGAAGTCGGCCAGATCGTACGTGGCGGATTGACTCGGGATGCTGCAACCCGCGGCTTGGCCGAGCGCGGCACACGTGGGTTTATCGAACTGGCCGGAATAAGTGTCTTCGCCGTAGAGCGGGTTGATATCCAGGACCTCTGTGCGGATGGCTTCGAACTCATACCCCATCTTCATGGCGTGCCGTCCCTTCACCAGTGAGTAGTTGAGTTTGGGATCAAACGACGTTGGATTCTGAAACTGCGGGTTGCTGGTCTGCCGGCCGAGTTGTGAAAAACCACTGATAGCTTGGGAGTTGAGGCCGCCGGTCAAACTAGGCGACGTGGGTAATCCCGGAATGCCGTACAACTCTTCCATGCTGGGTCCGCTCAGGTAGGGCGGAGACTTCCCGGCCAGCAGGTGGGTGAATCCAAACCGGACGTCGATCAACGAATCCCCGCTGATTGTCCAGGTATATCCGGCTGCCGCCTGCTGCGCCAGTGCGTGAATATAGCCATTACCGTTACCGCCGGATGGTCCGGGAATGTCCGGCTGGTAGTAAGGGAGATCCTTCCGCTGATCGAAGCGCAGGAAGGCGGTCATCTTTGAATTGATTTGATAGTCCAGTTTGGCGTCGTATTTATCGGAGTAGTCCCGAATCAGCAGCAGCGCTTCATAGTTATTCGAGATACCGGGGCCGTTGGGGGCGGGCAGATTATTCAGCACCGCCGACGCAAACGGGGTGATCACCGATTGCGGAATCGTCGTCCCAGCGGCATATACCGCCTTGTTGACGGGGTCCACCACGGTGTAGGGCAAGGTGCCCCCGCGCTCAGCCTCGCTTGGAAGCGAATCGAAATTGAGGTAGCGTTGCAACTGCCGGTAGCCTTCATAGTCCGCGAAGAAAAAGAGCTTGTTCTTAATGAATGGCCCGCCTACGGCAAAGCCAAACTGATTCCGCTGGAGAGTTGGCTTCTGGAATACGGTGGGGCTGAACGTGAAACCCGTCGCGTTCAGGTCGGTATTGCGGAGAAATTCGTAAGCCGCACCGTGAATCTGGTTCGTTCCCGAACGCAACGCCGCGTTGATCACCCCGCCCCCTACGCGCCCGTACTCAGCGCTGAAGTTGCTGGTGATCACCTTGAATTCCTGAACCGCGTCGGGCGACGCCTGAACAACCTGGCTGGAATAACCTTGGTTACTGGTGGAGTAAGCATTGTTGTCAAGTCCGTCCAGCAGGAAATTGTTGTACGTGCTGCGCATGCCGTTGACGTTGAATGCCGCCTCGCGCGGAGTCCCCGTGGCTGCGAACAAAACCCCCATGGGCGAACGATGCACGTTTGTCGATAGAAGCGCCAGGTCGGCATAGTTCCGGCCATTCAGCGGCAGCTCGGTGATTTGTTCCGGGTTGATTACCTGGCTGTGTTCGCTGGAATCCGTATCGAGAACCGCCGCAGCCGCGCTCACGTCAATCGACTGTGTGATTTCGCCCACCTGAAGCGACACATCCACGCGCTGGCGGGCATTGACGTTCACGGTGACATCATTCGTTACAAATTTTGCAAAACCGGGTTGCTCTACGGTAACCGAGTAATGGCCAACCTTCGCGTCGAAGAAATCGTAGTTGCCATTCTCATCTGTGGTGAGGATAGCCTGGGTGCCTTGATCGAGACTGGTTAAGGTAACCTTTGCGCCGGGAACCGTATTGCCCGATGCATCGCGAACGGTGCCCAGCACCTCCGCTGTTTCAAATTGCGCGAAAACCCCAGATGCAAAAATGAGTATCCCTAAAGCGAAACGAATTATTTGCCGCATTGGCGCTCAGTTTCCCATCCGGATATTTCGACGCTGTGAAAATAAAGCTACAGTTTCCTTACTATGCCGACTACCATTGCAGTCCCTGGACGCGTGAACCTGATTGGCGAGCACATCGACTATCACATGCTGCCCGTGCTGCCCATGGCGATCAACCGGAAGATCGAAGTCCAGTGGCGTGCCCTGGCTGAACGGCGGATTCAGGCAGTCAGTTCATCGGAGCCAGCCGTCTGCGATTTCTCGTGGACACACCGTCTTGAAGCAGGCCCACCGGGGGATTGGGGCAACTACGTCAAAGCGGCCGCGCAAGCAGTTTCGGACCAGTGGAGCGTGTCGCGCGGTATCGAAGCCGCGGTATCGTCGGACCTGCCACCCGCCGCAGGGCTTTCCTCCTCCACCGCTCTTCTGACGGCCTTCACACTGGCTCTGCTGGAAGCCAACGGGATCGAAGCAACCTTCGCTGAATTGATGAATGTTCTCCCAGAGGGCGAATACTTCGTCGGTACGCGTGGTGGAGCCATGGACCATGCGGCCGTCCTGGCTTCCACCGCAGGGTCCGCCCTGCTCGTGAATTTTGATCCTCTTTCTGGGGAGCCGATTCCAATTCCGCCAGGCTGGCGGTTCCTGGTGGCGCACAGCCTGGTCATGTCGCGGAAATCCGCTGGGGCCCGGGAAGCCTACAACCGCATTCGGCAGTCGCGACACGTCCCGGAAGTCGCCAGGCACGTTGATGGCGAGGTCCGACGCGTCGCGGCGGCGGTAAGTGCGCTTCGCAACGATGACATCACCTCTTTCGGAGACCTCTTGTTTGAGTCGCACCGCAGCCTGCGCGACGATCTGCAGGTGAGTTGCCCGGAACTGGACGAGATTGTGGACATCGCCCGGCGAGCCGGTGCGGCGGGCGCCCGCCTCACGGGCGCAGGTTTTGGTGGCTGCGCCATCGTTCTTGCCCGTGGCGAAGGGGTTGCGAATGCGCGAGCGGCCCTCGAACAAGAGTTCTATTCGCTGCGCAATGATTTCGATCCCTCTCAGCACTTGTTTGAAGTCAGCGCTTCGGGTGGTGCGCTCAGTCGGCTTTCCACGTCTCGCATGCGTCATTGAGACCATATGCCGCAATTGCGCGCTTGGTTCGCCTTCTTATTGGCCATCTCGTCCCTTGTTCCACTGAAGGCCCAGTCTTGTTGTGCCGGCTCTTCGCAACCGAATCGCATGGCCTTCGTGATGCAGCAGAATTCAGTCAACTACATCTACCTTATGGAGGTTGACTCGTCCGGCGTCGGCGCCAATCCGGCCCGGCTCACCAACGACGCCGAAGCCGAAAACTACCCTTCCTGGTCTCCTGATGGAAAGCGCCTCGCCTACCAGCGCGCCTTCAATGGTTCCGCCGTCTACCTGATTAACGCTGACGGCTCCGGTGAGCAGCGCCTTTCACCGACCCCCGGAATGGACGTCACTCCCAGTTGGTCTCCCGACGGTAGCCAGATCGTCTACGTCAGGGTCGACTCGCCGCCCCAAAACCAACCTCCAGCTACTGATATTCGCATCATGAACGCGGACGGCACCGGGGATCATGCCGTCTTGTCGAACACCGTTTTCAGCGTCGAACCCAGGTGGTCGGTTAACAATCAACTCGTCTTCATGAGCCTCATGGGGGGCGGCGATCTGGAGATCTATGTCATGAATACAGACGGCTCGGGACTGCAACAACTTACCAGCGAGGGAAACAACGGCGACCCCGTTTGGTCGCCGGATGGAACCCGTATCACCTTTGGATCGGATCGCGAAGGCGGGAACAAGCTGAATATCTTCGCCATGAGCGCGGACGGCGGCAACCTGGTGCAATTGACTCACTTCGATGTCCCCGACGAAGCCGGCGACACGAATTGGTTAAACAACGGGGAGAAGATCGCCTTCGAATATGACATTAATGGAATGAAGCAGTCCAGCCTCACCGCCTACGCCGAGGTTTGGACCATGAACCCCGACGGCAGTGGCGAGACCGCTACTGGGGTGCAATGCAGTGATTCCGGGTGTGCTCCTCGCTGGCAGCCCAGAGTCTGTCGGCGTGGCATCTACGAACAGTCCCTTTCCGCTCCCGATAGCTGCGATCGGCCCGGCGTGCTTCTCCCGGAAAGGTAAGGAGTGCGTTAATGCCACAGCTTCCGAATCAGCCAAATCAACGTCGAGCCCGTCACGATCACAATAGCCAGTCCGTCAAGGCTTTTAATCGTTTCAGCGACGGGCAGTCAACATTCGCGCTCATTCCGAAATTTGTATGGATTTGTAGCGCATCTTGCCAAAGTAGGACGGCTCTCGTAATGTAGATCGCGAGGATACGCCAATGCGGACCACGCTGATCCCCCGGTTTCTTTTCTTCGTTCCCGTCGTGCTCCTCGCTGCGACGCCAACCAGCGTCACATTGACCACGTCCTCGGGAACCATTGAATACGGCCAGTCCGTCACCTTCAAGGCCTCTGTCTCTCCTTCTTCGGCAACCGGAGAGGTCGCCTTTTATGAAGGAACCACGATTCTCGAGACCGAACCCCTGACGAACGGCCACGCCACATTCACGACAAAACTCTTGCCTTCCGGCTCTCAATCGCTAATCGCTTATTACACGGGGGACTCAGCGCACGCGCCCAGCACTTCTGCTCCCGTGTTGGAGACCGTCAAGACCGTTTCGTCGCGGAGTTATGAGGCCCCGGCGCTGCTCAACCCGTCGCGCGCCACGTTCGGGGCTATCGTACTGGGAGATTTCAACGACGACGGCAAGCCCGACATCGCCGTCAACGCCCAGAGCGGCGTTGACATCTTCCTGGGAAATGGCGACGGAACATTTCAATCGCCGGTAAATTACGGGTCGTCCGCTACCTCGGGCAACATGCTCGTCCTTGCCGACTTTAACGGCGACGGCAAGGCGGATCTCGCCTTTGCCAGCGGCAGCTTGCCCGTCTCGTTGAGCGTGCTCCTGGGCAACGGGGACGGAAGCTTTCAGTCGCCGATTAGCATTCTTCTCGGCGACAGCAACAGCAACTTCGTTTATTCCATGCTGACGGGCGACTTTAACCACGATGGAAAGGCTGATCTCGTGATCACCGAGAATAGCGGCATCCAGGTCTTTCTGGGAAACGGCAATGGAACATTCCAACCCGCGGTAACTTATGGGCAGGATTTCTATTTCTCCACCGGTCTTGCGATCGGCGATTTCAACGGCGATGGCAACGCCGACCTCGTTGCCAGTTCTGCCGGCAGCCTCCTGGGGGAGGGTCCGTTCAGCGAAAGCGTCCTGCTGGGAAATGGAGACGGCACGTTTCAATCTCCCGTGACCATTGGCGACTTCGCTTTCGTCGTACCCATAGCCGCGGACCTGAACGGCGATGGCTATCAGGACCTGGTGGGCTATGTCAGCAAAGGTGAAATCGCTGTGCTACTGGGCAACGGCAATGGAACCTTCCAGCCCCCAACCGCGTACCCCTCGACGAACTTAATTTATTTTCAATTGAGCGATGTGAATGCCGATGGCATCCCAGATCTCCTCGGGATTGCAGATAATGGAACCGAGGTCGGTGTCATGCTCGGCAACGGCGATGGAACATTTCAGAAGGAACAGTTTTACTCCTCCTACTACAACAACTCAGAGGGGGGATACGCCGGAACGATGAGCCTCGCGGATTTCAACGGCGACGGACGGCCGGATATTGCCGCGATTTTGAATGACGATGAATTCGCGGCCGTGCAGCTTGCCTCCAGCGCCAGTCTCACCACAACGGCGATGACGACGTCGCCGAACCCTTCACTGTATGGGCTCAACGTAACCTTGACGGCTAAGGTGGCCCCAACCACTGGGAAAGCCAATATCCCCGGCAGTGTAACGTTCTATAACGGAACAACCGATTTGGGGAAGGCCTCCTTGGAAAACGGCGTGGCCACGCTAACCGTATCCACGCTCCCGTTGGGAACGGACGCCCTATCCGCCGTTTATAACGGAGATCCTCTCTATCTGACCAGCACTTCCTACCAGGTGAGTCAGCAAGTGACCATCGCGCCGACGTCGACTACGCTCTACACAGGTCCCAATCCGTCAGCCGTCGGCCAGACTGTCAACCTGGTGGCAAAGATGTCCCCGTCCGCCGCTGCCGGAACCGTTACGTTCTACCGCGGTTCCACCGTGATCGGGAGCGCCTCGATAACGAACGGAACTGCAAAGATCACAACTTCGACGCTGCCCCAGGGTTCCCATTCCCTAACCGCCACCTACCTCGGCAGCGTCGATTACAGCCCCAGCGTTTCCCCGATTGTCATCCAGGTCGTGCAATAGAGGGACCGAACATTCCTCCCAACTTTTCGGCGATCGGTCCGTCGAATCGGCTTGAAGCTAAATTTCGCGATTCTATTGATCTGCGCTCTCACGGCCGCGTCCAAAGCCGCCAAGTTCGCGAGCAGACTCTCGTCTCCACCGCATCACTCCACATTGACGCCGGGCCCATTGGCGGGGTGACCGTCAAAGGGTGGAGTCAACCCCGGGTTCTTGTTCGATCCAAAGTGGAAGCCTGGAGCGACTCGTCGTCGGATGCGCAGGCTCTCCGTTCCGCCGTTCTGGTCCACGCCGCTGCCAGGGAGGTTTCGGCGAACGGGCCCAAAACCGACGGCGACCGCGGCTAGTCGGTCTCGTATGAAGTCTTTGTTCCACACAACACCGCCCTGAACTTACAAACCACCAACGGCGGCGTCCATGTCGATCTTATAGACGATCACTGGGAAGGCGGCGGCCACGAAGTGTCGTCTACGAATGGCGGTGTTCACGTAAGCGTTCCGCAGGCGTACTCTGCTCGATTTGAAGGCAGTACCGTCAACGGGCAACTCCGCAGCGAGTTCGCCGAACTGCCGGTTAAGCGGGAGCTGGAGCATTCCCGTCCCCAATCCATCAGCGGCGGCGGAGGCGCTTCGATTCACGCCTCAACAACCAACGGCGGTCTGGTTTTCGCGCGGGAATAGTAATCGAAGTTAATGCCAGAGCTTGCGAATCAGCCAAATCAACGTCGAGCCCGTCACGATCACAATGGCCAGCAGCCCAAGCGCAATCTCCATCCGCCCATACAGAAAATTGCCGACCATAAACAGAGCCGACAGAATCAGCGAAGTTCCCATGAACCAACCCAGCAGCGCCATGGGGAGGTTATCTTCGCGCGCAAATGCCGCAGCTTCGCTAGCCGTGATACCCGCCTCTTCCCGCACTTGCTTCCAGCCGGGACCAAATGGATGCACCTTACGATAGAACTCGATCAACGTGGCCCGGTCCGTTTCCGGACCAAGGTAAGCCGTCGCAACCCAACACACGGTAGTTACAGCTATAGTCAGCAGTAACTGCTCATGAGTGGAGAAAGTAATGCCCCCTTTGCGCAAGAAAAGGAACGCAATCGAGACCCCGAACGAACTCATCATGGCGACGATCTCGCACCATGCTGTGATCCTCCACCAGAACCATCGCAGCAAGTAGAGCAGTCCCGTCCCCGCGCCTACCTGAAGAATAATGTTGAAGTTATCCTGCGCCGTATCCAGGAAGAAAACCAGGCCGGAAGAAACCATGAACAAGAGAATGGTCGCCAGTCGCCCCGCCATCACGTAATGCTTCTCGGTTTTCCCCTTTGCCAGGAATCGCCGGTAGAAATCATGAACCATATAAGAAGCGCCCCAATTGAGGTGCGTCAATATGGTGGACGAGTTAGCCGCAATCAAGCCGCCCACCATGAGTCCGATCCATCCCACCGGGAGGAACCGGAGCATCGCCGGGTAAGCAATATCATCGCCAATCAGGCGCTGGTCGAGGTTCGGAAACGCCTTGTGAATGTCCCCGAGAGTTGGGTAGACGATGATGGACGCCAAGCCCACCAGAATCCAAGGCCACGGCCGCAAAACGTAATGCGCGAGGTTGAAGAAAAGAGTCCCGCCAAGCGAGTCTTTTTCAGACTTTGATGCCAGCATGCGCTGCGCGATATAACTGCCGCCGCCCGGCTCCGCTCCCGGGTACCACACCGCCCACCATTGCACCGCGATCGGCATAATGAACACCGCCACAGCCAGATCCCAGTTATTCGAAAAATCCGGCAGCATGCTGAGATAGTTCAACCCTCCGGGGCCGTGCACCTTTGAGAGCTTGTCCACTAATCCGTGGAGCCCTCCCACCTGCGGTAGTTCGACAGCGAAATAGGCGGCCGCGATAACCGCCGCCATCTTGAAAAAGAACTGCACCATGTCGATCACCAGGACGCCCCAAAGTCCGGAATGCGCCGCAAAAACCACATTCAGCAGACCGACTCCCAGCAATGTCTGCCAGCGGTCCAGGCCGAACAGAATACTGGCGATTTTGCACGCGGCAAGATTCACGCTCGCCATGATGATGCAGTTGAAGAAGAAGCCAAGATAAATGGCGCGAAACCCACGCACCGCGCTGGCCGCATTGCCTGAATAACGCAGTTCGTAGAATTCAAGATCGGTCATCACTCCCGAGCGCCGCCACAAGCGCGCGTAGAAGAACACGGTCGCCACGCCTGTGAGCGTAAAGGCCCACCACTGCCAGTTCCCGGCAACACCCTGCGTGCGCACAAAATTGGCCACCAGGTTCGGCGTATCGCTCGAGAACGTGGTGGCCACCATCGAGATTCCCGCCAACCACCAGGGCACAGATCGGCCTGAAGCGAAAAACTCAGCCGTGCTCTTCCCCGACCGCTTGCTGAAAAACAGGGCAGGCAGGAAACAGAGGAAAACGATTCCGGCAGCGATGAACCAATCCAACGGATGAAGGGTCATGCTGGGCGAAACCGCGGAAATATCAAGAACATTGCAGGATTATAACCGACCGTTTTGTGGCAACGCGGCGGGTAACCTATTAGACTGGGTCGAAACAATGTTTGATGCGAAGAGTTACTGGCTCTCCAGAGCCGTGTTCCAGACCGGTTTGGCTTTGGTCTATCTTATTGCTTTCGTCTGCGCTCTCAATCAGTTTTTGCCCCTGCTGGGAGAGCACGGGCTATTGCCCGCGCCGGATTTCATCAAGCAAGTTCCCTTTCGCGAAGCACCCAGCCTTTTCTATTTCTATCCCAAAGACGTGGCGTTTGTTTCGGCGGCGGTGGTGGGAATTCTGCTTTCCGCTTTTGCCGCGACGGGACTCTCGGAACGCTCAGGCAACTGGGTTTCCATGCCTGTGTGGTCGCTGTTGTGGATCCTCGATCTCTCGTTCGTCAACGTGGGTCAGGAATTCTATGCGTTTGGGTGGGAATCGATCCTGCTGGAAGCGGGCTTTTTCGCTATCTTCCTCGGAAGCAGAAAGTTCGAACCCTCGCGAATCGTTCTGTGGCTCCTGCGCTGGTTGGAATTCCGCGTGATGTTCGGCGCCGGCCTCATCAAACTCCGCGGGGACCCTTGCTGGCGCGACTACACCTGCCTCGACTTCCACTATGAAACCCAGCCCATGCCCAACGGGCTCAGCTACACCTTCCACTGGGGGTCAAACTGGATGCATCGCCTTGGGGTCGGCTTTAATCACGTGGCTGAATTGATTGTGCCCTTCGGATACTTTTTGCCGCAACCGGCTGCGGGCCTTGCCGGCATTGTCACCATTTTGTTCCAGGCGTTTATTATGGCGGGCGGAAATTTCTCTTTTCTGAATGTGCTGACTATGGTTCTCGCCCTCCCGTTGTTGAACGATCGCTTCTTCGCCATCATGCTTCCATTCAAACCCGCCAAGGTGATTGCCCCTTCCGTGGTCTGGAGACTCGGCACCGCCATTCTGGCCGTGGTCGTGATGTTCCTCAGCATCAACCCGATCCGCAACATGGTCTCATCCCGTCAAGTGATGAACACAATCTACAATCCGCTGCACTTAGTCGGCACTTATGGCGCTTTTGGAAGCATCTCGCGAACGCGGAATGAAATCATCATCGTGGGTACCGATGAATCCGTCATCACACCCGCCACCAACTGGAAAGAGTATGAGTTCTACGGGAAGCCGGGCGACTTGAGTCGCACGCCGCCGCAGATCGCCCCTTATCACCTCAGGCTTGATTGGGAAATGTGGTTCGCCGCCATGTCCGACTATTCGGAAAACCCCTGGTTCAGTCATCTCATAGAAAAGCTCCTGCTGGCTGACCCTGCCACCATCAACCTGATACGCAATGATCCTTTCGGCTATAAGCGCCCCCATTTCATCAAGGCCGATTTATACGAATATCACTTCACCACCGAATACGATCGCCAGCAAACCGGACTCACTTGGAACCGTAAGTTTCTGAATAGCTACATGCCGCCGGTTTCGCTTGATACGCCGGATTTCCGGCGAGTCCTGACACAACAAGGCTGGAAGTGAAACCCCACCGCGCGTATGTGATCGGATCCGGGCCGAACGGGCTCACCGCTGCCATCACTCTCGCACAGGCGGGCATCGCGGTCACCGTCGTGGAAGCCGCGCCTGTAATCGGCGGCGGCGCCCGTTCGGCGGAGCTCACGCTTCCCGGATTCGTCCACGATATCGGATCGGCCGTTCACCCTATGGCGGTCGCATCACCCGTCCTGCGGACATTCCCGCTGGAAAGCCATGGACTCACTTGGATTCAGCCTCCGTTACCGCTGGCTCATCCTCTGGATGACGGATCGGCGGCCGTGCTCGAAGTCTCACTGGAAGAGACGGTCCGGCGACTCGGGCGCGACGGGGCAACTTACCGGCGCGAAATGGGACCGTTGGTAGCCCGATGGCAGGATCTGTTCCACGATATCCTCAACCCCCTGGGCGTCCCGAAGCACCCGCTGTTATTGGCCCGCTTCGGAGTGCTGGCGGGCTGGCCGGCTACCTGGGTGGCGCGAGCCCTCTTCTCCACCGTCCCGGCACGGGCTCTGTTCGCGGGACTCGCGGCGCATTCGGTCCTCCCTCTCGAAACCCTGATTTCTGCCTCCTTCGGATGGGTGCTCGCCTTGACGGCGCATGCGGTTGGCTGGCCAATCCCACGCGGCGGGGCGCAGCAGATTTCCAGCGCGCTGGCTTCGTATTTCCGATCGCTAGGCGGCCGCATCGTCACCGGCACGGAAGTCACCTCGCTCGATCAATTGCAAGACGCCGAACTGGTGCTCTGCGATTTGACACCGCGCCAACTGCTAAAGATCGCTGGATCGAAGCTGCCCGACAGCTACCGGCGCAAGCTGGAAAACTATCGCTATGGCGCCGGAGTCTTCAAGCTCGATTGGGCGCTTGATGCACCAATTCCATGGCGCGCCCCCGAGTGCGCCCGCACGGGCACGCTACATCTGGGGGGAACGCTCGAGGAAATCGCCGCCAGCGAACGCGCACCATCGCAGGGAGAGACTTGCGGCCGTCCCTTCGTGATCCTTGCCCAGCCCAGTCTATTTGACGATTCGCGAGCTCCCGCAGGTAAGCACACGGCGTGGGCCTACTGCCACGTGCCAAACGGAAGCAGCGTCGACATGACGGAGCACATTGAACGGCAAGTGGAACGTTTTGCGCCCGGATTTCGCCAGACCATCCTCGCGCGCAGCACGATGGCCCCGGCGGATCTGGAGCGCTACAACGCCAATCTCGTAGGCGGGGATATCGGCGGCGGCGTTCAGGACTTAGGACAGATGTTCCTGCGGCCGAATTCCTCGCTCTATCGAACCCCGCGCAAGGGCCTGTATTTATGTTCGTCTTCCACTCCCCCAGGCGGCGGCGTGCACGGGATGTGCGGATACAACGCGGCACTGGCGGCGATCAAGGATTATTCGTGACCACAGTAAGCATCAATCGAACACCAACGGTAGCAAATTCCACACGATCCTTCTTCCCTTGGGGCTCAAGGTAGCTAGCTTAGCTGAGCTAGACCTCATGCCCTCGTACTTCGCTGAACAGAAGGTGTGGGAATCCCGCGCCTCCCTTGCCACCGGTGAAGGTCGCGGGCAAGTCGAGGTCGACCTTGACGAAATCTGGCTTTACGTCGCAACCGAAACCTCCAGCATGGACGCAGCAACAAGACTGATCGATTCGATCGCTGACTGCTTCTTCCTCCTATCGAGCTTTCCTTACGCCGGGCGCGCGCGGGACGATTTCGGAATCGGGGCAATCAGCTTCGCGGCGGGCGATTACCTTATCGTTTATTGCGTCGAGGATCAAGATGTGCTCATTCTCCGCGTAATCCATGGGAAGCGCGACATGGAAGAGCTTTTTGGACGCTGAATCCCCCAAGCGATATACTCATAGCCGAAAGGCCATCACCATGCCAGACGCTCTCCCTCGCAGAGACTTTCTCAAGAAAGCCATAGGAACCACTGCCGCCTTAACCGCAGCCTCTTCCGCCTTCGCGAAAGGACCTGCCAAAGCCTCCAGCCGGGTAGTCGGCGCCAACGACACCATCAACCTCGGAGTCATCGGCGTCGGCGGACGCGGCTCCTACCTCGCCAGGAAGTTCAAGAAATTCGGCGAAGACAATCCCAATTCCTGCCGCATCGCCGCCGTCTGCGATGTTTACGAGAAGCGCAAACGGCTCGCGGCGGAATTCCACGGGGTCAAAGGGTATCTGGACTACCGCGAGGTGCTGGCCCTCAACGACATCGACGCCGTAATCGTCGCCACACCCGACCACTGGCACGCCCGCGTCGCCCTTGACGCCATGGACCGCGGCAAAGACGTCTACTGCGAGAAGCCGATGACCCACACCATCGACGAAGCTTTGCAGCTCTCGCGCACCGTCAAGGAAACCAAGCGCGTTTTGCAGGTCGGTTCGCAAACCACCTCCGCCGATCAGTGGCACAAGGCCAAGAAGGCCATCGCCGACGGCATGATCGGCCAGATGATCGAAAGCCAGGGCTCCTATCACCGCAATTCCATCGAAGGCGAATGGAACTGGGATATCGACCCCGGCGCGGGGCCCGATGGCAAAGGCGATAACTATATCGACTGGAAAACCTGGCTGGGCCCTGCCCCCCATCGCCCGTGGGACGCCGACCGCTATTTCCGTTTCCGCAAGTACTGGGACTACTCCGGCGGCATCGCCACCGACCTTTTCTTCCACGTGGTGGCCCCACTCAACATCTGCTGGCCTGAGCCCCAGTTTCCGTATCGCGTGATGGCCTCCGGCGGCATCTACCTCTTCAAAGACGGGCGCGAAGTCCCGGACACCTTCAACCTCCTGGCCGATTATTCCAAAGGCCACTCGCTGGTTCTCAGTTCCAGCATGGCGAACTCGCGGCATATCCCCGGCCTCATCCGCGGCGACATGGGATCCATCGTCATGGTGCAGCACGGCGAATTCGAGCGCACCGAGGACCACATCAGCGTCTATCCCGAAAAAGGCACCATCGATCGAGCCGTCGAGAAACTTGCGAAAAACGAGCCGGCGCCGCCCGCTGAAACCGAGCGTCTCCATGCACTGAGCGCTTATAAGGATAAGTTTGGAGAAGACGAGATCGATATCCCCGTCGACACCGCGGACATGATGACCACGCACGTAGCCAATTTCCTCAGTTGCATCCGGTCGCGCGAGAAACCCACGCTCGATGTCGATACCGCCCTGCACGCCCAGGTAACCATTTCCATGGCCGTCCAGTCTTACCGCGAAGGCCGCGTCCTCTTCTGGGACGAGAAGGCCATGCGCGTTCTCCCCCACGCGCCCCTCACAATAAAAACATAAAAATATAGTGTGACATTCCATAACACTGTCGCTTTTTGTATACTAAATAGTCCATTTTGATACCTCGCTGGTGCCCGATTTCTAATCCTGGAGGGGACGGGGCTGTACGGCCGCAAGCCGTGGCGGACCTGTGTTGTTTCAGAGAAACCGGCTGTGGCGAGCGACAAAATGGATAGCGACACATTAGAAGAGGAAGCCAGCATGAGAGAAAAAGGGACAGTAAAGTGGTTCAATGCCGCCAAAGGGTTCGGGTTCATTCAGCGCGAGAATGGCGAGGACGTGTTTGTCCATTTCAGCGCGATCCAGTCACAGGGGTATCGATCGCTGGATGAGGGCTCCAAGGTGGAATTTGAGGTTTTAACGGGGCCAAAGGGTTTGCAGGCAGCCAACGTAACCGCTGTTTAGCGCTACGCGAGCATCAGTTCGCGTCCACCGGCGGGAACAAGTTTCCACTTGACCCGCCGGTTCTGCGAAACTGAGTAAAGACCGAAGGATTGAATTTGATTGAGTAAAGAAGACAGCATAGAAGTAACCGGAACCGTTCTGGAGAAGTTTCCAGGCGGAAAGTTTAGTGTTCAACTCGAGCAGGACCGCGTTGTCCTTGCCCATTTAGCCGGGCGCTTACGCCGTAACCGCATCCGTGTTCTTGCCGGTGACCGCGTTACGCTGGAACTCTCAACCTACGACTTGACCAAGGGGCGCATCACGTTCCGGCACCGTTAAGCCCAGCTGAAAACTCCACTGAAAGCCCTTTTCATCTTTGGAACCAGGCCGGAAGCGATCAAGCTCTGCCCCGTCGTCCGGCATTTGGCGAGTCGCCCGACCGAATTTACCGTTCGCGTTTGCGTCACCGCCCAGCACCGGGGCATGCTCGATCAGGTGCTGACAGCGTTTCAGGTTCGTCCCGACCATGACCTCGACATGATGCGCGCCCACCAGACCTTAACCGGTCTCACTGGCCGTATGACCAGCGCCCTGGAACCAGTGCTGCAACAGGAAAAACCGGATGTCGTTCTCGTGCAAGGGGATACCACGACGACTCTCTGCGGCGCTTTGGCGGCGTTTTACGCCCGCATCCCGGTGGCGCATGTGGAAGCCGGACTCCGCACCGGCGACATGACCCAGCCGTTTCCCGAGGAAATGAATCGCGTCCTCACTGGCCGTCTGACCTCCCTGCATCTCGCCGCTACCCAAGGCGCCGCCAACAATCTGCTCGCCGAGGGCGTACCGCAAGATCGCATCGCGGTGACCGGCCAAAGCGGCATCGACGCTGTTCTTTACATTCGCGACCGTCTGGCAACCGGGGATTTAGCGGGGCTGGATTGGCCTCAATTCGCCAACTGGGTTCGATCCAACAAAAAGCTGATCGTGGTCACCGCCCACCGGCGCGAGAGCTTCGGCCCTGGTTTTGAAAGTATTTGCGCGGGAATCGCACGCATCGCCGCGCGGCCGGACGTCCAGATCGTCTACCCCGTCCACCGCAACCCTAACGTCATGGAACCGGTGTTTCGCATTCTGGGAAACCGGGACAACGTTCTGCTCACAGATCCGCTCGACTACGTGGGCTTCGTCGACCTCATGCGGCGCGCTGACATTCTGATTACAGATTCCGGCGGAATCCAGGAAGAAGGACCCTCGCTGGGAAAACCGATCCTCGTTTTGCGGGACAAGACCGAGCGCCCCGAAGCCGTCGAAGCCGGCACCGTAAAACTGGTCGGAACCGACGCCAATCGCATCTTTTTGGAAGCTGCCAGGCTGCTGGACGACCCCGAACTTCGTATTCGACTTTCAGCCGTTCACAACCCGTATGGAGATGGTTGCGCCAGCCCCCGCATAGCGGCTGCATTACGTTCATTCTTAAATACATAAGTCGCTTTTGAATTCTTGAATTCTTACTGCTTATTCACCTGAACTGGCCGTTTCTGGAAGCCACGCACCGCTATAATGGGCGCAGTATGGTGGAACGCGCGAGCAAAACGACGCCGCCGGCTGCAAGAACACGCAAGAAGGCCGACGACGCGATGGCAAACTTGACGACCGTGCTTTCACAAAAGGTAGTCGGCCAACCGGCGGCTACCAAGGTGATCGTCCCTTATATTCAGATGTTCCAGGCAGGTCTGGCCCCGGAGGGCAGACCCGTTGGCGTCTTTCTTCTACTCGGTCCCACGGGGACTGGAAAAACCAAGACAGTCGAAGCACTTGCGGAGATTCTTCACGGAAGCTCCAAGAATTTGCTTAAGGTGGACTGCGGAGAGTTTCAAATGGAGCATGAGGTGGCCAAACTCATCGGCGCGCCTCCTGGATACCTGGGTCATCGGGAAACACAGCCCGTGCTGTCGCAGCAAAAGCTGACCTCCGTCACCAGCGATTCCAGCCAGCTCTCATTAATCCTGTTTGATGAAATTGAAAAAGCGGCGCCATCCATGACGCGGCTTCTTTTGGGCGTGCTCGATAAAGGCATTTTGCGCCTGGGCGACAACTCGATCGTCAATTTCGAAAAGAGCCTTGTCTTCCTCACCAGTAATTTGGGTGCGCGCGAAATGATGAAGGAGATCCGGCCCGACTTCGGCTTTCAATCCGGCGCCGGAATTCCCAGGACTGACCTAACGGCCAAGCTGCAGAATATCGCGCTGGTCGCCGTGCGGAAGAAATTCTCACCGGAGTTTGTCAATCGCATCGATTGCGTCATTACGTACCAACCGCTGACCGCGGAATCGCTTTCCTCCATCGTCGATCACCAGATCGTTGATTTGCAAAATCACGTGAACACGCGGCTGGGGAACCGCTGTTTCAACATTGAAGTTCCATTCGATACCCGGCAGTGGCTCATCAAGAACGGAACCAGTTCGGAATATGGTGCTCGTGAGTTAAACAGGACCATTCACCGCAATCTGACACAGCCGTTGGCCACCATGGTGGCGAAGGGCGAAATCGAACCGGCCAGCCGGGTCAGGGTCGAGATCAACGAAGACCAATCCGGTTTGAATCTGCGCCTCACCGGTCCGAATGAGCAGGAGATCGCGTCCCATCCAACCGTTTTGCTGGTGGATGACAATCGCGACCTGCTCCATTTCCTGGAGCGCCTGATGGCCGAAGCCGGTTGGAAACTCCTGACCGCCGAAAGCGCCAGCGAGGCGCGAGCTTTAGCCGCCGAGCACCGGCCCAACGCCGCGCTGCTCGACTATATGCTGCCGGATGGCAATGGCGTCGAACTGGGAATGCAGTTGCGCCAGTCCGTGCCGCGGATGCAGGCCATCATCATGACCGGGTCCGTGTTGCCGCCGGAGGAAGAAGCCGCTTGCGAGGAGTACGACTTCCCGGTTCTGCGCAAGCCTTTTCTGGCTACTGACGTCATGAACCAGATCCGCGGGCGTTTGGCCGCGGTTCTGGCTGCTTCGCGCTAAGCGTGGGCAGATGCGGTTCACCGCCGGGCCACAGGTACAGATCTGTGCGGCGGTGAACATTACCTCAGACATCGACCACCGGCTGGAACCAGACGGTGCGTCGCCCTTGCCATTTACCCAATATTTCAGCTGCCGCAGGACCTACCAGACCCCTCTCTTTCCCTGACACCCAAGATCCGCCTCACCTTCCTACTCACTATACTTGACAATGAGACACTAAAGTTCGATACTAACAAAGGACGCGCCTCCTGCTATGAAGCGGCGAGGCTCTCTCAACTGCTGAGGAGGCATTTCAAACCATTATGGGCAAGATTATAGGCATCGACCTGGGTACCACAAATTCTGTGGTCGCGGTCATGGAAGCCGGTCAACCCACCGTTATTGCGAACCAGGAAGGCGCTCGGACAACGCCATCCGTCGTGGGATTCACCAAGAGCGGGGAGCGGCTGGTAGGACAGGTTGCCAAGCGGCAATCGATTACGAACCCTGAGAATACAATTTTTTCGATCAAGCGTTTTATGGGACGGCGCTATGACGAAGTCAGTGAAGAAATGAAAATGGTCCCTTACAAGGTGGTCCGGGGCGATAACGGCGACGCTCGCGTGGATGTGAGCGGCAAGAAGCTTTCGCCGCCCGAAATTTCGGCCATGATTCTGACCAAGCTCAAGGAAGCGGCCGAATCCTACCTGGGCGAAAAAGTCACCGAGGCCGTCATTACGGTTCCGGCTTACTTCAACGACGCCCAGCGACAGGCCACCAAGGACGCGGGCAAAATCGCGGGACTCGATGTAAAGCGAATTATCAATGAGCCGACAGCGGCCGCCTTGGCCTACGGACTCGACAAGAAAAAGAATGAAACCATCGCCGTTTACGATTTCGGCGGCGGTACCTTCGACGTTTCCATCCTGGAAGTTGGCGAAGGCGTGGTGGAAGTGAAGTCCACCAACGGCGACACGCACCTGGGCGGCGACAACATCGACCAGCGCATTATGGACTGGATCATCGCCGAGTTCAAGAAAGACCAGGGCATCGACGTTTCTAAAGACCAGATGGCCCTGCAGCGCCTGAAGGAAGCTTCGGAGAAGGCCAAGATGGAGCTTTCCACGCTACTGGAAACCGAGATCAACCTGCCGTTCATCACGGCCGATGCGACGGGTCCGAAGCACCTGACCATGAAGCTCACCAGGGCTCGGTTTGAGCAGATGTGCGCCGATATTTTCGAGCGTTCCATGGGCCCCTGCAAGCAGGCCATGTCGGATGCCGGCGTTACCCCGCAGAACATCGACGAAGTGGTTCTGGTGGGTGGCTCGACGCGTATTCCGAAGATCCAGCAGATGGTGAAGGACCTGTTCGGCAAAGAGCCGAACAAGACCGTGAACCCGGACGAAGTGGTCGCGGTGGGTGCGGCGGTGCAAGGCGGCGTTCTGGGCGGCGAAGTGAAGGATGTTCTCCTGCTCGACGTCACGCCCCTATCGTTGGGCATCGAGACGCTGGGCGGTGTATTTACCAAGCTGATCGACCGCAACACGACCATTCCTACCCGTAAGAGCGAAACGTTCTCTACGGCGGCGGACAATCAGACTTCGGTGGAGATCAAGGTATTCCAGGGCGAGCGGGCCATGGCGCGGGATAACCGCATGCTGGGCGTGTTCCAACTGGTGGGTCTGCCGCCGGCGCCGCGCGGGATTCCCCAAGTGGAGGTGACGTTCGATATTGATGCCAACGGCATCCTGAACGTAACAGCCAAGGATCGGGCGACTAACAACGAGCAGAAGATCACCATCACATCTTCCTCTGGCCTGGCCAAGGACGAAGTCGAGAAAATGGCGAAGGATGCCGAAGCGCATGCGGCTGACGACCGCAAGCAGCGCGACCAGATTGAAGCTCGCAACCGAGCCGACGCCATGGTCTACAACGTGGAAAAAACCTTGAAGGAGCATCGCGACAAGATCTCCGATGACGAAGCCAGGAACATCGAGGCGGCTATCGAAGACACCAAGAAGGCGATGGGCGAAAACGATCCCGATAAGCTCAATGCCGCTACCGACAAACTGACGGCTGCCAGTCACAAGCTGGCGGAAGCCATGTATAAAGCTACAGCGAACGCGCCCGGCGGCAGCACGCCTCCGCAGGGCGATGCGTCCGGCAACGGAGCTTCCGGCAAACCAAAGACGGACGATGTCGTGGACGCCGAGTTCGTTGACGTGGATGATAAGAAGTAAGTAGTGTAGTGCAGTGCGGCGGCCGGGTTCGTAATGAACGCGGCCGCCATTTGGATTGAATCAAAAAATGGCCACTTCCCCCAAACACGATTACTACCAGACGCTGGGTGTCGGTCGCGACGCCGGGCAGGAAGAAATCCGTAAATCCTACCGGAAGCTGGCGCGCAAACATCACCCGGATCTGAACCCGGGCGACAAGTCCTCCGAGAACCGCTTCAAGGACGTGCAGGAGGCTTACGACGTTCTGGGCGATGAAGAGAAGCGGAAGATGTACGACCAGGTGGGTTATTACAGCGAGAATGGCATGCCGCCGCCCGGCGCCGCTCCCAATGGCCGGACGCAGCAGCCGCCCAACATGGACTTCGGAGGTTTCGACTTCAGCGATTTTGCCCGGCAGACGGCGGGGCATCAGCAGTCGACCCAAGACCGGACGGGGTCCTTCAAAGACATTTTCAGCCAGTTCTTCAAAGGCGGCGGGGAAGACGAGCAGCCTGAGAAGGGTGCTGACCTGGAATACGCCTTCAGTATCGATTTCTGGCAGGCGATTCGGGGCACGCAGGCGAAAATCGAGATTACCAGGCACGAGGTTTGCAGCACATGCCATGGGTCGGGGCAGGGTGGAGACGCTTCCGTCGCGTGCCCGCAATGCAGCGGCACAGGGCAGGTCACACAGATGGCGGGCGCCATGAAGTTCAGCCTGACGTGTCCGCGATGCAATGGCAAAGGTCGATTGCGCAATGCGTGCCCCACGTGCCATGGCGACGGGCGAATCGCCCACAAGGAGACGGTAGAGGTGCGGATTCCGGCGGGAGCGCAGAACGGCTCTCGGTTGCGCGTGGCGGGTAAAGGGAACGCCGGAACGCTGGGTGCTCCGGCTGGCGATCTTTACATCACGACTCGCGTCGAACCGCATCCGTTTTTCAGCCGTGAAGGCGACAACATTGATATCAAGGTTCCGGTAACCGTGACCGAAGCTGCGCTAGGGGCCAAGATCGAAGTGCCTACGATCGATGGCAGAACGCTGTTGAAAGTACCGCCGGGAACCACCAACGGACAGAAATTCCGGTTGCGCGAGAAGGGTGTGTTCAACTCACGAAAGAACGCGCGGGGCGACCAGATTGTAGAAGTTTCGCTCCAGGCGCCCAAGGCGAATGATGAGCGGACCCGTGAGATCTTGCGCGAACTTGCGCAATTGCACCCCGAAGATCCGCGCGAAGAACTATGGAAGGAGGTCTAGGTTATGGCGCCGCGATCCAAATCGAAAGCCGCTTATATGATTTCCTCCGTCGCGGAGCAGTACGAAATTCATCCGCAGACTTTGCGGCTGTATGAGCGTGAGGGGCTGCTGAAGCCTTCTCGCAGCGACGGGAACACCCGCATGTATACCGAGGCGGACCTCGAGCGCCTGGAGGTGATTCTGCATCTGACGCGCGACCTGGGTGTGAACCTGGCCGGAGTCGAAATCATTCTGAACATGCGCGAGAAAATGCGTCAGATGCAGGAGCAAATCGAGCACTTTGTGGAAACACTGAACCAGGAACTCGCGGCGCACGTGATCCCCCTGCGCGAACCGAAGAACTCCGAGCGCACGCTGATTCCGTTTGTCGAAATGAAGCGCCGTTAGAATAGTAGCGTGCATCGTCTTGCTTTACCGCTAATCCTTGTTACCTGCCTGTTTGCTCAAGACCCCGCGGTTCAAGCTCCTCCCGAAGTGGAACAGCAACTGCGCGCCCGCGTGGAAGCGTTCGACAAACTTCTGGTGAGCGAGAAGTATCGCGATGCGGAACAGTTTGTGCATCCCGATTCCAGGGACGTCTACTACACCAGCGAAAAGCCGCACATTTTGGATTTCGAAATCAAAAAAATCAACTGGTCGGATCATTTCCGGATGGCCGCGGTAGAGATGGCGAGCAACGTGATGGTTCGCCGCGCGGTGATTGGATCTTTCGAGGCGAAGACCACTTATCTCGACCACTGGAAACTGGACAAGGGCGAATGGTGGCTCTACTACCCCCAGGTCATGGACCGGCAAACACCTTTTGGAGTGATGAAGGTGAACCCCACGCTGGCGCATGAGAGCGGCCTGAATCTGGATCAGGAAATTGCCAAGGGCAAGGCGCAGCTCGCGGAGGCGCGAGCGAAGTCATTCGCGGCGGATCGCTCTAACGTCTCTTTACCGAACTCGAATAGCTCCGAGACGATTGTTCTCTCGAATCTGCTGCCAGGCACGTTATTCCTCGGATTTCAACGCATATCCGGTTCCGGCTTCGATATCAGCCTGGCTCCCAACCAACTGAGCCCGAAGGGCACGGCGCAATTGAGAATCTACCGGTCGCCTCAAGCCAGGGAGGAATTCAAGCCGGGCGTGGTACTGCTGAAGGCGACCTCAACTGGCCAGACGATGCTGATCACCGTCAACTAATTGAGGCCGCGCTTTATTGGATGGCGATTGTAGCCGTTTGCGCGCTGGAGCTGGCGTCACCGATCGAAAGGACGAGCGGTATCGCCGAGCCGGTGGCAATTCCGCTCGGCAAAGTGGCGTTGATCTGGAGCACGCCGGCGAATCCCGGGGCCAACCCCGCGAAATCTATGGTGGCCAACTGACCGCCCACCGTGAGTGTCGCGTTCTCCAGATCGATCAGAGTGGTGGGGATTTCCCCATCTATGACGGGTGATGAGAGAATCCCGCCGCCTGTAGCGTAAATAACAATCACGCCGCCCGCGGGCGCCGGGTTTGACGGTCCGTTGACGGTGAGGACCTGGTTGACATCA